>Ga0210059_1006009_pt1 | contig 19497 bp, 14 predicted proteins | sample Ectturendosymbi2_FD_188042 | JGI IMG/M metagenome (GOLD analysis project Ga0210059, IMG submission 188042) | Ecteinascidia turbinata endosymbiont from Florida, USA - Sample 2 (SPAdes) (version 2) | ecosystem: Host-associated > Tunicates > Ascidians > Unclassified | place: Key West, Florida... | reverse complement strand
TAAGTCGACAAATTGATAAATTCACAAGCAAAAAGTATGCGCAAACAATTAATCTCCTTGCGAAGGTAATAAAATTTTTGTAAAATATCAAGCTCAAGGGGGGGGGTTTAACCCCAACCCCCCCCCCTGCGTACGCCCTTGGCTTAGAGTTATAGTAAATTCAGGCCTGAATTGTTCTATGAGCAGCTTCTGTTTGCTATGGGCCAGTACAAGATTTAATTTCTGATGCAAATATGTTTTGACCTTCTCTGGTCAAACATACCCATTTACCCCGTCCCTTCTATGTGCGTTGGTACATCTTGCTTTTTTTCTTTAACATTTTTAAAATTTGTTAAGAATTTCTCATGTTTTTCGAGTTTCGCTACAGAAAAGTCTCCAGAGTTCCATATGAATTCTCTCGTCGCTGATTGTATCTGGATGAGTCTTCTGCATGATGTTTGATGTTGGTTCATTCAGTTGCTTTTGTGATCGGTTTGGTGAGTCGGTTTGGTGGCTACGGAAGTATGCGGACGTGTCTTTTGTGCTCTGAAGTTGAAGGTGGTGATTATTTTGGGAAGAAGCTACCGTGCAGCAAACAAACTCAAATGCACCTTTGCTCAGTGCCCAAATGCTGTAAAAAAACACTTTATTTCGTGCCTACGGCATGCCAATATATGCTTGCCAGTTGTGGAGCAAGTAAACGCAGACTAGTTTAAAGCGCTCACAAATTGCCTATAACAATGCATACGGAAGTATGCATTATTACATATCCAGAAATGTAAGTGTTTACTGTTAGCCCACACCAAGTTAACCATTATGTCAGGACCTTTGATGCCTTCTTAAAAAACATCTGTATGGCTTCGTTCGCAGATGTGAGTCATCAAAAATTTTTTATCTGATTACTTCAAAGGTCTGATGCTTATTACAAATCTTCATTTTTCCTCCATTGTTTAACGCTCTTGGATGACGGTGACCAACTGCAGTAGTTGCTGGTGCGATGCCTTGGTGTCTGTTTTTCTCCAACTTTGCCTGTACACAGCAATTTAAACCTTCTGTGTGCTTCATGGCGCCTCGTGATTTTTGCTTTTTCTTGTAGTTCCTTTATTATCCCCAACATTTCGAGGGTATGTGCAAGCCAAATACATAATCAAATTGATTTAATAAAAGTAGGAAACTACAAGCCGTCAAATCTTGCTTTGCAATAGGTGAAAAAAGTCTTGCGAGATAATTTGAAACATTGAGCGAAAAATTTAGCTTTCTATGTGAGTTTCGCCATCCGACGACTTTAACAATTTACTTCAAAACCTGACGTTGAAATGTATTAATTTTTCTTCCCACTACTGGATTATTATTTAATGATGAGTGAATGCAGTCATGGGCGCAATTGTGTTATAAAATGTGGGGGGACAGCTTGATGTAAAACCAATATAGTCATCGGGCCGATGCGGAAGTGAAGTTTTGTAAATACAGATTCGCAATCTTGTTTTTAGAGGTGTTTTCAAAGCAACACTAATCATGCTTTGCTTTATCCCTACAAATGATTTAGAAATTAATAAACTTAATTTTGTTGTTGGACATGGTACTGTACTTCAGCTTGGTTGCACTACTATCAGCAGTGGCGTAACTAGATGTTTGAGCCAGAGGGGCAAGGATTAGCTGAAGAGGGGCCACTAGTCAAAACTCAGAAAAAAGTTAAGAATTGATTGTGAATCCCTGGATGTTGTGGATGTCTATACTAGCTAAAACAACGAAAAAACCTCGAAAAATGCAAGAAAACAACAACCTAAAGAATACTAAATATCAATATGTCAAATAAATGGGGCCCAGTTTTTACATTTAGCTTGCCAGGGGGGCGGTTCGCCCCCTTACCCCTCTGTTAGTTACGCCACTGACTATCAGACTATGATACAAGCAAGCAGGCCCGTAACCAGCTTGGGACACCAGGGAGACGGGCGAAGCGTTTTCTGAGAGTGACCCAAATTTTTTAAACTAAGTCCAATACTTTTAAACAATGTCAAACATATTTTTCCAGGGGAGCGAAAATTTTTCTAGGGGGATTCTCCCCACTGCGCCCCTCCTGGTTACGGGCCTACAAACAAGCACAGCAGTGTAGTACAAGGCATGAATTGGGTTTTATCAGAGCTGTCAGCTGGAGTGCACTAAACGGTGAATCGCACTGGTCGCACGAGCACATCACTCTTAGTGAATGAGTTATTCATGAGTTAAAATGCACACAAGTTAGTAACAGTTATCGTGTCGAAGAACATAACTTTTCTAGAATCATACGTAGAATTCGGTTCGATTTCATCATAGCCGATGATGTTCAAAAAGCTGTGTGTTTTGTGCTCCAAAGTGCTTGGTAGTGGTTCGATGAAGCTTGAAATTTGGAAAACGCATTTTACTTCTCTCCTACCCACACATGTACTGTACAAGAACGTAGCTGAATGAGAGAATTTTACAAAGTGCTTTGTCATCAGCTGGAATCAGATGCGCTGGTGCCTTTATATCACACAGACGTTCGGTGGTTCGCCAGCGGTTTTGTTTTTGTCTAGCCCCTTGTTGAAATCGACAATCTTCTGCGGTAATGGAAATCCTTCTCAGGTATGCACTTCGGCAAAAACAAATTTATTGGTGCGTTGGCTTACTTGACAGGTAATTGTTCAAGTTTACATCAGTTAAATGTGCAAACGCGGGGAATTAGTGTTAGCGTTATTGACGTACATGATAAAATTCAGGGCTTTCTATGAAAATTAGATCGCTGGAGAGCGACAGATCAAAAGAGAATTAACAAAAATTTTCCAGCGATTGATGACTGGAAAGCCAGTAAAAGACAGCAAGATTTCGGACCTGAGCATTGAGAAATGTCAGCACCAACCACCTCGAAAATTAACTTTGACAGTTTCTTTACTGGTGCAATTTTTAGCAATATTGCTCCGGGTTTGATACATTCCTTCGAAGCCAAGATAAAAAGCATTGTTACGATGATCTGTACAACAATCAGTTTATTGTTCTTTAATATTAAACAACGCTTTATTCCAAATTCATATCTTGCAGTGGTGACTTTTCTTAGCTTAAAATTTTATAATCTTGTTAGATTTTGAAGAAGTAATCTAATAAAACATTGTGAGAAATAGTTTTTTAGAATTTTTTAAAAATTTGAACAAAATTCAATGAAATTCTGTTTATGAGAGCTTTTACAACACTCTGGTGCGGAATTACGAATTGTAAACTTGTTGCAAGATTACAATTCTGTCTAGTAAATCTGGCTCTTTCAGCAATCTGAAATTTATTATTGCATTTGGGATACCTGTTAAAACTCATGGTGTACAATCGGAGAGCTTACTGAAAAACGTTTACACAAAAATATGTTTTTTTGAGTGAAAAATGAATGGAGCGTGTCGGTTTTTGCCGAAAAGTGACAGGTAAATTGATTTATTTCTTGCCGCGTGACAATGAAGGTCAAGAAAAAAATCGTGCGTGCGCTTGCTGCGGAATCCAGTTCCAGACTGAGACTCTACAGCAGTGGTTCCCAACCTTTTTTGATGCATTCCTCCGTTTGCTCATTTTGGAACTTTTCATTCCTCCCCTGTTCGCCTTCGTAGGCTAGTTTTAACTACAACTAAAACAATAGTCTTTAGTGACGCCAATAACTTGATTAATAAAAGTGGGACAAAAACTGTTGTCAAGTAATGGCATTAAAGTTTGTCAACAAAAACGTGGCTTAGTCCACTAAATAACATACAAATATAAAGTGATATAACTACTGTAATTGAAAGAGGCAATGTCAACTTAAAAAGAAGTGCAACACTTACAATAAGTAATTTGACAATCCCTGTATTATGATGGATAAATGACGCTACAGTTGGTGCGCTATTAAAGTGTTTTGCTCCTATCAATGTGGTCGTGTGCAACCACCAATTTTGTAATACGCTATGGACAGGAACGTAACGAGGGGAGGCAAGGGGGCACAATTCCCGGACGCCGAATCACTGCAAAGGGCGCCGAAAAATCCAAACAATGTCACAAATACTTTCTTCAAAATCGTGAATTTGCTTCCGAAAGACCTCAGGTTCGAACGTGGGGCAGTGGCGTAACAAGGGGGGGAGCAAGGGGGGACGATTTCCCTCGGGCGCAGCACTTTGGGAGCGCCAAATTGAGGTCGGAGTACTAGATTTGGCCCTTTGGGCCCTTGACGAAAAGTACATCTGGCAAACCTGCTCTACTATTGCTGCTACAAATTCAATGTTATAGGCTACAGTATGTGGCGAATCCCCACACTGCAGTATGTGTACCAGAATGCAACAGAGTCAACAAAAGATTGGCAGAAAAAATAGTTGAAAAACGCAGGGAACCATATGCATCTGTCATGATCATCGGGTCATGATATACATTAGAACAAAGCTCTGATTTGCCCTATTGAGGAGCAACCTTGCTGCAATATACGGATTTTGAAGAAAACGAAGCAATAAATAAAAATAAATGTCCACCTCCAGGACCACATGGACATTGACTTCAGTTTAATTCCTAAGCCCACAATCATGTAAAGCTGAAGTGCGGTGTCAATGATATGACACCACTCTGAAGTAAAGGCAGTGGCTACAGAATCGATCTAGTTCCGAGAACCATTGCTGGATCTTTAAATTTGAAAGCTTATTCGACCATCTCTTGTAATGTGACAGTAATGCATGACGAGAACACAGTAGGCTTGGTAGAAACATACTAAACATAAAACCTAACCTTAGCCCTAACCTAGAGCTAACCCTAATCCAACTCTAAACTAACCCTAACCTAATGCTAACCTAAAACTAACCCAAACCTAATGCTAACCTATGAAACACTAAGCTAACAGTAAGGTAATGCTAACTAACACTAGCGTAGTGCTAACCCCAAAAGCAGAAGTTTGGAAAGTTTTGAGAAAAGTAAAGAAAAAGTGGCTCCATGAAATAAAATGTGCAAGCTGTCTCTATTACGAAAACACAAGGCGCCAAGATGTGAGGTGAATCCAATCTAATTGCATTGCTCTCTGCCTCGAGACCCTTATTGTTGTTTGCTTCCTTCACCTATGTGATTGCTTCAACTCCAATGTCAACTGCCCATCTGTGCATGCCTCAGAGCTTTAAGCTATGCATTGATTGAAGTAAAGGCAAATGGAGGTGGTAATACTGGGCAGTACATTGGGGACATATATCAAACCTGCACACCGGCCAATATCATGCTGGCAGCATTCCCTCTGACCACAGCCAGGGACAAGCACTGGTGAAACCAGACTGTCACTCCCTGGAATCATCAGATATACCAATAAGTTTCTTTGTGAGGCTGCTCAAAAAGGGGCTGTGGATTTAACATACACACCAGCCAGTGGTATTGATTGCGACTGGTTGAAAGTGGTATTTGTTAAGGAGGTTAGTATATTTTCTGCGTTTTACAGCCTTTGTTGCTGCAGTGCCTGCCTGTCTGGCACTGTCTTTGTAGTGGCACTGAGCAAAAGTGTCCACAAAGGTTGCGTCCCATACCAGGCTTTGACCTTGGTACCAGGCATCCAAAGTCAATCCATCAGGCCTTTTCCTGTCCCCTGTCAAGTCGACGGCTCCAAGGTATCAGTATCAGTTTATTTAGGAACCACCATAAACAAACATCGAATCTTGCAACAGAAAACAAACCACATTAGAACAGAAACAGTGTTTATTTTGTTCCCAGAACACCTGAAATACCCATACATTTTTCTAGTCAAATGCCCTGATGAATAAGGAAGAAAAAAAATGAAGGAAATTGATAATGACGATCCAGGCTAGGCAGCGTAGCATGTCATGCATTGCCAGAGCATATCTGGAAAACAACATCTGCCCTTTCATAATACAATATTTTATTTGTGGTGTTTTGGAAGTAATCATATGTTTGCTTTGCTGATTTTTAATGTTGATATCATTGCTGTTCTTGAAGTTTATGTTTTAATTTATTAACAAATAGGTGGTAATTTGGTATTGAAAGAATTGTTGGATCTATGGAAGACCCTATTCCTATGGTAGAGGGGAAGTCAATGCAGATTAATAATCTTTTGAGAATGAAGTTGATGGCTCTAATGTCTGTGGAAGTGACATGCGTGTTTAGTGCAGGAGAGCCCACGATGGGTCATGCAGCTCTAGTTCCTCAGCAATTTTGCTACAGTGGCATTTTCGTGCTTTCAAAAATTTTGGCACTGGTTCGGAGGGCGATTGTTGCAATACGAGCTCATTAGGGCTGAGGAGGTTTCCAAATTTTTTGGCAAGGCTTCTGAACAAGCAGCAGTGTGACTCTCTTGTGTAGTGAGTAGCTGACAGTGCACCCATGGACTCTAGGTGTTGAGCATGGCATTTAATGAATCTCTGTAAGCTAGGTCATCCCAGGTTGATTGTATTTGCTTTTGTAGGGGTGAATAATCATCCATGGTGTTGGGACCAAGCGTCAGTTGCATCATTTACTTCCCCATGAGGGGGTTCTTGGGTAAAAGAGGGAAGCAGACAGTTGACAAGGCCCTTACAGGCATGAGATGATTGATGACAGGAAACGTGGTGGAGACAGGGCTGAAGCAGAACGGAGGGTGGTCGGGTGGTCAATATGTAAAATCTGTTGACCAATACAAATATCTGGGGATTTTATTGGATACTGAGCTCTCATATGACAAAGACATTCAGAGACAACGGCGATATCAATATTGTGTATCAAACAAGCTGCGAGCCTCTTTTTCCCATTGTTCAAATGCAGTTAAAAACAAACTTTTGTTCCTTTTGTACACCCATGTATGCATCTCAATGATGGTGTTATTTCAGGAAGTCATGCATGCAGAGATTGTGGGTGGCATATAATTTTGGTTGCAGAGCTCCATACAACCTGCCCTGGACAGCGAGTGTTAGTAGCCACCAAGTTCAATGTAACATTGCTACGTTTGAGGCTCTGCTACGTAAATACAATTACCTGTTTCTCGAAAGATGCAGAAAATCTAAAAACGTATGGTTATGTGCTTTGATGCAGTCAGATTGTTTGTACTCGTCACTATTCTTTGAACACCATAATCGCATTTTACTCTGTGAATGAGTGGTCGAACTTTGCAGTGTCCGTTTGATCGATGGCATGTCAAGCCACAATGCTTTCGCATTTTACTTAGACTCGACAAATTTAGGAATGAGTGCCCTACTCCCCAGTATTTTTGTAACAAGTGTTACGTGTTAGCTAATAATAGTGTTAAGAATGTGTCTGTAACACTGTGGTTTTGTCTTCAATGCAGTTGCAAAAAGTGTCTGTAACCCTGTGATTCCGCCCGCTTCAATGCCTTGTACTATGTTCTGTTTTGTCGGTTTTTATCAACCTGCCTTCTGCAGAGTGTGTGTGTTCATACTATGGACTTCGTGTTTGCTATAAACAAATAAATTAAATTAAATTAAAATTAAATATCTTTTTACGTATTGTACTTTTCACATGACCACTTCAGCCAACTTTGTTTGACTAAAGGTCAAATGTTCTGTAATAGGATGGTTTCATCTGTCGTTCCTATTGCAGTCCATAGTAATTTCTGGGACTCACAGTAGCCCAACTCTAAATCAACAAATTCACAAACAGGCAAACTTTTGTTCTGCAATAAATAGGCCTACTCCCTGTGTAGACACCTGTGCCTATCCTCAGATGTCATAAGTAAAAAACAATGCGCGACACATTAAAATCATCAATTCACCATGATGAAGAAACGTACAACATTTAATTCTGCGCAAACCTGGGTTGTGCTCGCTGTGACACAGGCACTGTTTTGATGCACGCTGAACGCAAGGCTGCCTAGCCTAAAGAGACTTTGATAATACAGCCAACCAATACAAAAGCATGTAACATAGTTTGTTTGCAGACTATCATCTGCTTACCCTGCCAAAACCTGCAAGCAAATGTTACGTCATAGAGCATTTTGTCAGGACTATTGCACAGCGGTCTGACGATTATTATGCATGAAGGTTCTGTACGCTAGGAACAGGACAGAGCATTTGCATAATAATCAGTCAGGGTCAGGGATGAAGCAGAAACTTGGGTTTCTCAACACTCCATGCAGAGCAACAGCGCAACACTTTTATGAGCAAATATTGCCGATTTTGCCGATACGATTTGTCAGCAACATCGTCACATCAGCTGATATATATCAGCATGCCAATGCCTTGACTGAGCTCTACTGATAATTAGTAGCTCACATTTGGAATCATTGATCTCCAGGCCAATTGTGGTTAGTCATCACTGGACAGTGGCGGTGTTGCTGAGCGCAGGGTCCGTGGATCTCCAACAATGCATCTGTCATCCAACTACCTTTTTTTCTCTAACTCCGTATGTCCAATTAGATCATTTTTTCCATCACACTTCTAAGTTGGGAATTCCTTTTGAAATGAGACAATTCTTTTGAAACTTTTGTTGAAACAGATGTTTTGCTGTGCCCACAATTTCCATTGGTTTTAACAGCCAAACTTCATTCCCTTTATGTTAAGGAGTCGGAAATTTTGGATAGGTCAGATTCAGAGTCAGAAATTTTGGAAAGTCGGAGTTGGAGATTTTACCTCTGACTCTGCAACCCTAGCGATAGTAACTGCACAAGTGCTGCTTATTTTACTTTATGTTAGGGTTGCAGAGTAGGAAGTAAAATGTCTGACTCAGAATCTGATATACGTGGACAGCAGGTTGATGTAATTGAACCCGACCCACAAAGTCGAACAGTACCATATACGTTGGCACACTGCATTGAAAAATTTCAAGAAATTCATTTAGTTAGCTTTTCAAGTGAAATTAATGCCATGCACCAAGAGGCAATGCAGCCTCAACTTTACCATTGTTATACTATGAAGTGTACACAAAACTTTTAATGTTATGTTTTTAATTAAATTTAACCAATATTGCTGAGAATTCACCCTTTTTACTAATTCTTTTACGGGTCATTCTATGTCAAATGAACCAAAAAAATTGGAAAAGTCAACCCACCATCTCAGATTTTCCTCAAAATTTCATAAGCAGATACAACTTTTCATGCTGATTTCAAAAAAATTGATTTTATTGAAATTGGTTAAGATTTCGCGAAGTTATGGACCATACAAAATGACTACTTTTTGTGGTCAATGAAGCGTAACAACTAGCAAGAAAATTATCAACTAACTTTAAAATGAAAGAATTCTCACTGTAATCATTGAATTATTGCAAAAACATGAGAGAAGTTTGTCTCAAGTATGTTATCTTCACTTGTGAAGAAAATTTTCAAAAAATCCATGTGCTTACCCCAAGTTACGGGTAAAGAAAATGGGTAGTCATCAAAATCACTCATGCATGACATAAGTTTTGAATGGTAATATCTTGACGAGCGCACCTGCTATTGGCATGTGCAATGCATCATCTGAAAGCTGTTACTGAGGAGATTTTAGTCTTAAAATATCCTCATTGCTTATTTTGTTTCTTTTGAATACATATCCCATTAAGTTTTTGCCTAAGATTTCAATGTTATTACACTTTAACCCTTTTAGTGCCACGTGCACCACTTTTTTGCTGAAGTTTGCACAACTGTAACTCACCAGCTTATTGAGTAATAGAGCTGTTCAAACCCTCTAAAGATTCGGGAAGCCTTGTAGCTTATATATTTTTTTTAATTGGAAAAGTTAGAGTTTTGGTTTTCGTGTGCGTGACGTCATAATGGGGGTAGGTTCACGCATTTTGTCCGAGGTCATCTGGCCCTGAGCATCAAACCAATGACCCAATTTTTTGACTCAATTTTTTTGTTGGAAACTAGGCTGTAATTCAAGTCATTAGAGCCATTTATCGACTGTTTAGCATTTCTGGATCTAAAATTATGGCTCTAAAACCCAAATTTTGATGAAAAATCAAGTCGGGCAAAAGGTAACTATGGCCATATTGGCTGAAGGCCATAACTTGCCAGCCAATTCAGCAGGAGAGCTGTTCAAACACTCAACAGATGCGAAAAGTATTGTAGTTTTAATTTAAAAGTAAAATTGGAAATTTCAGATGTTTGTTTGTTTTCTTGGTGACAACATAATGGGAGGAAGTTTATGCATATTGGGATAAAATTATCAGGCCCTGGGCGCCAATGTCAAGAGCCAATTTTTCGACTTGAAATTTTATTGGAAACCAGGTTGTTCTACGAGTCTTTAGAGGGGTTGATTGGCTTTCTAGCATCTCTGGTTGAAAAGTTGTGGCCAAAAAGGCAAAATAATTAGGGAAATCCCCAGAAATCCCTTTATGGATTATTTATAAAATAAGCAATTAGGATATTTTAAGACTAAAATCTCCGTAGTGAGAGCTTTCAGATGATGCATTGCACATGCTGATAGCATGTGTGCTCAACGAATTATCACCGTTCAAAATTATGTCACGCATGAGTGATTTTGATGACTACCCATTTTCTTTACCCCAAAATTGGGGTAAGCGAATGGATTTTTTAAAATTTTTCTTCACCAATGAAGAAAGGGTAGTTGAGACAAACTTTTGTCAAGTTTTACAACAATTAAACGATTACAGTGAGAATGATTTAGTTTTAAAGTTAGTTGATGATTTTCTTGCTAGTCGTCATGCTTCAGTGACCACAAAAAGTAGTCATTTTGTATGGTCCATAACTTTGCAAAACCTTAACCAATTTCAATAAAATTTAGTATTTAGAATCAGCATGAAAAGTTGTATCTGCTTATGAAATTTTGAGGAAAATCTGAGATGGTGGGTTGACTGGCTGGGACAGTTGACAGAGAATAATCCTTATATTTTTCAATATGTTTTTAATTTTTTTGAAAATTTTATTGGTGTTTAAGCATACTTGAAAAGTGTGTTGTTGAACATTTATTAAAAATTTTATATTTTTTAATGGATATGTACTAGCACATACATATATATAATTTTTTTGACTGAAATAAAAAATAAGCATGGTCTCCCAGAGACAGTTATATCTCCATAACACCAGCCTTTAAATGAATAAAAATGAAGTCAAAAAAACTTGTACTACTTGAGTTATGGGTATAAAAAAATCATGATGCTTGAATGCACATGAAAGGCCTGTTGCCTTATCACAACAATTAACTAGGGTTCAAAGGTCACCAGTGCAAAACTTTCATGTTTGCTTCAGCATGAAACCTTGCACTTCTTTTGCAAAATATTGAATGAAAGTATTCAGAAATGTATCTGAGGAACAATCAGTTAATGTTCCAACGGCAAAATTCCAAAAAAGTGCTTGCCCAAGTTGTTTTTCAAAAGCATTAAAATTTCAAGTGCTCACAGTTTTGGAAATACAGATCCAATTTCAACTTTGTTGAGCTCAGAATAGGAGATCTTTTGCTCTTATAAACTTTCATGAATTTTGGTGAGGCTCAGATGAAAAATCCTAATTTTGCTGGATCACTTGACGTGGAATGACCATGATGCTTTTGTTTTGTGCATACAAAGCTAATACTCGTATTGTTTGTTAAATGTAAGAAGCTGTTGAAAACGTTGATTGTATCGTTATGACTAGTCAACAGCTGCATCAAGGTCTAAACTACTAACTGACTTTATCAAAATTTGGTTCGTCTGAGTTAAAGAGCAACTTTTAACTGTTGCAGAAATTGTCTTGAAGATAGTTTGTTTGAGCATGTTAGGTCAGTGTTCGGTGTCAGTGACTCAGCACTACAGGTCTGGTTATTTTGCTTTGTATTCACAATAATATCTATTTTTATTGCAGATTGCTGGTTTGCAGCAATGATACCTTTAAATTTTCAAACAAATTACATTATTAGTGCACATTCTTGACTTATTTTTGACATTTGAGTAGTTGTGCAAGAAACAATATTTATCAGCCAATGGTTAGAATAAAATCATAATGCAAATTTTCTTTAGAAAATAACAAACTTCCATTGTGGAAGACAGAATAACAATTATACTAATTCACTCTCTAAACTGACAGCTTAGGCTTCTTTATTCAGTGTCAGGCTGGAGTTGCAACTGAAGAAAGTATTTGACTCAGCATGTGCTTATTAGGGAAGTTTCATAAAAATTCAGTGAAAAAGTCATTCAGATTTCACTTGTTTTGTTTCTTTAAAAAATTGGCAAATAATTTTCCCAAGCCTTCCTTTTCTAAGTCTGAATAAAAAAAATTAAGTAGTTTATAAACCATGAAGAGGTACACTTGCTGAACATGCTAACTACTTGCACTTTTCGTGCACCAATAAAATCACTTAAGAAAAAAACTTGTTTTAGGCAGCTGTAACTATTGTTGCTTTATTTTCAAACAGGGTTTCTAAAAATGTATATATGATGTGTTCATAAATTGAAAATGGCATACAACATGAATGTTTGCAAAATAATATCCGTACAAGCACAGCGGTATGCAAGTGGTTATCGAATCTCAGCAAAAACATACAAGCCACCATACCTTGAAGAAAACATGACTGGTGAGTCACTGCTTGTTTGTGGGTGTGTCAGTTGCAGCCAGTGATCTGCATCAAGTATCATTTTTTATTTTGCATTATTGGTAAGTTTTATGCTTTCAACACTGGTATGCATGCTTAATTTTTTATAAAAATTGTAATATGTATTTGGCTCAGACACGTGAACCACAGCATAGAGATTAGTTAAAGAACACAAAAGTGGTTAGTGGCAATGCACACAAGGTATGTGTTAGTATATACATAGTCAATACTGAAGAAGAGCAATCACTGAAACAAAGAGCCAGCAATAATTTGTGGGTAAACACTTCTCGGAAATCATATTGAAATTTCAGAAGATGCGCTTCTGTAGGCATTGCTATCAACTAGTTTCAGAAGTACTGTGGATTAAACGACAGATGTAATCTATGATTTTAAAATAATTTCTGAGTAATATGCCACTACGAGTATTCGCTTAAATTAGTCACAATGTCATACATAGATTTAACTGAGAAAGAATAGCAAGACTGTTCATGTTGAACAATAAACATCTTATGAAACAAAGTATGATTTAAACTCAAGGTATTCTTTGAAGTAATTCCTTTTTTGTGCTGCAGTTTTTACATCAAGATATGACGGTTTGTGGGAATGCACTGTCTACGTAGTTGATAGTTTTTCAAATGTTTCTTTTAAGGAAACCTGCTACGAGTCAATTATTTGCTGATGTGTCATTAAACTGATAAAATTTTCTGAGTTAATTGAGAATTTACTGATCCACACTACTTCTTGGGTTACATATTTTTGAATGAAAATTTATTTTTTGAGTGGAAAGTTGATAAAGTTTCGCATTGCCATGTGGAATAGCGATTTTGAGAGGTATTACTTTTTCCCCAAATGTCATTTTGATTTTCTCAAAACCTAAATTTTTGAAAAAACAAGGTCTAACGAAGGTAGTCGGCGATTTTTGTAATTGATAGCTGTTTTTTACTTCTTCAAAATCCAGGCCAAAATTTCACTGCTCAATAATAGCCGGAAATGTCATGACCACTTGAACTGTGTTGCCGGAATGTGCTGTTTAAATGCATGCATAATTTCCGAACACTGCGAATGAGTAAAATGTTACTATTACTTACTGCGCATAGTTCTTGACTGCTTGTTCTCGATGCGATAACAGTCTGTATTTGTGCAGATGAAGAAAAATTTCAAGAGAAAGTGACTTTGAGCATGTTGCATAAGCAACGATCTCCACTGCGCGCGTTCGAACGTGTAAGTCTCAGCAAGGTATTGCACAAGGACTGGTCATCCCCTCCCAATGCGCCATACTACGATAAGGAAGATATACCAAGATATGGCAGTTATGCACAGTAAGGAAACGAAGGATTTATTTTTTCTTTATTTTCTGAAAGACGGCAATTGCAAGAAACGTGTAGTCTAAAACGTGCCTCCAATTGGAGTGGTCGAAGTTAAAACTCTCGCGCAACGAAACTCATTCCATGTTGAAACGTGACCATGAAGCAATCTTCTATGTTTTTCAATTGAAAAGGGGTCATTGATTGGACTAGTAATCTATCGCAGTTTCTTTTTCTGGTAATGAAAACAACTTTATGTGAAAAGAAAACTAAAAATCGCTGTAGCGAGCAAATGAGTCATTGAAAGTTTTGTTTCACATGATTCCACAGCGTGTGTTGTCATTTATGTGTTTGTTGTCACTTAGGTGTATACGTTCGTCCATCGACGATTGTTGCGTCAGATGTTGAAACGCGACTGATGGAACGATTACGTTGAGTAAGAAACAAAAGTGCAAAAAGTGGACTTTGAATTTGCACCGTTCAGTCCCAATGCTATAGCTGCAGTACTTCTTATTTTAAAACTCCTTGTTCATTTTTAGGTTCTTGTTCAAATGTGATGTATTAGCCTGTAATCAAACCCTGATTTCTGCGACATGCTTTTCGCTTTGACAGATATGTGAAAGAAGCTGAGAGAGTGAGACGCAAACAACAAGCAGAAGGTGTTTTTTGGAAGAACTACGACTATTGGTTGAAGCATCAAACAGGTATTGTTCAAACTTTGAAGCTTGTGCTTCTTCCGCGTTACTTGTGATTGACCTTTTTACGCAAAGTATGGAGAAGGATAAAAACTGAAGACCAGCCACATTGAAGCAGGAAATATTCTCGCTTCATTCACTTTGTTCATAGTACGTTTTAATAATAGAGACAAGACCGAAATATCGGCCGATATTTGGATTTCACCGATATATCGGTATCGGCCAAAACGGCCGATTTTATCGGCCTCGGTAGGTGTTGACAAAACGCTGTTCTATTCCTCACGCATGCAGACAACTTGCGCAAGAAAGCACAACGAAGCAAGTCTAGACAGTAATCTTGCAGCAGCGCTAGCAAGTGCGGTTTCATAAACAAACAGACAAGATGAACCATGAAGAACGTGTCGGCCGTCGCAGCCGAAACAGAAGCATCATCATAAATCAAATTAATTGAAAATCATAGGAAAATATTGAAATTGCTGCAATTTGAAATATTTCAGCTCATAAATCCTGATTTTTGAGGTTTTTGATGAAAAGGTAAGGCTTAGAATACATTATATTTTTGATAATGAAGCAGAAAACAAGATTAAAAAATTCTGGAAATATCAGTTATCGACTGACGGTCCATGAATGGCCGGTATATTGGTATTGGCCCCAAAAAAGCCTTATCGGTCGATCTCTACATTTTAATGTCTTTTTGAAGACCTAGCAGTAATAGTGAGTGGCATCAGAACTAAACTGCTTGGATGGCAAGTGGTTGTGCTGTGTGAAGGTTGTCTAACAGACGGGTTCTGATGGCAGGCAGGTGGGAAACAACTGAGTTTAATGATTCATTGTGGAACGCCGTTTGGTTTTTCTGACCAAGAAAGGGGTAACTAGGAAAAGGTAGTTATCGGATAATGAAAGAAAAGAGAAATAAAAGAGTAAATGTCAGGCGATGCTTCTTGTTAGCGAAGAAATGTTGGAATAAAACTTAAGATTGAGATGTGCAACCATCGTTCCGTACGGTTCAAATCTATTTGAAAAAGATGCTTTCTTGGGGTTGTCGACAATTAAAGGCTTTAAATTTTCTGTAAGCTTTCGCGGAATAGGCTCTGCTTTCATCTTTTTGCGATGACTCAAACTGCACAAATCTGTGTTCCAAAAACCGGTCTCCACACCAAGTGAAACGTTTCAATCCATCATCAAATCTTTAACAGGAAACCGATTTCACGTAACACTACGCATCTTCAGTCCTACAATCTTATTCAAACGGATGTCGAGTCTGTTTAGTTTATATTTGAATTATTCGTGATCCGAACTTGGTGGTACTTTGCAGCCGAACCAAAGTTCGTCAACATCGGATTCTCGTTTTGCGGCAAAGAAACATCGAGACTGGAAAACAGCAAACGGAAGAAATTGCTGAAGTCCAACCGTTCCGACCCGGAAATGGAGAGAGCTTCGCGGATGAGAACATGTGTGTTGTGATGAGAACATGTGTGTTGTGATGAGAACATGTGTGTTGTGATGAGAACGTGTGTGTTGTGATGAGAACGTGTGTGTTGTGATGAGAACCAGTGTGTTGTGATGAGATCGTGTGTGTTGTGTTGAGATCGTGTGTTGTGATGAGAACCAGTGTGTTGTGATGAGATCGTGTGTGTTATGATGACAAGATGTATGCAGGGATAAGCAATGTGTGTTGCGATGCATGCTACGCAGAACGTATGCGAAACTGTTCCTGGAAGTGCAATATAAGTGAAACCCTGCCCAAATGTAACAGCTGATGTGCAATTCGCAAGACATCCGTGGAAAGTGGGTCAATGTGATCAAAGTCATATCGGGACGTTTTGTGTAAATCTCTCCTTTTATGCCTTATTATGACACCCTATTCTTTTTTGCCTCATTCCTTCAGACCTTCCTGTTGCTTCCTTTAAGACCGATTAAAAAATATTCGTGGCCCGACTCGCATTTTTGATATATAAGCTTCCAAAACGTTTGGCCTTAACACCTCAAACGTAGATATTGAACAAAAAACTTGGTTTTCAACAAGGATCTTGGTGGCCAAATGATTGCCCGTTTGAACGGGTCTTAAATAATGTCCTGGGGGCAAACGGCGCCCAGCACAAGGGCCAGTAGGATTGAGTGAGCAAGTCACGAATGAACTTAATCAACGGAGTGATCCGACGAACAGTAATCGATCATCCGCTCCCTGCACCAAGTCGTGTATAAACGATGTTATTTTGCTTTTACCCGGACAGACCCAGACTAATGTTCGGTCCACTCACTTGTTTTGCTTCGTCTCGCAGTGGAAATACCAACCGATGAGATCATAGACGAAGCAGAACGCAGCGCGCGCGGCATCAAACAGATCCATCGTGTCGCTCACCATTATGACGTATACAAAGACCTCTTCGGCCACGCCGACTTCTATCCAGTCGTGCAGATGGACGTGGCCTTCTTCAACGACGACGGCGAATGCGTCGCGCCTGTTTATTACGGAAACGAAGTCCTGCCCTCTGAGGTAAGAAAACAAATCACCGTTTTTTTGGAGCATATTTTCCTTGTCAGCTGCACCAGGTACCTTTGTTGCTGCTTGAATGTTTATTGTTACGAATATTGTTATCTTTATTGTTATGCTGCAGCTTGACCTTTATTGCGAGTGACTTTCTGAGTTTCCACACAGGACCGTAGCCCGGTTTCAATGTTTGGGGGGCAAAATACATTTTAGGGGGGAAACATTTTTGTTTTCATTTTATGTTAAAAAAATTTTTTTCTAGGCACAGAAAAATTTGGGAGGCGCTGACCCTGAATGCCCCCGTGGCTACGGGCGTGTTTCTGCATGCTGGCAATAACCTCCCTCCTTTGACTAACTTCTACTCATTTGTACCTGTCGTCCTCAACGAAGATATTTCACGAAACGTGGCATCATTTTCTTTTCTTATTTGCTGGAAAACCCTGGCACTTTTCGCAGTACTGTTTTCGGTGGGTTATTCTTACAGTAATAAGGAAGCTACCAGCGAACTCGATAAGGAAGCCACTAGCGAACTCGATCAAGAGTTAATCTGCGAACTCGATCAAGAGTTAATCTGCGTTGCACGTTGCTCTCCTGCAAATTTCGACGAGGCACCGGTGAATACTTTGGCCTAGCTTGGGGGTAAAGCGCGCGCCACCAATTCTGATAGGCCGGATTTACAGCAACATTTAATACACTCCGTGCATATCTTTATTGGATCAACAAAACAATGGTCTTCCAACCATAACGCAAAACAAAACGGCTGAATTGTACAATGACTTTCGTGCGTGGCACCAAATATGGTAGACTGGGTTCGATTCCCGGTCGGGTCATACACCGATGACTTGAAATCGTTACTTGCGACCTGCCCAGCCGCGTGCTCGGCGTTGATGTATGGGTGCAAGGAAGCAGGTCACGCGCGCTGCTGACATTGACTCGCCACCATTCACTGCGTAAACAGCCGCGTAGCCCTCGACGCAAGTAAGTGGGGGTGGACGCCGCAGTGACCTCTCGCGACATTCCGGAATGAGCGCAAAGCCAATCAATGCTAAGTGTCTTGTTAAATGTTGAGTTTGTCATTAAATACCGGGTGTGTTGTCGGATCCTGACTGTGTCATTAAATGTTAAGCGTGTTAATGGATGCCTAGTGTGTTATAGGAATGCTGAGTGTGCAGTTAAGTGTTGAGTGTGTTGTTGGATGCTGGAACAAGCTTTAGTTGAATAAACACGACAGTGAAACTGCTGCAACATGTTGTCGCACGGATGGTCTGATTGTAGTCCTTGTCCAGTAATGTCGGTCAGAAATTCTTGTTTTTTTTTCAGAGCGTTTTGTTTTATGAAACGAGTTCATTTTTCAGTGGCTTCTATCCCATCCTTGTTGCATAAAACAGTATCTTTCGCACAAAAAATCCAAAAGGTTGTTGTTAAACAGGCGTCCCTACCGCCAAAGGTGATCTTTGACAGTGATCACGAATCGTTGTGGACATTACTGCTGGTAAATCCTGACGGGAACCTGGAAGACAATAATGCGGAATATGTACACTGGTTCGTGTAAGTACGCCTGGCTCAGTTCGTCAGTTATGCTGCATATGTGGAGTAGAATCTATATACGAGTGAGGATAATTGCTTCGGGAAAGCTGGGTTCGAATCCCTGCTTAGTTTCAAGTAATGCAAGAGAGTCATTTATTGCTGTAGGGGACAGCAGAGCAACATGATGCTAAATTTCCTGGTGCGCGCGTAAATCACCTCCACGTCACAATGAACAAAACGTAAGTTGTCCAAAGGCGGTCATGGTTCAGCAAACACCCCACCCACGTGACCATACATAAAACCTGTCGCGGTTGAATGGTTGCGAATGGCTCTCGAATGAAATGAAATATAAGGCACAGCTTTTAGAGTTGGTCAACGTTTTGGGGCGAAAAAAATGGTCCATTAAAGGTCAACAAGAACGTTTTAAGTTTCTGTACCTTTGAAGAAAAGTTTACCACTTTCGTAGCCGGTGACATTTTATTGTGACCAATACAAGCACGACATCCTCCCTGAACCACAAACTGTTATTTGCTGGATTCCCGTTTTATCTCTCCGAACAAATTGCCTTTTTATTGAGTGCGTGCTGCAAGTGGCAGCGTCTGAAATAAGTGGCCTCCTCATGCAGTGCAACAATCTTCAGCGATCTTCTTCTCCAGCCACTCCAAGCTCATATGCGTCCGTACCAGTGCTCCGGGGCTTGGGGGGGCAGGACAACAAGGTCCACTTAGTGTGCACGGTGTTTTGATAGCAAGACACAGCTGCCAAGATGGGCCATTGCTTGCCCCTCTCCACAGGAGTAGCCACCATCTTTAACGATATAGTTTATGGGGCCGAAGATTTGCTTTCTTCTCGCTTAAGACGCTGTCTGGCACCGAGCTGTTGCGTTTTTCTCGCGAAGGTCAGCCATTGTCTTGTTTCGCTCAGGTGGGGGGAGGAGGAAGTTATGTTCCTGTTGAGGAACGTTCTCTGAATCTTTAGGTCGCCTATTTACTACCACAGGCCGCATGAATTGTGCATTATGGGCCGTAAAACCAATTAATTTTATCGTAAAATTCTACCTTTAGTTG
>Ga0210059_1006008_pt1 | contig 19498 bp, 14 predicted proteins | sample Ectturendosymbi2_FD_188042 | JGI IMG/M metagenome (GOLD analysis project Ga0210059, IMG submission 188042) | Ecteinascidia turbinata endosymbiont from Florida, USA - Sample 2 (SPAdes) (version 2) | ecosystem: Host-associated > Tunicates > Ascidians > Unclassified | place: Key West, Florida... | reverse complement strand
CGATTTAGGAGAGAGCAAAGATCACACAAAACCTGCAGGGAAACACTGAATTTTTGAAAGAAGACTGAGCCCACATTTGTGGAGGCGGAACTTGCAAACGTTTCTCTGCGAGATGCGCGCAAATATTGTTGGTACGGAACCACTACAAACGAAAAACTGACGTAAAAGGATAAGTCACCCGCTTGATAATGCCCCAGATATCTCCTTGGGAAAGACATCCAGCAATATTTAGCGTCGGAGAGTCAAACCCTCCTTTGTCTTTGTAGCAGCGCTTTCACGCATACCTCGGAAATCAACCTCAAGGAACTTGAGCAGAGCCAAACACAAAAACAACCCGCCTGAAGTTTTGGTGCTTAGAATGGCGTTTTCTCCTTAGCAAGCCTTAAGTTTCTCGTGCATTTCGTCTCCATGAACATGGGTTATAAAATGAGTGAGGGTTTGGTAATGAAGCGATCTTAATTTCGAGAATATTGTGTGACACGTTCTTGACGAAACAAACCCAAGTGTTCGCGCGCGGACATGCACAACAAACTGCCAAGCACGTGAGCTTCTCTCAAATTTGAAAAGGAAAGGAGGCTCACGCAGCTGTTGGCTTTCATCTCAAGCCACAGCAAAGCGTGAAGCTGACCAAGCCGGCAAACACGCATTCGGCCTGCGTCCGGCAAATGTAAACACATGCCACAATATCGACATCCTACTCGAAACACTATTACCGAGCACATAGCAAAAGCGCACCGACAAACATTCACATTTAGCAATTCGCACTGCTATCGCAGCAGAGTTTCATTTGCTCTGAAACTGCTGTGCCGGAGGCTGCTTGATTGTGTTAACTGCAAACTTCAATCAACAACGATGAGACGTTGCGAGGTTTAGAAGAAGCATGAAATTCGCATATAAACGACACTTCTTCGCGAAAATAGTAGGTTCCTTGATAGAGTGTGAAAGTCCTACGAGCACAATTGTCGGAACGAACGCCTTCGTTTTAGGTGTTCTGAACAACACAGGAATACTTGTCTGCCGGTGATGAGGAACTTATTAACGATAAATATCATGAAGAATATGCGAGCGTATTTATACACACAAATTAAAGCGAAAGTCGTAAAAAGTAAGCTTTGCTTATGGTTAATTCAATAAGTACGCTTCGCAGTAAGCGTGAGGAAGGGGGAAGAACTAGTACAAGATACTAGTACTTCTCCTTCGTCACTCATGGTTAATTCAAGAACGGATACGTAGGGGTCTGTTGCTATTGAAATACCCGACTCGTAGTGACTGCATGAGCCAACCACCTTTGCATCACTTAAAAAATGAAACCGGCAATTATGATTCGACGAATTTAAGGTCTAATGAGCCTAAGCAAGCGCGGAGGTCGAACCGGAAACAAACGTTGCACTTATTAAGGATTTCCTGATTAAGTCACAGGTTCACAGTTAATCTTGGTCTTGAGTGCTGATGCACCTCTGTTTGCTTTGCTTGAACTAAATAATCAAGTTAGGTTGTCACAAACACAAACGACATTTTAAAAAATCGAAAAAAACGTATCACAAAACTTACATGAAGACCCACGTCTGCGTTCCTAATCGCTTGCATCTTGTGTCAGTCAAATAGACATAGTATTGTCTGCAAACACAGGAATCAATCAGTCCACGCGTCAGAGACTTTGCTCAATGCAACACCAGCAAGGGCCGAAACAGTTGGGAGAACGACACGTTCGCTATATCTACATCCTTCGCTCGGCCTCCGAAAGACCTCGGCACCAGATGTATCTGCTAATTTTCGCAGTAGCTTGTTGAAGAGCTGGCAATTCGATTTCAAGCAAGAGGAAAAAACTAACCTGACAGTTGGAGCAGAAATAAGACCGATCAACAAAATGCGGCCCCAGCAAAACGGATGCTTCGCAGGAAATCTCAAGAAGTGTTTGAGGAAAAACGTGTTCAACTCAGTCAGCTGAAAGTAAACACTGACTGGAGCAATGCGTTCATCAACTTCATAACCACATTTAAAAACATCACTGATATCGCAAACGTTTCTGTGAAAGGGAGCGACCGGTTTGCCCAACATTATAATTTGGGCAGTAACTATACCATGAATGCGCAAAAAATTATCAAGAGTTTTATTCACTTATGTGCATAACCACAAGTCGACCTCATGCGCAACATAGCAAACTTCCATTTGTACGCAGACTTTTTTAAAGTATTTTTGAGCTGTTTTCGAAACAGTTCCGCCATTTGCAACATTACTTCCAACACGAGTGCAAGGGGTGTTCTACTTGCTACTTACAATAAAGAACAAGATCAGGATGAAAACTCCGACTATTCTCATGATGGAGGAGTGTGGATCCAACCAACGCACAGGAGCGAACTTTTGCGGCATGAACTGCATCGCAGCACGTCGAAGCTTTCCAGTGGCTGAATGAATGTCTCTGAAACGTGGAAAAGGGAAAAACCACTCCATCATAACCCAACAGACCACTGCAAGATTACAATACACTGATGTTCAGGGCCGGCCTTAAGCCGATGCAGCTGCATTGTGCCCCGCGCCATGGTGTTTAGGTAGGTTGTTCCTTTTTCCAGATACCCCTTGCGCTCGAAAATTCAGTAGAAACGGCTTATAAATCTCATTGCTAACAAACAACGTTCTCGTTAGAACTAGAGATGAATATCCTGTATTATCGAACGTTAGCAAACGTGCTCAGTTCTCGTCCTAAGGCTTTATATCTGCGCTTTACCATAGTCGTATAGCAGACCCGTAACCAGCTTGAGACATTTGGAGGTTAAGTGTTTTCTGAGAGGGTATCAAAGTTTTTGAACTATGTCCAACAGTTTTAAACTATATCCAACACATTTTTCTAGGGGGGCGAAAATTTTTTCAGGGAGTCGCTCCCCTAGTTACGTGTCTGTCGTACAGCACAGCTGACTGAACACGATGACGTCACAAAACCACTGCTCAGAGGGTCCCCGCGCCTAGGTCTTGCATTGGGTCCCGTACCCACTAGGGCAGGCCCTGCTGATGTTTATGATAAAGATATACAATGCACTTTCACGGGCATAACTAGAAAAATGATCGCTTTTCTTGCGTTCGATGAGAAAGCCTTTCCCAATACTGCAATAGAAACATCCCCGGTGAAAGAATCTGGCAGTGGCAAGCTTTTCCGCTCTTAAACCAGGCAATACAAGTGCTGAATGTTACAGTTCACACAAGGGTTAACAAAAACCAAACTTCCACATAGCGTAATGGTTCGCCCCCACGGTCCACTACACAATCGCAAATACCGGTTTGCGAGGCCAAACAAAACAGGACAATAAAGCTCCAATTCCCTGGCCAAACAGTAGCAATTTCGACGTAAGGTAGGCGAATGAAGCGGATCCGAAAAACGCCGAACTCAATCGTACGTATTCGTGCCAATGAAACTTACTTGATTGATTCCCATCGGTATTCCCGCATTTCCAAAAATTGACAGGTTTTAATTCCCAACAATATACCCAACCCATTGCAGAAAAATACATCGAGAAATATTTGGTCCCACCAGCATTCCTTGAAATTAGGAAGCAAATGCATGAAGAAAAGCTGAAATTTAAACAAAAAGCTTGCAGCACATGAAAAAGTACGGAAACGTCGGGATTCTGACCAAGCTTGTTCAATCTTTACCCGGAAAAACGTGAATTCTTTTATAAAGGCAGATTTTTGGACTTTGTGCTTCTAACAGAGAATGTCGTACGAGCAGTTTAAACTGCATGAACGTTTAAGTTTAGAAAACACAAAACGTATCTTAACTCGATTGGTAAATTAGGAATCAGTATACGGGACACAGTTTCATGAATCAAGAGCTGTCTTTTCATATTAGACACACATGACCACTCCATTTCGGCTTCGCTTACGATAAATAATCACGCTATCCTTGCTTAAAGAACAGTACCTCAGCACGCAGTTCAACACGGCTTTTCTGTCACGCTACCCAATGGTTTTTGTTAGTAACTGTGATGTCGTGATATAAGGGTAGAAACGCATTTCTGAACAATCCCAAGTGGCAAGTTAAGTAAAATATGGCCTGTGCTAGCAAGCGCATCTCGAATACCGTTGCACTCAGCATTGTTTATTTTCAACTGTCGTCAGTTGTATTTTAAGTACCCGCAAGAGAAATGTCAGTTGCCCCCAACTTTGCCCTTCTCGGTAAAAATGAAAAATCAAAGAACGGGGGGTAAGTGAAACGCAAAGCCATAAAACTCCACAGGAGGTAAAAACAGTAGTAGAACGAAACTGACATCAAGCACAGGTTTAGTGAGACGTTTTCACCCACAAACATTTCTTTTAAAGTTTCAATCCTGATAAAAATAGGAAATAAAACACTCAACGGTTTCTGTCTACGTGCATTAATAAGATGTAAATGATGCACGCACGTTAGACACAGAGGAGAAGGGAGACAGTTCAACCAATTTTGAAAATGCAGATCACGTGACAAAGTTTTCACACCCCACGAGAATCAGTGCTTTTGGTAGTAATACTCAATTCGACTTTACTTCACGCGACGCGAAAGAAACGGACTGGCAACCCAAAGTATTTTGCAATTTTCAAACTGTAAATTGTGTTTTTATGTTTGCGTTCTGGTTCAAGATCAAGAAAAACAACTTTTGATTTAAATTAATGTGCCTTGTGAATGTGGCTGGACATGAGTTAATGTTCTCGATTCTAAGCAATGGAATCTGCGGTTTGACAACTCGAGCAGGGACGGGTTGATCTCATACTCGTTAAAGAATGATCTGAATCTGCTGCATTGTCAAGATTAAACAGTAAACATAGTGCGTATTACCCACAGAAGAAGAAACAAGCGTAGAGTTAGAAACAATTTGGATTTTCTACAAGTGTAAGACAGCAAAGGTTAGCTTATAGGACCGCAATCAGCAAGATAAGACCTTTTGTAAAAAAATAAACTAATCGCAGCGACGGATCTTATGACATACGAACTGAGAACTTAGCAGAACTCGTACCTAGCAGGTCAGTACGTTACGTGCACACATCCGCTTGCCGCTACTATTGACGCAATGTAAGCCCGCAGCCCCGCACATGCCGCTCAACAGCCTTGGTATAGGGCTAGGCGTTTCGTCACAGAATAAAACTTTCCCATACAGCATTAAACAATGCGAAAAATGACTCGGCAGCTCGCAATATGCCACTTAGTACCTCAGTTAATTCCCACAAAATGCTCACAGTCCAGCACATAGCGTAGCTCCGCAATAGCAAAGCTTTCAGAGCCCATCCAGCAAAGTGACCAAATGCAAAAACATCCAAGCTTGAGTAGATTCTTTCGATGGTTACATCCGAGCAATTGACTGCATACACCTTTAAATTAGGGGTATCTTTTTAATTAACAAAAAAAGATACAAACGCCCAATCTAATAGCAATAAACAATGGGTGTGAATTTACATTACCTATCCACTACACAAACGTATCAAATGTTTACCATCATCTGGAAAAAGCACTTAAAAGATATATCTACGTTAACTTCTATTCAAATAAGGTGTTAAGTTCCTCAATCCTCATGAGCACACTATTGCATAAAACCATGGCTCCACACAAAACTGTCAAGCCTGGCTCTAATAGATGTGCCGATAAACACGTTCAGATCATTTAGGGGTTTGCACTTACCTTCTGCGCAAGAATGCAATCGTTTGAGGAAAAATGCATTACAATCTAAGAAATGTTATAACTGTCAAAACAACTCAAAGCAAGCAAACATTTATTTACCTCCACGATATCTACTTCCCTCTTTGCATATTTGACTGAAGGATCAACCCACTCAAGGATGTGTCGTACTTGGCCCATGTTCAAAAATGAAACGAACACAAGAAAAAGGAAATACAAAACACTGAAACCAAATATCATCCTCCAAACCTGAAAGAAATCACTCTTACAAAACTGCATGAAGCAGTATCAACCAATATATATGTAATATATTTCCACATATTTTCCAACTTACGGCTGGATGGGGTCGTGTAAAGGGACCATTAGGAAAAGCCAAGACACTGATGACAGTGAAGAAAAAAACAGCAGAACAGCATCCAAACCACACATTTTTTTCTTGGTCACTTTCATCTCTGCAACACATATTACCATTATTATTGCATTCAACAACTTTTATGGCATAAAACACAGTTTACTTTTCTACCAGATAAGCACCAGTTTTCATCACACATTCTTAAGATTTAAGTGAGAACTTGAACTAAAGCTTAACGCTGTTTCCACCCAATGGCTTTCATTGCCCATCAATGTGCATCACAGTAAATCACCCTTAACAGTGTTTTTTTGAATACCTTTAAGGCTAAGCAATTCCTCTAATGTCATGCCTCACACATGCCACTCAGCTCTGCAGCATTTTTTCTACCCAAGCAAAACTAAATAATGCTACAAACCTTTTACATAATGCAACAAACATTTTTGTAGATGTATTTTAAGCATCTGAACTTCTTCAAATTGAAACAATACAAAAAAGTATTTGGGATCGCAATATTCTACTCTTTGTTGAAGTAGCAGTATTTTTTGGTTGGCTGATTGGCACAATACCTGCTGGCATAATCTTGTAAAAATGAGTGGAAATCGTGACAATACGGCACACAAGTTATTAGTGATTTATTACTTTTTAAAATTATTTCTAACTGCAAACTACCTTAAATATGCCAAATTGTACAACTAAGAAATGCGCAAAATCTCCACAATAAGTCTATCATGAGTGTTTTGCCAGAAATTGAAACAGAGACATGACATTTTAATCTTCGATTGTTAATACAGTGAATTAAAACAAGGTTACTAATTTATTTTTTGGCATTATTTGGTTCATGCCGTAGGCAACAGGCTAAGACCTGAAGTTCTGCTTTTCCAAAAATGGTTGAGATTATTGTTCAAGGAGTACTACAATGAATAACTCAGTGGCCATGGATCAATCATGCAACCTTTTGGTTAAGGGGCAAACACTGTACATTTGAGCTATCACCACCCCCAACTTTCTCTAAGTGCTTTGTGCAGGAGGTGCCAAAACTGAGACTATCATAATATTGAAAGCAACAAGTTTACTAACACATTGCTTAATTCTAAGTACACAAACACAAAAATTTCATTTTGAAGACATCAGCAGTTTTTGTTGCTCAAGGACCACACATAATTAATAAATAGCTATTGGTGACATAGGCAAATAATCAGTGAAATTACTCTTGTTTATCATAGCCTTCAGTTATTTTCCATGGAAAGGTGTTTGTAAATGGCATAAAAGAAACCTACCTTGTCATGACAGTATACAGCAAAGTCATTATTATTACTAGAAGTAAAGTGATTGTGTGAGGCTTGTAGAAAAACTCCAGAGTAATATCATCAACCTGTAACAAATACCAAGTGTCAGATTGCTGACATTTAATTTTAGTAACTGTTAAACCATTCAACAATTTTGATTATATAATTAAACAGATAATGCACTAATGGTGGCATTACCCAAGTAGCCTTATCCAAACAGAATTTTAACACTTTCAAAGCCAGTCTAAATCAAGTGATTCGTGCTGAAACAACCGGATCACACGTGGCTTTGTGCACACGTAACTTGGGCACCGAAAGTGGTAGAGAGCTGTTCAAAGACTCAAAAGACTCAGCAAGTCTTCTAGTCTACACTTAAAAAACTAAAACAATTATAATTTTTGTCATTCTATTTTCTTCCTACTGTCCTCTGTGGGTAAATGTAATACATTGTTACATCATTATGGTCTGTACTATTCACTATTGCTTTTGTCATATGTTACGCAATTCTGCTGCTTGCATCATCAGCTTAGCCTCATATGGCTGCTGAATAATTTTTCAGTTTCTAACCTACATTCCCACTCACTTCTCTCACCCATGTGCTTACTCCACTTCATCTATATCAGTGGTTCTCAAACTTGCAAGAGCCGCACCCCCCTTCAAAAGACTCTCAACATATCATGACACTTGGCTTATGCAATATCATGGCAAAGCTACCTAGTGAAGGCCTCTGCTCGTGGCTCCCAGAGAACTGCTCCATGGTCTCCAAAGGGGGCCACAGGACCAAGGGCCCCATTTGAGAAACCCTAGTCTTTATATTTCTTAGTTCTTTCCAAATGCATCGCTTGGTATATTTTCTGACTTTATGCTTTTATTTTGTTAGTTTTATGTGTGCCATTGTTTTGTTTAACTTCTATACTTGGCAAAGATAATCTGAAAATGGTACTGATCATCTTTTAGATGACATCGTTCAACAGGCAAGGATATCAATAGTCAACAGAACCAATCAGTTACCCATGGGAGAAAACATACAAAATATACACATAATACCAACGTTAATTTACCACAATAATACTAAATTTGAACTTAACCACAATATTATTTTACAAGACAAAGATTTTCTTGACTTATGCTTACAAGACAAAGCTATACTTGACTAATACCTGCTGCTCATTGATAGCTCTGAAGTCATAACGATAGCTGAATCTTCGAGAAGATCTTCTGTGGTTATTCTTTCGTTGTTTCATTTTGATAAATGTCACTTCAGGACAAACTGGTATTTAATACTAAGAACAATGGTGTATCATTCAAAACACGTTGCAACCAAACAAGAGTACAAAGCTTAATAATGGAACTAGGTTTGCAGCTAAGACAGATAACTGAAAAAAAATAAGAAAATAGAAATGGTTAGCATCCTCTCATATAAACAACACACAATGACCACATACATCCTCCAATAAACAATGAATACACAGTCACACACAGTACACTTAACTATACAAGGTTGCTAAGTTCAAGGTTGTCATTTTTTATGCCAAATTAAAAAAATAGCTATTTTTAAGTACTTGGGCACCTATCTCTAAGAAAATTATTTGGATATAGTTAGTCATAGTTACATGTTTTTGGATTGTTTAGGCCTTTTGTGCCACATGAATTTGTAATGAAAACATCCTGAACATCAAGCAGCTTTGGGCTGTTCAGACATTTTTTGCCATGTAATAAAACAAACTAAGACATTTATTTCAAAAAGGTAGAATGAAGACAATTGAATTTTTCAATTAAAACATTAACAGCAGGTGGTTTGCGGAGTTTTGACCCCCATTTAATTTATAGTAGCTGGCTATTGTATTAGATGGAAGCACAGATGTAACAGACCAGACGTAAAAAAGGTTGACTGAGTCACATTTTTTAACTGACTTTGCTCCTATTCTAAAATTTGTGAATCCTGATCCAACTCCGAAATTTTGTCAAATTTCAGAATATGTCTCTTGTGCAAACTAAAATCACATTTTTTGTCTATATGAAATAACAGCAACAATGATTTTTGTTATTTCTACCGTAGTTTTTATATCATGTTTAAACCTTGTAAGTGACAGTATGCACGAATGAACAACTGAATCTTTTATAACATGTCCAATCAGAAACAAATATACCCAAATCAATTGTGGTGAAATAACATGTCAGCGGACTCATTATTACGATGAACTGACAATCAATACATGCATGAAAGCTAACACTGTTTAGTACTGTATTATACAAATGACGCATAATAATAAAAATGTCACGTTTTACAGTACAACGTACCTTTACTTCATCACCTCACCTAGGTGCCCTGTAAAAGACAGACATCCGTCAGTTGTGGATCTTGGCACAGTAACCGGAGTTGCGAAAGCTGATATTTTCAAGTGAGCAATGACACCACAACCACCACCAGTGTAGCCACTGGGGTCAGTTACATTAACATCAGATTGCTGCCTTTTTCAACATCAAATGTTAACGTAAGTTTCATATAAGCTAAATGCTTCTATTACCAAACCTAACAAACCGCAATAACTCATGTTGAATCCTAAGCAGAGCAATGTATCTTCATTGTGGGAGTAAGGGTCAGTGGCGTCACTACCACCAGCGTAGGGTTGTACCTCCAACATAGGGATGTACCACCAGCGTAGGGTTGTACCTCCAGCACAGGGATGTAGCCTACCACCAGCGTAGGGATTGATTTAGAAAACAACTGTTTGCACCTCCAGCGCAGGGAGTTGATTTATAAAGCAACTCTTTGTATCTGCAGCCTAGTGGTGGCATAAGAATGCAACCGTTTATACCTCCAGTGTAGGGAGATGTTTTAGAAAACACCTATTTGAAGGGACCCGACATGGTAAAGTGCCGCCCCAGGGCGAATCGAAAAGTGCCGCCCCCCACAGTCAGTGGTGTAACCTGAGGTGTGAGCCAGGGGGGAAAACTTTTCTGAAGGTGGCCCGTTAGCCATCGTGTGGGCATGCAGTAATTAGTTCCTAATAACTCACAAATGTTACATATATATGAGCTTAAGTCTTCGTTTGTTCGCGCCACATATATATGGTTGTAAGTCTTCGAGCATACCCCGTTCGTGTTGAATCGCACATTCAATGACACGCTAACTGAGAGGCTGGAACAAAGGGTAGTCGAATAACATAAAAAATGGTTATATAGCAAAGTACAAAGCAGATGTTAGATTGTAAACACAAATAACACAGGCATGGGCGTCCGCAAAAATTTTTCCAGGGTAGGCAAAGTCGACATTTTGGTTGTTTATTTCAGGCTGCTGACGACACAAATCCAAATAGACGTTCACACAACGCTTTACCTTTGCTACACAAAAAAAATGACCCATGTTAACTGCAACAGTCCCAAAAATGCACTTCGTTGGCAGCAATGTTTATTTTCACACGTATAAAACTCGTTGGCAATCAGTATTTCTTTTCAGTTTTCACATCGTATGTTTCTTTTCACACTGTGACTTATTGCTATCAGCAGTTGCTGCCTCGCTGCATTACCTGCCACAGATGTCTGCATTCAACAGTCACATGTAGCAAAACGCCTACTGCCGTAAATTTTGAACCTTTGTTGCCAGGTTATTGTTACGTGATAAAGGCTAATTTTAAAACTATCCTCCTCCAAGTTTCGCAACCTGCTTCTGCAGGCAATGTAGCAGATTTAGTGAACTGCAAGCTCATCAGTCATCACTGCATGATGCCCAAACAGTGAATCCGGATCTTGTGCAGTGTGAGTGTCATACTGGCAAATGAAACTGTTATTGCAAGAATAAGTCAATTAAGCTGCTGACTTTAGGTGTTCTAGAAATTTTTGGTTCTTAGACCCAATTTCCAGGTGGTAGCAAATGCCCATTTCTCCCTTCCCATGAACACAAGGAGATGAAAAACACTGAAACAGCGCACCAGCTATGACTATTTTCACTTATCAAATTTAAATACGGTAGTGGGAAGAATATGAAGACATTGTAACAACAGTTTCTGAAGTAAATAGCTAAAAACGTCGGATGGAGATGCTCAGTGGCGCACAAAAGCATGTAAATTGTTTTGACCAAAGTATCAAATGCTTTTGCGAGATATTTATAATTTGAGACAGACAATCCTTTGTTTTAAAGTGAATTTATATCATGATTTGATGGTTGGCATTAATTATAAAATAAATTTAATTATGTATTACTGTTTGTCTTGCGCATATCCTCAACATGGAGGGGATGAAAGAGTAATCACAAGAAAATGCAACTAATACTGACTACTTTTTTAAGATAATAATGAAACTGTGCAACAGCGTTAAGTATATTAGTCATAAATGTGAACTTTTCAATTACTGCTACATGTGTTTTGTATTTGAGTTGGCTTATAAACAGAATATCTCCGAGGATGGACATAATTGTCGAAATTCATGTCACAAAATTGCTGACCAAGAACTTCTCATTGAGTGCCTATGGGGTTAGATATTTCCTAGGTCAATACATGTGGCCTTTTAAATTATATCAATTTTTTGATGAAATAAATCAATAAATTTGCAGCAGCAAAGGCAAGAAAACCTTGTCTTTGAACTTGAATAATTACTAGTAAAGCATTGCAAACTGACCTGTTTCAGCTAAATTGTTCTTAGTCGGGGTGATGAACCAGCAAAAAATACTGTCAGCTTTCTTAACTTTACAGCAGAACTTTGAATTTGCTGTTGTGCTTTATTTTTGCGTTTTTGAGCACCACAATTCACATTTAATCCTACTTCATATATTTATGTTACACATATTTGTATTTCGTTGTCAAAACTGCAATCTGTACTGCATAATCAACATTACAAAGATCACTAAGTAAAGAAATGGGATACACACCAAAATTTTTGATTGATAACGTTAGTGTCAAATTGACATATAGAGCGTTTGCAATACTCAGAAAAAGTTGAGAAATGATAGTGAATCCAGATGTGGATGGTTATCAGATGATTCCTGATAATGATTGTATACTGCTTTAAACAGCGGTTCCAAAACTTTTTTGAACGTGACTGAAATCTGACTTGGTGAACATCTTGCGACCCAAGTCTCAAACAGCGTATGTTAATATGACAAAAATGTTGATTGTATGGATGATTTTTGGCAGAAGGTTGCTAACTTTGTTTTCAGTGTCAGCAGTTTACTATTTTCTCAAGTACCTATGCTACACTACAAACAGACAAGCGAACAAGTTTGAAGAATTACAACTCAGGTTTAAGGTTTTGATCGCCTCGGTGCGACCTATTTTCTGATCCTTTGCGAAATCGCAACTTTTGTTTGGGTCACAACCTATACTATGGGAACCACTGGCTTCAATGCTTAAACCTGTCAAAACGCTTTAAACCTGTTTTAATTTGTAGATGTGCATCACTTCATCGCATACTTCAAGGTGTAAAGTGCGCTGCGCGGACAATAACTGCCGTACCCGCTGCTGGGATGGCCAGAAAACGAAGTTACCACTTCCAGCCGAGATGCTGAAATGAACATCGCTTCCTCAACTTCAGCGGTGAATTTCAAACAGCATTGTTAAACTGGCTTTGCAAAGCAAGAAAAGAAGTTGTAGTGTCGCTACCCAACTTTCTCTGTATTCTAAACAAGGTCTCTGTCTAATCTCAAGTTAAAGTACATGACAGTTTTCAAACATAACGTATTCACAACTGCATCACACACTCCAAAGTAGGCAGAAATATAATGGCCGCAGACGCGGGCAATGTTCCACAACTACAGGCGATTATTACATCACACACAGTATGCAATATGCACGTTCAAGATTATGTACTGCGCACTACATGCTGTTGCAACAACTTCGATTTTGGATTCATTTGATGACTGTTAGTATGTTAAACAGTGAACACTGCACTATTTCAGTATTTAAAACGTCAAGACCAACGGATTTCCAAAACTTGTAAAAGCGCTTTCATATTCTGCAGTTTATGAAATCTCTAAGAGGGGGCTCATTTTTTTGCATTTAGCTTGCCAGCGGGGTGGTGTGCACCCTTGCCCCCAATCAGTTACGCCACTACCCACAGTCGAAAAGTTCCACCCTCCCAAGCCACAGGTTAAAGCAAAGTCAAGCCTTTCAGGACGGAATTATTTCATAACAATGCATCATCAGGCTGGAGCTGATTTTGAAAATTTCACTGAAGTGAAATTCCGAGACATTTTGCTAACCGGGATGTGACATCAGGACAGACGTTTAAACCGGGACAGACATTTAAACCAGTCCCAGCCAGACGTATGGTAGGTCTAACTTTAACCAAAATCTAATACCTAAATCTAACTTCAGGTTCATTCATGAAAAACCATTTGTTATTCCTTTTTTGACCAAATGTGCTTCCCCAGGGCATTGCCCACCCCTGCCCCCCCTAGTCATGTCCCTACCTGTTTGTACCTCCAGCATAGGGAGTTGATTTATAAAGCAACTGTTTGTACCACCAGCGTAGGGTTGCACCTCCAGCGTAGGGAGTTAACTTAGAAATGAAAGCAACTGATCCAGCGCAGGGATGGCATTAGAAAGCAACTGTTTGTTTGTACCTCGAGCGTAAGGGCTGCTTTATAAATCAACTCCCTACGCTGAAGGTAAAAACAGTTGTTTTCTGCATCAACCCCTTTAGTGGTGGTACAACCCTGTGCTGGTGGTACAAACAGTTGCTTCTAAATCAACTCCCTACGCTGGAGGTACAAACAGGTGCGTTCTACTGTAAATCAACTCCCTACCCTGGACGTACAAACAGTTGCACTCTTATTAAGCCACCCCTACGCTGGAGGTACATATAGTTGCTTTCCAAATCAACCCCTACGCTGGTGGTACATCCCTACGCTGGAGGTACAATCCTACGCTGGTGGTACTCCGAGCACTGACGCCGTCGAACAGTCCTCCATTTAATTTATGGAGAAGTCGGTTACAATTTACGTAAAATGTTATCTCAACACAGCGAAGAGAACATTTTTTGTTTGGAGCAATAACCAAGCACACATCAGTATGAGAAATTGATGAAAGAAACATAAAATCAATAAACTTACGTATGCTTGTCTTAAAAAAAAAGGAAATGTGGAAAACAAAAACAACAGCCCAGTCACAAGTCAGCTCAGCATCAGATTTGTCGCCAAGACATCAGACATCAAAATATTCTCTGAAAACATCAGATTTGATGTTAAAACATCAGAAGTGGCAACACTGACAACGGTCGTAAAAACAACATTTGTTGCTAGCCTAGGGTCTAGGCTTAATTTCAGCCACCATCCGTCCGTCTCACAACTGACCAAGATTTTGCCATTCTCGCTGTAGTAACATGCTCCCATTGGACAGTGGTGCCCGAATTTGGGTTTGAACTGTTGTGAAAATAGAAAAATTAAAATATCGCAACTTTTCAGCATCACATGTGTGGGGGAAGCTTATATTGAATTGAAATGAAAATATATTTTTGTATTGTATCTTTGCCTTTTATTTATCATGAAACGAGGTATCTTTTCACTCCGGTTACGTCATCACACAACAATCAACGATATCCACGCTGGCGAACATCCGTTCTTTATATTGTAGGCCTACCCTTCACCTAACATGCAGTCTCATTACACAACACAGCGACAACATCCGCAGTGGCGCAGTGCAGACTGCAACAGAGATGGACGAGTCTCATTTTTTTGACTCCGCGTCCGCTCCGACTCCGAAAAGTTTTGCTCCGCATCCGCACCTCCTTTGCAAATCATGGAAATATTTAACTTGTCATTCGCGTCAAGGGAATCAGTGTGTGCGCGCTCCACTGCGTTCGCGAAGAGACTTCGTTTTGCAATGCATTCGAAGTTTTGTCCATCGGCGTGGACACCACGCTTTTAGGGAGTCGAGTTTTGTATCGCCAGCGCACGGTCCATTTTGGCTGTTTCTGCTGTCGTGCAAGCGTTATTTCTGCTGTTGCTAATCAGAAGCCCTTTTGCAAATAAAGATTGTGCACCAGTAAATCTGTGAAACGAACTACCAAGGGGTGAGAGCCAAACGCAATGCCTATTTAGCTTCATGGGGCAAAATACTGCTGGTGTTATTTTGCCATTGGATAAACATGATTGGTTGAATTGGTCACATGACAAATTTAGAACACATGACCTGCTTAGTTGACGTCTGTAATAGCTCAGTGTGAGATGTATGGATGAATGGTTTCAGCGCTGACAAGCTGTTACCGGCTTTTTGTCTGCATTGTGTGAACTGTAGGCTAGGCTATATCCTAACCACAAACCCTGGGCCCTTACACTACAACCTAAACAGTTGTCTTAGCCTATTTTAGTAACCATGCAACCACTTCAACTAATTGTGCTTGACCATAGGCACAATTTGGTGAGGGACACGGGGTACGTGTACCCCCACTTTTTAAGGTTGAGGGGATATAATATACCATGTCCCCCACTTTTTCCATTCAGGCTTTGTATTTGGATATGTTCCAAAAATGAATGTGACGTTTGCCACGTTTTGCGTGAAGTGCTTTTCATGTTAAATGTTACACATAGCCAAGTTGATGATGAAACAGAGTTTGAAGTATCACTGGATACTTGTGTAATAGCACTGTCAGTGATATCACTGGATTCTGTTAGTTTATCAATTTTAGCTTCAATAAAATGATATTTAGCATTTTTAAAGTTTCTAGAAACCGCGAAATAAGGTTTACTGCTTCTGTCCGACATTCAGAGGTGGGCAACCGCTACTTTGAAAATACCGTCGCTATCGCTATTTGCTGAAAATAATAGCGACGCTACCCCTCCCGTTGCTGAACAAACATAGTAGCGAGCTGTCGCTACCGCCTCTTTTGGTAAACTTTTAAAATTTGTGTTGTTTTCCAGAAGTAGGGTTAATTTTACAGTCTCAACTTGAAATGTTTTTTTAAGCTATCAACTTTGTTGGGTGCCCCTTTACTGAACAACCATGATCTGAAAATAATAGTCAATGAGCAGTTATGATTAGGAATTGTTAATTTTACAGGCAAGGCACATACAAATGAAACTTCGACTGCAGACACACACGGAGTGCATTTACTTTTGTAAGTGGATTGCTGCAGGCTTATCAATCGCCTTTATTGCTGCCTTCTCGCTGGAGTCGAATAAAGTACTCAAGATAATAATCACGCAACAAAAAGGTCAAAAATTATTTTTAACAAGGTTTTACGCACGTGAAAGTCGAATCAGGCCCACAACTAGGGTGGGGCAAAACCGGGCATTTGCATCCGCCACGAAGTTTTCAGGCATCATTTTAGATTTTATAAAAAAGGTGATGTTGATCTTTGGTTTTAGTGAAAACCCCTGAAGTAATTATTGACTACTTGTATTGCAAACTGAGCTCCTTGTTTCTCCATGTTTCGGCTAATTATTCACAACAACGGCTTTGAATAGGATGTAGTTTATATAGCCTGCGTGTAAAGATAGCCAATTTAAATATCGAGAGCAAATTAGCCAACCACCTTTTGTTGGTATTCTAGCTTTTGAAAGTGCAATCCAAGTGTTGAATGGATTGGCTGCAATTGCGGAATCCTGCACCAGCTGTAAAAATAATCGGTGTACGATGTGTCACACAAGAAACTAGTTTCCTTAACGCAATAAATTGCGACTGATTCGCTTGGTGTGGGTCACTGTTGTGACTTAACTATTATTGCTAAATGATGAGTAAGAGCTTCAATCATTGCAAGAAGATGGGAGCAGAACCAGGTAGGAGATTCGTCAAACAGCCTGCTGCAAAGCTAGAGAGTGTAATTGTTGTATATGTTTGTTGGTAAACATATTTATATTATCTTCCTCAACCTTGTGTTATAAGAAATTTTAGATCAGTGGTTCTCAAAGAGGGCGGAGTCGCCCTTTGGGGGCGATTTTGCGGGGCAAGGGGGAGATAGGGGGAAACAACACAAAGGGGCAAAAACGCTCAACCACTAATCAATCGATGAGTTAACTTCAATAGCCTATTGTTATGACCATGGGCGCAATTTGGTCGGGGACACGGGGTACGTGTCCCCCCACTTTTTCAGGCGGGGGGATATAATATGCCATGTCCCCCCACTTTTTTTGTTTCGTGCAGAAATTTAACGGACTATGCTTCAACGTTGGTTGTCACGCATTCAGAAACAGACAGCGTATAATTTCATGATGCCAGTGTAGCCTACATGTTAGAAAGTTAGATTTTCAGGCAAATCTCTGCGAAGCTTTTGCCGAAGACAAAAATGCAGCACTATTGTGGAGACTTAGTTTTGGGATGGGCAGTTTTGCAACAGACTGTCTTCAAGTATTAGTGAACAGGATTTCCATCAAAACGTTGGAGTAGTTGCCTACAGTATTTACCTGGCTGTAAATTGACCTATAGCCACGTTTTTTTAAAGGAAATCTTAGGTACCCGGTATGGGCCTGTGGGGTCCCGATTTCTCTGATTCTATGGACCCGATTTTCAATTCTAGGGACCCGAATCGGGTTCCTAAAACACCTTAAAAACACCTGCCTATAGCTCAAAACGTAGGGACTTGACTCGGAAATAAGGATAAAACATACATTTATCCTCATTTCTTGTAATATCGCGACAATGGCGACCAACAAATAAAAAAGATATTTTTTCCGTGGCTCTTAAACTTCTTGCTTGTGCTGAATGCATTGGTCCGTAAGTCATCTGATTTACTTGGGTTTAACCAAACCCACAACACAGCAATGTTTTCATCCAAGTGCGAAACATTTGCTTTACAGATACATCACACCTAGTTTTGTTGGGCATTCTTTTCGTGTTGTTGGTGAAACTTGGTACTTTTTTGCCAATTCACCGTTGTGCATTTTGATTTCATCTTAAATATATTTTCGTGCCGTTATGAAAGTAGAACTCTTAGAATGAAACTTTTGACATGGTGCGGAGTTGTAAGTCAGGCAGGAGTTTTCGAGTCGGGCCGGGCTCGGGCTTAAGTTTTTCAAAATATTTCTTTCGACCCTGCATACAAAACTTTTTTTGTAACATTAAGGGTAAAGACTTTTTTCTTTCGTGGCGTAGATTTGTTGTGCTCACCGCGGTAACTTCTGTGAGTGAAGTGAATTTTTTCAGCTAAATTCTGTTTGCAAACACAGCTGTTTTCTTTTATTCTCTGCTGGGATTAGTCTCCCATTGTTTTTGAGAAGGTGACAACGGTGAGGAAACTAGCACGAGATGGTGTTGCGTCGAAAAACCAATAACTCACGCTATTCTTAGCTTGTTTTAAGAAGCCTATAAGTCGGCTTTTCATATCTATAGATCTATCCTAGAACGTTTATGCCAACAGCGCCATCGTAGATAGTTTCGTTATGGTTTCTTTTTTTCTTGAGAAACTTTATATTCCGCATTATCGTTGGATAACATGCTACGTTTGTGCCAGATTATGCCAATGTTTTGTTCAAAATGGTTGCTATTTTGGGTGTGATAAACCGTGTAGGCTACCTGCAACTACACCTGCACACAACGTTTTTTGTTACTCCACAGTGGCGCATATCTTAACTCACTCGGTACATTTGGCTTTCAGGCCTAAATCGGGCTTCAAAAATAAATGTCGGGCTCGGGCCGGTTTCAGGCTTCAAAATGAGGCCCTTTCACAACTCTGTGTGGGTATGTAAGCAGGGGCCAACAAGGGAAGATTGAAAGGATACATCCTACACCCACCTCAGTAAAAATAGATGAAATCATTTTGTGAAGTAGGCTACGCTAATTTTAGGCCAAATGTTTTTGCTACTGGTAAGAGCATACAAATGAAGATTTTGGAGACAGAGTGAATTACAGTACCGTGTCCACTGTCCAGCAACAAATTTAAGTATATTAATATGTAAACCATCTGCAAAGACAAAGCGTGATTACTGTTGCTTTCAAAACACCCCTAGAAACAATATTAGGAATATGCATATGTGAAACGTCACTTCTGCACCGACCCGATGAGTATATTGGTTTCCCATCAAGCTGTCCCCCCACATTTTGCAACAAAATTGCCATGCTGGTCGCATGAATTGTGCATCATCCCTGGCGGGCCGCAAAATCAATTAATTTTATCCTAAAATTCTTCCTTTCTCTATGAGGAAGAGTGACTTCTTATGGCTTACTATCATGGAGCTTCATTTTGACGCGATTTTGTACTCTAACTTGAGTGACGAAAATTCTGATGTGGACCATATCAAATGTTCACGCTGGCCGCAAGTCCCCACCCCTCTTGATGAATATCCTAAAACAA
>Ga0210059_1006007_pt1 | contig 19498 bp, 12 predicted proteins | sample Ectturendosymbi2_FD_188042 | JGI IMG/M metagenome (GOLD analysis project Ga0210059, IMG submission 188042) | Ecteinascidia turbinata endosymbiont from Florida, USA - Sample 2 (SPAdes) (version 2) | ecosystem: Host-associated > Tunicates > Ascidians > Unclassified | place: Key West, Florida... | reverse complement strand
TGCAACAGACCGTAACGTGCAGCGGAGAAAGTCTGGCACGCCAACTAAGCGAGTAAATTGGTTAAAAAGGTTTACACTCCAGTTGTTAAAAAGGTTTACACTCAAGCGAGTAATTTGGTTAAAAAGGGATTACACTCCAGTTGGGGTACAATAAACTAAGTAGTATTTCCATGCTAAAAATATTTCAAGCAACAACTCGTAAGTCATTCCTTGTTTCTCAAAGTTTTTTAATTGATGTCAACTTCTTCAAGTGGGAAGCTACAGTGGCTGGGATTCGTCTCTCCTTGTCGAAAGCAACACTTACAGGTCCTAGCTTTTCAGCGGGCATTTTGAGGGATCGCCTGCCTGGTTCTGCTCCTATCTCCTTGCAATGATTCAAGCTTGTACTTATCATTCAGCAAAGTTTGTAAAGCCACATCAGTGACCCACACCAAGCGAATCTATCGCAATTTATTGCGTAAGGAAACTAGTTTCGTGTGTTACGCATCTTCAGTCCTTATTCAAATAGAGTACAAGAAGTGAATACCTGGGAAGAAAGTTTTTAATCTTTTTCAACGCGTTAAGTATTGACATTGCTCTGTGCTGCACGGTTTAGATGTGTAAATGCAGAGTCAGAGACTAATGAAAAATAAGTCCTAGATGTTTGTGAGAAGTAGTTTCATTTAGTGCTTGGCTGCAGAACTCCTCGTAGTGGAGGATGAAGAGATGGATTATTTGTAATGGTAAGAGCTTCGGTTTTTGCAGCATTAAAAGTTACACTCCACAAATCAGACCACATCTCCAACTGACGTAGGTCATTAGATAACATAGTATGCAAAACGCTGGGACTTTTAGAAGAACATAAAAGTATAGTGTCATCAGCAAATAGAGAAATTGAAGATTTAATGTTTGTACCAATGTCATCAAAATATACTAGAAAAAGTAAGGGACCAAGTACGGATCTTTGAGGCACGCCACAGTTTGTATGCAAATGGTCAAAACGAAAATCTCCTAAACAGAAAAACTGCGACTTACCTAATAGGAAGGAATGCAGTAAGTTATAAACAGAGCCCGTCACGCCAAGCTGACGCAATTTGAAGAAAGGCGGAATGAATGACTTTGTCACAAGCTTTAGAAATAACTAAAAGCACAACTCGCGAAGAGCAACCGCTATCTTTGACAATGAGAAGTTTATGAGTGACTTCTAATATATTAGATGTAGTGGAATGGTATTTCCGGAATCCAGAATTGCGATTGTAAAGCAAGCTGTTGGTTTCAAAATAACTGTAAAGGTGTTTATGGATTAGCTTTTCAAAAACTTTAGATAGAGAGGGAAGAATAGAAATCGGTCTGTAAATTTTTACATCATGCAAAAAACCGGATTTGTGAAGTGGGAGTACTGACGCAATTTTCCAAGCTGCAGGGAAGTGAGAAGTGGCTAGGGTGAAGTTGAAGAGAAGACTGAAAGGAGTGGCAAGAGATTGAGCGCAATTTTTGAGATGTCTATTAGGCAAGTTATGAAAGCCTTTCGATTTATTAGGATTAAGAGTTAGTTGTACATGGTAAACATCAAGCGGCTCGATTGAGAGGGGAGGAATAAATACATCAGTACACATATGAAATCGTGGAAGTACTTTAAACTGTATGGAGTCAGGTGCTGTGGAAATGGAGGTAAAATATTCGTTGAAATTATTTCATGTTATAGTAAAGAGTGTCACCACGGACCAAAGTAGCATTTGAATAAGAACGTTTGCCAACCAAATATTTGACGGTTTTCCAGAAGTTAGGTCGAGATGCTGATAATGAATCCAGCTTACTGAGAACAAATTGGTTATACTGATTCTTACGATCCTTTATGTACCTCTGAATTTTATTTCGAAGGCGATTATAGGTAAGACGGTGATGGCGACATTGTGTTCGTCGCCATTTCGCAAACAATCTACGTCTTTTGTGAATCATCTTCTTTAGATTTAGATTGATCCAGGGTTTATCATCTACAGATGTTGACTTCTTCGATTCTAATATTCTAAAGGGAATACAAGTACAAGCGCTTTGGTTTAATATGTCAGTAATGTTAGTCAAGGCAGCGTCTGGAGTAGGAGATGCAGCAATGATATTTTCCCAGGGTGCTGTAAGTAAAATGACATTCAGTTTCTTGTGAGTTTCTTGAAATAATCGAAATTGATCAACACTCCAAAGTTCCATTGTATCTTCTTGGATACTACTATTACCAAAATTCAAAGGTAACCGATGATTTATAGAGGGTGTTAAATCATGTAGCCTATCATTATTTGTGTACTGGCAGTTGGAGCAATCATAAACTGTACAATTTTCCAACAAAGAATGAATTACGTCATCAGACACATTACAGCATTTTAAATGGAACCAATACTTACATAAAAAATGGATTTTCGCATGCTTTGCATTTTATAACATTATTCATAGAAACATGTTTCATGTGAGTTTCTTATAATAAAATCACCTTGTGTTTATGACTTCTTTCTGATATTTAGCTTCAAGAAATAAACGAAATTGCAACTTACTGAATAGCCATTGAAAACAAAAGGATATCGTTGATACAACAAGTTGTATTAATTACATTAAGCAACCACCCGTTCATTGTCGGCATAAAGGCAATATTCATTGCCAACCACTTTCCACTGAATTGTTTTTCCTTGGTTGTATAGCCTTGAAGCTGTCCTTATAAGTGTTTTCCTTTGAGCCTGCATTGCCATCTGTCAGTGCCTTGTGATGCTAATTTTCATTTTCCTGGCATCCGGTGCTAGTTTTAGTAATGAGTGTTTTTCTTTCATGCTTGCCAGTTTAACCACAATAGGGCTGTATTTTTGGTTATCAGAGGAACGTTCTACATTTTCCGAGTTGACAGCAGAGATTCTACGTGGCAGTCGATGAGCATTACTGAATTTGATTGCATCCACTTGCGTAGGGGAAACACGTAGTTCTTCAATCAAAAACTTTCTGACTGCTGCTTCAGTCTGGTCGTGCTTTTCGATGCGGCCTTTCTGTGGCAATCCATGAAAAAGAACGTTGTACTATTTTGAGCGATACTCTTGAATAATATTCTCATCCTTTCTGGTGGTCTGCATTTCTTTAAGCTGACATTGCAATGAAGTCATTTGGTGTTCTAGTACAGATACTCTGTAGTGAGCGTTTTCAACACTTTCTTCATCTGCTGCCATACGTTTCAATAAGTCATTTTCAATAGAATCAAGTCTCTGTATTACAGACAGCAAAATAGCATGCAATCCTTTCAAGGTAAGTTCATTAATTGTCTGTGACAAGGTTTCAATCGCCTTTCTAGAGCGCGTGTTTCTCGCATCCATGCTTTGTCCTTTAGGTTAACACGTTGCGGGAACTCAGTTGTCAGAGCAGAAAAAAACACGTCCTGTCAGCTCGACGTCCAAACACAAAATGCTAACCTTCCAGATGGCCAAGCAAGCCACTTGACAACACGGGTTATTTTTTGTGCAGCAAAACCTAGGGGTCTCTCACTGCAAAAACAAAAACAGACCATGTCCGTTATGTAAACCAAGTGGTTTTGTTTTAAATAGTTATCGCTGAGCTCAACATTGTAAAAACGTTCGTTGCTAAATGATGCCTTGTACAGTAATGAATTTTTGGAAAACATTGTACATTTAAATTTAGTTCAGTAAATTTACGATATTATAATGTGTATCAAATAAAAATTGGGGAACTTAAACAAATTTGACTTGAACTGCCTGTCTACAGCACTCCTACGACTAGGTACGTTAGGAGTATAGTATAATTTAACACTTCCGTGCGTTTTACTCGAGATAACCAATCATGGTTGATTGGAACGTCGATATTTTTCAGAAAACGCTGTGATAATAGCTAACAAGGATTCTTGGTTCTTGAAAAGATGGTACTGGGAATACCGCTACTTCAAGGATAATGTGTAAGTGCTGACTGGCAATGTTTTGTACGAAGTGGTTGATATTAAAGGCTGTTTTTCCAATGAATAGAAAACCATAGTGAATAAAATTGTGAAGTGCAAGATCGGCCGGCAGTTTTTGGGGTAGTTGCAAAATATCAGATTACTGTAAGGTCATTTCCTGTTGTAACGCTGTTCCTAAAAATTGAACCAAATTCAAATGAGAATGCCTAAGCAATTGCGGGTTAAGTCACACACTCGCGTCACCACCAACTTTCAGCGGCGAATGTTGTGCGCCTTTGCATGCATTGCCGCAAAGACGTATACAACGCATTCAACCATTAACAACTAATTTGTTTTTTTAGCTTGTGTGGTGATTGACTATAATAAAGTGAAGATTCAGCTTTTTCATGTGAACAAAATTTGCATAAACGGTTTTGAAGAAATTAACGTTTTGGGGGTAGTTAATAACCTTTGTGCTACGTAAAAATGTAAACATTTCTTCGGACTGCAACGCGAGATTTCGTTGGGTCAAGAATTAATTTTCTAGCTTTGAATGTGTAGTTCAGTCGCGAAATAGGCTGAAACACTCTGATGCGCCTTGGGCAACAGGCGATGTTCCCAGTTGTTGCCAGAAACAGTCGATTGCAATAAGTTCTATACCAACGTATTTGTTCATAAAAAGATTAAACGCAAACCCAGATTTGTTTCTTTAACTTTTTTACATTTTCTTTCAACACATTATCTTTTCGCTTCATATATATCTGCGCATTTTTGAACTTCCGGAAAACAATTCCTTATCTATTGCATACCAGGCACCCGCATAAGTGTATTTTGAAGAATTTATTTTTAAGCATGTTTCAAATACTGGTAAGCTGTGATTTATTACAAACCGTCTGCCGTTTATCTTAAGTCGTTGATCATTTTTTGTAAACCATGATTAGTGAGTGTGATCCACCTTATGCTGACACACGATATGTAGATATGTAAGTATTAACTGGCACGCTTATTCTTACTCACTGTTTATTACAGCAATGAAAGCACATTTTGATGAATTATGTTAAAATTGAATTGCTTAACAATAGGCATAAATCCACAGATATGTCTATGATTTTTTGCTTGTGGGCTGTAAAAGCGATGCCTACGAGGAAACAGGAATACCATTAAAAATACCTGCGATACAGCAGGTGAGACCAATCAAGAATAAGTTGTTTTGAAAAAGAAATTGATACACGAAAGCGGAAGTGCTAAATAGCCGTATAATGAAAATCACGACCAATGAATACGATGTCAACGACATTGCAAACGTTTCGATAACTCCTGTTACCATCACCAGTGCATTGCAAATTGAACTACAATGATCATGTTGCAGGTTCTTAAGAAATTGGTTTTATAAAACATTGCACCTTGCTGTTATAAATGTAAAAGTTGGTTGCGTGAATTAAAAACGAGGTTATTATTGCATGATTAGAAAGTATTTTTGAAGAATTGAAGGTTACCGACGTTCTGTCACAAAATTTGAAAATGCTGATGTGTACTGATATTGAATGATATAACGTACACATCGCCAGAAACATATGTAATTTGAATTGAGGTTTGAATAGGAAGAATCCAGACTGAATCCTGGATAAAATGAATCAATCGTTTTTGGTGTTATTTCAAAGGTTTTAAAATTTCAACACTAGATAAACTTTGTGAATTTCCGGAAAAGCACGTTTGTGAAGTCCAAGCGTAATGAGAGCTAGCAATATTATTTTAAGCAAAAAAACGGCACAGCCCCACGCCAACCTATTTTTGGCAAACATGACACACAATTTCTTTTCAGCGTGACACTCAACGTTAAATTACATGTACGGTAGTCGACAGCAAAAGTGCCATAACGTTGATGCGATAATGAACGAGGCTCTGGTTTAAGTGAAAACTGGTCATTCAAGCCAATTTAGTTGTTTATTCCAGGTGGGCTTTGAATTCATGTATCATGGCATGGAGCTTGTGGGCATTGTTTCCTGAAACGGTCAATATCATTCCATTGTCGAAGTTCTGGATGACTTACCCTATGTTATACATGCAGCTGACAAATTGGCACTACCACAACGCGATTCATCTTTACTCAAGGTGCATTTGTTCTTCTGTTTTTCAGTTATGCACAGATTGTGTTCAAATAAGACTTTATCGTACGTTTATGAATGGTTTACCATTTCAAAATGCATGCTAAATATTTCCTCACAAAGAAAAACGTTCGTAAACGAGGTATTACTGTAATCAGCACTTACCTGCCATAACGTATGCCATTTTCTGGCACATTTTCTTTGTTCTTTTTCTCACAAATTCTGAGCATGCTGCAAACCATCCAAATATTGATTTCTCAGGAGATGCTCGAAATTGTGTACAAACGTTTGCGTTTGAGCACTGATGGAGTATGAATAAATGTTGCTGCCACTAGATTGTGGCTATTGAACGTTCGCTGTTCACAGTAAGCTACGAGCTGCAAAAATGAAGCTATTAATTTCAAGATCGTTAACAGCGATAGCGGGCACATGTGTAAACATTGTTTATCCAAACATCAGGGTCGGCCCAACATTTGCACATTGATATGCTGCTCTACTTGCCAAAAATATGAAGCCAGTGGCCTTCATCCATTATTTTCACGTACCTTGTATCGAAGCCAGGGACGTACGCAGGAAATTTTTAAAGAGGGGGGGGGCTGAAATTTTACAAAAAATTATTTGCTCTCACTAAAGTACAGGCTACCTTATTTACTATAATATTTATGTCATATACGCTATTCCAATTTTAACACATCAACAATTTTCTTGACCAGGTCCAGCCGCAACGTCTGTTTGGCTTTGCCCGTTTTCCCCCGTTACCGTGATTTTGTTAATCTGTTGAAGTACGATGCAATGTAGTGTGACACTTCTCTGCAAAATTTTGACATTGTTTATGGAAGTTTGTAACATGCTCAGTATCCCGAGATATTGTTTTTGAAAGCATTCTTATGTTATATAGTAGCATTACTTCATACCACTTCCAGCAAATTCTGGTGTCTCAGTCGGCTATTATTTGTCGCGAAATATTATCAACAAAACTTTTCTCAACATCGCAGACAAGCAAAATGCACTGCAGTACCACTGTAGATTGTAGAATTATCTCACAGCCACACTACATGGTTGTTGATCGATGCCAAAAGCAAAATACCTTTGTCAAATCACCAAAAGAGAATTGAAACAACAGTTTCTGCACATACTCGTAAAAGGCAGCAGAAGCGTTTGCGAATTGCTATTGTATCATCTAACATATTCGAGGCAGCGGTAGCAAACAAAGCTTAGCCGACATATCACCAACTTTAGAGATAATTGCGCAAGGCACAAACAGATGCCGCCGTAGACATTTTGAAATGAGAGAATGGACAGGGACAGATGCTCTTCAGGACGCTCTTGGAGCAACCCATGCATGCTTATTTGGCCACCTAAGCAAGTGACATCTCCGACTCTCTCTTACAAGCAAACCGTCACGGTAAACGGAATCGTAGCGATAGCACGAATACACCGGCGGACTGTTAATGTGTATAGTTTCTTAAGTGTTGGTCCTATCTATAGGACCATGGGCAAAGTAGTTGCTTGTCGTACAATATTCATTTCAAATCTCTCGCTTTAGTAAAATAATCCCTTTCACAAATTTTATATATGCTAAAGCACGAAATCAGATCTGCGATTACTGCTGGCAACAAAGTCATTCAGAATTTTTTCTTCGTCGATCTGGCGGTCTTTGTGTATGAAAAGCAGTGCAAGTCCTGTCATTCGCTCATTTCCAATCGACGATCTTAGATAAGTTTTAAGAAGTCTCATGGTGCTGAAACTGCGCTCACTTGTAGCAGTTGATACAGGAAGAGTGCATAAAACGGGATGCAACATGTAGACATTCGGATAAATGTCAGCATGGCAAGAACAGAGTGCCTCGATGGCACTCGAAGGAACAGTGTTAACATCTTCCTTCTTCCACTTATTTACCAAACGCTGCACTTCAGGAACAACCGCTGCTGTTGGACCAATATCTTCCTGATATATTTCCAGTAACCTTTCTAAATCTTGAGCAGTGTGTCGCGAAGCATCGCAATACTTAGGTATCAAGCCCCAAAGACTTCGGCACTTCTGCTTCTGATCAAAGAATATATCCTCCGTTTCCACTATTAAATGATCTAAATACGGTACAAATATGACTTCCCGAAAAAAATGCTCAGGGTCATCAGAAGCAGAATTATCTCTAAGAATTTGACTTTTGCATCTTCTGGGAATCAATAGTGGAGCATCTTATTTTTCACATTCATTCTTAGCTTGGTCAAATATTTTATGAAAACATTTTCGCAATTGCTTCTGTTTTGTCGGAGAATATCCAGCACACTATTAATGAGCTCAATCACTGCAAATATATCCAATTCTTTTATTTGCACCAGTTTTGAAACAGTCAGGATTATACCAGGAGTCTGTTGCATAACCAAAGCTGCGATTGAAAACGTGCATTTCTGTACAGAATTGAGCAAAGTTGCTGCTTTAGTCGCAACCTCCACTTGTTTTCCTGCTGCAATTCCTCAAGCGTTGAAACAACTGCTGGCAATAGTGTCACGAAAATGATGATCGAGTTATATCTTTCTACCCAGCGTGTGGAGCAAACTGGTTTCAGCTTCTGTCGCGAAGAAGCCGAGCCTGAAACTTCTCTTTTTACGTTGTCTTGAAATATCGATATGCGCTGTGCAGAACGCGACAGAAAAACGAACATGCCCGATATAGCTGCCATCGCATTTCTAATAACTGGCAACTGCGATAAAGTACTAATGACCAACTTAAGGACATGGTTGCAACAATGAGTGTACGTGGCCAAAGCGGGGTACAATTCTTTTACTCTAGCCTGGACACCACGACATTTTCCGCTCATATTACTTGCACCATCATAAACTTGGCAACACATATGTTCCAGATTAAGCCCAAGTTGAGATAGTTGGGTGAGAATCGTAGATGCAAGATCTTTGCCTGTTGATGAAGAAACTGGAACAAAGCACAGACATTCTTCATGCACTTTGGTATCTTTGATAAACCGAAAAGTTGCTCTGTTTGACTTACATCAGTCGTTTCATCCGCTAGTATCGAAAAATATTTGCATTGACAAATATCGGAAAGTATTTGCTTTTGTATGACATCACCATCAAAGATATAATTTGATTTTGCACTCTTCAGCTTAAATATGCAGCGTTGCGGGGAGCCTTTGAAAAGAGTTTTGTTTTTTAAAAGAAAAGAGAACACTGACCATTGAAAAGAGACGATTTTTCTTATATCTTTGTTAGAACAAATACAGTTACATTCGCACTTTAAAAACTTTTTTTTTAGATCACCTTCCGCCTTATTGAGAACATCATAGCCATTATTGCATTCTCCATTTTATCTTTGTTCTCCGTCAAAGTGTACAGTATATTTTCTTTACACCTTTTTCCCTGTTTATTAGTCCGTTTCAAAGTATGCCTTTTTGCTGGCGCATTTTCATTTGCAGTTTGTAGATGGGTTACCGTACTTTGACATCATTTTGATTTGTGTTGCTTGCAGATCCGGGATTCAGGTTTTCCGGTGAGATGTGAAACGTGAAATGCTAAACTTTGCAAATGTCTTTCGACTGATCATGCAACCTGACTTTTGACGTCCGTTCTTATTAAAAGTGCACATTAACGTTCAGCACTCCCCGCGCAACTGTGTCGATCATCTGACAGCTCTTTTCCACGTATATACAACACCACGAGTTGAAACAAGATTGTAGCAAAGCTAATTGATCTCCTTACCGGCATGAACTCTAACTTTCCTGTTCCTTGAATGTCCTGGCGTCCTTGCACTAAATGGTTTTTCTTGATGGATTACTACAGTATTATCGCCAAATAAAATCAAATCAAGTCGAAACATAAGAAATTGTGTTCTTTCAAATAACAACGACAAATCACGTTTCCAAAAAAACGTTCTTTGACAAACTTGCGTTTAGAAAAACTCACCGAAACTACTTGTAAAATGTTCTATGAAAACTCTGAAGCCCAAGTATTGGCGGTTCTGAACTAAGCTTCACTTTCAACTGAACCTTCACTGTAATCTTTCTCAAATGGCTTCTGGAAGCCTGTTGTTACGGACTGTCGTACAAATCACACACTCTGTAGGGGATAAGCAAGTCAATTTTCTACAGAAATATTCAATACTTTTGATTTACAGATGACCTGTTTCGTGTGATAGACTGCTTACAATTACGGTACCAAAAGTAGTATCTTCCACCTATACCGTAAAACTGTTTTGTGATGAACAAGCTGCACAAAAAGTGAACTTGAAGAATACAGATTGACAAATGTGGACATGAGTTCAGCACATTGCTCTTTGATTACCTTTCTTGCCAGACAAACAAGTTTGGAAATATTTATGACACTGCTCCCAATATTATTTACCAATATGTACATAGATATATTTGGTTGTTTTCTGAACAAAACGTTCAGCTACAGTCAAACATCAGCAAATAAACTATATTTAGTTCAGTTGTAGTGGCACTTTTGAAAGCTTTGAAGCGTCAGTAATGGACAAGCATGCACAATAGGACAGCTAGGGAAGCATAGCATATTGACAGAACACATTTCTTATTTCACTGCTGGCAGATTCTAGAACGGTTAAAATGTTCCTAGTGTTTAATCAACACTGGACTGTCAAACCTTTGCAAGATAATTATCTGCCGACTGCTGTTTGGGATTACGCGCCCCGGAAGTATTGTCCTTAGTACGAATCTGCTCACATTGTTAAGTCCATCCTAATTTGTTTCGTAACGTCAACATATCGTTCAAAATATTTTGCACTTTGGAGATCTTCCTGCTAGTTATTACCTACCCCTTTCAAAGTAATGCCTGGGATATTGCTTCTGTCAAAACGTTTTTCAGAACCTGGCAAAGCAGTGATCATTCGCTGCAGGAACTTGCGGTTTTGCAAAACACTTACGGTGAGATCGCACGACATACTATCTGGGGAAGCTCAAAAATTCCTAACATCGAAAAATTGTTGTTTACATGCAACGTAACTGAGTATCTTATCAGGTGAGTGTGCGTTTCACGAACTAGTGTCGCAGCTAGATTATCTAAGTTTCTGTACTTCTTCGTCTGGAGTAAATGGTTGTGCATGTTAATTCACAGTGAGTGCGCGTTTCAGTGGATTGCGAGAATTTTATTGTTGATATTCAGCCAAAACGTTCTAAAAATAACAATTCTGATTCATTGGATTTGAAAAAAAGTTTTAATGGGCCTACAAATTGAGTTCGGCGCAAACTTGCAAATAAGTGTGCAAGATCTGGAATGAATTTGAGTTTTAGACAAACATTTGTCAAAATGATTATGGTGGTAAAGGCTGGAGAACTACACAACAGAAAGCAACTTTTGTGCAACGTTTCGAATATTTACTTTCCGTGTTTTTTTTCTGCGTCTGTCACAGTTGGTTCAAATAATCGTTTTATCTTTCTTTTGTTTCTAGCGAATGGGACTCAACAAAAACTGCTCTTGATGCCGCAACGTGACGAATTCGGAAAAGAAGACTATCTTCGTTTTAAAGCGGCAGTTCTCACCATGGCCGTCGCCAACGGGGGTCAGTGGTGCCCGCCCCCCCATTTAAACTCTGTTCCCAGCCATTTCATGTTTGATCACCCAAACTACCACGAAGCTGTAGAATTGCTATGCGCAGTTTCAGATAGTCAATAAGCAAATGCTTGTTGAATGACTCTAGTTTGCGACATTGCGTTCGTTTTTCAAGTAAGAAAAAGCGCAAAATGCAACTGTTTTAGTCGCAGAAATTGCCAACATAATGGTCTTGAATGTTTTATGCAAACAAAATTTTCGCATATGGTAAACCAAGAGCGCGTCTTGTTTTTATTTCATGACACACACTTACGTTTTTCGAAACACAGAGTACTGTGAACTTAGTTTTTGAGTGGTCACACGTAAGTTGTGTACACTCAGGACTGGATTTACCAATAGGCTTTGTACTGTAGGCTTAAGCCTATGGCTTCAAGATCCAAGGGGTCCTCCAACAAACTGTGGCAAGCATAGATTCAATTGCCTAGGGCATGACTACATTGAGGCAAATGAGGCACTTTCCTAAGTGAACTTTCCGTAATGCTGCCACACAATATTTTTGTAACGCTAAATAAAATCACATTATATTGTGAGGCTGTTTCAAAGAGCAGCACTACAGCTACACTGTGTTGCAGCCACCACAGATACTACTAGCCTAGATTCAATCAGGGCAGGATATCAAGTCTCCAAGAACTACAGTACATTTAACAATATTTGAAGCCTGTAACGTAATTAACATATTCGCCTCGGTAAAAATTTATCCTTACTGCTGCCATGATTGCCGTTACTGGATATGATCAGTTCGATGAAAACACGTACTTCAACGATTTGTTTTTAATTTATATTCGTTTTATCAGATTTTGTGTCGATAACACCACGGTCTTCCAACGAGACCGTTGGTCAAGTCCAGTGTTGCCACCAGAACCGTCGCCAGAAAGTTTTCAATAAGGGGGATTTGCCACTTCTGCGGGAGGTTTTGGGTTTGTTCTGCGGGGCTTTGCACTCTAGAAATTGAAAAAAATCTCAACTGATTTATAGTGTTTCATGTTTCAATTGAGGGGGGCTTGGAGCACTGTTTGGGGGGCTAAGCCCCCAAAAGCCCCGCTTGGCGACGGGACCGGTTGCCACTGTGTTGGTACAGCAAAGCACTAGACTTCATGATAAAATACACTAGATTTACAAAGAAAACACTGTATTGCAAATACGTGAAACATTTTTGAGAATACAAGAAATTGGTGTTGTGAAATGGTCACAAAAATGCATTGTAATGCAAACAGATACAATGCAGCTGCGCAACTCATTCTAAACCAGAAAACAAGAGATAGCAGCAACGCTTGTGTTTGTTTGTACAGGTCACTGAAACTTACAGATGGCCACTGTGACCTTGTAGCGATATAACTCAAAACGGATTACAGTATATGCTCTTGTGTAATTTAAGATGTAATCATGTAGAATGTTTAGCAAATTACAATTGGTCACAATAAAAAGTCTCAATTACAGTTACAATCACACAAAACTGTGTAAAAGAGTTAACCTCAGCTCACTCATAAAAAAACACTAGATAACTATCAGAAACCACTAGAACACTAAATGAAATGGAAAACACTCGGAGTGGCACCACTGGTCAAGACGCATGCCGACTATAGTGTCGACATACTCAAAGCAATTTGACGGCGCCCTGCGTTTGGCGGATCGTGTCGATTGTTACGTGAGTATGTAAAGGTTCGATACGCACCTGATCAAAGTTTAAAGGCTATACTGCAGATAAGATATATGTGCAAGGCTAGCATTTTCCTACAATATAAACACAGTTGCTTTGTCTACGCTTGAGCAATACAGCTATTTTTTAGCGTTTGTATTCAGTAATCAGATTGAATTTGAGTGCACTGCTAACGCAAGTTTGTACTGCTCCCATGCTAAGCAAATCAAACTAATTTTGATCAGCTTAAATAATAAGCAAAAGTCACTTTGCCAAATGGCATCCACAGACCCCAGGCCAAGGAGACAAAGAGTAAGCAAAGAGCAAGAGAATGACAGAGCAGCGTTTGGGTCTGACGCTTTAGATTAGTGGTTATTGGTCTATCCAATCGCGCGGAGTCTTATTTCGTAGTTTGATGGTCACGTCACAAACTGGTCATGAAAAAGGTCTTACTAAAGATTCAAAAGAGTAAAAAATTAATTAAACGTCGCAATTCTCCAGGACAAGTTGTCCCACACAAAGCATTCCGTGCATTAAGAATCACAAATGTACTCAAACAAATTTTACTAAAATTCTAGATAATTTGGTTATGAAGCCAGGACCAGTGGCGTATCTGTGCTGAAAGCCGCCCATGGCAAAGTTTGAATGTACGCCCTTTTTAATAAGTTGGATATTAAATATATGCACATCTTTTACGAAAAAGAAACTATGAAAGATATCAATGTTTTAAAACAGAAAATAGACGTTTACTTTTGCTTTAAATTTTTCATCAAATAAATTATCAATCATCCACAAGAATCGCAGCACACTTCTATATTCTTTTTTTTATTATAAAGAATATCAAAACATTCAAGTAATGACTTTATCATAATTTGTGCATGGCATTAGTTGACAAATCACACGGCATATTGCAACCAATAGCGTGGCTGACAGGCAGAGGGGCGAATCGCCTTCGCTGTCAAACTAAATGTAATTACCTGGTCCCCACTTAGCTTATTTTTCTATTTTAGTGTTCTTTTGATTTTCAATTAGTTGTTTTTTGGTTTTCACGGAGTATTTTCCGGTGATTTAGGGTTTTAGTATAGGCATTCACATTCGGATTCGCCATCTTTTCACACGTGTTTTTCTGAGTGTTGGCTAGTGGCCCCCTACAGTGGCCAAGGGAGCCCTTCCAGCTATGTTTTCCTCCTAAACATTGTTTAGTTAGAGTATGTTTTGATATCAGTTTCTACTTAATTTGATAGGCACCAAAACTGGGCGCATTTATACCAAAGAGGCGCTATTCAACGGGGCGTCACAGACTTTTAGGGCGCAGTTGCCCCAAACTTCCCCCTGGATTCTCCACTGTGCATAACAGTCAGGTTCTATCAGCCAAGGACTTAAAATCGTTTCAACCAGATTCTGCCTTAATCCACTTGCCTTAAATCTCATCAGCACGGCCTCTCTTAGCTACAGCGTGAAAAAGGATGAGGACCTCACATCCTTTCTCGCAACGGTTTCGTTGCGTTCGATTATTTGCAGTTTTGAAAAGTAACAAACAAATCGAATCGGGATCCTGGCAGTTGAAACTTTCAACCATATGGGATGTTTTACTTGACGTGTTTTGCTCGTAAAAATTTTTACAGCCCTTGTCCTTACGGCGGCTATATATATGTGCAGTGTGTTTGGTTTTTAGGAATTTGTATAATTTGGATGCTGCTGTTGAGCACAGCGAAGAAAAATGTGATGTAAAGTTGACGTATGCCATGTGTTTTTCAAAAATGTAACCGTGACATTTTTGTTTGTCTCCACTGTCGAAATTACAATAATGTTCCCGCCAGCCAAGCATGCATCACGCAATTCCGTGTCATTGAAGGCTTTTGCGCCGAAAGTAAGAACAAGCGCAGTCATTGTGGAGCACTCGCAGTAAGGATCTACAAATTTTTATTGACCGAACTTTTAGAGCAGGGGTTCCCAAACGTTTGTTTCCTATGTACCCCTTAAGCATTCCGACAAATGAGCATGTACCTCTTCAGCATTTCGACAGATGAACAGTGAACATGTGCTCGTAAAATCTCGTATGACAAAATATTTTATCATGGTTGTTCATAGATATATTCAACAATATGCATATGATTAAGATATATGTGTAAATGTTTCGAAACATTATTTGACGAAGTTTGTTCTATTCGGAGAGGTTCATAAGATGACATTCTTTCTGCTTTTGTGCTTCAATTGCCACGTTGTGTTGTCTACTTGCATTATTTCTGCTGTATAGCAAACCGCCTGATATGCTGCAGCTTGTGCGACATGAACGAGGAGACGAGGGGCAAAGGTGAAAAGCGAGGACAATCTACAAGTACATAGCAGTTTTAAGGTTTGCAAAATATGCTATTTCTTGTCTCTTCCCTTGCCCAAGTTGCAAAACATCAAATGACGGTGCTCAGCCGGTTCGGCACTCATATCTGTAGGCTACAAAGTTCTGGGTAGTGTTAAATGTGAATAAAGTTTACATGTCGCAAGCCCCTTTTTTCGTGGCGGTCGTTGCATACATCCAACATTGTATTTAAAAATGTTCCCTCCTTGTGATTTTTGGTCCCCTGTGCTGCGACATCCTGGCGATGGCCATGGTTCTTACTCGTACAGTTGCTAACTCACCTTGCATATTTCCAAATTTTTTTCTGACAAAATGATTGCCCTTTTTTCACCTTTTCATGCTGTGCTGAATTGCTTGTTTAATCGTTGTCTTTTTTCTTGGTTAATGTTGTTGACATTATTTAGTCACACTGTTTATCTAATTTTTTAGGAACCTGTTTCTCTTATCTCAATGCTAGTGCTGTCGCATAGCTCGCGCATCATTTCGTGAAACAGAATTTACACTTTTTAACACATTTTTTGTCAGGTTGGTAACCTATTCTACACTAATGTCTCGAAAATTCTGATCGGAACGACCGATTTGTTTTCTTGCGTACCTTGACAGTTTTCCCTTTTAGATATCCCTCCGCCTATTCTTGCTAACTACATGAAGGAGCACACTGTCACAATTCGTCGCGCAAACAACCGTTACGAAAGGTATTGAGTCGCAGTCCATTTCCTTTCACGGCATCACAGGCGGCATACGCTCTTTCCATCACTCATCACCCCTTCATCACTCTATTTGCAGAAGGACTGAGGATGCGTAATTTTACGTGAAATCGATTTCCTATTAAACATTTGCTGATCGATTCCTTGCTTGCACCCATCGTGGAAAGCACATCCCTCATTACTATGTCAAATACAGAACAGCAAGAGCTTTCATCTTGCATACATCCGCAACGTGCGACACCCCAAGTCCATCACTGCAGTCTCTAGTGAAGTGTTGCTTTGAAAAGCAGTGAACAGTCAAAAGGACTAGAGGGGATTTTTGTATCAAATACATAAGACGTTTCTCGAGCAAGGAACGTTCCTTTGGAAATCTTTACAACTGACTTCAGATCGTATTTCTTGGTTCACATTGATTTAACTGATCTATGCAACGATGTGCAGATTGCTGTGGTCCTAATAAACCCATGCCCTGACTTCTTCAGAAATCGGTTGTAGCCGGTAAACCGCATTGCGTAAATTCAGGCTTATGCTTATATGCATTGCGTAACGTCGATCTACATTCTAGAACAACACGTGACGATGAAGGCGCAAAACTTCGATTCACGGTCGGTTCAGCAGCTAACAATGGAAAGGCGGGTAGCTGCGAATATTATCAGTTGGGTGAGCACAAGCTGGAAGACACAACAGCTAGCCTTGTCCGAAATATTCATTGTGCGCTGGGTATTCAAAAACAACGGTAATAAAAACATTCATAACGAAAAACGTGACTTCCACAGCTCAGATACTTGGCCCTTTTGGTTATCAGGAAACTCGCTGTTTCGATTGGGAGAATTTGGGCTATTCACATAAAGGCCGAAAACGTCACAAAAAGGCGAGTAGACCGAGCTACGATTTCATTGTCCGCCACGCGAGACCGACAGAAAACAGATGATTATTCAACTGAAAGCGAGATTACGCAAATTGCTGAAAGCCTGTCAGGAACTCTGCTGGGGAATCACAGAGCAGCAGATGCCAGGAAGTGCGGCACTTGAAGTCAAATGCTGTCAACGTTAGATTTCAAAGGGAGCGTGCCGTGACATACTCCTCTCAATGTACTAACCAATGGGACATTCAAAAAAATAAAACGGCAAGTTCCGAAACAAATCTTGAAATCCATTAGTATGGAAGGAGCAACATAGGAGTAACCGTTCCACTGACACAAATAGTCCAAACGTAAATTCATGACAAACAAAACAGTGGATCAGCAATCACAGCTAACAACCATTTCACAATTGCACAAGACAAAACTTGATTTTCATAACTCCACAATTGAACGGGGCAGAGTTTGATGACAGTCGTCGCAACAGTATATTCTTCGTTTTCACTTGGACCTGTCGCACTCGGCCATGAGTGTCAGGATAGACCTCAACCACACGACCGACCGGCCACGTACCAGCAGGAACCTGTTCCTCGTATAACAGCACGGCATCGTCCACGGCGAGGTTTCTTTTTTTTCTTTGCCATTTGTGTCGAGGTTGGGGTTGCCAAATGCGTTTTGTAAAAATAGCGACCATTTTTTTCAATAGTGAAAGATGTGGGCTGTGTCCTAATTGGTACGCGCATATTTTAATGGCATGGGATTCTCGATTTACATTTTGTGGAAAAAAACGCTTTCTTGACAATGCACTCATTGTTCATGTATTTTCTTTTCAACTTCATGAAGCTCCCACAAAGCTTGGTTTATAAATTTTTCAAATTATGGATAAACGCAAGTTTTATGAGCAGAGTCTATAGACCCATGCAAAGCAAGACTATACCAACCTACTTTAAGAAAAAGCTAGCTTCAGTGCTTGATTTGGACGAAGGTGCGCTTTTTTACTTTCAAAAATAAAACTTGACTGTAAAAATCCTAGACTTTGCAAACATCCTCTTTCATAGGTTGTACTTGATTTTCAAAAGTAAACTCTTTCCGCACAGTTTCTTGGTATTTGCTTTTCTATGGCAATATTGCCTGTATGAACACCAAAGCACATCTGATAAGTTGTTGCGTTCAACATTCACTTCAGTCTGCAACAAACATTTTGTAGCTCACCAGAAGCTCTTCATGAAATTTCTCAGTACCTTCTGAAACACTAAGGCTCACTGACACATTACTTCCCGTTTGATTCGCTGGTCATTGTGCCAGTTGTACTGCGCTGATCATATAAGGTTTCTGTTCAATTCAGCTAGCATGATGGTGAACGTAAAGTGATTTCTGTTAATTTTAAGAAGAATTATACTGCATATTACCTCTGCTCACGGCAAAAATCTTGGATCAAATCTGCTTCATTTCTTGAAAAGAAATTTAAACACTCAATCAACCAAAATTGCTCCACACATTTTCGTCTCCAGATATCACCCAGTGTTTAAAAGACACTTAAAAACTGAAAACAGTTTGGGTCAAAGTTACACTAATTGCTTATGAAGGCTTAAACTTGCGTACATACCATTTTACTTGGAAGGAATAAATTTAACGAACTATGCAGGATGCATAGATGCATACGCAAAGAAGGCAGGAAAATTAGTTAGACTAAAGATGAGAAAGTTGACGGACAAGCAGAAAAAGCAAGAATGGTAATGGTTTATTGTTTCATATGACTCAGCCAATAAGCAGAAGCATAATGAAAGCCATCGCATGCAGTGAACCAACCATTAGCGAAAATTAGAGCAAATGAAAACACAATGGCATAATAGCTGATCGGTGTAAATAAAGACGAGCGATGTGTCATATAGGATTGACGAAAGATCATGGCGGTCATCTAGTCAACCAACCCCGTTTATCACTTTTTGACAAGTGTTGAGAAACAACAGTTGGAGATCAAATTGTAGCTTAACGCAAAATAGAGGCAAAACAGAGAATGAAAAACAGGCATGTTTTATTGGGTGAGTGTTTGATTCTCATGTTGAGAATGCTTTGTTGTTCCTTATATTTAATAAGAACAAAACATGATCTTTTTATTTTAAATTGTTTTGAGCAATTTGAGGGGTGGAAAAGGTGGCACCTTTGTGGTCGGTCCCGGGCGACACAGCCTCGCTTTGCTACGTCAACGAGTAGAGTAATTCAGACAACAATCCCAACGAGTAGAGTAATTCAGACAACAATCCCAACGAGTAGAGTAATTCAGACAACAATCCCAACGAGTAGAGTAATTCAGACAACAATCCCAACGAGTAGAGTAATTCAGACAACAATCCCAACGAG
>Ga0210059_1006006_pt1 | contig 19502 bp, 12 predicted proteins | sample Ectturendosymbi2_FD_188042 | JGI IMG/M metagenome (GOLD analysis project Ga0210059, IMG submission 188042) | Ecteinascidia turbinata endosymbiont from Florida, USA - Sample 2 (SPAdes) (version 2) | ecosystem: Host-associated > Tunicates > Ascidians > Unclassified | place: Key West, Florida... | reverse complement strand
CAATATCATTGATGATATCACCTCCACTGGAATTGCACTTTATAATATCTCTGACCACTTTCCCACTTTTGCAGACTTTAATTTCCATCCCATATATGACAAAAAGTACATACCAAAAATTAGCTGTCTAAAAAATTTTACTTGCCATCTTTTCTGGACAATCTTTTTATAATATATATGTGATAAATAATAATATACAAAAAACAAAAACAAATTTATTTCAGACACGTGGTCCATATCATAGGCACAATCAAACAACGCATGAGCACAAAAAAAATGGTCAGCCACAACATATTACACAACAGGTGTTTGCACACGACCACATTGATACGAGCAAAAACATTTTAACAGCACCCCAACTGTAGCGTCATACACCCATCATAATGCAGGGATCCTGTAGTGTCAGAGAAATGAAGGCATTCTAACATCAAAACTTGGAGGCAAACAGTTAACCGATAAAAACAGAGTAAAAGATAAGTCAGATGGTGGTACACATTGGCGCACAGAGGCACACAAACTGTTCCGATCAAGGTTTCCAATGCTTTGCAACGCGTTTATCGTGAGATCGACAGCCAAGTAATTTTCCTAAATTTTGAAACAGCCAATTAATTTTCCTGAATTTTAAAGCAGCGCACGGAAGGTTTTCGTTGTTATGCAAAAACAGTACTGATAAGACGGGTACACTGGTACAACGCATCAACATCTATGTCAAGTGGTCACCTTCATACAGGAGCGTTAAATAATTGTGGAAAAACGAAAATTTGTAAAAAGCATCAAACATTAGGAAAGATCGGATAAAAAAATTAGATGAAGATGCACAACGTTGCAAGAAACGATACAGATTGTTTCTCAATAAGGCACAAACAGTCGTGACACGATGGCTAACTTGGTGTGGGCGAACACTTGCATTTCTGGGTATGTAATGCATAATGCGGTAGGCATTATTGTATGCAGCGCTGAAGCGCTTCATACTTGCCTGTGTGTGTTTGGTCCACAATTGGCGAGCATACGTTGGCATGCAGTAGGCACGAAATAGAGTGTTTTTTACTGCAGGAGAGCACTGATCGAAAGTGCCTCGGAGCTTGTGTGCTGCACAGTACAGCGACTTCACTTTATAAACTTGGCTTCAACAAAACAAGCGATATCAGCGTCACTTGTAACAATTTTATTCTTATGTAAGATTACTTACCTCTAAGAACCCATAAAACAAAACTGCTATATATCAAAATTTTAAAACTGTAGAAATGATGTTGAAAAAACGGGGAAAGTTATTAATGAATTTATTTCTACTAAAAACCCCAAAAATAAAGTAGGTGCAGAAACCTTCAATACTAATCAGAACCATTGTGAAGAACTAACTATTCACTTCTCCAACCTTGGCAAAAATATATCCACAAAAATTGACCCTGCCCCTACAAATTCAGTGACTTTCTTAATGAGTCTTTTTCCAATTTGTGAACATTCCCATTTGCCATTAATCAATGCTGATTTAAATATGACAAATAATTACATCGTTAAAATTCAAGCCAACATAAAACTCCTATGATATCACAGCAACTTTTTTTTAATTTCTGCTAATACTTTATCCTCATGGTTATCTGAATTTTTTAATCAATAGCAAAAAGCTTAATTTCGTAATCTTTCAAAAAATTGATCAAATTACACCCAGCATTCCTAAAATAACTGCTCCTAAATCACCTAATGATTATAGACCAATATCCATACTTCCAACTCTGTCCAAAGTTTAAAAAAAAATTATTTACAGCAGATTGTACACTTTTCTCATAAGTAATTGTATACGGAGCCAACAACAATATGGCTTCTGCTCCAACCATTCTACTGAATTAGCAATTGCTGCCATCTAAGGTGACACGATTTGTAATAAAGATCATAAACTGATAATATGTACTCTGTTTCTAGACTTGAGCAAACCTTCAACTGTGTTGATCATAATATATTACTTGAAAAATTGTTTTACTATGGAGTAAGAGGAGCACCCATAAAACTTCTTCATTTTTACTTAGACAACAGGGTTCAATGTATTAAAATAGCAGGTGCTAAATCTTTTTTTACTTGGACCTTTACTATTCCTTATATACAGTATATTAATGACATTGTGAAAGCCTCCAACTACAAATCTGTTTTATGTGCTGATGATATCAATCTTCATATATCAGGAAAAAACGAAATTTTCGAAAAAATACTGTTAACAACAAGCTCAAAAGTTTTGATCACTGGGTTCGTACTAGCAAATTTATGTATAAATTATTGCAAAAGCAATTTCATGCTCATGAACAACCATAACAATATCAATTTTTCAGTCTCAATGTCGCAACGAAGTAGCTTAAGATATCTTGGCGTTATACTTGATGATAAGCTCAGTTGAGAGCCTCAAATTGAATGGTTTGTGACACAACTCTCCAAATCATGTGGAATGTTGTTCAAATTAAAACACTATACCAACTTTTCACTTCTCAAATCTGTTTACTTTGCTCTCTTCCATTCCTATTTAACTTATGCAATGCTTAACTGGGTAAGAGCCAGTAAGACAACTTTACTCCTCTAATTAGATTGCAGGATAAATATGTAAGAATATGGCAAAACAAAAACAACTATTCTCTTCTATGCACAAAATTTTTAAGATACCAGACTTATTTAAATTGTCAGTTGCCAAATTCACGTACTCTTGATAATAGTGAATTATCTAATCACTTTGAAAACTACTTTTCTGAGATTGCATCTGCCCTCAGTCTTTCAGTAAAACCTCTAATATTTTGTCTGACAGCCTTTGTTCTGCTCTATAGCAAAACGTGTCAATTGACTTGTGCCAAACTTTCTTTAGTAAGATTCTCTAACAATGTTGCAAAGGCCGAATTTGACGCCGTTCAGAAAAAAAGTTGAGAACCACAGCTTTGAAGTGTATTGGTCCCAAAATTTGGTCTGATATTGCTGAAAATTTGAAATCTCCCTCGCTTTATTTATTTGGAAAACACTATAAAAATGTTTTGCAATCTTCCCAAAATTCCAGTTGATTTTCGTTTCATATGCTTGTCACTTTGTTGTAATATTGTTTTGATTCCCCTCTTCCCGTTTCTTTTATCTCTCCTGTTGCTCACCCCACCCTCCTGTACATAGGTATGGTTTTCGCCCACTTTTTTTGCTGTTGTTTTGTTTAATTATCTTATCTGTCGTTGATTCGATGCATTTTGTTGCTTTTCGTTTAATACTTGTAAAACGTCTTCCATTAAAATTTGATTTGTGCTACAGTAGCAACAGGGTTGTCTGAGAACGTGACCCATGGTCTGGTCTTTCGCCAACATTTGCGATTAAACATGTTACAGTACAATCATTAATTTGCGAAACCTGAAAGTTCTGGTTTTTTATATTATCATCAACATGAAATTAATTTCTGCATCTTTGATGTTGTTGTTTTTCCTCTTGCTGCATTCGTTTTCTTCGTGACCACATTTACAGAGCCACCAAATCCATTACCATCATCATTGCAATCTTCTATTCATCAGAGTTGTCAGAGTTTGTCAGGCGAACTAGGCGGTTGCCTAGGGTGCTGTGTCAAAGAGGACGCCAAAAATACAATTGTGTGGTTCAGAAAATGACGAACGTACACCAAAAAGGGGATGAAGGTTGATGAAAGTGAATGAAACACATGTTCACGCAGTTTGTGAGAACGTGAAGGTACCATACTATTTCAGATTTGCTGCAGAAGGGTTAATATTTTTCCTATTAATTTCAATTTCACACATACTACGCAAGCTACGTCGCAATTTGGTATAATTTTTAATCATGTGATAAACTTTTCTAATGTACAAAACGTCCTTCGTATTTCCGTAATTTATGTGATGAGTGGTGTAAGTATCTTTAAATAGGAGGGGTGGGCGCTGGAATGGATCAATGGTGTGCTGTCAGGACCAGGAAAGCATGCCCTCCAGGCCATACTTTGCCAAGCTCACTGCAAAATTTTAAGGTGACCACCTCTGTTCTTTTCATTTCTTGATTTTTCCTGGCTTCGCCGCTTTTACCTGAGAAGGTTAAATTATGTTTCAAACATCAAGTGTAGTCAGATTAGGAAACGCCAGCGTTATTGGCGTTAGTAGCCTAGTTAAAGATTTAAACTATAGGGCACACCACCTTAATTTATGTAACAAAGAGATATCACCTGGTACGCAACATAACCAACATTGGTGACTTCACGAACCAGAACCGTCGCCAGAAAGTCTTCCATAGGTGGGCTTTGCGTTATTGCAGTGGGGCTTGACATTGAAAATTTGATTTATACTCCACTGATTTATAGTGTTTGATATTTCAATTTGCGGGGGCTCGGTGCTCTGTTTGGGGGCTAAGCCCACCAAAGCCCCCCGTGGTGACGGGACTGTCGCGAACGTCAGAGCTTTGTTGCATGGAGAACGTCGTCGATTGTTACGACATCAGACTGTAAAAACGTTTTTGAGGCCTAAGCTACAATTTTTGTTTATGTGAATGCTGTAAAGCTTGTCACTTGTGTAGATAATATTTTGATGAATTTGGTGTTCAAATTGTAGCAGACACTTTATGGTATGTACATACTCTTCACGAAACTCCCATTTGCTGAGAATCAACAATGCAAAATAACATTCTCTCACTTTGAGAAATCTGCTCTTTGCTGCGAATAAAGAACACAAGTAAATCTCTCGAATCAAGCTCGATGCCATTCGAGAGAGAATGAAGGAACAGAATCAAGAATGCAAACTCACACTCTCTCTCTACCCAGAGAAGAGAGAAACTCAGGCTTAGAAGAAGTCTGAATAAAAACGTTATTGTTATTTCCGTTATTGCGCAACGATGTGAAATACTGTGCTCTGTCCTAGGTCGGTGGACCAGCAAGCTGCATACGCCCCCTAAATTAGTCAATCGAATTAAGCAATCCTCAGATCATGGGTAAACCCCCCCTAAATGTTACTAAAATTAGAAAAGTCTTGTGACTAATCACATGATAGTCACATGATTATTTGACTACAAAAGGACCAGTTTTTGGTCATTCGGGAGTTCGCTTTTCTCTGAACTGAGGACTCCTTCCCTGGTTTGCCTTGCCTTGAGCTTGTCATCCTCTGAAGTAAAAACAAGGTTCTGAATTGAATTCGCATGAGTGTATTCCGGTCTTTAATTCAGAACCAGGGCCAGAACTGAATTCGCATGAGTGTATTCCGGTCTTCAGTTCAAACCCACAAAGGGCCAGAGCTGAATTCGCATGAGTGTATTCCGGTCTTCAGCTCAAACCCAAGGCTTGTCTGGGAGAGGTGCGGTCTTTGTACAGTGCAAGTTTGGCTAGCCCAAACTGGCCGCCGCTGCCCTACTGCTATTGTCAAAAGACCGATGTCTTGCGCAGTCCGGTAGTACTCTTCACAGAATAAGAGGTCGCTCAGGTGAAATATCGCCTGGCTTGATCTCTTAAGGACCGATCCAAGCCCAATATCAATGACCCAGCATTTGTCTAACGCTCCAGGACAAATTATGGAGAATTGTTAAAAACCAAATTGACCAAGACGCGGATCGCCGTTCTCTGGACCATGGAGATGGTTGGAGAAGGGAATCCTGCCGTTTTGGGGATGCTAAAAGGTAGTAAAGTCACCATGACTAAGCCTTTCGTATAAACCTAAACAACTGTGGTAGTTCCACAAAACCAAGATACGGAAGTGAGTTATGTCATGAAAAATGGCGCGAACATTCACGAAAAAGGGCGTTGCTCGGCACAAGCTTTGCACCAACAATCACGAATCAGGGGCAGCTGAGCTTGTAGCGTATGCGTTACTTTTGTATGCCTAGAATTATCCTAACGAAAGAAAACATTTAGTCAGTCTAGAATATTATATGAATGTATGGCCATGGTCAATTCCAGTCTGAGAGTCGAAGCACTGGAAATTCATATTATTCGGTGAGTTATGTTTACTGTATTGCTTAAACCTTATAATAAAAAACCAATGAACCAATTATGTGTGTCTTTCCTATTATTACTCCGGGTTTAGAAGTCTTTAATAGGGAGGTCAAGCAAACTTAGATTTGTGAATACCGTCCTTGCTACGTCTATGGTCGAACTCACGTAGGAACTTCGGATGTAGTTAAATGCGGCGAAGTTTAACCCACAACTAAACTTTTCCGCAATAAAATAAACTCAGCGTGCATCGAATAACTTAGTTTGATGTAAAAATATCGTCCATAAAAGTTTTTTTGGGTGGAGGGGTGCTGGAATTGACCTTGCCCAGGACGCACTGGTAAAATTAAGATGTATAAATTATGTTTGTTTACGTTTAAACAGATCGTCCCCCGGTTGATTGAAAAGGATGACGTCATAAGCTGCGAGGGGGCGCTGAAATGGATCTTGCTTGGGATGCTGGAATGGTTTGTGCCGGCCCTGAGCACACGAGTTGGTGTCGAATTAACGCTGAACATCGTAGGTGCTGACACGCAACAAGATTCCGTCTTTCCTGTTGCAGACGCCAAAGAAGAGTTCAAGTTTCACAGTGCTTGGTAAAATGGTCGTGAAGGAAAACCATCACCAACATGCCTATAAACAGGCAGCGCTTCACTTTTTTGAGTTGGGACATGAACTGAATTAGACTACTGTTTGAATCACGTCTTTATCATTTGTTGCTGACCCTAAAATGAAACGACATGCAGAAGGAAAACCTACTTGGGTTTAAATTTGTCGCATAAATGCAAAAAAGATATATCACTTATCTAGCATGCCTGCCAGGTGTAACGTATAATATATATTTAAAGGGGGCTCAACCGGCAAACGTTCTCAAAGAAAATATAAAAAAATACCCTGGCGTTTCGGCCTGTCAACGACCAGCCTTCATCAGGGCACAGAACAAAACTCAGCAGTATTTGTGATTTTTTGAAATCACAACGTTGTAAAACAATCTCAGTGATGTAATCCAGGCTGTATGCCCAAAGCAGACCCGGGCCTGTTGGACAAAGATGATCAGAAAGCGTAAATGGTTTGTGGAACAAACCGGTCCACTAGGAAGCGCTAAATTGCAACCGTGCCGTGCGACGCCGATTGCTAGGACAAACGAATATTTACAATAGTACGACGTTGCATCACTTCAAAAGCAAATTTTTACATAGAGGGGAATAGGACATTAGTTTTACTGTTCATAACATTATCGTTTATGTTTATAAAGAAAGACTCGAGAAAATGTCGTTTCTTAAAATCAGTCTCAAACGCTAAGATTTTTGTTTTAGGCCAATCGGTGGTGTGTTTTGCTGTGATGGCGTGCTCCGGCAAGGCACTGTATTTGTAATGAAATTTCTCTATACTAGTTGCGTGTTCTTTTTTTTCGTGTAAACAGGGATCTCTACATCACTTTTGAAATCTGAAATTACTTTAACAGTTTCTGAATGGTTAACCGTAAATGCGCCGTTCAAGGAATGTTCATAACAGGAGTTCGTCAATGCTGTGTATTTTGCAAGGCACTGATGGTTGACGTAAAAAATTATTCCCAAACGTTTAAAATTGATGAATTCGTTTTGTGATGTTTGCGAGCAGGTGGAGTGCAACAAGTTGCACAAATGTTTTGTGACTTTGCAAGAAACGTCTTGCTCTAAAGTGGGGAAAAATCTTTGGAATACTGTACTGCATGAAACGCGTACACTATCAAATGTAATCGCTTGTCAGCGTAAGTTCCAACAAATCATAAAATTAATTTGCTTCAACATGGCCTTAGATACTTCCATTTTCTGTTTCGATTCTCCACAGAGATGTTTGCCATAATTAGTGGAAAAATTGATCTTTTCTGGTAGAACAAATTTGGTTGTAAGCGTAACTATGGATTCGTGCGAAAACTTGCATATCAGGCTTTGACGTCTTTAGAATACTGCTGGTAATATTGAATCACAAATCTGTGACAAAGTAAAATATGTTTGTATCACAAACTCGTATAAGAAACACACAAACCAATGAAAACAGTTTGTTGTTGAAATTTGCAAGCTAATTTCACTTAAAATGATTGATTTATACGTGGTTGTTTTCAAAAAAGTTGGAAACAAGAGCAGACAAAAATTTCAAACAATTTTTGTTTCTAACAAAATGTGCAGCATACAAGAGCGCAATGGCAATACTTTAAGTTTGTGCCGAACATTCAACAGTCGATACCACACACTCTTCCAAAATGCCGTGGACACAGTTTCAATAACATTACGGGACAGTACAAATTATACCGGTCGCGGTAATACCATCGAACCGCTAATTGCCAACTAAGGAAAGAAACCTGCCCTCCACAGTTTATGCTCATAGCAACAGTTGAAATAAGCTGATACATGCTGCTTCTCCTACCCTGTAATTATGTAAAACTTCATTGTATTTTCTTACTTTTGGGTTTTCAGCATCAGAGAACCGATTGATAAACCAATTGTTGGTAACGCAGCGGTTCACAACCTTTTCGCTGCAGGGAGTCAAATACAAACCTACGAATTTTTTAGGAGCCGCACTACTAACACAAGTCAATCGACACGCTTTTTTATTGCCAGACGAAGTCTGTTGCACAAAATATTAGAGGTGCTGTTGAAAGACTGCTGATAAAGAAGCACAAAGGGTGCTTGGGAGCCGCGGTGGAGAACATATTGGCTTGAGGTGAACCAAATCCCCCATTCATGACTGATTAAAGAAGCTTATCTCGTTGTCAGCAAAAACAAAAATAACCTGTTTGTTCAGAAAAACTTTCAAGTTGAGCTCCAGGCAAGCATTCGTTTGTGCTTCTTTAACGCGTTAAGGCATTCACATCGCAAGAAACTTGCAGCCCCAACCTGACTTAGGACTACTTATCACAGCACTGAACTAGAGTTGAAAACTTTTGGTTCAGATACCCTCATTCTTTCAATTGCCTGAAAAGAAGGTAGAACATTTGATGCGACATGTTGACTTAACGACTCTTCCAATGCCAACATGATCGTTTTGCTGTAATAACATGCCCATCGCTGTAAAATCTAGAATGCCTCGTTCACCATTAAGTCTTTATTTTGACATCAAGCATAAGAGAGATGTAATAGGTAAGAAATATTTTTGTAGGTATGTGTGGAAGCGAGGTTGATTGAGCATTTACGCAAATGTTCGTAATAAGTGGTATTTTGAATGAAGGGTGAAAATGAAGTTGTGTAGGTAACGCGAAGCAGAGAGTTGAATTGTTGTGTACATTTTCAAGGTTCCTTACTAGTTGATGGGTCCAACCATTTGTTGGAGGTCGATTCAATCTCTCAACTAAGCGACCTTACGTCTTGAGGTTGCCAGTCCAAGGCAAGGAAATAAAGCTCACACCACTTTGTCCGTTATTCACTCTCCAGAAGCAGTCTAACCTAGATTGCTTTCGTTGATTATATTCAGAAATAGAACAAACTGACCAATACACGTGATCGTGAAGCCAAAGCAAAGTAACTTAAAACGGCTCAGCTTAGAACGTCAAAAAACAGCGCATAGCATTGCAGGAGGACCGGAAACAGCGAACAATCGCCGTGGTGTAGTTTATCGCAGGCCATGTCGTGTAAGCTGTTCGCAAATAAGTACGATGAATTGATTCCTAAGTAGAAAATGCCTGAAATCACGCATCAAAAAAGCACAAATTACTAAAACATATATGCAACCGCTACAGTTGTTTGCCAGCTTCAGAAGAGATAGCAATTTGATGTTTTGTTTGTTTGCATTTAGACACTTACTGGCGACAGAAACACAAATCATTTTTGCAAAGGGTGTGAAATATTCTCTTATATTATTCCTGAAATAGCTCTCTGAACAAAGAAACATGCATTGAAACCTTAATACTTTGCTTTTACTGTTAATACCTACTAGACAATGTCCAAGTGTGCCCTGGCGATGTTTCATGAGCAACTCTAAATATCAAAATACATAAAATTAGCATTTTGCTACTTTTCTATCAAGCTATAACGTCTGCTTAAGAAAAATTTAAAGTGGTCCCATTTCGTACATTGTAGCGGCTGATCTGTCTTAAAATCACAGCGAAATATTCGAATGTTTCAATCTGCACTGAAATTGACAGCGAAGTCATCATCGTAAAGATGACTCAAATTGGTTGCATATTTGCAAAAGACATGCAAGAAGGTGAGCAACACTTAACAGGGTTTCGGGCAACAAAAAGCAAAGGAGGCAAAGAGCTCGGCTGTACGATAAATGAAATGCAATACGCAGCAATAGCCTAACACCTTAACGTATCAAATCATGCAAGTTTGGTGAACAAATATAGAGTTCAAGTTATAATGATAATAGGTTTTAAGCTGCAGAGCAATCTGTTTGTGTTTACAATTGCTTCTTCGTGAGACTGTGTCTTAGAGGTAAGGTTGATTAATTAACTTTGACATTAAACACTTCAGGTATGAAAATTGAGTTTTCTTTTTTGATATATTCAAAAGCTGTGGTTAATATTGTATAGTAATCCAATTTTTATTACAAGTTCGTAATATAATCAAGATGTGTTCGTCACGTTGAGGTTGTTCCTTAAGTAATTTCGGTAAATAACATCGGTAGATCTTGAAATAAGTTTAAATCCTAAAGCCGCACCAACATGACAAGTCTCGCAAAAGCTACAACGGGTTCTTCGTAATAGTGATAATGTAAATTAAACTTTTAGTAGGAAGAATAAATATGATTTCTTAAATAATTTCACAGAAATGTATGAATGTCTTAAAACAAAAAGTATCAATCTTCTGTAGATTGACTTGCAACTAAAAGTAACCCATGAAAATCTTTGTGGAAAAAACTGCTGAATTTCTGTTCTACACGCTTAACGAAACCACAAAAAATTAAAACATATTTAAATTTTTTGAACAGTTCACAAGCTTTCAAAGAAGTACTCCGCAGTACTTGCCCACATGGGGCTCCTCTTTACCCTGGTCATATCGGGACCTTGTTTAGTGTTTACCCCGGTCGTATCGGATTAATATGTCTGAGGATGGATGACGCCACTATAGTGAAATTACTTTGAATTTTCTTGACTAGACGATATTTCACAAAAAAAGGTTATACGCTGATTTCAATACCTTAACTGCTATATTTGTTTCTCAAATAGATTACGATCACAGCCTTGCTATACAGGAATTCACAAATTTTTGTTTTATTTTTTCAAGCGCGATTTGTGAAAGTTTTGTTGAGTTCTTGTAGAAAAAGTAAAGTGTATTTTGCACTTGCATCACAGTTTCTCTATGCCAACTCCCCAAAAGCTGTAAAAAATGTTGAAAACTGTTTCATTATCACGCGGTAATGTCAAAATCCGCCTAATATTCATCGATAAGGAAATCGAAATTTTTGATTTTATGCAAAACCACTGACTAGTGCATGTAACCCTTAAGGGCTCTCTTGTCTAATCTAGAGGGTTCGAAAAGCTAATACACAGCTTAAAAAATGTTTTTTAAATGAACTAAAAAGTTGCTAAAGGTTTTTTAAAAATTAGCAGATTTTTAAAATTGGAAGTGCAATATTGGTCATGTTTCCGAATTCCGAGCATGTGGAAACTATGAAGTTTAATATTTGACGGGATTTTCAAAAGTGCCTGAATAGGGTTGTACAAGTATAAAAACGTAACTTTTCATAGCAAGCTATTACAAGAATAACCGATACCTTTAAATTTTTTTCACAGATGATACATGATATAAAAAAAAACATATTATTATCGAATGCTATGAAATTAGTTTGTATGAATTAAAATGGATCCGGAACAATCGGTCAATGGCCATGGAGAATCGCAGAGTTTTTCAAGAACTGATCCACTTCTACTTGCGCAGTCAAGTTTTTTCACGACGCCAATGTCAAGAGAAGGACTACATCAAAAGCAAGCAAGACGCGGCCACCGATCAGCTATGCAGTCGGAACATATCAAATTGCTCCAAGTAAGTTCTATTGCAGTAGCTGACGTTGACTGCACTGATTCTTGTGCAGTGTTTCTGACATTGAGTAAAAGACCTTGGTGCGTGTACGCGTAGGTTCCTGTATGTGTGCTAGTGAACTTCATACTACTGGAAATATCCACAAGACTGGTTTGGACGAAAGCATGTTTTGCATCCTATGTGACACAGTGACAATCTTTGCTAACATTGGTCAATTCTCTTGCTGTGGTGTTTTCATTTATTCTAATTTTTTCTGTCAATGCGTTACTTTTTCGCATGATGATTTTTTGTATTGTTTCTTTCTATTAGCTGAGTCGTATGAAAGAATCAATCAATCAATAATGGAATGAATTATAATCTGGATTTCCAACTGCAACATCCACTATTTCAAACGTTTTGTGTTTTTCTAGTAAATGATTGATAAAGGTATATTTTAAAAAGCAAAACTGTCTCAGTAATGCTGATACGCCGCAGCAAAAATAGTTATAGATTGAATAAGGCTGACGAAAAAGGTTCATTGTTGTTGATAAAGATCCTGTTATGGTAGGCATGGATTTAAATATTCTGCAAAGATTTTTATGACTGCACTTTATGCAAGTTTTGACTATTTTCCTTCAAAAAGAACATTCTGTTAAAGTCTTTGTCTACCTTGAAAATTTTACATAAGGATAGGACGAGATTTTACTTGAACGCCCATATACCATTAGAAATATCACAAGAATCGCGTTGTTTCAGTGTCCATTGGTAATTTATTGCCGTTATTTTCATTGCAGGCTTATTCAGTTTTCACGGAAAAGGTAAAAACAGACAGGAATTAGGGAAACAGCTCTAGACTGCTTAAAAAATTCTCATCTAAATCGTTAATAAGTGACTGCATGTGGTGCTCGTATGCACTGTCTGGATCAGCTCGTCTAAACAATTTTTTCTCAGTATACGTTGGTAATGGGGCACGTTGCTGGATGAAGGTTTGAAACGAAGTATTTCATTTGACTACACGAACTTGTGAATTACATCATATTCAATAAATGAAAGCGTTTTCAACTTCTGCAAGCTTTGTTTCACCATCTTTTAAATTTATAGAACCCATCAAAACTGTTCAATTGACAACAAAATTTTGAATCAAATGATGAAATGTACTGTCAGAGACTCGATTTCATGTTTTCGTTAGTGTGGTTGAAAATTGTTTTATATCAATAACGCTCTGTTTGCCGTACCACCGACTGATTCAATTTGGACGAAATGTAAAGTCATATGTTATCATCAGTCAAATAGTCGATAAATCAGGTATAAAATGAAACATTAAAATTTTTATTAAAGTTTTTTCCCCATTTTTAGCAACGAATGCATGGATTAGTTTGCCGTCAAACAAATATGATCAAATCGTCTTTGAAATAGCGTTTGTTGTGGCAATTCCGTTACTTTCGATTTGATCCGTATTTAACAAAAATATTACGAATTCATGAATTCGTATTCATGAATTCGTGATACCGCAACAACCAATGATTTAAATTGAATCATAGTGCTCGTTTCGGAAGACAAAAAAAATTTGCTGACGATGCAAACAGTTTTCAAAAATATCAAATATGATTTTATTTAAATGATTTTTTGTTACACCTCTTTCAGTTCCATTGACATCAGCTGGCATTTCATTTGTATTTTGTTTGTTGCTAGTCTGACAAGCAGCTGGTAAGAAAACTGACATTGGTTTTAGAACTGCATTAACAGCTGCAGAAAAAAATGATGTCATCTTGCAAAAACTCAAGTGCAAAAAAATGCGGGAAAATCACGTTGTATCATAAAAAAAGGATAACGTCGTGCAGTTCTGGTGCTAACTGTATAGATGAATATATCAAGCAACTTTCTCATATTTCTCAGCCAGGCTTTTGCATTGTAATTTGTTCAGTTGCTAGAGTTTGCATTCAAAGTTATTTTCAAGCTCAGGTTTATGTCAACCAAAGTCCTCAAATTAATGAAACTGTTCGATCACAAAAAACATCACTTTCTGTAGATCAGATCCTTTATAAACAACCTGAACGACAAGCATAGGCGTAGCCAGGGGGGCTACGGGACCATGCCCCCAATTTTTTAAAACATATATATGGTCGTTTTGTGCTTTGAGAGCCGGTATCCCAAAGAAAATAGTGTTATTCGCCTAAAAGCAAACATTTTGCTTCCACCCCAAGTTTTCCCTCCGAATTTTTGGGCTGGCCACGCTACTGACGACAAAGGATTGTTTCATCGTCGCCCTTATCTTTGAAATGCCCACATATACATGCAAGGTTGATGCAGAGTTTCATCGACGTTGCGAAGTAGATTTTTATCTGTCTGACTGGGCACGAGCTCTCTTTAATTTGTAATTACATTGGTGTAGTTATTTTCTCGTGAAACAATAGCCTACCATATTTATATTTCTCGCTCATCTACGTATTGTTTACGTGCGTTTACTGAGATGTCTGTGTAAATTTGCTGTGAAGTATGATAAAGTGCTCGATCCATGAGTTTGGTATCTGAAACCAGTTCCAGTCTCAGAGGTTTATTTCCGACACTTTCGACAGCTGCAATTTTCGGGTTGCATAAAAATATGTCAAAGATTTTGGCGAGAGGTGATCGAAAAAGAAAAACCCGTTGGTTTCAGGTGACCAGCCATCATAAAGTAAGCGATAACAAAATTTTTTTTTGTTTCAACGTTAAGTTTTGCGTCGCATTATTGGTGGAATCTCCATTTTGGTCAGCTTGGTAGTTCCACAAAAGATTTCTATTTGTAACTCCAGCCTTAAATCCTGATTGAGATCAGGTTGGTGGTCCCACATAAACAATACCACAGGGCGCAGATATTGATGTACGTGCTGGTTTACTGTTTTTACTTCAAGATTTTAACAACTATAGCGAATTTGGAAATTGTTGATAAGTCTTTCATCGGTGAAAAGACTGGTCTCCATCTCAACAAATTAATAATTATCAAATAAATGTAACTTTTGAATGCATACTTTCGCATTTGCTTAGCCTGAGCGAAATGAAACTTCAGCAGATTTTTGTATAAAAGCTTTTTTCTATGCAGAAATTTTCTGTTTTTCGTATTTACCCAACTGCTGTATACGAGACAGCTGACACAAAAAGTATATATATGTGACACCGATATCAGTCATGTATTTGCTCTCCGAAACGAGTTGTGTGTTAGCGCAAAGCTGCCTAGTTATGTCGATTGTTTTACCTTGGCTCGAAGGCTGCACAATTAGCTACAGTGAAGAGCTTTCGTCAGAGGTTTTTGCTGCCCGTGTCTTTTCTGCCACCGAAGTCATTTTTATAATGGCCCTATAGCTCTTTTTAAGTCAAATCTGAGCATCTAAAACTGACAAAAGCTTTTTATGGTAACAACATTGCCCAGTGATCTGATGAACCTGAGTTTTAGTTTATAGCTGCATCGCTCGCAAGGTGTATTGGTACACTATGGAAGTTTCCTGTACAAGAACAACGAATGTCGGTTTAGGAAGTCCAAAGACTAAAGCTGTAGATGCTTAATCAGCACATCGAAACTCACGAGCCAGTGAAGGTGATTGCAGACTTCGTAACAAGACGCGCTGAGTGTCAAGGCAGGCTTGAACACGTCTTCCGTCGCCCAAACGCAATTCATAAAGGAAATATAAAAGCCCGCAAAGTCTCTCTAAGATGTCAGAGAGTACAAAGGCAGCATGCGCACATTCACCGAATTGAAAAACAGCAGATACAAAATACTGGTCATGCGTGGTACACTCTCTTGACAAAGAGCTTAGTAATATTTTTTAGAGCATGTAAGCGTTTTCCTTCTGTTATGCAAATGATGAAGTTCAGACCACTTGGAGCATCCTTACTTTCACAGTAATAGAATCGAAAACCTTGCTGCTCATTTCAAAATGTCGAAATACATATATCTAACTTATTTGACGTTTCCAAATATAATTCTTTTCCAAGCTTCATACCACGTTTGTTTGTTTTGTTTATCGCTACACTTTTAGAGACGAAATATAGGATACACTCCAATTTATTTTGTGTCTTTTTTTATTATTTTGAACAAAAACACATCACAAAAATCCTTGTGTTAAGACTATCAGATTTCTTCACAGATAACAAAACTTCACGTTTTCCTGGGACTGCGTCAACTTATCACAGTTTATATGTTTAGGTTCTTAAACGGTGCGACTAGACCGCACACGGCCTTGAACGTGAGTTTACTTAAACACAGTATTGCATAAATCCCAACCGGAGTAAAGTGCCTTCTCTACACAATTGTGTTGCTATAAAAGATTTTACCTTTTTGTCAACAAACTTCTATCCTTGTGTTTATCCACTTGATACCGCACAATCTTTGTTTTTTTAGGTTCACCAAATGCGTACGAATAAGCAAATTATCTTAAAACCGCTTTATACATGTAATAAAGTAAGCACACAATCATGGGAGCTTTTTAGGATTTTTAAACCATTGCTTTTCAAACTACCACAGTTGAGACGATTGTTCTCATGAACTATTCCCAGATATGTTTATGCCTCCTGTTTTTATCAAATTAGTTTTTCACCATCTCATGACGCTTTTTTGGTTTCTTTTTGTTCGGCTGAGAAAAAATGACAACTTTTTAAATGAAGAAGTTCATTCGCAGCAAACGCTGAAAAAGATGTGCAAACAATACTTCAGCAGCAGCCATTTTTCAAAAAAGCAGAGATTTTAAGGACTCAAATATAACAAAGCATTTATCTGAAGCTGTGTGAAGAATTTATGTTTTCGTCTTCGTTTTTTCGGACAAGGTCAAAGTAAGAGGAATTCCCCTAATCTTGTTTCATGCATACGTTCCGTTTATAATAAGACTGGACGAGACGGGTTGAACCACGTATCAGCTGAAAAACTGCAAACAGAGTAATTCTGCGCAACTGAAAGTTTTTAATGCCATGACTTACTTCCACTTTTGTTGTGACTGAAAGTAGAAAATCTGTTTCTAAGTGTCGTTGCATGCGTGATGACGTACCCTCCGCACGAGCAAATTTTGTAACCTACCTGGTGTGCCAACCTGTAGGTTTCCCTAGACTTTTTTTAGCTGCAGGGTATAGATTCAGAAATATGCAAAGACACAGTGGTATTGGAGCTGGGGGTGCGGGAGTGCAAACGCAATGTAAAAAGTTTTGATTTGTCAAAATCAAAAAAAATTGGGCAAAGGAGCTTCGATATTATTAGCAACAAGGCCGCAACCAGCTGATATTTTCAGGAGGTGACACAATGATCGCACCTTGTTGTTATACTATTTTCGGGGGGGAAAAATGATTCGGGGGGGCATTTTCCCGATTGACCATCCCCTGATTGCGGGCGTGATTAGCAGTATCGATGGAATTATACATTTTTGTTATTGAGTGTATAAATAAGAGTGCATTATGTGACAGAAAACACATTAATTAATATAAAATTAATAAATTGTTTCTAGTAACTTCGTGGCTTAATTTGTGCGAGTTGATGAATAGCTGACTCACTTGAAAGTTTGGGCAAAAGAAAGCATTTCGTTTATGTGCTTTATTAATTGTGCGCTGAGGGAACTCAGTATAGTGCAGGGTACACACTTTATATTAGTAGATTACATGCCAAGCAAGTGCAGAAAAGCTTTTGTTTTTCATTTTACCTACAGTGTTTGCATAAACACATTTTGCCACACAGTTTGTTGCTCATATGTGCAGTTGAACAGACTATGTTCAGAGATTCACGGCATAGTCATAATGTAAATAATATGATACACGCCAGATATATCACACATACGTCTTCAGAGAAGGAAGCAGCTTTAGGTCTACCTCAGCTAGGTGTGATGTCACTTGCTGACAGCAACAGCTGGAATGCAAATGGAAAACGCCAAAACTGCGAGGTAGATTCTCAGAGCACTGAACCAGCTGGCGTCTGACAATGTTCTTGCACAGCCTACCGTACTTTTTCAGTTGGGTTAATATAAGAACGAAATTTCAGGTACAAATTTTCAAGTCTATGGCATCATGGTAGAAAAAAATATTATGCAGGCATACTAACAGCCACAGAGAAACTTTGTAGGGAAAGAGTTTGTCGCGTACAAGTTTTCTGGTGAATTTCGGGCAAAATATCCTTCGCACCCCAAAACCTTGCCTGCTCCTACACCTGTGCAAATACATAACTGTTTATTCGTTTCATAGAAAAATTGTAAAAACCTCGTGTTAAGCATAGCAAGCACGCCACAACTATTGACCGTGACAAGCATAAAACCGTGACAAACATAAAATAAATTACACTGAAAGGGCATTCATAACGAAGATTTTGGCACCGTTTTGAAAAATAGCTACTATTGCCAAAGGACAAGGATAATCTCTCTTCACTCATTTAGTGCAAAAAACTAAGCTCTCTCATTAAAAAAAGCCTTTGGATAAACATTACATGGAACAATTATTTGAAAGCAAGATAGTTATTCTTTGCATCTTTGCAACCAATCAACTTTGCTTTGCAGATAAGAAATAGTCTGTGTGGATTACGGTTTGATTACTGTTTGAAATTTAAACAAACTGCTGTTTGTTTATTTACAACAAATCTTTTTAATAGTTTTTAAACCAGACGATTTAACACTAGCTTTACCAAGTGTCGTTTTCAACACCAAGTGATTTTTAAATTCAATTTTTGCAAAATATGCACATCCTGTGCGTTTGAGATTTATTGATTTTTCCAAAAAAACTACTACGTTTCATAAATACGGTAGGAGCGATTCTGTTTCATTTTTGTGACAGTTATTTGATAACTTTAATTTTTACACCCCACCGTTTATCAAGGTGTCGTTTTCGACACCCAATGCTTGAAGATAGCTGAAACTAATTACTTGTTTCTCGTGGTGCTTCTTTCACACCTATATAAGTCGATTGTTTCATGTGCCGACTGAGATGTTTGCATCTGGTGGCAACACGCTGTTTTGTTTGGACTTCAATGTCGTTTGTCAGGTTTTACCGCATATATTGGAGATACCGTTGTACAGTGATGCAGGTAGTGGTCCTTTACATAGCGCATTTGGTGAAGTTAGTTGTTATTGCTAAACTTGTTTGGTTGTTTTTCCAACATGTCGCACATTCGAATAACAGCGAAAGGTATTGCTGATGTGGCCCTTAACTGGTGTACGGATGATGACATATGATATGAAGAGGAACAGAAACATGAATCAGGTGAAAATGTAGTCGTACCTGCTTTTAGTCAGTCCACACCAGCTGAGCAACATTTCACACAAAAAGGACATCAGTAATGAAGAAGTTGATGCATGTGCAAGAATCTCTCATGATGTCCTTGGCTGCAAGCTCTATTGCTTATGACAGATCAGCATTGGTAGGAAGAACCTCGGGACACAACAGTTTTACTACTACCACCGCTGTACCTACACCAATCTCTAAAAATATAGGTAGTCGACTACAGTACTTACAGTGCATGGAAGCACTTCACGCCAGAAGTAATTCCTCATTCAGTTGTCAAATACACTGACGAAGAAGCTTACAGAGAAGGAGATAATGATTTTGACTTGAGCATGTGTGAGCTACTGTAGAATCGTTTATTGCTCTCCAGTATGTCAGAGGACTCACTTACATCATTTCTTTACAATAAAACTTACGTT
>Ga0210059_1006005_pt1 | contig 19503 bp, 15 predicted proteins | sample Ectturendosymbi2_FD_188042 | JGI IMG/M metagenome (GOLD analysis project Ga0210059, IMG submission 188042) | Ecteinascidia turbinata endosymbiont from Florida, USA - Sample 2 (SPAdes) (version 2) | ecosystem: Host-associated > Tunicates > Ascidians > Unclassified | place: Key West, Florida... | reverse complement strand
TTTTAATGTCAAGCCCCCCCCCGCACAAACGTAAAGCCCCCCCTATTGACACCTTTCTGGCGACGTTTCTGCCGACGTGGTAGCAAACCGGACATTGAGATATAAAATTTGATGCAAACTGAACACTGACGCTTATTGAAATTTAAGCTTCAACTTCTGTGGCATGAGAATTTGGCGGGTTTTAACTACAGGTGCAATTCTTTATGACATTGCAAAATGTTTTTACATCAATGAAAAAATGATTCTTTCCAAGAAAACTTGTCATCACTTGCGAAAACCCAGTACCTACTGGAGGAAAAAACTATGTAAACAGATGTTCTCTCAGTCTCACCTATACCAACTTATTTTTCTGCAACATCCAGTAGGCCCGTAACAAGGGGGGGCTTCGACTACCCTAGAAAATTTTTTGCCCCCACTGGAAAAATGTGTTGGACATATTTTAAAACTATTCAACATAGTTTAAAAAATTTGGGCTCTTCTTAGAAAATCTTCGCCCCCCTAGTGTCCCAAGCTGGTTACGGGCCTGACATCCAGTCGTAAATTGAATTGTTGACAGTTTTTCGCTTTAACCAAACATGTCAGCTTCTGTGAAGTCGAAGTGGGACCAGCAAAATTATTGTATGCTCACTCATTCTCATTTCGAATTTTCTTGCAACTAGTTAACGTTTCAAAAACTGAGTTTAGAAATGTACTTCTACCCGGTATAACCAGTGAAGAGACAACAAATCAAAGCAATTGTAATCTGCTGCCATAGAAAAAAATGCCAACTTGCCACGTATGCCGTTGGTTTGAATATTCTATTCTCTCTATCTGTGAAGATTTTGTGAAAAGGGTACAGAAAATGTAAATCAAATGTAATATACTTCGTTCCAAGAAGACTCTACAATAGTGGTTCCCAATTTTTTAGGCTTACGGAAACCCTATAGAAGAGAACAAGTTGGCGAAACGACACTAATTTGCGATGAAGTTTGATGATATTAAAAATGTGTTTTTAACACTGGCTTACTTAAAAATGTATTAGCGTGCGTCACCCCTGACTATTGTAGATGACACCCCAGTTAGGAACCACTGCGCTAGAATTTGGAGTGGGATTGAAGGAGACCTTCGCGAAACGTGTCCCTCTATAACACTGTGTGGAAGTTCTTAAAATTTCTGATAACCCTTTGTGTTAGTGAAATAGTTTTCACTGACATGTCAATACAGTGGTGTCCGTTCAAAGGCTAACAAACCACTCGAAACAGACCTAGATCGGAAGCCCAGAGCGTCCACGTTAGCTGGAAAGGTAACGAATTTCTAATGGCATCAGATCATCTGGTATGGCTTCCCGTACAAGGAACTGTTGGTCTCCCGTGTCACACCTGGTGGGTGTGGTCATGAGGTGTGATTAACGGTACCCCAAAATTGAGCTAGGTCAGCTGGAAAGGTAACCACTCGAAACCTGTTGCAATATGTCCAGCATAATCCCAGGAATAATAAACGACCAATGCCAGACATTTTAGGTGGTGGAGAACCCCCGCCAGACCCCCAAAATGGCCCGCCCAAAATTTAACTAGATCAGCTGGAAAGTTAACCACTTGAAACTTATTGCAAAATGTCAAGCATAACGCCAGGAACTATAAATTACTTATGCCAAATATTTTCAGTGGTGGAGAACCCCCGCCAGACCCCCAAAATTGATTTAGATCAGCTCGGAAGACAACCACCTGAAACCTGTTGCAAAATATCCAGCATAACCACCGGAACCAGGGTTGCCAGATGCTCGAGTGAGTTTATATCACTGAATATGTCACAACGGGGATCGTTTGGGGGCTTAAAACCCCCAAACTAAGTTTAAACCCCTAAAATATAAATGGAAGCACTAGAACACAGTTGCTTTTTCCGCCGATCCCTTTTCTGTTCAGAATTTTGCAAACTTACTGAGCTAAAATTAGGTGTAATTTTGCTATGCTTACCTTATCCATACTCAGCACGACAGAGTCATTCCTCCCCAATGAAAATTTATCAAGCCTCCTGGCAGTGCCTGAAAATAACTTATCTTTATAAGCCGGATTTCATTTACACGTTAGAGGCTTTGCTTATGAGTCTACGTAACATTTTAAAGCAGGTTGAAAAAGGTTTGAAATTAATGAATGAATTTATTTGCCAGCAGACACGAAGTCCATGGTACAAACTCACGTTCTCTGCACAACGCAGGTTGATAAAAACAGACAAAACAGAACGTTTTGCAACGACTTTGGAGGCTGAATCACAGGGTTACAGACACTTTCTTAACAGAACGTTTTGCAACGGCGTTGGAGGCAAAACCACAGCGTTACAGCCACATTCTTCACACTTGGTACAACACTGCTGCAGAGTAAGACGCTAATTCCTAAACTGGTCAAGACCAGGTAAAGTACAAATACGTTGTGGCATGACACACCCTGAAACGAACAAGCACTGCAATGTTCGAGTACTCCGTCACCAAGTAAAATGCAATTGTAGTGTTCAAAGAATAAGGACAAATATAAACAATCAGACTGCATCAAAGCATGCAACCATACGTTGTTAGACTTTCTCCATCTTTTGAAGAACAGTTACACATTTTTTCTTAATAAGGGCTCAAAGTAGAAAGCTTGAAAGCAAGCTTATTGGTACACCTCAGACATTCTATTTGAATAAGATTGAAAAAGTGGAATTGACGCGAATTCGATTTCCTAGTGAAACACTTTGCGACCGGATTTAGCTGCTTCGCCCTTGTGATACATTGTCACTGAACTGTGGATACGTGCAGTCAGAATCCTCGCAGAGAAATGAAAGCGCAGCATGGCAGGCAAATTTCTCAAACATCCTACTTCTCTTTTGTACACCTCAATCGATGTTTTGATATGTTGTTTCAAAACGCAGTTGAACCAAATCTTGCTAAAGTCCAAGCATTTTATGAAATTCGCACATAGAGGGAGAATGTGTCTGAATTCATCATATTCTCAATTGGCATAAGTGATCCTGCTCCAGAAAATCTAAAACTGCCCCAAAACATCTTCTAGGCATGTTTTATTACTTCATTGAAATGGACAGGACTTAACTGCTCACATTTCCTGATCGTGACAAACCTGTTGTGCTTTCCTTGAACGAAAAAAATGATTATCATCTGAAAACAGCACTTTCTTCCAGTCTTCTACAGTCCAATATTTCTGTTTTTTGCCCGTTCTATTTGTTTTCTGCATTTTTTGAGTAATCGCCTTCTACTAGCCTCCAGTAGGCGGCGTCGCACTGTACTTGAGCTAATGTGAGCTCCAGCATGCATCAAATCCTTCTGTAAATCAAAACTCGTCTTCCTTGCATAGCCTACTTTTTGCAATTTTCAGTGGGTATTTGGGTATAATCGAAACCCTCAGTGTTTCGAAAGGGTAACAAAGCAACTCCGCTTCCTAGGTGTGATATCTCACAAATCACAGATATTCAACATGTATGGATCTCAACTACACACAACAGAAAGAATTGACTTCACAGTACTTAGGGCATTGAGCTAGCAAAGCAATGAAACAGAAGCAATTAAGATATTCCCAAATGTCCACCAAAAGGAATGGTGGTACAGTACATTGTATAACGACTGAAACAACAACTTTGGCCACTTAATTTGCACAAGAGGGCAAAGATAAAACCACAATATAACAAAAAACTTTCTGCATAATTGCCCACTTCAATCTTTAACTTTGACCCTTCTGTACTTCTACACAAAAATAATGCATTTTTTTCACTTATTGGGTTCTGTTAATAAACTCCTGCACTTTTGTGTACCTCCCTTATTACTTTCGAAAAATAGCTATTGTAGTTTATCACACCCATGCTGTTCATGGTTGTTGGCTGAACACGAGAAAGCTAGGGTTGTGTAGCATCAAATAACAATCTGGCCATAATTGCACCACGTTACAATGCGCTTGCAATCGCGTCAACGGCCGTCCTCAGCGTGGAAACCACGGCGTGAAGCAGAAATATCAATTTAAATTGTGAAATTAGCAACCTTCGCTGGAATAATTAGGTTGGATAATGTTCTTTTCAGTGATAGCACTTGCAATGCAAGCTTTCACAAATCTTAGATCGTTTGAAACAACGTACGTCCAGTAACATACAAACGCTCATCCTGTAAAAAAATCGCGTTTCCAACCCACGAAAATCTTGTTTCGGAGCCCCAGGGGTCCAGGAACCCCCGATTAGGGACCACTGGACTAGACAGTAGAGTGCTTCTAGAAATTAGTCAGCAAAGATAGTTTCCCAAACTGAAAGATTTCGCACAAAAAATGCACTCGATGTTTGGAAACACATACATGTGTGAGAGAAGATTTTCTACCCTGAAGCAAGTCAAATTTAAAACACAAATTTACTGGCAGATGAAACACCGGACCACATTGTCTCCGACTTGTTACCACTAACATACTGGTATTGTCAAAGAAACGATAGTGTCAGAGAAGCCACAACGACAGGTATCGCACTGATAGATGTTTGTAATAAATTGTTTATTACTGTTGTGCAATAATTTCAATGACATACTCACTACACTTTACCTGTTTTCCCTTTTCAATTTAAAACTTGTGAATCCGTTGTTTTATACACCATTTTATTAGAAGTGGCTCGCGAGTTGCCATATTTGTGCAAAATTGCCCGTAGGCCACAAGTAGTTGTACCACGCTGCTGTAAAAGATCACTGTTTCCTGCATACGGGAGAGATCGGTCTGATCTCCCCGCACGCTGCTAGAAACAAACTTCTAGCTGCATCCTGATTAAATGCAGAGGACGTTAATGACGCTGTCGCGATTTCAGTGTTCGTCCTCGGGTTCGAATGTGCGTACAAGCGATGCATCAACTCTGGGCAGAAGCAAGTTATGAGTTGCGTGGCGGACGCTGTCGTGTTAAACGCCTCGACCGCTCGTAAGAAAAATGCAAGCCATCATGTAAACCACAACAAGCAGTGAGTTGCATCTCGGCTGTTGCTATATAAACACATGATCCCTGTAATATATGGCTGTACAGTAGAGTGATGTTATCCAGCAACGTTGGCTTGAAATTTATCTACAAGTGTATCGTATCTATTATTTTAACATTCTTGTTTAAGTTCGCGTTATGCTCTAGTTCAGGGTTCCTCAATCGGGGCCCTCGGCCCCCATTGGGGGCCACGGAGCGGTTCTCCGAAGACCATGAGCAGAGACCTTTACTAAATAGCTTTGCGGTGATATTGCAAAACCCTATTGATGAGCAGGGGACCACAAGTGTTGACAGTCTTTGGAAGGGGGCCACAAAATATGAAAGGTTGAGAACCACTGCTCTAGTTGGTCTTGCTCATCTTTTAGATTCCACAGGTGTGATAAAATTTTAAATCTGTGTTCTGCTTTTTGTTTTTGCTTCTGCTGGTTTACGTAAAGTTGTAATGAGCGTGTTCGCTCAGGACAGTGGTTCTAAAACTTTCATGAGCCGTGGCGCCCTTCAAAAGACTTTTAATATATCGTGACACTTGAGTTATAGAATAACACGGCAAAGCTACCTCGTGAAGGCCTCTGCTTGTGGCCCTCAGAGAACCGCTCCGTGGCCCCCAAAGGGGGGCGAAGGTAGTGGCGTAACAAGGGGGGTAAGGGGTACATCTGCCACCAGGCGCAGCACTTTGGGGGCGCCAAATTGAGGTCGGAATGTTACGTACTAATTACGAAATATCAAATGTCAGCGAATGCTAATAATTGCAATTTACAAAACGTCTAATGTCATTGAGAAATCTCATCAAGATCACCAAGGTTCGCAAATCGAGAAATTATGCACCTAAGTGATGTTTCAAGGCGGAAGTTCTGCTCCAGGAGTGCGCTTATGGCTGTGGTTTGACTCACGGCTGCGTCACAACTCGCTTTCAGAAAGCCCGGGTTATTGCGATCTTTCCGACTTCCCTATCATTATATAATTGCGTCACGATGAGACGGGAATTCAGCGTTCACAGTACATGCAGAGTGCTATGTTGCGCATGCTTTAAGAGCAGCAACAAAACTTACACAATATTGTTGCCAGGGATGTGCAGAGGGGGGTGAACAAAGCGACTGCCCCAGACATCCAAGGCAGTGGGTCATCCAAAAAGTGAAATTACAAACAGTGCATTTATCAAAATCTTGTAACTTAGACCTGGGGTGCAAAATTTTTTGTGGATGTTAGTAGCGCGCAACAATTTTTAGTAGCGCACACATATAAGCTTTGCCATACAGCATTCATATGTATGAAATATATAAAGTGTGCAAACGTTCGTGCACTTCACGTTTTTGGTCGCGCGACGCGAGTGCGCGGCCGCATTTCTGCACCCCTGAACCAGACGCTTCCTATTTGCTGCTAAACCGTGCTGCATGGATCTGATCAGAACTTGCCTGAGGGAGCATGCAAAGGCATGTTAAGTGACTTGAGAGAGATGTGAAGCACTGCCATCGTTACCTTCATCTGTTGTGACTGAGCAAAGCATCCTTAGCACTTTCTTTATAGTTCAAAATAATATAAATGATATAAATAATATATTTCAAAACTATTTTATATTTGTCTTGCAGTTTTGCATAAAATCATCTGCCTTCAGTTTTTCATATGCATTCTTCTGCCTGTTCTTCTCTTTTATGTAATCGTGACTCGTGAATCTCCCTCAGTCAGGCCTTTATGATGTTTTATTTCTCAAAACTGTGAGAGTGCAGTACATTCTCCGGAAAGCGCATAGTCCCTACAGCTCGCATAAGCGATGATTGTAGCCAGACTTGACCAGGGAGTGGAACAAGCGGGTGCGCTGGATTCGGCGTCTTCAAAAACTCTGACAAACCTGTGGTTTAGAAAATATCGTGCAACTTTGCCCAAATTTATCCTGTGTTATCAGAAGATTTTTGTGCCCAAAAATCGTCATTTAAATTCATGCATATTTATACATTTGATCAGGGAACTTTTTGGTTAGTTTTTGCATTTTATTTCATTAGTTGCTACAATTCGAACGTGTATTACCGCAATCTGGAGTGTCGTAACAAAACAGTTTGAATGTTCAATCGTGACCAAAATTTGAGAGGAATTAGCTTCACGCGAAACTATTAGATTTACGGTAGTTAATGATTTCCAAGATTCAAAAGTCCTGACGTCATTTCTGTGAGGTCACAATCACAGGAAGTTTTCAGACGGGTCTAGAAACAAATATATGCAGGCGATTGCAGGGTCCGAGTCGGCTTTCGACGGCCCTTTATTCCCAACTCATTCTTCGCATCTATGCTGCCATGAACGGGCTGGGTGGGGGGGCGAAACTGAGTTTGCCCCCGGGCGCGGGATACCTTAGGTACGCCACTGGGCGAGGGTCCCGTTTGAGAAACCCTGGCTTACGGTGTTTGACAAGTGATTGGGTGGTGGTAGACGCGATAACCGGAGTGTCTTTTCGCCGCCTCCCGGCCTTACTTTGTATGTACTGAGAAGCTTACTAGCGTGGCCAAAAATAAAATTGTTGTTGCTGTTGTTGTGGTCACCTACGCACCTTGTCTCATAAGAAAAACAAGGCTTATAAGGGCACGAAAGTTAGGTTGATGAGAAGATGATGCTGTCGTCATGTCAATTAACGAAAACCTGTTAGCAAGAATAATGCTGTCGCTGATTTAACGTCTCGCTTTGATTTTATCGCGCATCCTCCACGGTTAATTTGTTCTGTGCTTTGCGTGATGTAAACAATAAAATGTCGTGCAAGTTGTGTCTTTTATTCTCGCTTTTCCTTGCTTTACTTTCATTTATTCTTTGTTTTCCTCTTGCGCGAAAACCCAACGAGTTCGTACCTGCGAGTGCCGTTATTGCGTTTGGTTTAGCGCTCAAAGAATACATTCAGGAAAGAAATCATCAATCTCAAGTTTGAGTTTCATGTCTTTCGTGTCAAACTCAGTGTGGCTTAGACAAAATCAATCCTGTCTTGTAACTAACACCCAGATTGTCAGCAATAGTTTGCCACGCTTCAACCCTGGGTTTCAAGAGATGCCAATTGAAACCTATTGGGGCAGGTTGCTGGCTTAGCCAGGCTTACGTTGATTCATAAACCTTGCCACAAAGTGTTAAGCCAAACGGAGGCAACTCAATTATAGTTGTTACGCATGCTGAAAACCACAGGGGTTGGAAGAAATAAAGGTACTTCTAGGCTAGGGCAATTGCGATTTAGAGTTTAAGGAGTTTGATAACCTGACCAAAAATGTAACCAAGCAAGTACTTTTACAAAGAAATACTAAGCGAATAAGCCATACCGTTTCCAGAACATAAGTACACTTCAAGAGTGGCTTCAAAGTTCTGTCCTGTAGTGCTTAAAGAAATTTTGCCGTTTTCCATTTGTACGTAGGTAACGCCATTCCAAAGCAAAGGATATCCTGTAAGAAATAAAGATGTGTTAGAAATAGAAGCATAAGCCTGCCCATGTGTTCCATCATGTGATTGTTTGAATAAAGCAGGACTTGCCTCACCAAGCTTTCCTGGGCATTTTGGCCACATAGCCGAAAAAACGTAGCTGAGGTCTCATTTTTCGGAGAAGTGCCTCGATATTCAGGGTTTATGAATTTCACAGCTGCGCACTGTCGCGAAGTGTCATCCCGTGAACTCTTCGCAAAAATCCCATCTCTGCCTCTTGCACTTGAGATGGCGCTCTTTCAGTCATTATCCAAGATTCATGACCATGCGTGAGGATCGGAACAAAGACCGATTTAAAAACGAAAAACTTTGAGCTGTTTGAAAGCTCACGTTTTGTCACCACAGAGCGATAAAGCTCAAGCAGAACTGCGATTGCTTTACCAAATCGTGTATCAAACTCCTTGTTCCACCTTTTGTAACTCGTAAATACCACACCTGAAAACCGATTGCATGCATGTTGAACAGTGGCGTAGCCAGTTCAACAGTTGAAGGGGGCCAACATTTTTTGGGTGGCGAAAATATTTGATTTTAGGCGAATAATACTAGTTTGTTTGGAAAAACACCTCTCAAAGCACAAAATGACTATATTTTCTAAAAATTGGTGGGGGACATGGCCCCTTTTGCCCCCCTTGGCTACGCCTATGATGTTGAAGACCTAGTTCAGAGCAGCGCCAAATCGTCCGCAAAAATCAAACGGTTACTCCTGCAGCTTCCAACAACGACACCCTCTTCGACTCGACTGTGACTGTATATTAAATTCATATACTGTTGAAGTAGGTTGTTTAGAGGAGTGGCGACGGCACACACTCTTGTCGAAGTCCAACACCCACGCAGAACGATTGTGATTTAACGCCGCCAACACGGGGACACAAACGTCGGAGCAGAAATACAATGACTTGATGGCGAACAACAATGGCTCGTCAACACCGTAATACCGCAGCACTCCTCTAAGCTTCTCATGAAGGACCCGTGATTGTATGCTTTCTCGAGGTCGACAAAACATGCGTAGATTTCTTTGGCATACTCCCAAGTTTTCTCGAAAATTTGCTAAAGAGTAAACATTTGGTGTGCAGTGCTGCGGCCAGGACAAAAAGTGCTGCGACCAGGTGGTAGGAGAGAGGTTTCTCGATAGTTACTGCATTCTCTCCTGTCTCCCTTCTCGCGTATGGAAATGATTATCCCAGTTGGCCAATCTTTCGATGCCCTTCCAAAACACCAGGTCACTTGCCACACTTGGGCCAGCCACCGCTAAATTTTGCAATTATATCTTTGAAGTTGTGGGGGTATAACAGTTACGTTGTTAAAAGACCAGCTGGACTCTTGTTTATTCCAAAAATACAGCAAACCCGTTGTAAATCACTTTAAATTATAATTTATGTTCATTTTCGAGGAAAAAACTGAACTGCATTTACGATGTCCTATCAATGGCGAAACAGCGTATGATGGAAACTATAGGAGAGAAGGAAAACGCATTGCATTAAAGTTGCAAAGATGAGCGTAGAGGTTAAGCACTTTCATCTGGCATGCCATTATTGCTGAACAGATGCATCAACTAAAGCATGAGCGAAACAGGTACAGCTGGCGCAAAATGACTTAGGACCTAGCCCCAAATTTTTTAATTTTGCAGTATGTATAAGCATTAATCCATATCTGGACTATTACTTCAATCAATTTACTGTGAACCACATGACATAATGATCATTGGGTTATTATGAATGAAATGATGCAATATTGGTATTGTTACGTCACAATCATCTTAAAATTGGAGGAATTTAAGTCTTCAGGAGACATCATTCAGGAAGGAGTATTTTGCTGCATAAGAGATAGTTTAGTATAGATCATCAGTGAGGTCTTTGTTTTTGAAAGTACCATTTTAACATGCCTGGAAAATACAGTAACAATGATGAGAATGCTCGTATTCTTGCCTGGAGTAAAAAATAAGTACCAATAAAAATAATATGTAAACGTAAAAGAAGAGAAAGATTGACCATTATGAAGCTTTTGTCTTCAGCCAAATGACTACTGAAGCAATGCAGTTCCAAAGCATAAATTTGGAGGTGGAAGGAGAAGAAAGACTTCATATGCTGCAGACACCTTTTTGAGGATAGAAATAGAGATGAAACCTCAGTTAACAGCACTGGATGTGAAAAAATTGCATCCAGAACTGCTTTAAAACGTTTCATTCTGAACAATGCAGGATCGCCTCCAGAAGGACTCAGGTTTTCCTTGCCCTAAAGCTGCCAAGAAACCACTCCTAACTGAAAGTATGCAGAAGCAGAGAATTGCAATTGCCAAGCAACATGTCCACTGGACCCCTGAACAGCGGAAGAAAGTTATTTTTTCTGATGAAAGTAACTTTCAAATGTTTCGCATGGTTCCTCCATCATTCGATGCCCATCATCATCTGATCGATTAAATCCCAGGTTCAAAGTTCTAACTGTTAAACAACCAGATTCCGTCATGGTTTGGAGAGATTTTTCTGGTGAAATGGGTAGGCCCAGAGGTGGCTTTTACTTCCTGCCCAAAAAACAAAAATGAATGGCGAAACTTGAATGAAAAGCACTGGAGGAGCATATGCTGGATTTGTTTCATGGTCATGACTGTGAAGTGTTTATGCAGGATAATGCTCCCTGCCATAAAGTCTAAAAAAGTAAAAAATTGCCTCCAACAAAGTAGATCAAAATATTTCAGTGGCCTGGCAACTGCCCTGATTTAAACCAAATGGAAAATTGCTGGCAGAAAATTAAATATCTTATGAAACAAAAGAAAATCCCAAATCTGGACACCCTCAAAAATCAGTTGAAAAAGGTTTAGTGCCAGGAAGGATATTTCAGACGTTTAGTGTTCCCATGCTTAGACGCTTGCAAATGGTCATAAAAAATAAGGGCAACATGACAAAACATTAATGTGTTTGTTACATAAAAGTTGCTATTTAAGACCAAACGTTTGTTTTTGAAGGAAAAATGAAGTAGGTCCTAAGTCATTTTGCGCCAGCTGTAGATGACCAAAATGGTGATTTTGGTATGGGGCCTTATTTCTGTGAAGCTCCTATCTACCAGTGGCGTAACTGACGGGGTGCAGGGTGATCTTCCCCATGAAAAGCTGTATGTAAAAACTAGGCCCCGTTTAGCTGATATTTTGATATTTAGTATTCTTTTGGTTTTCTGTAGGTTGTTGTTTTTTTGCGTTTTTCGGGGTGTATTTGTTTTTTTAGCTAGTATAGACCTCCATGACATCCGGATTTACCATCATTTCTTAACGTTTTTTCTGAGTGTTGGCTAGCCTCCCCTACAGTGGCCAGTGCGCTTCCTTCAGTTAAGTTTTGCTCCTCTGGTTGGCTCAAACCTCTAGCTACGCCAATGCTCTCTGCAATAAATTATTTAGTACCGATACATGAATAGACAATATTTTAGGAAAAAGATCTTGAGCAGCAATGTTTGATTGGTTTTTAACCGGTTAAGGGAACTCGTTTTGAATATTTTAATAAAAAAAACAAACACCGTTAAGCATAAAATTATCTTTTAAGCTCTCCATAAAGCACAAATACTGGTTACCCGTAAGTTTCATAGACACATTTTCCTTTTTTCCACTGCAAGCAAATATAAATGCAAAAGCAAAACAGTGTTTTTTCAGCAGGTACGTGTTTTTCACACGATGAAAGATCTCTGAATAGTTTCTGGCGCTTTGCAGCATAAACGCGTTAGCTTGTAGGACGCAATCAAGACTTTCCCTCAAGCTAACACTCGTCTCTCTTAACTAACGTAGCACGTTATTTAAACTCTTCTGCAGTGAAAAAACTCCAAATCGGGACAGCTTTCGAAACATACGTTATTTCCAATTTTGCTGCAGTGAACTTACCTGCACACGTCAGAAGTAGGTTAAACAGCAATGCACTGCTGTGAAACGTAAATTTCATTGTGTTTCAAAAAGCTGGGTATGAACTGATCTGCAGAAGTAGTATCAAATCTGAAGCTACATATCATCTTTTGCATTTCTTCTCTATAGAAACTTTGAAAAATAAAAGAGAGAATTGAATAGAACGCATCACTTCTTGGAATCTGTGTAAGCAATTTATTTTTAAATAAACCACGCCTACGTCCAATTCTCGTTTATTTCTTGCTGCGTGTACTTTTCGCCAATTGCTTAACCTTTTCCTCGATAGATGGAAGGGGTATCTAATATAAGTATGTCTTATCTCAACTATTTCCTGGTAAAAAAATTATTTAAAGTACTAAATTACTTTCGCTTTTATTCACTGCAGCCTACATGTAAGTTGCAGCTTTTAAGACAATTCCTAATAAGAAATATTTCTATTAGGAAAAACCTTCGCTTGCAGTACGTTGTGCCCGTGGCAAATGGGTCCCTTAATGACATAAGTTCATAAACAGAAGGAGCTACGCGGAAGCGATTGTGGCATGCTGAACGTCATAGGTTTGTATGTACGCCTACTTCCTGAGTAGGCTCCGTTTCACTTCAAAGTTTCGCGCAATGCGTGTCAGCAAAAAGGTTGACGCTGGACCCTTTGGCGGCATGGTTCTGCTTTCGTACATCAAACGTGTAGTTGTAGGCTATTCCTTCCATGATTCTTGTATTTATTCCTTCCCCGCTACCATAATCTGCAGAGAGAAGCGTAAAGTTACGAAAAGAACTGCAATTAATGAAACTGAGCAGTTCATACGATGCATGCCTGACAACGGTTATAACCCATGTGATTGCATCATATCAAATAATCAACAGCCAGAGACGGTGCAATACACTGGCGACAAAAGAACAATCCACGCCACGCTAATTGCACGCTCACGTAAAACGCGAAACCAATTGATCTTGTAAGCATTTCATAACAGGGATCTAAAACCAATGTTGCTGCTTGTTCTTCTTGCTAGAATAGAGTCCTGTGCTTTGATTACGGTAAAGAGTGTATTGTTTCTTGTTGCAAGCTTAGTGGGGGCATTTTGTCACGGGTGCTGTCAGGCGCGTAGCCAAGGGGGGAAATTCCCCTCCCCCAATGTCTAAACGTTGCACCAAAAGTTTTCAGGTTAGTCAAGCCTTTGATGCATGAGTCAAAGAAATACTTCTGTATCAATCAACGAAACTGCTCAAGGAACCTTTCCTACTTCAGCTGTAGTTGAATCTGATCAAAGCAGAATGGTTTACCAATTGTTCATTATTAATCAAATGTTGCGTACAGTGTAAGTGTTAGTGAGTTCACATTACGGCTAATGTTTACCTGACGTTTAAGTTCTGTGTGGGAGTCGGTGATCATGAATTACAAACTTGTATGTAACCGCTTGTAATCACTAACCGCAAGTGAAAACGAGGAGTAACGCTTTTTGCAAATGTTTCTGGCGCACCAGCTTGCTGTACCACACCTAATGGTGATGCAAGTTTCATTTGAACATTATCACAAAAATTCCTCTCTGATAATTCTGGGATGCTAAAATATTAGACCGGGAGCCCAGAGGGTCCACGTTAGCTGGAAAGGTAACCAATTTTTAATGGCATCAGATCATTTGGTATGGCTTCCTTTGCAAGGAACTAGTGGCCTCCCGTGTCACACCTGGTGGGTGTGGTCATAGGGGGTGATTAACGGTCAGGGACCCGACTAGGGAGGCGGGGGGCAGTGCCCCGGGGCGGCACTTTTGGTTAAAAGAAGGAATAGCAAATGGTCTTTCACGAATGAACCTGAAGTTAGATTTAGGTTTTAGATTTTGGTTAAGGTTGGACCTACCATACGTCTGGCCGGGACTGTCCCGGTTTAAACGTCTGTCCAGGTGTCCCGTCCCGGTTAGCAAAATATCCCGGAATTTTACTTCAGTGAAATTTTCAAAATTAACTCCAGCCTGATGATGCATTGTTATGAAATAATTCCGTCCTGAAAAGCTTGACTTTGCTTTAACCCGTGGCTTGGGGGCGGCACATTTCGACTGTGGGCAGCGGGGTAACTGACGATGGGGAGGGGTGCGCTCCGCCCCCCTGGCAAGCTATATGCAAAAAATGGACCCCCTCTCAGAGATTTCATGAACTGCAGAATATGAAAGTGCTTTTACAAGTTTTAGAAACCCGTTGGTCTTGACGTTTTAAATACTGAAATAGTGCAATGTTTAGCATACTAACAATCATCAAATGAATCCAAAATCGAAGTTGTTGCAACGGTGTGCAGTACACAGTACATCATCTTGAACGTGCATACTGCGTACTGTGTGTGATGTAATGGTCGCCCGTAGTTGTGGAACGTTGCCCGCATCTGCGGCCATTATATTTCTGCTTACTTTGGAGTGTGTGATGCAGTTGTGAATACGTTTATGTTTGAAAACTCCCGTGTACTTCAACTTGAGATTAGACAGAGACCTTGAGATTAGAATACAGAGAAAGTTGGGTAGCGACACTACAACTTCTTTTCTTGCTTTGCAAAGTCAGTTTACCAAAGCTGTTTGAAATTCACCGCTGAAGTTGAACCAGCGGTATTCATTTCAGCATCTCGGCTGGAGGTGGTAACTTCGTTTTCTGGCCATCCCAGCAGCGGCAGTTATCGTCCGCGCAGCGCATTTTACACCTTGAAGTATGCGATGAAGTGATACACATCTACAAATTAAAACAGGTTTAAAGCGTTTTGACAGGTTTAAGCGTTGAAGCCAGTGGTTCCCATAGTATGGGTCGCCATCCAAACAAAGGTTGCGATTTCGCAGATCAGAAAATAGGTTGCGCCGAGGCGATCAAAACCTAAACCTGAGTTGTACTTCTTCAAACTTGTTCGCTTAATGTCTGTTTGTAGCGTGGCGTAGGTACTTGAGAAGAGAGTAAACTGCTGACACTGAAAACAAACTTAGCAACCTACTGCCCAAAATCATCCATACAATCAACATTTTTGTCAAATTAACATACGCTGTTTGAGACTTGGTTCGCAAGATGTTCACCAATTCAGATTTCAGTCACGCTCGACAAAGTTTTGGAACCGCTGGTCAAAGCAGTATGCAATCATTACCAGGAGTCGTCTGATAGCCATCCACATCCGGATTCACTATCATTTCTCAACTTTTTCTGAGTATTGCAAACGCTCTTTAAGGCAATTTAACACTAACGTTATCAATCAAAAATTTTGGTGTGTATCCCATTTCTTTACTTAGTGATCTTTGTAATATTGATTATGCAGTACAGATTGCAGTTTTGACAACGAAATACAAATATGTGCAACATAAATATACGAAGTAGGATTAAATGTGAATTCTGGTGCTCAAAAACGTAAAGAGAAAGTACAACAGCAAATTCAAAGTTCTGCTGCAAAGTTCAGAAAGCTGACATAATTTTTTGCTGCTTCATTACCCCGACTAACAATTTAGCTGAAACAGGTCAGTTTGTAATGCTTTACTAGTAATTACCCATGTTCAAAGAGAAGTTTTTTTTGCCTTTGCTGCTGGAAATTTATTGATTTGTTTCATCAAACAATTGATATAATTTAAAAAGCCACATGTATTGACCTAGGAAATATCTAAAGCCATAGGCACTCAATGACAAGTTCTTGGTCAGCAATTTTGTGACATGAATTGCGACAATCATGTCCATCCACGGAGATGTTCAGTTTATAAGACAACTCAAATACAAAACATGTAGCATTAATTGAAAAGTTTACATTTATGACTAGTATACTTAACGCTGTTGCACAGTTTCAATTATCATCTTGAAAAAGTAGTCAGTATTAGTTGCATTTTCTTGTGATGACTCTTTCATCCCTTCCATGTTGAGGATATGCGCAAGACAAATAGTAATACATAATTAAATTGATTTTATACTTAATGCCAACCATCAAAACATGATTTAAATTCACTGAAAACAAACGGTTGTCCGTCTCAAGTTAAAAATATCTCGCAAAAGCATTTGATACCTTGGTCGAAACAATTTACATGCTTTTGTGCGCCACTGAGCATTTCCATCCGACGTTTTTAGCCATTTACTTCAGAACCTAGTGTCAAAATGTCTTTATTTTCTTCACTGCCGTGTTGAAATTTGATAATAAGTGAAAGTAGTTATAGCTGGTGCGCTGTTTCGGTGTTTGTCATCCCCTTGTGTTCACGGGAAGGGGGAAATGGGCATTTGCTACCACCTGGAAATTGGGTCTAAGAACCAAAAATTTTGAGAACACCTAAAATCAGCAGCTTAATTGACTTAATTCTTGCAATGACAGCTTCATTTGCCGGTATGATACTCACACTGCACAAGAGCAGGATTTATTGTTCGGGCATCATGCAGTGATGACTGATGAGCTTGCAGTTCGCTAAATCCGCTACATTGCCTGCAGAAGCAGGTTGCGAAACTTGGGGGAGGATAGTCTTAAAATTAGCCTTTATCTTGTAACAATAACATGGCAACAAAGGTTCACTTAAGTTACGGCATAGGCGTTTTGCTGCATGTGACTGTTGAGCGCAGACATCTGTGGCAGATAATGCAGCGAGGCAGCGACTGCAGATAGCAATAAACCACGGTGTGAAAAGAAACATGCGATGTGAAAACTGAAAAGAAATATTGCTGCCGAGTTTCATACGGTGTGAAAAGAAACATTGCTGCCAACGAAGCGCATTTTTGGGACTGTTGCAGTAACGTAGGTCATTTTTTTGTGGTGTAGTAAGGGTGAAGCGTTATGTGAACGTCTATTTGCATTTGCATCGTCAGCTGCCTGAAATGGACAACCAAAATGTCGACTTTGCCTACCCTGGAAAAATATTTGTGGACGCCCATGCCTGTGTTATTTGTGTTTACAATCTAACATCTGCTTTGTACTTCGCTATATAACCATTTTTGTGGTATTCGAGTACCCTTTGTTCCAGCCTCTCGGTTAGTGTGTCATTGAATGTGCGATTCACCACGAACAGGGTATGCTGGAAGACTTACAAGCGTATATATGTGGCGCGAACAAACGAAGACTTAAGCCCATATGTATGTAACGTCTGCAACCACTCAAAACTTGTTGCAATATGTCCAGCATAATCCCAGGAATAATAAACGACCAATGCCAGACATGTTAAGTGATGGGGGACCCCCGCCAGACGCCCAAAGTGACCCCGCCCAAAAAATTGAGCTAGATCAGCTGGTAAGATAACCACTTGAAACCTGTTGCAAAATGTCAGCATAACCTCAGGAACCATAAATGACCAATGCCAGACAGTGGTGGAGAACCCCAGTCAGACACCCCAAATTGGCCATCGCAAAACTGAGCTAGATGAACTTGGAAGACAACCACCTGAAACCTGTTACAAAATGTCCTGCATAACTACCGGAACCAGGGTTGCCAGATGCTTGAGTGAGTATATGTCACTGAATATGTCACCACGTGGAGCATTTGGGGGCTTGCAACCCACAAACTAAGTTTAAACCCCTATAATATAAATGGAAGCACTAGAACACAGTTGTTTTTTCCGTCGATCCGTTTTCTGTTCAGACGTTTAAGTTTTTTTTCCAAACTGTTTCTGAAATTGCGTTACAGCAGTGTTTCCCAATCTTTTTTTGGCTAGCACCCCCTTTTCGGAGAACCAAATTTCTATCGCCGCCCTACCATGCCTAGCACACATATCAACACATTTTTTAGTATTGTATATTTGGGATGTTTAAAAATGATTAAAACAAGAATGAGCTCAAAGATGCATTTCACTATAAAACTAAATTTAGTAAATTAACTCGTTTAGCAGTCGGAAACTGTTAGAGTTAATGATTTGGAAACTATTAGAGTTCACGAAGGGCTCGATTTCGTTTGAACAGCATTAAACTTGGACAAGAAGGTGAAGATTGCTGATTTGGCTTTAATGAAGTTAACACCATTCCCCTGCAATTGCAAATTAACTTCATAGAACTTCGTGAAGATATCTGTGGACTGTGACAGCCAAGATACTGTATCTATGACATCCTTTGACAGTCACCTTCTGTGTGCAGCAACAGGCGTACAAACTCTCTTCATCATTGATCGAGTGCACCACATTGCCTAAACTTAGCAGAACACTTCTAAACCCTTTGGTGTCCTTTGATCAATCAATCCATTAATACTTTGCCACATTTTTAGTAAATTTTGAGTTCGGAGCAGTGCAGGATTGAATTTAATCAGCATATTTTAAAAGTTTTTGAACTTAGCCGTGACACTTGCAGTCGTCCACTGGCTCTACCATCTCTTTCTCCCTGGATTTCTTTGGGGCTGCCCAAGCTAAAGTGCGTTCTGAAACACACTTCTGTTTTCCAGAATCTTTTCGATTCCCTTCAGGTAACTTATTCTTGTTGGCACCTAACACTATCTTTAAAAAAGTATAAATTGCCTTTCTACTGTCGAATTGAACTCCTACAAGGTTATTATTATATTTGTGATCATTAAACCACTCTATCCAAAATTAGCTCATGCTTTTGGTTACAGGTTGAGTCTATGTGCAAGCGTGCTTTCTCAAACCTGACCGGTGATAATCACTGTAACGAGACGGGCATTGTTAAGAAGCAGTTTACCCGTGCCAAGAAGTACAGCTGACGAAAATTCCTATCATAATCATTTAATTATAGAGGAGAACATTTTTCTGTGCAGCTTACCTTTAGTGATGAAAACTGCAGTTCATCAATTTATCTCTCAGCATTTCACCTGTTTTGTTTCCAAAACGCTTTCCAAAAGTTTTTGTTTATAAATTATATGCATACATGTTTGCTGATCATACTGTTTTTCATGACATTTCGTCACTCAAAGTTAGTAAGACAACAGAAATGCAGTTATTGACTGGGTCTCGTATCGCCCCACAACCGCCCGTTTCTGCTTCACCGCCCCCCTAGAGTTCCTCACCGCCCCCAGGGGGCGGTACCGCCCACTTTGGGAACCACTGCGTTACAGCGATATCGTCGCGGTTTGCAGAAAAAATAGTGAAGCAGGGCAGATTACCACATTTTCCTCTTTGACCGGGAATTATATTGCCTGATAGTTTTTGTTTGTTTGTAATGTAATAAACGCGATTGAACGCAAAGACAGACAGACAGACAGACAATTTTATTTAACATCTGAAAAATCAGATATCAGGGGGAGGAGAATGACCGCAAGGTCTTCGAGTCATCCTCCCCCTCGAAACACAGTCGAACTGCTCAGAAGAAACA
>Ga0210059_1006004_pt1 | contig 19503 bp, 10 predicted proteins | sample Ectturendosymbi2_FD_188042 | JGI IMG/M metagenome (GOLD analysis project Ga0210059, IMG submission 188042) | Ecteinascidia turbinata endosymbiont from Florida, USA - Sample 2 (SPAdes) (version 2) | ecosystem: Host-associated > Tunicates > Ascidians > Unclassified | place: Key West, Florida... | reverse complement strand
CTGCAGATTCTCGAAGCTCTGATGATTCGAGAACACGGCTTTCACACAAAGGTCCTTTCAATTTCGTCTGGTCTCATTTTGGTTATGGAATGTTTTGGTCGACGCTGGAAGGATGGTTACGAGGCAAAATAAACTGTATGCCCGTTGCAGTTCCATCATTTTTCGGGAACCTACTGACCACCTAACTGATTGCAATGTTTCCGTGATAGATTTCTCCCAATACAAGAAGCGAAAAATTCAAAGCCCTGTGTACTTATCTTTAATTGCTCCAGCGCCACACTGTGACGATTTATTTTTTTAAATATCTTTGTAGCCACGTGTGTTAGGGTCAACTTCTGCAAGGAACAGATGCCGATTCAGATAAGGTTATTGCCAAAATGTCTCACTTTCATGATCGATAGTGAATTGGACACACAATTATAACACCAGACACTCCATCAAAGGCAACTATGTATTACCGAAAATTAGAACGGAAACCGGAAAAAAATCAATAGTTTATTGGGGCCCAAAGATCTGGCAAGTTCCACCGGATATCAAATCAAAACCTTTACTGCTGTTTAAAAAAATACGCCAATCATTTAATTCGCAACTATATAAACAGATGATGCCTGCAATCCATGGATTTATAGTTTAGCGATGTTGCAGAACAACGTTTACTTGAAACTTATCTTGCATGTGGATCGTATCCATTATTTCTTGATCTTGCTCATCATTTGGATTGTACAAGTATTGAGTAAGATTAAAACAATGTTCTAGTCTTTGCTTTCGTTTCTGCTGGGTGGTTCAGGGCTGTTGAGCGCGTTCGTTTAGGGTCTTTGACAACAAGTGATTGGGTGGTGGCAGACGGGATGACCAAAGTGTCTTTTTGCCGCCTCCCGGCCTTACTGTGTCTGTATTGTTAAGTGTACTTGCGTTAAGGACAAAAAACAAAATTGTTGTTGTTGTAAATACTCGTGAAGAACGAGGGAAATATAGAAAGCTTGACCTTACGCCTCAAAAGATGACATTTGGTGAACCTTTAATATTTAAGTACTGTATAGCAAAACTCCTTTGAGCTTTGCGCATTTTTAATCTCACAACCTCATTCGTTTTACTATTGCTCAAATATGCTGGTCCTCTTTTTGAAGAGATCGCTTTTTAAAGAGATTGAAATAGATTATGGCTCTTGGGAGCGGCACTTGTTTGTAGACAGCTTATTTATTTAGGGACCGCAGAAGTTGATATATCGGGTTAGCAGCACGTTTTATGCGATAAGCCGCTAACCACTGAAGCTAAAGAGTTGAAAACCGTGGTGTTTCTTCACAATTGCAATCCAATTTCAATCAGTTCCTTTTCGGTCGCTCTGTTCACACGAATAATATGATTTTGTTAAATGTCGTTTGACACCATCAAATGCACCATTCACAATTGGATTTGTGTAATTGCACATGATAGCGTTTCCACGATGTGAAAAACGAGTGTATAGGAAGTATTCAGGCTTTCTCTGCATATGGGACAGTAGAGAAGCACTGCATAAGAAAGCAGCGGTCACTCAAAGGAACAAACGTCTGGCACACAGTGGGTGTTTTTGCAACGTCTAATTCAGAAAGAATGATATGTTGACAAAAGTTTGCATGGAACTAGTCTAAAGCAGTTGATAAAGGCGTTGAAATCAGCGAGTTTTGAAGCACGTGTGACAATGTTCCAAGGTTTTCGGAAGTAAAGATGTAAGGCGGTGATATAAAAGGTGGCAAAATCAAAGAAACACAGATTGAAAGAAAATTATTTGCTTTAGAAAGAAAGGTTTGCTAGTTATTTTCCAATATTGTATATAGTTTTGGGGCAGAAATAAAGAAGACACTTTGGGCAGAAATAAAGAACATAACAGTGAAAATGTACTGCAAACACATTGCAAGCTTGGAAACTGAATGTCACTAAAAACACAATACTTGCATTCTCATCTGGAAATGGTTCAGGTCAAATTGGTAACTGTTTTTATCAAGATATCCAAGTAATATGATTATCTTTTTCCGAGTTCGCCTAAAGAAAACTGACATGCCACAAACTGTTTTTTTCGCTGAGACATTTCGGTCATTTGTCCGAAATACGTTGAAAACTTTCTGTCACTTTTTCAATTTAGGAATTTTTTGCATCACTGAAAAGGGCATTATGACCAATTAACTTCTTTCGGTCAAAATAAATCTTGAAGACCTGTGCCCCAATCAGCTTTCATAAATAAATATTGTAACTAATGCATGCTACAATGCGCGTAAAATTTTGTTTTGTCAAAAGAAGAGTAAGTGGCAAATATATAACAAATGACTGTAAGTACGAAAAATGAAGACAATTTTCAGGCTCAGCTAAGCAAAAACATACAATGTTCTTGTTTAAATGTTGTGAAAATTCCTGCAAAAATAAGACCGAAACTTTGTTACAGAAAAATTCGATTTAAATGTCCAATCACAAAGTTGATCACAAGAAATGCCTAATCGAGATTGGTGCTTCTTTTGCAGAATATAGCGTATGATATTTTTTGAAAGTTACTATAGAATAATTTGTAAGTTATCGCCTCATATACATTTGCTTACAACGATGATCCGGTAGAGATGGTGCGGAAGCCACAGTAAGAGGAAAGCACAGATGAGGGCAAATATCGTGCGATTCATCAGCGTTTCTGCATTTGAAGAAACAATGCGTCTGTAAAATATCAAGAAATCTCATCACTGTCAGAAAAAATTTGAAACGCATTCCATGTCAGAAAAGAGACAATACAATCACCAGCCGGTCCAATAATTTATTTAAAATTCAGTTGCGTTTATACTCGGTCAGACAGTGGCGTAGCTGACGGAGGAACAGAGGAGCGAACCCCCTCCTTGCAAAGTAACTGCAAAAATTGGGTCCCCACATAGCTTAGATTTCGGCTTCAGTATTATTTTGTTTTTCAGTAGGTTGTTATTTTTGCGTTTTTTGGGCTATTTTCCTATGCTTTTGGATTTTAGTATAACCGTCCACACAGGGATTCACCATAATTTCTCACGTTTTTTTTCTGATTTTCGCTAGTGGGTCCCCTACAGTGACCAGTGGGTCCCTTTCAGCTAGGGTTTCCCCACTGGCTCAAACATGTAGTTACGCCAACGCTTTCGGAGTGTCACGAATGCTTTACGGCGCCCATTTCCAGTTGTTTGCGCCTTGGGACATGCGGTTGATTTCGCAGTGAGCTTTCTTTTCCTGCACTTTATACAAATTAACAAATCCACCAAAATTTAGAGATGTTGTACAGTCAGGCGATTTTGAAAGTAAGGGCATTTATTTATTTGCAAACTCTGCCAAATCTTTTTCTTTTTCATTCATCCTCAATAAAAGATTAATCCTGCACATTACATTCATGTTCAGTAAATCAAAGTAACTGAAAAGACATTTCTACAGGGTGTCCCAGAAGTCGCGCACCATGCAGATTTTTATGAAATTACATATAAAACTTAAAAGACAATTTAACTCTTTCTGGTATTGTTAGTTTTTCACCCATATCTAATTAAATCTGAAACATGAAAAAACAAATTATTAGATGGTGCGCGACTTAAACAAAAAAAACAACAAATTATTATATGGTGCGCGACTTCTGGGACACCTTGTACATCTTAATGCTTACTAGCACAATCTTCGGATGCTAAATGTTTGTATTGGTGGTGTTATATGTCTCGACTATCCGATAGCAATGATTCAAACGTGATGTGCAATCTGTTCATAGCATCTTCTTGTCATATACAGGTGCATATTAAAGACTCCTAAATTCCAACTTTTTCCTCGTTTGCTTTGAAGGTGTAAAAATCGCCCGGTTTTCCGACACAACGTCGACACCGTACAAAAATCACGGAAGTTAAGAAAATCGTGTAGTGCTTATCCTTTTTAAAAGCTTAGTTTATTGTAATAATGCCAAAAAGTTTCGATTGCAGTGATTTTTTCTGCGTTGACAAATTGCAAATTTTGATTGTTGAATTAAGCAGTAATATTTGGCATTGATGAAACTTTATGGTGCTGCGTTTCTGCCAACGATATCATCTGTACACACAAAACACGTATGATATTCCAGAATCAGGTGCTGAATGCCAACCTTTTGTTTCTTTCTTTCATTCCAACGATGGCTTTTCGAACGATCACGTTGAACCACACTAAAACCACCAAAGGCGACAGGTAGGTGATCACAAACGCCACAAACACGTAAGTCTTTTCTGCTGCTTTGTTTGTCCATTCGCACTGACCGACCATCAAATCTGTGTGTTAAGACCGATATTCGTTTTACAGTTGGGCACAACAAATCGGGCAAATTCTATCGAAAGACTTCTTGTTCGCACATGAACAACTTCCAAAAAATCTTCTAATACCAAAAGTTGTGCGGTTCAACACGTTATTACCACAGAAACCAACTTCTGCGCAAATCACACAAACAATCTTATGCAATGTTCAAAATCAGCAGCAAACATTTCAAATATCAGGAAGAGTGTTTGGAAAATAATTATCTAGTTTTCATGAGTGGAAATCTACTTTTCATTGAACTATACGTTAAACTCTCCCAATGTACAATATTTTACTTCCATCAGGTCCTCAAATACCTTTCGTGCGCACTTCACTTAATCCGGTCGTTTGTAAGTGTTTGTAGCTACCTACGTGTTTGTAAAACTTTCAATCTGTGTATTGTTAGAGTGACAAAATTGGTGTTTTTGTAGGATTTCATGGGAAAAGTCAACAATGGTAGCAGTGCTTCGACAACTAACATTGCCCAAGTTCGTTTTCTAGATCTTTTACCGACATGTTGAATCGCAACATAGTCCTACTAAAGTTTCATACCCCTCTCTTGCACTTTATTGGTGCCTTTATTTAAAATCATTTTGTCACCTCTGATAATTCTGCCCCCACCAAGCAATATTTCCTTTCCTGGCCTCCACTATACGCCACAGAAAGGTATGTGTTATTAATACTATTTTGAGTGCAAAAGTTTAGAGGTTTGTGGAAGTTTAGAAGTTTAGTACGCACATAGTTTTTTTAGTTTATTGCCGTTTAGCTCTGTAACAACCAAGCAGAAACGAAGAAGAGTAAAAAGGCAGGAGCTGCAGTATTTTATGACGTTCGTTGTCAGCGTCATAATCTGGGGTCAATGTGGCATTGAACCAGATTTTTTAAAATCAAAAGCAGTTCTTTCACTTTTTCGAGGTTTGGCAAAACTTCAAGGTTTGTCCCAAATTATTTTCCTTACATAGAGTGTCTTGATTGCTTGAGGCCTTGCTTGCAAGGTGTGTTTGCCTCTCCGATTATACCACCGTTGAAAATACTTCCAATAATAACTACGGTACATGCTATGATGATTCACTTAAAAAAAATTCATGCAGCGAAACATAACTTTTAAAATTAGACATAACATGTTAGTTCGTACCGAGATGGACGTATTGGACAAATATCGCACTGGGCAGGGCGTATAGAGCAGCAAAGAGCCAGGAACCAAACGTTACTCCAAAACCGAATCGTGTAGATATGACGAAACTTCGTTGAAACTTCATGGGTGATTGCGCGCCATAACCTCTCATCCAAGCCAGGACGCATATCGTTGCAATACCAGCAGCCACAGAAAGGTTGGTCAGAAAGTTGCGAATCGGACAAAATATTGGATGGAAACTCCATTTCGAACTTACATTCGATTCAATCTGAAAATGCGTGAAAAATGTTACAGGTGCAAGAACTGGAAAGCTGTGATGGGAAAGCAGTCAGCTGTTTAAAATTTAAATGTACCACAATATATTTTGAAAAATTGTACTTGGGTTTAATAATGGGATTCATAGCAGTTGAAACATATATCCGGTTTATTTGAAAAACATTAGTTAATCAAGGTGTTGCAAAAACCTAAACAACTGAAATCTTAGTAGCAGGTAAAAATCTTACAATTAGTACGAAACATCAAACGCATTCTTGAGATTAACCGACATTCGCGGTCATTACTTTGGCGTCAGCCAAATCGTCAACGAAATATTACACGAAACTAGTGCCAAAATAATTCTAAGATTACATGGGATTGCTTGGATCAAGTACGCATCAATAAACTTGAAAAAATGCGTCAAAGTTCACAGTGATCTGCATCAAGTCTCGCAAGATAATCTGTCTTCATTAAACTAATCCGATGGCATTTTTTGGAAGAACAGAAACATCACATTAGCTCACGCTTGCCCGAGTGTTGCTTACGAAATACCTTTTATGTGTGAAATCTTTTGACCAAGCATAAAAGCGTGCCACAGAGATTATGTGAACGCTCATTGAATGCAGTAATTAAAGGCATTTTTGACAACCAAGTCCCTGGCAAATGTGCGTAAAACCACATGTATAGGATTTACGTGTTTACACGGCATGGCAAAAACGACAACTTTGATTACGGGCTGTTGTTCCAAAACAAACAATCGATAGCGATGCCTTACGTGGCTTCATTAGGATTTTACTGAATTAACTGCTGCCTCTTCTCGTTGTGTACTTGTTTGGCGCACTTCGTTACAAGCATCCCAATCAATACTGCGCCGATCAATCGATTGAGAGAAGCAGTGTTTTTTGTTCATTAGATTTGTTCCGGGAAATTCACTTTTGTGTGATGGAGATGGCGTCAGATTAAAGGTCTGCTCAAAGGTCGATCGTGCACTAAAGTTAGCGTCTTACGTTAAATCAGTTGCAACTACTCTCCACTTGTTGACAATGCTGCTTGAAGCAATGCGCCGAGGTATACGTAACTGCAACGATCAATAAACTTAAATCGATGCCAAGAAATACCGCGTAAACGCAGGAAAGTAATCCCGTGACAAGTAAACACAATGATTGAGATTAAGGCAAGGCTCCTAAAGCTCTGCAAAAAGTCTTATTATGAATTTTGCTTGCCGACCTGACATCTCGTGTATGTATGCATCCATGTTTATGATGCCCTAAAATGCTAACTTTAGAAGTTAGTTCATGCCAGTATGATTCTGCGATTTTCGATTCAAGATTGTCAATTTCTGTATCGCAGATACGTGAAATCTGTGTGCGTTTTTTTTAAATTAAACAGTATTTCCCAAAGCAAATATTTCTCATTAAATACTCGTACGTTCCAAACAATGTTGAGATTTCTGATCAATCTTCAAAGCAACAATTGAACAAGTTATGCATTATGTGAAAATCTGTATTGTGATTGCTTTGAAACCTCATCAAGGCATAAATCAATAAGCTTTTATTATTGTCAAAAATATGCCTTTTTTCAACCAATGAAAGTTTATCTTTGATATTCTGTTCGGGTTAATCTATTCAAGTTCTTTTGTTCTTTATCTGCAGTGATTTGGAAAATGAGTCACTGGGTTGTGTAAGTGCGTTGTGGACTGGGCACATTGTGAAAGGTGTTCGTCTCCATTGGCAATTAGTTGTTAAAAAATTTGAAAGTGATTCATCAAATGTCAAGTTCTGAGCTGATTTCTCTGAAAAATATATAGAAATGAAGCTGCATCGCGATTGTTGTCAAAGTTCTTTGTGCGCAAACGGCTAGAATCTATCTTTTTCTCCAAATGTTTGGCAATATAAGAAGAATAAAAGAAGACTGCTTGAAAATGTGACAGCGATTAGGCAAAAAATATTTATTAAACTGTCGTTCATTCACCATCAATCCCACAATCTGCATCTGGAAGTTTCTAGAGAAAACTTCTAGTGCTTTTATTCTTCTTATATTGCCGAGACACACTGAAGAATGAAAAGATGAGCTTTGGCTTATAGCGGAGAAAAATGCATTTGAAATTGCTTTATTTGTGGGTGCTTCAGAGATGTTCAAGTTAATCCAGTTTTGCAACGGTACTCTAGGTTGAGGAAAGCTGAGGATTTGTTTTGTCAACACGCAGTCCTTTGCTTCTAACATATTTCATGTACTTGACGCTCTGTTATACACTTGGATGAAGGCCGAAAAAGGCTTTTCAGTGACAAAGCAATATCCGTGAAATCTGTACAAACAGCCCCTCGAGGAATTTTGTTATACCGTTGACCTTTTCAGGTGTTGCGACTGATTGAATTTCTACGCTTGTTGTTCTTCCGAACATTTATGCAATTCTACCCAAATCCAACGATGTTGAAATAAACGTACCCTATTTTACAATGAGTTTATGTCTAATAGTAAAAATATCTTGATGCAACTTAACCCGCTGCAATTGACTTTCACTGGAAACGACCATGTAAGTGCCACCCGGGGCCAAACACATAAGTGCCGTCTTTTCTGCCCCTCAAGTTTTCTTACAAGAATTTAAAATGAACGAAGGTCATATATGATGCTTAGTAAGAATAAGAGGAAACATAAAACAACATCATAATCAAACAGTCACAAACTGAAATTGGTCTTGTTTCTCAATCTCGGTTATTGATCTCGCTTTTTCTGCTTGTCCGTCACCTTTTACATCATTTGCTCTTCCTATTTTTTCTGCCTTCTTACGTATGCATATACGGACCCAGCATATTTAAATGTTCTTCCCTGTTGGCTTTGAGTTTGACAAATACTTTTGTCCGTTATTACAGACGCCCATTTCGAAAACTGTATTACCAAACCCTACTACGTGGAACATCCGCCTTTTTAGTGATAAGTAGTGATTACATCGTCTTAAGTTCAAAGGAAATGGCACTGAACAACTTTATCCAGTGCAGGCATTACCAAGTTGTCATAATATTTGAGCTGAGGTCCCTTCTAATAAAACTCTTCACCTCAATCATAATTAAACATATTGTTCACCCTTGTGTCAGGTTTTCAGACTAAGGTTCATCGCCTCTAATTTATCAACATGACAGCAAAACCTTTTGTAAGTTTTGTTTTTGAAATGACTTTTCTATGGATGTAAATGTTACGTGTGCCGTTGATCAAAGGAGTTAAACATTCTATGAAAACCACTTTGTGTATGGGCTGGCACTAATTTACTTCACTTGCAGTTCAAGCATGTAATCTGAGATCTAAATTACCCACACAAACAATATCTCGCTTGAAAACGTCATTTTGTGATACCATTACGTCGTACAAAAAAACATTGGTTCTACTGAAACTAAGCAACATTAACATTTGCAGAGTTCTTCATTTCACCGTAAAAATTTGGTTTTGATCAGGCGACCTAATGTTTAGGCTATAGCCTGTGGCACTATTTTATTGAACATCTACCATTCAACATCAAACAGTAGCATGAGACGTGCCAATAAATGTTTGTCGCCAATGCCGATGTGTGTCATGTGATGTGATGGTGTGCCGTTGGGGCTTTACTTCGGATCGAACAAAAGGATAAAAAAGATTGATAGCTTTGACTTACCTTGATTTCAAGTACAGCCTTTTTATGAGATTTTGAGTGGGATGACAATATAAACCTCGAACTACCCGACCAATAATCTGCTGTCGAATGGCATCTCTGACCTTTGTTCAAAAAGCTTTTGACTAGGGGTGGGAGGTAAATGGTCTTTGGTGGATAGGGAAGGTGCAGGGACTGGAGGTCATTTGTCCCCCAGTAAGTATGTTACAAAATCCTGAGTCAAGACAAAACGGGGGTCATTTAGCACCCTGGGTTTGATACAGACTTTTGAGTGTACATTTTAACGATTTGCTTACTCCACTAGCAAATTTCCAAGTTTATTGGGCCATGTATTCTAAGCAAAATAACTTCAAAGAATTGAAACGACTTTTTGAAATGAATTTTTAATAAACAACTTGCCGCCCCCCAGAAAATTCCGCCTGCCACCTCCCCATCCCCCTTTCTGCGGCACTGCTTGGCAGTATTGAAAAACGTGTCCAATTTGTACATAACATTGTGCCAATCGTGAGAGAATGTGAGAAATCCTTAAACATTACGACTCATCCAAAGTTGTTGCAAGTACTTCAAAAATACACGGGGAGATAAGTTTGAGTGTCTGCGTGAACGGATGCAGAAGCAAAAAATGGTCTTTTGGAACAACCAGTGGAGTTAGCCAAGCATGCGTAATGCCGCCTCTGATTTTTGATTTCTTTGTAGACCCTGCTGTGCTAAAGGCAGTTTGCGGCCTGCCGCGAGTTTGTGTTCTCCCTGGGAATATCACAGATGTTGACCAATCCGCGTAGCGAAGTCAAGAATATCATCAATCGTCTACACTGCGCAGACGATAATGCACTGGTTGCGGAAACCGAAGAAACTCTGCGCAACCTCATCCATCGTTTGTCCTGCTTACAAAATGTTGGACTGCGGATGAACGCAGAGAAAATTGAACGGCTGGGCACTAGGCATGATAGCATTGTTCACTCTCGATGTCCAATTGAATTGGATGATGGTAATGTGAAAGTGACTAACGAATTTAAGTATCTTAGTGGAGCCTTGCGGTCTGTATAAGGAGCGGAAAGCGAAACAACAGCACGCATCAGTAATACGACGCCTTCACGTACTCAAGTTTCTTCATGAAAAGAGCCATTTCGGTTGACACGCAAGCGCACATGTTTCAAGCAGTTGCAATGTCGTTACCACTCCATGGCAGTGCGGCATGGGCACCCAAACAACCACAGCTAAACTGTCACGGGGGTCCGGGGCATGCCCCCGGGAAAATTTTGCAAAATTGCACCTAAAAATGCGCATTTTTGTGCATGCGGGAAACAAGTTTTAGTATAATGCTTTTACGAGACTTGTTAGCCAGTGAGACAGAAAACTGAACTTTTGTCCGGGGCTCATGAAATAAACCTATGTGCATGCTCGGATGTTATAAGTTTTAGACATGTATCGCTAATCGAAGACGCTCATTGAAGTTTGTGGGCTCAAATCTCACGCTAGCAGAGGCTTTTTTCTGGTGTTCATTGTTACTTATGTTAAGTCACTTAACAGCCACGTGTGAAGCAATTTTGTCAGTGAAAGAATGAAATCGTAAAATGAAAATCAAGCAGAGAAAACGTACAGTAGTCATAAAAATTCGCGTAGTGCGTAAAGCAGTGACAAGAAAACAAAGTCAGTTTATTTTAAATTGAGGCCTTTGCCCCTCCTTTGTTACGCCACTTCCAAATACTGTTTATGCATTTTTTTAGGGTCTGAGGGGGACATGGCACTGTGCCATGCCCTCCCTCCGTACGCTGGTGCCCACAGCAGTCTGGATTGGCTGCAGCAATACCTGCATTCATGCGACAGAATGGAACGCCGCTGCAGAAACCGCTGTATCCGCGAACGGTGCCGGGAAGCAAGTTACACATCTGCTTGCGAGAATTGCGGCAAAGCGCGAATGTCTCAAGGTGTTTAGCCACGAACGGTTTTGTCGAGAGAACACTGACAGAGAAAATGGCAGTTTATCCAAAATAACTTGCCCGCACTGCTCTGACTTTATCAACCCTCCTGGATTGCTCAATCGTGTGCGTATAAAGTGCGACTCCTTGTTGGGACCAAAAATGAAAACTCTTGGTTTGTGGTGCAACCCTTGGTAACGGTGCGCAATTGGGTGAAAACCCCATCGCTTTAAGTGAAATGTTGTTGCTATTACGACGTCTGCTAATCAGAAAAGTAAGACAAACATTTCAATTACGCGATTGGGGAGCAGAAAACTCGAAGCATATCAGCTCTAATCTTCACTGTCAGTAGATTTTTTGTAACACACAACCTCGGTCACTCAAGTAGTTTTTAAACTCACGTAGTAGGGAGCACTGACGACAAGGTAACAGAGGTCGGCCACTGCAATGTTGAGAACGAGCCAAGTGTGAACATAACTATTTTGAAACCTTTTGCTTCTGATGCTGACCAAAATGACAAGCACATTTCCCAACACTCCGATTGCAAGTAAAGCAGAAATCGTCACTGGAACAAGGATTCTGGTGATTTTATTCAGTTCCTCAACTTTCTGGAAAATTTCATCTGCAAATGTACATAAGAACTAGTTAGAAATTTCGTCTCCACTGCTTGGTAAAGAGTTACTGCTTCTCTACTTAGGTGTGTTGTCAACATCAAAATTTTATCTGCAGTGCATTTAGAGCTTCCATAGTTAGAGCATGGTGAGTTAATTGGCCACATGTTTGCGCATCTAGTTGTTTTCAAAGATAATCATATCAGTCAATCACAAGGCATGGAAAAACTCTCTTCTATTGTAAAATTACTTTAAGAAAACAAACTTTTTATCCTGGATCTTGCGGGGCATTCTTAATTTTGTTAGTTTTTCCTAATACGATTAGGTAAATGTTCTCTAGACCACAGCTGCAAGACAGTTAACACCATAGTTATCTAGAGACACACTATTGCGGCTATCTGTTGCACAGTCAACTAATGAAGTTTCAAGCAAACATTCAGAAGTTACTTTAAGAAACGTTTGGGTCCTATCCCAGCCTCTAAGGATATTTCACTAGGGTAGCTAAGCCTAGCTAATTTAATGGGGCAAAAGAGGTAATATTTGCGCATAGGTTTTAGCTCGACTTTATACTGGGGAACTAGGCCAGTCCTAACCTCGCCCAAGTCAATAATGCAATGGTGCTCCTAAATAAATTTACTCATCTGTGCGTGCTATTGATCCTTAATATAGCAACTCAGGATTAAGTTGATCTATGAAAATAATTAGCAACAAACAATATTCAAGCTTTTTACGACACCTAATAAATTTAAACATTGCGAACAGCAACTCCTTCGAAAACCAAATTCTTCAAAACAGCATAAGATGCGCAAGCCGCACGCGAGTGCATGAGTACTACTGTAGTTGGAAGCAACGTCAAGATTTAATATAAAACATTTTCCCCTTTCCTGGTTTTCTTTAGCTTATGCTGCTGTTTGAAAAAGGGTGGTAAAGCGGGTTTCGTTGCTACCCGGATTAGTATGGTATACCGAACGTTATGAATACCTACGCTACAGTGGCTAAATTAACATCGGAATGTGTCACACTATAAACACAGCACATGACCGACTGTAAAAATATACTGTTGAAATGAAATTTTGCGCCCTAAGCATCGTATGCCTAAACTCGTTTTTTAGGTACCTTTATACAAGCGCGTACGTGAGGTTGAAACGTCAAAAAACGATTACGTTGTAAATCGAGGAGCGCCTGTACTGGCTATAAGACGGGGTGTAACAAAGCTCATTTATGCTGCGCATTCATGTAAAGCTTTGCCAAAAAATTAATTGCTGTTTTACGGAAATAATCACTGCAACATATCTGAATTGGTGAACGCCAGCGACGTTCCTATCATTTATGTCGCCCAAGTGGATGTAGAATTTGCCGAACTCTAGAAGTGCTTAGTAATTATAGGTTGTGTAACATAAAGCGGTCGTTCAACAATACTCTGTGCTGTTTAGCGTCGTTGCAGTTAAGAGCAGTATCAGCAGGAGTTGCTTCACAGCACGGCAGAAACATGCAGTTCGTATTTTGCTGAAGTAATAAATAGACGCCAATTATACGCGCTACGGTCCAGTGAGTCTTAAATTATGCAAACAGTCTTCTTCAGAGTAAAATCACCCATCTGTTATGACCGCAATACTTTACGTATAGGTCTGTTATGAAATGGTCTGTTATGTAGCCTACTAGTCTGCTAAGAACGTGGTCTTTTAAGAACGTGTTGTGTTATGAAGTAGCCTATTATAGCGTGGTCTGGTATATGTTACGGTTATGAACATGGTCTGTTACGAACTGATGTGTTACGAAGGTGGTATGTTGTGATCTGGTGATCTGGTCTGTTATGAACATATACGTTATGTACGTGGTCTGTTGTGAACGGGTCTGGTACGTACGAACGGGTCTGTTATGATTGTGGTCTACTATAAACGGGTCTGTTATGAACGTGGTCTGTTTCGAGTGGTGTCTGTTATGAACAGGTCTGTTTTGAAAGGGAATCCTATGCAACAGTATGCGAAACGGAGAATGTGTTTTGAGGAAACTGAGGTGAATGTGGTTGAAAATGGCCACTAACGCAATCAGTCGTAAACGATAAAAATGTTCACATTTTGTTTACCATTGTTTTGGAATATTTGATTGAATAAATGGCACTTTTTGTTCGGCAACCTCAAACTTTTTCATTGCTTAATTATGACATGTGATCATTCCGTACAAGTTCCAACAGATTGTCAAAACAATGCTTTGCATTTCTTTTCATAACGAAGTACAGTGGATACTACGCAGAATTGAGTTCAGCCTTTTCGCCTGGCACTCTACAATATTTTCCCTTGCTCATGTAGCCCCATGCAAAAAGTAATTCTCCCGCTGGTGTTGAACGACCACCTATATTTGAGAACTGGACTCTGTACGCTGAGCAAACATTTCTGTAGAAGATTTGAAAATAACCTAATCAAGTGCGGGATACGTTGGGTAAGAAAATTGCATTTTGCAAGCCTGATTAACTGACGTTCCTGAGCAAATCCAATTGCAGTCTCAGCCTCATCTGATTGCAATCTCAGCCGCGCAAGCTTTGAGGAAAATAAAGGTGGCAGCCGTGGGGGTGACGAAAACACTTTTTTCTGCGGGATGGCTTTTAACATCTTGATGTGTAGATCTGTTGGATCAATGGGGACCGTTGAAGCAAACGTTACAAAAATGTCTTTCAACTACGAGGAATTTTTATAAATTGCCGCTTTCATTTTCTTCAGTTGCGCCAACACGGTGGTAACAGTTCTATACGCATGACCAAATTTTCCAGTCAAAAGAAGTAGGTTTCCAAACTTTTCCGGTCAAAAGAAGTAGGTTTCCGCTTAACACAACCATGTTAAATGTCGCAATAAAAATTTCCTTGTTAGAACGTGCTTTTTGCTGAAGCATTTTCAAAAATGCTGAGTAGAACGAGTGAAACTGCCTCATCAAGCTGTCTTCAAGTTTTCGACTGTATGGCCTTATTTGAACATGTAAGCAGGGTATAAAAATATACGTAAGTTTGACAAGCATGTTTGGAAAAATATTCATACACAAGACGCCTCAGCAATGGTTAAAGGAATTTTAACAAAATCAGTAGTGTGATCGGAAGAATCTTTGATTTGACCCTTGCTGAAATGAAATGTGCTGAAATCAACATGTGGTATAAAACGATGAAATCAGCGCGTGGTATAAAACGTCTTTGTAAAAGCTCATGTTCGAATGCAAATACACTAGGCAGTGAGTAAATGATGGGCATGGCAATGAAACTTAATAACAATCTCACAAGAGCAAGTTTCAAATAAACTTTGCGGCAATCAAACAAAATTGCTAAAACATTCTCTATGCTTACTCTCGGTTAGAAAAACGAAAAGGCGATTATCGCACGTTACACCAAAGGTAACTGCATTATATTTACATTAGAGAATTGCAACAATTAATATATGCTTTAAAAGCGTTGCTTCTGAGTTCACTGAAAGGTTGTACGGTACTGCTTTCATTTTAACGACATTTTCGGAAATTGTCAAACATTTCTAAAACACTGGAGCATTTGAAATACTAGCTGTATGAAAACGCATGTTTAGCTATCTTGCTTCTGTTCGAAATATTGTTCGAAAGTTTTATTGCTTTTAGCATTAAACACATGCTTACTTTTACAATTCATGGAAACACGCAATTCATTACTTTCACAATTCATCGTCAAATGATTACATTTACAATTCAACCTTGTACAATTTTTAGGAAATCTTTTTATAGTTCTAAATCCATTTGTAATCAGAAGTAACTAAATTCTTTTTGCTAGAGTATTATTTCAACGCAAAAACGTTCGTCAACGTCAACGTCAACGCCATGTAAAATCCTAGAAACTGAAAACATTTAGTTCTTAAATTGAAATGATTACTTTTAAACTTTTGTTTCTAATTGCGTCATTCACCGGGTGTAAGTGACTTTTAGCATGCTAATGTCAAAGCAGAAAAATGAAGGTATGAATTTCTGATGCAAGTATTCAAATGGCCTGTTTACTCACGTGGTTCATCAGGTAATAAGCCAAGTGTTTCGTTCTCGGTGGTGTTCATCATGTAACAGTTCCTCAGTAGCTTTGCGCTACGTTATGTGAAAAAATTCAAGAATACTCACAGTTGAAAATTTTTAAACGAAGCAATAACCCATGCGAGGGGACAAAATGCAATCACTTAATAACATGTTAATCGCAGCAAACCGCACAATTTTGCTAAATTCTTTCCGTTGCTTTAAAAAGCGTTGCTATTTTGTAAAACTTTACATTGGCAGCGTAATTTTTATAAACGTTATGAAAGGCTTTGAACATGCTGCTAATAACACTGATTTCAACTGCTTTCACAGCTGCTGCAGACCACATTTTACACATAAGATGGTAAAATTTTGACTTTTCGAACTCCGTTTGATCTGTCTGATATCTTGCATTTGCATTTTACTTCCAATCTATATCGAATATTATCTAAGAAAGCTTACTAACATGTGCGCGAAGTGCCGGCGATAAAACATCTGACTTTTGTCGCTTTGAATGATAGCAAGCTGGAAATTGTGATACTGCGCTACAGCGCTGCATTGCGAACACAAGCAAAGTTTGTCCAACGGCTCTTTTTGAGATCTTGAGAAGTTTTGAAATTGTAGGACTGCTAAAGCTGAAGATTTATTCTAAGCTATACGCTTCTTTGTATTTAAAGAGTAGCCGCGGTTTGAAACAATGTGTTCTATAGTCCGGAATTTTTCATTTGAAACACGAAGCAAGAAAAGTATTGGAGCTAAAGGACAACACATGTACAATTTAAACGAAGTTAAAATCAACGCCGTAATGTTCATTTTATCTATAGTACTTGAGTCACATGTACTTAGGACGCAGTAGAGAGCTTGTTTAGCCAAGTTATAAATTAAGATTTTTGACTAATGTAATCACAAGATATAAATGAGATAAAACGAAGTGTGACATTTAAAGGAAACTACAAGCGAAATGCTATTTCCAAAGAAAAACTAGCGCTGTAATTTGCTAAAGACTGAAATAAACAAAAAAATCTTTCGAAAACTGAACTTTGATGGTATGCACAAGTTTGGCTTGTTGATCCGATCAACATCAACGAAGGTTGGATGTTGTAAGCATCGAAGCGTACTGTACTTTTACAAAGATTTAGGGTATACGTAAACTTCATTTCGCAACAAACGCTTGTAATAAAAAGAGCAAATAAAGCAGTCTGTTGGGGAGCTTAACCTGAGAACTCGGCTTGTTTGTAATCTTCCAGCTGAAAGCCGTTAAGCCTAAAGTGTTTGGCACGTGCCAACTTCAGTTTCTTTGCAACTAACGCAGCTTAATTTCAAATTGCGAAATACATAGCTGCCGCAACTGTCAGTAAGACTAAAAACACTGTGTTTTGACTGCAACTAAGAAGCTTCATTCAGCAAGCAAAAGTTGATAAGAGTGCCAGGTTCATAAACGCACAAAAATTACCATGGCTAATACGATTGTATTGGTTTTTGTTTTGATGATTCTGTGGTAGTAGCGCACACACACGTTTTTGACGGGAGAGGAAAGTGTGCAAATAATGTTACACCTGTTTTCGTTACTTCACTTTTGAGAAAAATGGTGTTGCTTGACGTAAGTTTCACTTTGCCATCAAGCTAACTTGGGCACTCACTTTCTCTACACGCCTGACTTGAATGCTTTCGTAATATCTTACTTCAGTTAGTAACGGGTTCCATGGAGCAAATATAGTTCACATTTGCGGCTTTTATATCGTTGTGTGTTAAATTACAATGACTTGAAAAATTCTCTTGAGAAGCAACAATGCAAAACATACAAATTTGAATGAAATCATAATGTATATTCAATAACAGCTGTCTTCATCGTCAGGAAATGTTTCAGACTGTCATCAAGAAACTAGTTACTTTCACCATATCATTGCTAAAACGTAGAAGCAAGTGCTGATATAGTTGAACCGCTGCCTATCACGCAACAGACATAAACCGACGAAGTTGTTACGGAACTGATGAGCCTGTGCATCTAATCTTGCTGTTGCAAGTATCGGCAGGCTTTATCTTATTCTTAAATAACGTTACTTTTTGAATCCGTTCTTGATCAGACAGAAGGGGGGTGGCATTAGTTTCGAAACCACTAGCCACCTCTGATTTTTCTGTCGAAGCTGAAACATGGTCACAATGGAACAACTATTGAAAGAACCAACGGCAACTTCTAAGATGGATGTCAACCGCACGTACTAAGTGCTTCTATTTGTAAACTAATCCTGAAACCTTCCCTTCTGGCAACATGTGTGTTAATGCAAAATCTGGCTAAGCGGCCGCAATATATTCAAATATAGCGCATTGATCTCTCCTACCACGTTCATATCCCGAAAAACCAACGATGGAATTTGGACAATAGGTCTTTTTAAGTGTGTAAGCGTAAGATTTTAAGATAGATCTCAAAATTGCAGCATGTTAATATGAACGACTGATTCGAATATTTGTAAAATGCGTGCATCCCACCAAAACTGAGTCGTGTGTCGTTCCGAAGAGCGCGAGACAGCAAAACACTCTTTTAAACATTTTTAAGTTGTGATTATTTTTTGCAAATATTACGGATTTTTAGGAAAAATGTAGCGTTAAATAAATAATTTTCCGTTGAATTTATATTTTGAAAATAAGAATCCTGAAAATATTTTAATTATACGTGAGTACGTGATTTACCGGTAATTTAACTTTTCAGAGGTTTGATTTAATACAGCATCGTAAGTAATTTCCGTTTTATTGCAATTGTTGACAACAAACATTTGTGATTTACCGATCTGTCAGATGATGACACCAGCTTGTTTGGGTTATCTGTCCTTACAAGAGAGCTTAGTGTTTTTCGAGCTTCAACAATATCTGGCCAGGAGTTTGCGAAGCTAGCTGTATGTTCGAACTCCTGCCACCGACTATTCAGTGATACTGATTGTTTATAAATTGCCATTCTGTCCTAATGCGATATTTATGCCCCAAACAAGTACCTTCACAACTCTCAACTGAAATGTTCCTAAGTCTGGCCATGCATCGGACCAACCATATTCTTGCAGTCTCTTTCACCAGCTCAATCATAAGGCACCATTGATTTAGCACTTAATGTGTACAGTCCAAAATACGTTGCTGCATTTTTGACGTGTCCCTGTGTTGTCGCGAGTTATTATGTCAGTTTTGTGTGACCCAAAGTAGACGCATTATGAACTAGAAAAGTGACGAGTGTGGCCGCGAATACAGGAATTTTTATAGACAAGCACGTGCTCACTAACTTTTTCTCGCGTCTGCAGTGACTGCGCTATTCACGCAAGTGTACTTGTTTTCCCACGCGAAGTTACTCTATAGTCTAAATTGTTTGTGACAGGGGCGGATCCAGCCAGTGCGGTTAAGGGGGGGCAATTTCAGTAATATTTTGTAGTCAAGTCTCATAACAGCTTCGCTAACTGCAAAAGAGATGAAGTATACCGTATTTACTCGATTGTAAGCCGCGGCTTATAAAGTTTTTTTTTCATCATGTTTGCGGCTTAAATTCAAGGGCGGCTTACATTCAAGGGCGGCTTACATTTTTCTTTTTTACGTTTTTTTCATTTTTTCAGCTTCGTCTGGTTTTTGTGATAAGCTAAGGATACGGTGTAGAATTTATCGCAAGTGCTGCATCATACGGCATTCGCA
>Ga0210059_1006003_pt1 | contig 19509 bp, 7 predicted proteins | sample Ectturendosymbi2_FD_188042 | JGI IMG/M metagenome (GOLD analysis project Ga0210059, IMG submission 188042) | Ecteinascidia turbinata endosymbiont from Florida, USA - Sample 2 (SPAdes) (version 2) | ecosystem: Host-associated > Tunicates > Ascidians > Unclassified | place: Key West, Florida... | reverse complement strand
GAATCAGTCGACTGCCATCTTCTTTCGTCTTTTTGCGATGATTCAAACTTGCACATATCTTTATTCAAGTATGTACTTTCCACGATGGGTGTAAGCAAGGAATCGATCAGCAAATTTTAGGAAATCGATTTAACGTAAAATTACGCATCCTCAGTCCTTATTCAAATAGAAGATTTGATTAGGTCTTGGTCGCGTTGTTTCGTTCTAGGAAGCTACGGTTTCAACCGATGGAAGAAACAGGATTTTGATAGGGGAACAAAATTTGCACAAAAATATTTTAGTCATTGATTTTTTCGATCCCAAATATCACAGAAACACATCAGCGTTTTCCAGTAGCCTGATTTTTTGTTACTGATTTTTAAATTTTGTCTTCGAAATAAGAGAGCTATGGTCCAAGTGGCCTCCTGGTTGCGCTCAGAATCTAGACTAAATCATTGGAATTTACACGTTATCGGAATGGAAGACCACTCAATTAAATATCGCCATTATCTGAAACCTTAACCACCAAATTGCGGTTTGGAAAAAAGTTATGGTCATCACCTGTAAACCAAATTTGAAATGGTTATGATAGTTATGGTAATGGTTAGAAGTCACGAATAGGTGGCAACCTCAAACCTAATACAACTAGCGCTTGATATCCAAAGCTCTACTTGTAGCGGTCATGCATGAACAGTTCTGGAGAAACGTTTTTCAACTGCGCTGTTTTATCTACTGGTCTCTGTGGCGTTAGCAGACCAGTCGAAGAGACTTAGCGGTTTGGACAGAGGATGTCGGGTGTGTATCTACCTATGGTCGCGGGTAATGTGAAATTTGTGATACATTATCTTCAAGGATGGTATCGACTTGTTGCCGTAACGTTGGTTTCTTGGACTGTAGGATCTCTAAACTGACCATCCATTCTTTAAGGATAACCTTTTGTTTGCAGGTGTAGCTACGTTAAAGAAAGTGTGTTCAACTTTGGTTCGTACTCTGTAGCTGTTCTCGGTACAACTAACTGCTTTGAGATCGATCAATATTGGCAACGCAAATTGTCTCAGAATCGATGTTGATTACATTTTGATCGACTGTCTTCTCTTTCACAATGACAGGTAAGGGGTTTGAAAAGGCTGTGTGAAACTAACGCTAAACAGTTGACTGATATCATTTGACTGATGGCGTGTTAGCTTATTGCAACCGCTGCAGTTAGGTCCACAACAATTCTTTTTCATGTTGATGACACAACGTGGCCGCAAGAGTGAGGAACACTAACCCCGAACTATATAGCATAGCTTCTGCATTAATCATATATCATCCAACTGACCGGTTACTAAAACGTGTTTCGGTATAGTCATAAAACAGTGTAAATCACTTTTGTGCCTTCTTTATCGAGAGATGTTCCAACCGTGGGATCATAAACATGTCTGTAACTGTCCTCGTATGCTGCTGTTGCGTTCATACAGTGGTTGTTCTCGTTCTCCAAACAACCGTGGCCGAGAAAAATTAGGTCGCTGCAAAAAAAGCATTACGAAGCAAACGCGATTATTGATTGGTGACAGCGCTAGCTTGCAAGGTTAAGTTTGAAAAGGCTTTCGAAGATTGACTTCATCCGTAAAGATAAACGGTCGTGCTTTAAATCATCGCCGGTAAACTCCCTCAAGTTGTTGCAAGTTATCGTAACCGCTGTAGAAATGCTTCAAATCACTGTCACAACCTAACGCGTTTGCCATAGACGCTGTTCGAGGTTTGAAATCACACAGCAAGTGAACACTTGCTGAAATAGGTTTAAACCCAGTGTTCGATTTCGACCGATAGATTAAAGTGCCACTTATAATTACAATCGCATCATTAACGCAGCGTCCGAACCGCTCATCTCCGTAATATAGTTCAATCTTCTTTGGTTATCAGGCTGTTCGCATTAACTGAGCCCTTGAGGAGCAATTAGCAGTGCGAAGCATTTTTCGTGATTACCTCTTTTACAAACAAACTTTTTCATGGACATACCATCGCTGTCACATGTACCTTAAGCTCATTTTTCAAGAATACATTGCGTATCTCGCAAGCCGCATACATGCACGATGGCAAACCTTACCACACAGAATTGAAATAAATCTACTTGTACAGCCAAAAACCATTGGTCAGTGACGTGAGCGATTCGTTTGAAGTGGAAATGTAAACCACAATCAACTTCACGTGTTTTGCTGAGCTGCGCGAATTTTTTAGTTCAAAGTGTTTAGCAGTGTCAGGTGCCAAGCGCAGCAATCAACGGTTCTTCTAACCGCTCTTTTCGTGCTCCTGCTGGTTATATCATGGCTATCGTTTTATGCTTCTCAGCACCTAACAATAAATGGCCACGGTCTTCTAACTGTGCAGTTACAAGGTGAAACACTTAGCGAATAAAGGCTTGAATAAATTTTCGACCTATTGAGGAAGTTCAGCTTCGTTGGCCATACCGCCAATCTCACCAGCCAACTAAATAGCTTTCCGCCCATATAGGATGCTTGAAAGCGGATTTTAAGTCAGAGCAGTATGGTGCAGTTATTATTAAAGCAACTGGAGACATCAAATTTCTTTTTTTAAGGGTGGTCAACTGTTTTCCCTTTCAGGGTGCGTTTTGTTTTGAGTCAGAGCCAGGTAGCGTGAAAAGAAGACCATGGTAGTCGAAAGGGTTCTCGCGGGGCAGCATTCCCATTAGTGCGTTCTTCAGTTACACTCACCACAGATAAGACAAATCTTCTCCCGTAAAGTGATATCACCGCTTTGGGTCCCTTAGCGCTGTCGCTCCATCTATTAATGCGAAGATGCCTGTTGACTGCGTGACAGGCGCACTGACGACATGCATATGGATGAGTGCCACGCTGTTCCGACAACAATGCTACCGATCGGTCGTGCAATGGGCATGTTCGCTGTGTGCCACGTTCTGCTGAGAATTTATTGTTGCGTTGGAGTCGTGCTGTAGGGGACAAAATTGTTCCGAAAATTGCGTCCGTTCTCGCTCGAACCTTCTTTGGGCGGCTTCACACAGACGGCAGTCTTCACAGAGGCTCCGCCAACGGCAGTCTTCACAGAGGCTCCGTTGGCCGCATCCGGATGAATTTTCTCGGTTTTGAACGGCTTCCGGCTTACTTAAAATTGTTTTAAGTACGCCGGATTGCCGTGGTTGTCGCTGATGGTGTTCTTGCTGCATGTGGGAAGACTGACGTTGACCATAAGCCGGTTCGTAAGCCGCAACCGGATTCTGTGTGAAGCCGCCTTTATTCAAATTATACCCTTCGGCAGAAGAATCTGTACCTGACGGAACAACAGCCATCTTTCAAGCTGGGCATAACCAACTAAAAATGCCTGCGTTAGCCCTTCATGTCAATGTCTACTGTTACAAAAGCAGTCTAAGCACGTATTTTGTGAGCAATATGTGCATCATGTTTCGGCGTTGTGTCAACAAAGAGTGGTATACCATTTTGAGATTATTGCTGTTGGTTGCAATCTTGGCACAGTTAATATACGAATGTAATAAAATTAAATAAAATAATACAGACCTACGTATCTGGTCGGCTTATGCTTCCGTGGGGGCAAATTGAAGATGCACTGGAGTTTCAGCTTTCTGGCGTTCTGGCTTAATTTCTCAAAATGAAACTTCGTACCATTTGGCTTAGACATCCAGGTACAGTCGAAGTCATGGTGCGACAGTATTACAGTAAAAACAAACTTCACATTGATTTCCACGTTGATTAATCAAAAGCAAAAGCGTATTCAAACCTCGCTGAAAATCAAAGGACATTTCGAGACGATTGCTTAAACCAATTGCATCCTCAAGGAGCTAATGTGATGACTGGTAAGTATATCCCTATTGTAAAAAAAAACCTGGATTTTGAACGGCACTGGCGTTTGGTTTTCTTGGTATGAGACTTGCCGATGCAAATCTCATTTGAAAGTTCACAGGTAAATCCTATAATTATGCGAAAAAGTACCCAAATAAAAACTTTTCCATTGCTTGCAGGTGTTTTTCTCGTTGATTTTATGCAGCGCAATTCCCAACTTAGTTCGTCTGCACACGTGGCGATTTATGATTTTGCTGGGATGCTATCATTTTATAGGTCCGTGAAGACCCCTTTTAACCAGTTCGATTTGTTGCATATCTGTTGTAAGTACACTGACTGAAACACGTCGTTTACCATTCGTAATTTGGTAGTAACGTAGCAAGACTCAGTCAACACCATTTGCGGTCACAAAGATTGCTTGATATGAAATCTCTGGCAAATCGTCATAGTAGCTTCTGCTTCCTTTGATACTGATCCCGTGGTGCGTCAACTGAGTTTGAAAACTAGCTCGCGCCTGTATGGAGAGAATTTACAAGTGCTGGAAATCAGGTCTTACCGCAAGGCGACTGTTTGCTCAGGCAACGCAAAGACGGCTTTGTAGTTAGCGAAGCGTCGTGTTTGGAATTAACGAGAGCACGAGCAGAAAAGCGTGGTGGAGTGTAAAATGCACTGTACACAACTCTCCGTCATAGCGTTCCGATTTCTCATTGATAAATGGTTTCGGACGATTTTAAGCCCGGCAGGTGGTTAACTCGCTGGCGCCAGTGTCCTTGCTACTCATCTTCATTCTCGTCTCATCAAAGTTAATGTAAAGCGCTCGACCGAAACCAGATCCTCGCTTTCGTTCAGCGCTGAAGCTGCTGCTGCACTGAGCAAAAACTAGCGCACTATTACCGAAATGCTTCGCAGTAGTTTTGAGACCACATTACTGGAGAGATTTTGCCGAACATTTGCAAGCAAAGCTAAGTTGTTCAGATCTTCATTTCAACGATAGTGAAGAAAAAGCATCAGCTTTGATGGAAATTGTTTTTGACCTTAGCAAACTCAATGCTTTCCTCATCACATGACTACCTTCTATCCTGCGAATCTGGAACTTCAGTTTTCATCTCACTGCCATGCAAACCTTGATGTTTTTTAGCTGCAGGCTGCTTCAGAGCTTTCATAAAAAAACGAGGGATATTTTCAAGCCACCTGCAGAAGGCCATTGAGTTTTCTACAAATGTCTTGAAGTGCTTTTCAATCTACGGTAAAGCTTGTTTCTTGGAACTCACGCAAGGCTAGGGTCGTATTGCCGATGGGATAAAGTTTGTACGTTGAAAACTATTTCCTGCCAACATTTTATTCATGCAACTTTTTAAAAGCAGCGTTCGTGAACAGATCCTCAGGCGCGTCGATGGGCTTCCGTTGATAGGGAGAGGGGTGACAAAAATTGGAGTACCACTATCAACTAAAGATTAAAAAGGGTCATAACCCATTTTAAGAAGGGAAACACCAATTGCCAATGGGGAGGCACGAACTGCCCCCTGTGGCGACAACCTCCAGGCCCACCATGATATTGTTAAAGTCAGTTAATATTTATTGAAAATCTGAGATACCTCATTTGCAGCTTATTAAGCATAATTTTGTGGCCAATCAACGGTAAGACATTTTAGTAGTTTTGCAGACAATCCCATTGATTATCAGGAATTATTATCAGTTATCACTTTTACGCATGGTAACTTGCTTGTTTCAAATTTAAGTTCAAGTTGAAGTTTGAAACTGCAACAGACAAACATCATGCTTCCTAGTGTAGTTAAAAGTAGAAATGTTATGATTTTTTGTTGGACACTTAAGATCTGAAAGTGAAAGTTCTTGTCGTTGCACTTACTCTTTTAGCCTTGATCTTGGTCAAAACGCACGGTCTATCAGTGTGACATCTAACTCGAACTAATTTATGACAATCAACACCACCTGCAAAAATAGTCAAAGGCCCCTTGCTTGTTTAAACGTGTGAGTTGTAACATTTACATTAGCATAAAAGAATTATTATGTCATCGCAAAAAACTTAATGCGTTAAGAAGGGATGTAAAAAATACTTACAAACACTAGATTTAAAAAAACAAGCGGATTTTCTTATTACTTGTTCGCACTGGGGACTTTAAGCTAAAACTACTTTTTGTAAAATCATTAGTAGGTGCAATCGTTGTGCACTAGCTCAGTAGATGTTGGTATTACGGGCTTAATACCGTTGATGCCAATTCTGTGAGTGGTAAAAATCATGGATTCTCCACGATACCATTACGACCACACATTATTGGTTCTGTGAACCCTTTTACAACCTTTTACATTGGTTCTGTGCACCCAACTTTCTTAATGGTGTAGTAGTTTATGTTCTCACGGAGCATAAAAAATACTTTTCAGGAAAACTTCGTCTTAATACCTATCATACTAGCCCGAGTTACTTGACAATTTACCGTTCGTTTGAAATTATTCTCGAATGGGAAATGTCGACAGACTGGAATTTAAATCCAATGTGCTATGCATTGCTTCAAAAAAACATTCAATCTCATATGAAGTTCCTAATTGCAGAGGGCAGCTTGGGCCAGGGTTGTCAGATGAAAATTTCAATAAAAAGCCTAATAGTGCTAAAAAAAGGCCAAAACCGATTGTTTAAAAGTCAGAAAAAGCCAAACTTTATTTGTTCCATTCCTTCGTCACAAAGAAACATCTAAATTACAACAGTATAATAAGAACATTTCTTCGAAATTAAGATTAAATCTTGCTTGGCATTGCACTGGAGCTCATTGCTGATGCTTTTCTGACTTTTCATGGTTGGTGAGATTGCACACTTTGGGTACAATGGTGCCACAGTTTGTACACTGATCCATCGGCAGTTTTCTGCACCCATACGAAAGTCATCTTCCATTCACTCCTGTACTTACGACCAGAATCATTAGAGCCCTTCCACTTCCTCGACGTCATTGTCGCATTTCTATCGCGAAGACGCAGGCCTGAGTGCAAGCGTAGAGCCTGCTTAATGCTTACAACACGCTACGGTGCACGCATTTCTGTTGCCGAAAAACATGGAATAGTAATATTTTCCTTCAAAGGAACCTATTTCAGCGTAAGAATGCCAAAAAAGAGCCAAAAGGCCAAATGAGTTTTTTAAGGCCAACCAACTTGAGACACGGTCAAAAAAAGGCCAAAAGGCCAAATAAAATTTTTGAGGCCAACCAACTTGAAACCAGGCTAGATTTCTGAAATTTTGTCTAAAAAAGGCCAATCTGGCAACCCTGGCTCGGGCTGTAACGGATGAGCTCGAGTAAAACCCTGCGTACTAGGCTCACTTGGATTAGCCCGAGTTACTGGAGAATTTGTCAATCGTTTGAAATTATTCTCGAATGAGAAATGTCCACAGATTGGAAATCAAATTCATTATTTTACGCATTGCTTCAAAAAAAAATTCAATCTGATATGAAGTATATTTTAAAAAGTACCTAATTGCAGAGGGCAGCTCGGGCTCTGGCGGATGAGCCCGGGTGAAGCGCCAGCGAACGAAGTCGAGAGAACCCCTGCTACGAACGGTATTTTTTGATTCAGGTCACCTGCAACATGAGCGCGAAAGGTCAGATGTGGAACGAAAATATATCAACAGTGACAAGGCCAAGTGAAAAAATTCCTCGTTAACAACCTTAATTAGTGAAGTAGGTGGTGGCACAAACATACAAAGCAAGCAAGCAAGCGTTGTGCCATGTAAATCGTATTCGAAGACTCGGATTAAGCGCGAGGAGCCGGAGTGCCGGAGTCGCCACTGCAATCAGCTAGACGCAAATTTTTCTGTAGATTAGAGTTTCCCAACCTGGGGTACACGTACCCCTAGGGGTGCATTTGCCTATCCGAAGAGGTACATTTAAGGTTAGCAGTAGAAGAGAAATGTATATTTGCATATCTTTTATTTCCAAATATTTATACATATATCAGTGCATATTATTTTCAAAAGCTGTTATATGCTTGTTTTTAAATATATCCATGATTAATCATGATAAAATATTTTGTCATAAGAAATTTTAGGGGTACATGTTCATCTGTCGAAATACTGAAAAGGTACATGCTCATCTGTCGGAATGCTGAAGGGGTACATGGTCAGAGAAAGGTTGGGAACCCCTGCTGTAGATAAATAGTTTTGTTAACAAAACTGACCGGAATCAAAGAGATTCCTTTTGACCACATCACTGCAAACTTGAAGAAATGAAAGATGAAGAAAACTTATGTTTTGGTCAACGCTTAGAGCTATTTTTTGACAGGAACGAAACCCTACATTTTTTTCACGCGCGTAGGTGTAAGCCGAGTTACGATAAATGCCATATAGGTTTGCAGCATGTTTTCTTGTTTCCGAATATACTTTCCATTTTATCACCTCATCCCACTCTTGATTTGAAATTTTGTATTTGCGAGAATGTTGTGGTGCTGGTGCCCTGGCTGAAGCTTTTTTTTTTCAGAGAAGCTGTTGCGAATATTTTGTTATATTAAAGAATAAAGCCGTGGCAACGCCTTGGTTTCTCTTGTCGCTGAGACATTTGGGTCATTTGTCCGAAATAGCTTAAAAACTTCAGTAATTTTTCATTTTTGGGTATTTTTTGTGAGTGAAAAAAGCGCTATGACCGAATTGACCTAATTTTTTTGGTCATTTAAAAAAATTCGGCCAAGGACCGAAAAATATCAGGGCATGCGGCACGTGTTCCAAAAAATGAAGAAAAGTTGCATGTTATGTGGCTACAGAAAGCAAATGAGCGATATTTTTGTAAGACAGTGATTTTGATTCTTTCTGGCTTTCACGACAATTTTGCTAAACCGGCGAAGTGGTACGTGACCCCAAAGTTAGATTAGATTCGATTGCCCGTTGGAAGTCTGCTTCGGGTCATACCGGGGTCTTTTAAAAAAGGTACTTGCGGCCTGTCCAAGCTCATGCTCGACGTTCATGGGTGAGTGCAGGGGAAAAGTTCACGCAGCGATGCTACCATTGAGTTACCACCAATGCAGCATTCGCTACGAAAGTAGCCGCATGGAAAATAGCGCAAGCGCCACTGGATGCGTGTGGCGCTGGCATTCCAAACGGAGTGCAAAAGGCGAGTATAATGAAACCAAATTGGAAAATTTTTCCATGTCTTCGAATGTTGTACCATTTTATTATGTAATCTGAAGTCATGGTTAACATGAATATTACTGAGTATTATGGAATATATCTGGTTGAAAAACAATCATTTAGATAGTAAACTTTGTTTTTCATAGGCTTGTATAGATTGCAGACCGACAGAAAAAAATTTCAATGGTCTGCTCACGAACGAATCACTTGTGCAAGAACGAATGAGATCGCATTGAAAAGATCGTATTTACAGGATGACTGAACGCCGATAAGCTGCTTTGTTGAATTTTCAAGTTTTCTTGCACAGTGAGAGTCAATCAGTTAAATCCAGAAATTTACGTAAAATCTATCATTTGAATACTGTACTACATGAATATATATAACCGGCGAAATATTGAATAATGCCTCGCTATGAAATGACACAAGGATAATAGCTAAATCACCATAAAATTGAACCATATTGACAAGCGACATTTATTGATGCACAGTTGGTATTTCGTATAGTTAGAATTAAGAAACTGTGCTTTTTGTTTAAATATTAGGCAAATAATAAATTTTCCATTCCTGAAGTTGCATGGAGGTGTAAACTGGATGTAACGATATTGTGTTTGTAGCAAAATTGTCTGTAACCATGATTCAAAAGGTTCGAAAGAAAAGTAGAAGCAAACAACATAAAAGCTTTGCATAAGTCGACAGCGTGAAATAGCTTGATGGTTTTATCAACACCATTCTAAATTGGGTAACCGACACATTACATTTAGGCAAACATAGATCTAATGCCAAATTTCTAATTTAATTCAAATTAGACCATCTTCTTGAACTACTTTAGTGAGGCCTTTAATCCTGCGAATTTCGTCAACGAATCAATCAATTTTTGTATTCTTTGCTAAATAAAACCTAGAGTTACTCAAAGTTTAGATAATTACTTCTCCCGAGTAGCTAAAGGGATTTGAATATGAGCGTGGTATCAAGAATTGGCTTAACTTTCTCCGCCGAATGTAAAACAAGCGTGGTGTCAACATTCCTTTGGGATGAACTAAAAGTTTTTAACTTTCTTGACCGACTGCCGAATTGTTAATTTTTTTGAAAAATCTTTAAAGTTCAGTAGAGCCTCTAGCTTACTTGAATAAAATGCAAAACAACTTCAACGGCGTTTGGCTCAAAACTCATACCTAACGGTCAAATGTGAGAGATTCTCAAATGTGGAAGAGTGTAAATCTCAAGGGAATCAGGCGTTTTTTAGAAAAGCTAATCAGATGACACTATTCACTGAACACTAAGCAGACTTTGATAATTGCAGAAGTTGGAATCAGAATAGCATCGAATGATTTTAGGTTGCCAGTAAATATTTCTACGGTGCCAGCGTCCTTCACAGTTACGTAACCGAAAACCAGTGACTCCAAGATAACGACGCCATTAGTAAGATTTATGGTGTCAGAAAAGCATCCCTAAAACGGTTTGAAATCAATTGAGAAAACGAACATTTCAGTCAAACTTAGTTACAGTATGTTTAACCATTGATTGCAGTGATATGTTGGCTTTGCAGATACGCTTAGAAAAAGTGTCCGCTAGATGTCGGACTAGAATCCCGAGTTGTATATGACACATCTGTGTCAATGCTGCTGAGTTGGGGCTTGCAGTGGTTAAGGTTCTTGTGAGAGACTGGCCACTTTATGTAGGAGATTCAAGTTTACAGAGTGATATGGGGAAGACATGTAAGCGATAGTGACCAGATTGTCACTGCCGCAGTGTTGTTCCAGCACACAAATAACACTTATTCATTACGACAAATAACACTTATTCTGACAACTGTTACAACAAAACACCAACAAGCCTGCAATTGAAAGTGGTCAATTGAGTTTGTCATCTTGTTATTATTGACAGTCGTGATCGAGACATTTGTATGTTTGTGTACGTTGCACACTAACTAGTGAAAGGTTAACACCGGGGCAAAGGTTGATCAAACAGGAATTTCTCGCTGAACCAGTCTGGTTTTCGGTGCCCGCTGGCGTGAAAGTACATTACTGATGGCAGAGTTTAATGTTGTTGTAACAATTATCTAGTGGCACTTGAAGTGCAGGTGTTTGCGAATGAAGCCAGTTGAAACTTATTTGGGCCGTGCCTGTGCACCGCTTCACATTAAGGTTTGAAATTGAATTATTTGATGGCAAGCGCTATATTTTGCCACGCGCGGTTGTCTGACATGATGTATCCAGCCACGTGGATTGGACAGGCCGATATGACGTGAAAACCAATTCTTTTTAAAACCAGTCGGTTCGTGTTCAAGCTGAGATAACGTGAATTTTAACTTGTGTCTGCTGATTGAAGCCAGCAAGACAACGCATCTTCGACTTCGGTCAGAACAGTGCTCACCCAGAAGAACAAACCGTCAACCATGTTGTCCTCCACTGTCCAATACATCGACCTCCACATGGACTGCACGGCCTGACAGTTCTGGACGATGAGACAATCGAATGGCTGCTCAACACTTGCCCCAGATTTAGTGTGGCCAAGCAGTGGTTAGAAAAACTGGCTCAAAAGAAGTGTTCACCCGATTGGCGTGTGTCTCTAGTTCAGGGGTTGGCAACTTTTTAACACTAGAATGCCCGGAATTTTGATTCACTTAGAATGCCCGAATGAGCCATTTTGACTTCCTGCAGGCAGTTTCTTGTGTAACAGTACTGCGATTACGGCTGTGGAATAGCTTTGTAAGTAAGCACAGTCAGAGGTATATTTTTTCAGTCAGAGGTAATTAATTTCACTGAACAGAACGAAAGTAACAACAAAACAAATAGGCGAAAAAAACAGAATGCCGGAAAAGGACACTTGTTATTGTGGAATTGTATTTCACGCACAGACGTCGTGTTTTAGTAGTGCACTTTCCGCATAATGACCTGCTACACTCATGGCAGGTGCCCACTGTGCAATTCTTCTTACATTCGCTCTTTATTTGACAGTATTTCGTCATTTTACCATGCCCTTTGTCGGGTGTTTCTTGCGACTGTCCTAGTGTTGCTCGTTTCGCCTTTGTGTTCCTACTCCTCAACCAACCGCTGAAGAAAAACCGTTTCTATAGATGTTGTTCTTTGTGACCTCTTTGTAATGATCCATGCATTTATATCCGCAGTGTGTTGTGGAAAGAATGTCGCCTATAGGTCATCTTCTGGTGCAAGCTCTAACTCTGTATTGCCTTGCCATTTGATTGACACTATCAACATCATATTTTTGTCAATGTAAGCTTTTACTCTTTCTGGGATCTTCTTGGGATTATCGGCAACGGTGATGCTTGGGTGAAGGGTGGTGAGAATAATCACATTTTTCTTGGCCTTACCTTGATAAACAGTCATCGTTGCATCACCAGATTTATAAAGTGTGGTGGAATGAAGTGGCTCTTTCATGTGCTTCACCACTGCAGGTACTTCCTTTCGGATTTTGTTCACTGTACCCCGTAGGCTGGTTTTGTTTTTTGAAACTTTATGGCCAATTCATTGAGGTGAAATAATTGTCGGTTGTCACGTTCCTCCCTCTGTTGAGGTACGGCTTCAACAACACCATGACGACCTGGTCGGAGACGCGTTCATCCCTGAGGTGAGTTTCGTCTCTACCACCGTACCGAAACTCATTTACCACACACCTGCTGTATTTGTCTACAGCAGTGGTTCCCAAAGTGGGCGGTGAGAAACTCTAGGGGGGCGGTGAAGCAGAAATGGGCGGTTGGGGGGCGATAGGAGACCCAGTTAATAATTAAATTTTTGTTGTCTTACTAACTTTGGGTGACCAAATGTCATAAAAACAGTATGATCAACAAACATGTATGCATATAATTTGTAAACAAAAACTTAGCGTTTTACTAATTTAAGATTGATAGTGAAATGCACGAAAAAATTGTGTTGATATGTGTGCTAGGCATGGTAGGGGGGCGATAGAAATTTGTTTGTCAGAAAAAGGGGTGCTAGCCAAAAAAGATTGGGAAACACTGGTCTACAGCTAACCAATGTTTCCGCCCATATTTTTCAGGCTTTGACGCCATGCATTGCGTAAATGGACATTTACATTTGGTGTCGAAAAGCTGTTCATCCACAATGATGAAATCCCCAGGCGTGTAACATGAAATACAATTCTGTATGAACCACAACCGAAAAAAGAGCAAATTTGTTTGTTGTCAAACTTAGAGATCGATCAGACTTTTTGTTAAAGCGGAGAAAACGCAAAATTTCGCGAAATTGTTCATTCATATCGCTTGTTTGCACAATGACATGCCCCATTTGTCAGTCCAGAAAGTGTGATATGGCATGTCATCTGATCCTATTACTCCTCGCGTACATAACAGCAATGAAGTTTCAGTGATGGTGCTTTTCCGGATGTGTTCAAGTGTAAGCTTCTCAACAACAAATGTCAGGCACTTGCAGGCGTTGCAGGACTTCCAGCCTGTATGTTTCTACGCGCGTAACTCGTAGGGCCTGGATATTGCCCCAGGATATTGCGACCTGCAAGTCTGCCTAGGGACTGGTCACTGACTTGTATTTCCTTCCATTTAGTGCCATCCTTTGCAGTCAACACTTCAACACTGTACCATCGTTCTCATCAGTTTCCAAATAACTTTGCCAACTGCTCGTGGTTGGATCTCGGTTACCTTACACAAAAAAATAAACGGAAGTTGGAAAACACAGAAATAGAGACATGACAACTCCATCCGCATCACAAAGCTCCTGTTCTGTCTTGCGACTCATCTTCACTAAAATAGCTAATTTCATCTATCTGCTGTCGGAATGAAATTATCATCTGCATCAATGTTGCTTTCGTTCCGATTGTCAGACATATACTCGGGAATATCAGTTAGCAAAGTTAAACTTCTCTTGGTGTAAGACCTCGACTTGTAGACATATACATGTGCTGACTGTTTCAAGTTGCTAAGTAAAGGGCAGCTGTGATTTAACTGTACTTGCAATCAGAACCACGCACAGCAAGTCAAAACAAAGGTGATAATTCACAAACTAGGGCAGGGGTCACCAACTTTTTGGAACAGAGAGCTACTTCTTGGTAGAGATTCATGCGAAGGGCTACCAGCTTGATACACACACTTATGAAATAAAAAATTTGCTCAATTAGTCTTCAATTATGTTATCATTAATAAAAATTAAAAACATTCATCAATGTGAAGACACTGATTCTGCTTTTGTTATTTTCAGAACAAGCCCGCGGGCGACCTGGTGCCCGCGGGCACCACGTTGGTGACTCCTGAACTAGGGCGTTGTTGACACAAAATATCTCAACAAAATATTCTATGCCACTGATACGAAAATGATAAAGCTTTTGAAAAGACGCTTGACAGCAAGAAAGACTTCAAGTTGTTTCAAAAGCACAACTGACTTTGTAAATTGAATTTACGCTACAAAGCACAAAAGCACTATCATTACCTGTAGTTCACGAAATATTTTTTAAGCATTTCTATACAGGTAGTCAAAATGACTCCTCCGGGCATTCGATGTAAATATTCGCAAAATCATATTTAAAGTTGACATAAACGCACGCCATCCCAACAAGCTATTAGGCCCTAGGAATGATGAAAAGTCACGGAAGGATTTTCCCTGGAAACAAGTAGGTGAAAAGATACGCGCAAGCAAACTATCCGAAGGAGTCATCATTTTTCATGCGACTTCATATGGACATAAGCTAACTTGTACTCAACTGAATTTTAACAGCAATCATCGAATGCATGCACATTTAAATTCCAAGTTTTGTCAAATCCAGAGAGAGCCACTTCAGAGGAGCTGAAGAGCTGCATGCGGCTCCAGAGCCGCAAGTTGCCCACCCTTACTCTAGTTAGTCTATACCAGTCGCTCTCAACCAGTTTTGAGAGCCGCATATGGCTCCGAAGCACCCTTTGTGCCGCCCTCATCCGTTTTTCAATAAAACCTCTAATATTTTGTGTAACAGACTTCGTTCCGCTGTAAAGCAAAACATGGCGTCCAACCCAAAATTTTGGGGAGGGCATAAACAATTGGAATAGTTGCACAAGTTATAAATGAAAGAGCAGATTGCAGCAGGCCAGGAACATATTACAAATTTAAGCAATATGAACAGCAAGAAATGAAAAACAACAGCCTTTTGTTTGGGACACCGCTTCTCAAAGCACAAAATGACAAGATATGCTAAAAATTTGGGGGGAATGTCCTCTTTGCCCCCCCTGGCTACGCCTATGAAAGCAAAACGTGTCAATTGACTTGTGTTAAAGCTTCTTTAGTGCGGCTCTCTAACGAAGTTGTAAGTCTGGATTTGGCTCCGTTCAGCGAAAAGGTTGAGAATCACCATACCCACATAATGCGGTGGCCATCTTAAATGATGGCTTGTGTTATGATATGTGTTTTAAACTTTTTTACCATTGCTTTACAGTCCCACGAATGGATAGTTGTTTGAATTTTTAATGTCCTAATTTCTGAAGTCGTCTTTGCTGAGGCCAAGTATTGTCGAAATTTAAAACTTGTCTCAAAATTGTTTTTTGTTACTTTGCTTTCCAAGAACACTTCTGCTCAAGCTTCTCTCAAGCCTCTTATGCCTTTCACGAACAAGTAGGGTTGAGACAGACATGCAGATTTTTTTGATCATTTTGCCTGATATGCAATTGATTGGATCTTTGAGCGAAATGCGGTTGGTGTGCTTTTGTGATATGTAGCATTTATCATGTTAATGGAAACGTGGTTGCCATATTATTTTTCTCGGAAAGGCTGGCAACTTTAAAACTCCAATTATAGTTGATGAACCCTCCGGGACCAGTCTTCGTGTCAACTTTATTGAGCCGTAAATAAAGCTCTTGAACGATTAAAACTCAAGTTTTGCGAAATTACTCTGTGAAAAAACGGACGTGTGTTTTAGTGAATGGTCGACATGCCACGCAGGAAAACACGCTTTTTGCTGTGGAGTTTTCAGCATACTGTGTCGCCTCGTTTTCCGCAGAGCGGAAAACTGCAAGGGAACCGTGGAAGTCACATGCATGGTAAAACGAGCCTTCCAGCAGGCGACTCGCCTCCTGCAAAATCATTTTTGTCGTTCGACTACGGCAACAGCCTTCTCAACTTCCAACACCTGTGTTGCGTGCCCTTACTGCAGCAACATGCGGCAGATCCATGTACAAGATCTGCCGCTCCGCTCCAAGAATAATTGACGGAGTTTTTGTTGGGAAGAATTTAGAAATCTGGAGTTCAGTATTGCGCGGTGTATTAAAGTTCTGGTAGTGCTCTCTGCATGCAGACCAGGTTGAGGATGGCATTCGAACCGATTTTACGAAATACGGAAGTTCTCAGGGTTTCACGTCATGGCCAGCACATCATTTATTCACATTTTTGCCTCCCGAAGGGACGTGTCACATATGCAAGACACGCCTTGATGCATCTCTTCATGCTTTTAGGCCAAGGTATTACAGCCTTTTTGTAATGAGCTCCAGATAGCTTAGCGAAATCCATTGCGGCATGTCATTAGGAGTTGCTTCGCTTGTTTCGGTGAGTTCTATGCCTGCAACACTTGCTCAAAAGCAGACTTCTTTGGTTGCGAAGCGCAAGCAAGGGCTTGTGTTACGTAAAGACGTGAAAAAATTATGATACCATTAGTTGCAACAAAATATGTGTGTTAACTGTTGTTTTTGAAACAAAGTAGTTCAAGGAAGCACTTACTCTGATAGCTCCGTCGCCTCTTGAAATCGCCTTATTGGCTATTGCCTGTCAGTGAGCTATGGCCCGTTGGTTTGTTAGCTCTGTTTTAGGCCACAGGACTTGGTTCATGCTGTTTGTTCGTTCTATTTACAATGCCATGCAGATCAGTTTTTGAAGCAGGAGATGCACAAGTGATTTTTATTGAGTTAGTGAAGTTAGTAATCGTACACTGCTTTACAATGCGATAGCGTCATTCAGTCAACAGGTGGCATGTGATATCTTATGTTGGTTATCGGTCTAGTTAAGCGCTACGATGTCGTTTCTGTGTCTGCACAAACATCACAAGAACCACTACGTCCATAAAACTTGTCATAACTGAAGTTCCTACCTTTTTATTCTGGACAAGCTTTATGTGGGTCAACACCACGTGGGGGAATAGCACGTATCAAAAGCAAATAGCAGATCTCCAAGGCTCTGTATTTTCGTCAATGTGTTTAAAAAGGGCCGAAACAAAACAACAGACTACAGTTGGCGTAATGAAAGCTAATCAAATTAAATGCGGCCGTGCGCCTTGTCCTCCTACTGGAATGCCACTCACTAGACTGTCAGAGCAGTCACCTGCGTCAGCTTTATAACCTGGTTGTAGAATTTAAACATGGTTTTTGCATCTCAGCTAGTGTACACATTTGCTTAAGAACTCGTGTAGTATAGAGGCATTGATAAATTATTGCGTTTTCAGATATGTTCTTGAAACATTTGGTGCGCTCATTGCAATGATTTCATTAGTTGGCAGTCTTATGAAGTTTGCCTTATGCTATGCAAAATACACACTTATCGAGGAATTTTTTGTATAAAAGTATTGAATCATTTGTGCTGTAAAAGTGATCATAACCTTGTTCTCAGAATAGTGTAACCGCTAAAGGATATGTTAGTTGTTCGTGTCTTTATGACAGTTTCTTAAATCTGTTCGCTTCCAATTCGCGTCGTTTTGTACTTTGCAAGCATTTGGCATGTCGTCCCATGTCACATCTGTCAAATATGATGTCACTCAAATGCCAGATTTAGATTATGTGAACTGCGTAATGTTTGTCTATAAACTGCGTGTAGCGGCTATCTGCGGTAATGCTAATTCTTGGACGCATGGTGCGACGTCGCAGTACAAAACTTTTTTGCCTTCATTGTGTCGTACAATTTGCGCCGCGCAAATGGCAATGGTTGATTAGTTGCAGCAGGGTACCTTAACCGAAACGATCAAGCTACCAGCTGAAGTAGCGTTGTGGCAAAGCCTTGCTTGTCATTTGCAAATCAATAGATTGGTTGGGCTTGCGTCAACCGTTACAGTCGGCCTTACAGAATGATGGATGACTGGTTGTTTAGAGCAGAGGCTTCAAGCCTACGGTTATCACATTCTTTTGTCAGCGATGCCGCTCTTCTGCACTTACGGCGAGAAAGACCATGTAGCTGCTGAACAGAAATCTTTCGATGAAATAACCGAACCAGTTTTTGAACATACGTTGCTCCTCTTTCGTCAAGTCTTTATCTTAGGGTTGGTGTTTTACCTTATTTTGAAATAGGCCAGGCTTACTGTTGTTCGCGCCAGGTAGTTGATACGTACTTCTGTCGATAACAGTTTTTGTCGTTACCTGCGAGATTTGCTGTCAGTATATTGTAGTGTTTCAGTGTGGCCAGGCTTGTAGTTACTGTGCTACCGTGGAAAAGCAAAAAAACTTTCGCTCTTAACGTTTCTGCAAAATTTACCAACTTATGTAGGGTGATTTATGGTACCGCGAAACCATACTGCCTGTAAACAACAGATAAATGATAGGGTTGCGTGAAGAAATGGCGGATGCGCCGTCAATTTTTATTAATTTCTGTTTCTATTCATGACCATTTTTTGCTCTTCACTTTATTTATAATAAAGTTTTAAACTAGAAATCAGCAAGATTTAAAGCCAGTTGTCCTAATACGGGACACACGCATTTTTCCACCATTATTTCAATGTTTCTTCATCTATTCTAAATTGAGCCCTATCTGGTCAGAAAAAATTATGGCCAAGTTAGACTTAGATGAGAATTTAATGGAAAATAAACGGTTAAACATATTAATGCCGTTCGTTTTGTTTCCACTAAGCTGGTTATTGCAACTGAGCAACGAACATTTTGCTGAACGCTTCAGATCCTGTTTGCCATCTGCATTGCAATTAAAATAAGGCAGCCAAGCAATTCACCTGTGAGAACTGCGAAACCTGCCAAGCGCCTGCAGAACGCAAACGCTATTGTTAAATCACTGCAATGATGGCAAATCGTTGACGAAATTATCATAGCCACAAAATTGAATTACGCCAGGAATTGAGGTATTAAACGTGAACGAGTTAAGGACATAGCGGTGTACTTGGAGGGGAACGCAAAGAATGTCTCCCCGTCTTGTTTTGATAACGGAATAGCGAGTGAGCGTTTCGCCATATGTTTTTTTGCACTACATCACTGGGTATATAACGTGAAATCAAAGAGATACGAGGCGTGAACCTGAATTAAAGTAAACAATCCAAAGTAAGAGTTGCTGTTCTGTTGTAATGACTACTTCTGTTCAGTGAGGTCAACAGCAGTGTCCGTTCTGCACACCTTGTTTAGAATCATTGCAACTGTGCTTGCAGGACCACGCTTATGGCAGTGAAAGAAAGCGTTTGCCGGTTGCTGATTTTGCATGACTGACTGTCGAGCTGTTCTGGTTGGAAGGAAGTAGTAGTAGCTGAACCCGAACCTGTTCAGGCAAAAAATGACGTCGACGCTGAGCTAGTAATTTGCTTGCGTGGTGCCTATGCTTGACCTTTTCGTCGTGCCTTGCGTCAGCCAGGAGTTTTCGAAGTGTCGCTGAATGCTTCGCCTCGAACATTTGAACCATTTTTTCCCAGTATTTTCACCCGAGTCCACTGACTTCAATCCATATG
>Ga0210059_1006002_pt1 | contig 19511 bp, 15 predicted proteins | sample Ectturendosymbi2_FD_188042 | JGI IMG/M metagenome (GOLD analysis project Ga0210059, IMG submission 188042) | Ecteinascidia turbinata endosymbiont from Florida, USA - Sample 2 (SPAdes) (version 2) | ecosystem: Host-associated > Tunicates > Ascidians > Unclassified | place: Key West, Florida... | reverse complement strand
AGATTCTCATGGGGCGTGGGACTTAACTGACGGAATCAAGAAAAATATTAGTCAGTCTGAATAATTCCCCTCCTCTTTTCAATTATCTCTGCTTCAATAGGCGACTACATTTTGCCGCCCCTTGGAACGTGTCGCCCCTGGCTATAGCCAGAGTAGCTAGTGGGTTGCTACGCCACTATCTGCAAAATATGTTTTTCTAGATATTTCCAATCTGTTTATATTGTGGTAATTATATCTAAAAGATTACTGAGATAGCGCTGTCCACTTAACTTGTGCAGAAAATTATGAGAATTATGTTTGAAGGTGCGATCAAGAAACAGTCAAGTATTTGGCATTCAGCCTAATCGTTATCTTAATTGCAAGTAGTTGGATTAGACCTGTTATTAGAAATTTTTCGAATAAGAAAGTCAGAAAAGTACTTATACGTTTGTTTAATGATTTTGTCTAATTGCTTTTTTTATAAGATTTTACTATGAACATTTAAAAGTCATGTTTAAAAAATGGTAATGTTGTCACATTGCTTGAATACCAGTATGTTTTAGCATGTTTCGTATGATCAATAAACGAGCACTTCTTGTTGAAGCCTGATGCACATTCATTAGCCTCAATTTTTATTTATTTAAAAATATTTTTGCAAGTCTTAGGGCCCCCAAATGAGTTTTGTGCCGCCTAAAAAGATTTCTTTTGGAGGCCCTGCCTGTAAGCAGTGGCATTATGACGTTATCATGCTCAGTCAACCGTCCTACGACCTTTTTGAAGAAGATATTTTAGCAAAATGGCCTGCATCCGTGCTCTTCAACAGGGGTGCTGCGCGGAACCCTAGGGTTTCGCAAAACATTTAGTGGGGTTCCGAGAGTTTTAAGGATTCCTCGTTTTTGAGGAGAAACGATTTCTTGCTTCAGTATGTTGATGCGTCATTATGAAATTTTTTAGATCACCGTCCCGCATTCAGACTCTATGTAGGCAAGTTAGCTGTACAGGAGGTTGAGTGTAGATAGCAGAACAATAAATATTGATCGTTGTTGCGTCACTTGTTGTAAAATGAAGAACACTATTGTTGCATCACAGTTATGCGATGTTGCCGATGTACAGTTCACAGCAAAGAAGACTGCGTGACAAACTTGGATAACTGAATGTTTTAGCTCTTCTAAATTAGATTAGAATTAAAATTAGAGCTAAATCAGCTGTCACAAATTAGATTGGAATTAAAATTGGCGGATTTGCGAAAACCAGAAATTGAACAAAAATTCGAATTGCATTTATTCCAGGGTTTTTTCAAGGCGTTTTAGAGACCCGATTCCCTAGAATTTCAAATCGGGTCCCTAGAATCAGAGAAAATTATCATCGGGTCCCTACAAATCCAAACCGGGTTCCTAACATATTCCTTTAAAAAAAACTGATTTATTCAAATCAAAGCAACTTCAAATCCAAGTTCAATTCACGCCCAAACCCGGATTCATTCTCATAATCATGAATAGCAAAAATTCGTACGCCAAGAGTGGCGCCTTTCGCGCTGTGTAATTCGCCAGCATGGCTAAAGACTCGCTCCGACGGAGCCAATGTCGCTGACCTGCCCAGGAGTTCTCGAATAGCAGTCTTCGGATATGAGATAAGGGAAACTGTTCGTTTTTCCAATACCCTAAAACTGTGGTTCTTAGCCTTTTTTCTACCACGCTTCCCTTAAGTTACTGTCCTTTGTTTCAAGCCCCCGTGACATTAAATAAGTTGCACAATCAAATGCATATACGTATTGGTAAACTTATCGATCAAACTTTCCATGTTGTAGAGCATGTAAGGCAGTGTTTTGAAAGTGTCCTCGCGCCTTTAATTTCCCCTATTTACATTAATGATATTACTCAATCTTCCTCTTTTCATACTACTTTATTTGCTGATGATAATAACCTTCATATGTCCAACTCTTGTTTTGACGTACTTCAGACAACCGTCAACCTTGAATGAGGGCTGCGGAGCTCATGTAAAAATATTCCAACATATTCTGAACTACTGTAATACTGCTACCACTACCAGGCCTGGGTAGTCGGAAGGAGTTTGGTCTCGAGTAGTACGAGTCGGTAAAAATTATTTTAAAAAATATCCGACTTCGGGCTGATCTTCTGCTCGCCGACTGTGACTGTTCGTGCCACGAAAAAGTCCGTAAGCGTCACACTTCGCGTTTTTGCGCAAGTACTTAGTCTCACAAAATCCGCTGCGGGGGCATTGACTGACTTGTTCACACGGCACTCGGCAGTAATTTCAGTCTGGTGTGACTAGAACAAGTCCCAACATGAAATAAAAACGCGTTGTGACCTTAATTCCTGGTAGAACATACCCTCGGATTTCGCAGAGGCGACCTACAATTCGGTCAAATTAATTGGTCTCGCAGCATGACCGAACCATGGCAACTCTCAGTACGCGAATCATAAATATGATTTTTTGTTCTCGGTTATGTTCCTGCTTCTAAAGCGTTGCACTTTTTGATAAAATTAGTTGCCGGTAACACCAAAGGCGCAGCCAGGGAGGGGCTGAAGGGGCTCAAGCCCCCCCTTAGCGATCAGAATATTGATGTTTATTTTCTTAGTTTTTCGCCAACGTTGTACTGTAAGTCGAGATCGGGTGCATTGCAAAATGTTCTTTGGCAGTACCACAGGCGTAGCAGCACATTCGTTATCAAACCAAGCGGTTATGAATTTTCGAGATTTGAGAAATATTGAAGCAGCTTTGTTCATTCCTGCGTGTTTTGCGCTACCATATATAACAAGAGCTGAGTGTTGCCGTGCTCTGCCAGTGTGGAAACAAGCATGACACTTGAACTACCAACAGTGTCGATTGATGTGTAGTTCATACGTCACAAAGCTGGGACCTTCCTAATGTACACACGTGGATGATATGCATCAGTGTTACCGCTTCTGGTGTTTTGAGAGAAATTTCTGATGTCTGATGTTTTGGCAGTATATCTGATTTATCTGATGTTGACTGAGCTGTTGTTTCTTTCCCCAAATTTTATATCCTTTCAGGATGAAGATAATTAGATTAATAATTTTTAAGATTCTTTCATCGATTTCTCACTCCAGTGTGTGTTTGGTAATCGTTCCAAACTGAAGAAGCTCTCTTCCCAGCATTGGGAATAACATAACACGTTACGCATATAACCGATTTTTCCATTTAATGACAATACTTCGCTCAGTTTCGGATTCAACGTGGGTTATCGCACTTTGCTAGGTATTGGTACAGAACTGTCACCAGAAAGTCTTCAACAAGGGGGCTTATGTTTGTGTAGGGGGGGGGCTTGACATTCTAAAATTTGACAAAAATTCCACTGATTTAAAGTGCTTCATATTTCAATTTGAGGGGGCTTGGAGTTTTGTTTGGGGGGCTAAGCCCTCCAAAGACCCCCATGGCGACGGGACTGTATTGGTAATGGAAGCATTTAGCTTATACTGCAATGTAAAAATCTGATGTTGAAAAAGGTAATGATCTGATGTTAACGAGACTGACCCCAGTGGCAAGACTGTCTGATATGCAGTGTGAGGTATGAGTGACCCCTAGCTGCAAGCTGAATTAATTAGCTATTCTGCTAATCGGTTGCACGCCGCTCTTTAGTCAGCGAAAAGTGTTGAGTGAAATCGGACAAGTTTGTGGTGAAATTAAAAGACATTCATCTTCGTATAAAACAGATCAGAATAAGCAGCCTCGAAAAGTTTTTGTTGACCGGTTTCAGAACAGTAGGTCTACCTGCCCATCGGTAGAAGAGCAGCCACAGGCGTCTTGTGCAACTGGTAGCGACGATGTTTCGGCGAATCCCCCAAGCATGCATAAGATTACTGACATTGGGAACTTTACGGGGCGTTCTCTGAGTGAACGCGACCGAAGAACTTTATTGTTAAATAGCTGGACTCCATCTCCATACGATTTTCGTGTGGTACACACAAGCTTCCAGAAGCGACGTTTCGAAGTGCGGTGGTTGGAGGAGTTTAAGTGGTTAAGCTGCAGTGAAATTCACGAAGGGTCACTTTGCAAATGGTGTGTTGCGTGCGTTTGCACCTGATGTTGTCAGCTAAGGCCCTTGGTATGTTGGTAAAATCAGCTCACAAAAATTGGAAAAAAGCGAAAGACAAGTTTTGCGCAGACAAGTTTGATGTATTTATTAAACTTTGCAAAAATGAAGGAAACGTGGACGTGAGAAATATGCTTTACGACAGTAGAAAAAAGATCATAGTTCAAAACAAAACTCGGCTGAAACATGTAATCAAGTTTGTCGAGTTTTGCGGTCGTCAAGAAAGATTATCAAAGAAACAAGATGGCAGGTTAGTTGGAAGGACCACCAGTTTTCGTGGTGAGTACAGTCAATTTTTTATCTACAAATTACGTGCTTTCCTTGACTATTCTAATCACAAGCAATTTTTCCTTTTCAAGGTTTTTGCTTACATAATTCAGCCCCCCCTTAGAAAAATCCTGGCTTTGCCACTGGGTGACACAGTTACTTATCTTCGTCCTCTACACCAGCGTGGTCCAAATACAGGCCCGTGGACAGAATTTTTATGGCCCGCGAGCCAGGGATATCTAGAAACTCCTTTCTAGATATCCTTGCCGCGAGCTTTCTCACTATTGATTGTTGTGTGGATATAGGATTAAGTAATTTTAATTAGAACACGCATAACATCTTTTAATAATAATAATGTACAATATTACCGGCGTTCAGAGGCGAATTTTCATTTTCGGGGCCCTAGGCTATTTTAAATTGGGGGCCCTTCTGGAAGCTGTGCGACGACTGATGTCATGCAAATTATCACCTCACGTGCTCGTTACATTCACTGAAGAAGTTATTCCAATTCATGCACATATTACTTCATTCTGAATCCCCTCGACATAACAAACAAAAACCAGTCACAACAAAACTAACGAAAAAGGCAGCGATGAAGTTACTTGACCACACTCCCACAACATACTGTACCTGTATTTACTGAGTACCACACTTGCCTCGTGCAATCTGAAAAATGGATTCAGGCGTTCTGTTCCACACATTATACGTATATGGGCGTCAGAAGGATGTTTTCTAGGGGGGCGCTAGGGGATTTTTCCTAAATTTTTCCAGGGGGGGGGCAACGTGGTGAAAGTTGATTTTTCCCACTCAAAGTAAGAACACAACCTTTTTTTGCTGAAAATGTCCAAATCCAGCTCCCCCCTTCCGACGTCCATGTATACATAACAATAACCAATTCTCAAAGCCATGAAACGAGAATGCTTATTGTCATTCACTTCAATCCTTCGCGCTCATTCTAAAGCAGCCCTGCCCAACAAACGGTCCACGTAAGGTGTTCTTGAGGCCTGCGAGAGCTTTCTCAATTGTAGAAAAAGCTCAGCCTCGAATAACTAATTATCGTTCTAGAAATTCTTCCATACTGCAACGAATCTCCACATCCAAATGAAATAGACTTTTGCGCCCGCGGCAAATTTGTGTTGATAATTTGGCCTTTGGAGCTTTTTGAGTTGTGTTGGCCTGTTCCATAGAGATCTTTTGATAGCGGCATAGTAAAAAAACGTGCGTTGAGCCAAAACAAAAATAGAAATATAATTGCTTACAGAAATGCTGGAATTCGTCCTAACTCCCAAAATTTTGGCCCCCCTCCCAAAAGTTTGGGCTCCCCCAAAATTGTTGGCCCCCCCGATTTATTCTTACTCCTAAAATTTTGGAGTTTCCCCGGAGCATTTGGCTTAAGCCAGTGGTTCCCAACCTTTTTAATGCCGTGGCCCACTTGTCGCTTTCAGCAGAAGGCCGTGGCCCACCATCACACAACATAAAAATCTACATTAAGCCCTCATTAAAGTACAAATATGAGTAAACAAAATAAGGGCTTTACGACAAAACATCGAATTTTATTTAATTTTAGCATCAGCAATACTAAGCAGACTGCGAGATAAACTTCAGTGTGATTTTTGCTCTTGTGTGTGACGTTTTCGACCAGGCTGTCAATTCTTGGCTGCATTGTGGAAAGAGCGCATCTAAGATCGTCTTCCAGAATAAAGTCGAATCTGTTTCGATTTTTTGTTTTCACATGCAGAAGGGTAGAGGATCCACATTCACAAATGTGCTGGGGAAGAGAAGTATCTTTTGGAGAGCTTCTTTTCCAACACTTGGATAAATATCAGACGCTTTCAGCCATAAATCGCAAATTGTATTAGTTTCGCAAACGTATTTGGGCCCAGAATCGTTTCGAAGGTCGATTATTTTGTTTGCACACTGCAACATTCTCGACTGGAACAACAAAAAGATTTTTCACCAAATCCAAATTGTTTTGATGATTTTGGGAAAGTGCAGAACAAATTCCTCACGAAGTGCTCCAAGGTGTTGAACAAATTTCGATGCTATATCAACATTCACTTCATCACCAGGTGCCGTGGCACTATCTCGAACACAGCAAAATTTCCTGCTTGATCTATGCACTTCCAATTGTCAAGTTTTCTACGAATGTGCTGAGGGTGTCAATAAAATCGAATATTGTCCGTCCCCTTCCTTGTACTTTCAGATTAACTTTATTGAGTTGTTGAAATATGTCAGCAAGATATGCCAAGCGGAAAATAAAATGGTTATTTTCGTGACTGGATACTGTTCCGCTTATTCCTTGATGGCAAAGAATTGTTCATTTTAGCTGTTACATACTTCTTGATGCGTGCATCTGAGAGTTGCACACTGCTAGATGCTTGCATCTGAGCTTACTATCATGCATTCTAAATCTAGCCCATGTTTAGCAATTCAAAACACACAGATAGTTGGAAACCTCAACAGAAAATCGGATTAATGACATTGCATCGGCAGCGTAGGTTCATGAGAGGTGCTTCATGCTACTACTCAGTGAGTTTGAACTATGCGAAATGGCGCCGTGGCCCACCTAAAAACCGCCTGTGGCCCACAATTTGGGAACCACTGGTTTAAGCCTTTTCAACCTAATGGTAAATCCGCACGTGCCGGCGTTAGTCTAGACCAGGGTCTCCAAACTACGGCCCGCCAAGACATTTCACCCGGCTCACTAAGACATTTTTTTCAATAATGAAAAAATAATGTATTTACAAAAAATGTATTGATTTCGTAGAATGTTACATATCCCGAAACAATTCTATCACGTAAGATCTCCGGTCCTCGAACTGTTGTGTAGTGGCTCTCTGACAAAAAAGTTCGGAGACCCCTGGGCTAGGCCATAGAGAGCGTCTAGAAAATAATCAGCATGAATAGCTTTCCCAAATCGAAACATTTTGCAATAAAAATGCACTCGGCGTTTAGAAGCACATAAATGTGTGAGAGTGGGCTACATTTTCTACTATGAAGTCAAATCGAAAACATCAATCGAATGTCACGCGAAGCACTGTCAATAGTCTCCGACTTGCTACCACTAACATATTGGTATTGATATAGGAACGATAGTGTCAGAGAAGCCTCAACCACAGGCATTGCACTGATTTGTAATAAATTTTTATTGCTATTGTGTAATAATTGCAATGACACACTGACTTCACTCACCTATTTTCCTTTTTCTATCTTGTCAATCTGTTTTTACACATCATTTTATGAGAAGTGGCCCCAGAGCTGTGTCCAGTATTTTTAAACTACGTCCAACACACTTTTCTTGGGGGGGGGGCGAAAATGTTTCTGCCCCCCCCCCCTGGTTACGGCTTGCCGTGCATTAACAAAAACCCTTTGCCCTTAGTAGAAAAACAGGCTAGGCTGCTGCTACACTGCTGGCTAGGCTGAGCGCGTGGAAGCATAATAGAAACAATGCAAAAGGGCAACACCCTGTAATTTAAATTCACTGGCATCCGTAATAGTTGAGACCAAACGTAATGCGACCGGCAAAGTTATACAAAATTGGTACAAACATTGCAATACGAAAAACAGTTTAAAAAAAGTGAAGAACATGAATTGGTCTGAAGAATTATCACTTCTAGTCTTAACATGGATTTAAAACCGTTGCTCAAAATACATACACAATGCAAATATACTGCGCCACGCTAACAACACGTCCCAACACTACACTATGAAGAGCAAGGAACACGTAAAAATGTACGGAATACGAACTGACCTGAAGAAACATGACAACAGTTCGCTGGCACCCAATGCAAGAACTGTGCAAACTTGCGCCAGCATCGAGAAAAACATACCCTTTTTGAAGCAATACTTTTTTGACGCCCCTCCGCATAAATGGAGTCAGTTTTGCATATTGACTTCGGTGATAACAGCATTATGGCCAGATGGTGTGTTTGAAACTAGGGCTGTGGAGCGGGAACTCAAATTTCAGGCTCCGGCTCTCGCGCCTGGCATCTAGAATTTTTGGCTCCAGCTCCAACATCTTCAGGTTTTTGGCTCCGGCTCCAGCATGATTTGGTCCATTAAAAGTTGAAAACCTTGTAGTGTTTGCACAACTCGCTTGCCCCAAAGCAAGCGCTGTGAAACCGGAATCCAAGTTTCAGGTTCCCGCTCCAACATCTGAAAGTTTTGGCTCCGACTCCGGCTCCAGCCATTCAAAATTGCTTGGGCTCCGGCTCCACAGCCCTGTTTGAAACTACAGTTCGCAAGCTTTCTCTAAAACTCGCTTGAGTTTTGCATCATTTCACCCGTACGCTTGTGCTTGCGATGGACTGAAGATGCATAAATGACGCGAAATCGATGTCCTGGAAACGCTTTTTGCGGTCAGACTTAGATGCGTCGTCCTCGTGGAGATTTACAGCTTATTTGAAACTAAATATGCATAGGTGAAACGACTAAATATGGCTAGATAAAAAAAAAAAAAACAGCGGACAATCAGTCCAGGCGGTGCGAACGCAGACGACGCGATAGCACGCGTCTGTTCAGCTTGCTGAAAATACAGCCTCCGAAGTCTTCCTCACGCATCGTCAGCGAGGTCCAAATAGATCGACTGTGACTTTCGTGTACGTGGGAAACAAGTCGCGCGCGATAACCTGGCGGTGAAGAAACAATGGTTATTGCAAGAAAAGTTGCTTCGTGCGTGAGCTTCCCTGGAAACAGCAGTTGCAATTCTCCGAGTAATGTTCACAAGCGTTCATTACTTTGGGCGACATGTTACATAGCGCAAGTATTTTCCATCTGATACGAGAGGTTTATACCTGCTTCTGCGCACGTTATCTTTCTGCTAAACTTTGACAGTCAAGGTCTAATGTGCAAAATAAACTTACTCCGGTTGAGAATTAGAGCACAAGTAGAAAAATCTCTTTTCCATCAAAAAGCAACAACAACGCAATTTATTAAATTTCCTCTTGGTTACAAACAGTGACGTAGCGAAGGGGGGCTGGTAACTCCGGGCGGCACTTTGTAGGGGCCGGCGAGTTGTTGATGAAAAAAACTCTTTAGTTTTGTGATTAGAACCACCAGCCTAAAAAGCTTCAAGCATGGTTGTGTAGTGAGGAAATTGATGACTTGATTACGCCAAAGTCTACATCAAATCCAGGGTGCTAAACTACACCTGTTTTTGTCTTGAAATCAGCGCTTTTTAACACACTTCCTTTGGGGGCAATTGCCCCCATTCCCTGCAACTTCTCACCCAGCCAAAGTAATTTCCCCACTCCAGTCAAGAGCCTCTTGAGCAATGGACAGAGATGAAATTTACCGCAGGCTTGCAAACATTACTGGTCCGGTAGGTCGAGGTTAAAAGTGCCCCCTCTTAAAATCTGATAAAAGACCCTGTTTGAAATCGACGTGAGTCGAAGCAGTCTTAATTCCCCTTTTATCCTATCGTTCGATCTTTAACAACGCCCCAACAGCACATCATTACATCATGTGAAACCAATCGCCATTGGCGACAAACATATTTGGCATGTCTCATGTTATCGTTTAATGTTCAGTGGGAGATTCTCAAAAAACAAGTGCCACAAGCTATGGCCTAGTCATTAGGTGGGCTTATCAACATCAAATTTGGCGGGAGAAGTGATGAACTCTGCATAGGTAAAGTTGCTCAGTTTCAGTAGAACCGATGTTTTCCTAAACGATTTAAAGTATCGGAAAATGACTTTCTTGAAGAATATAGTGTGGTTGGTGTGTTTGCGTGGGTAGTTAAGAGCACAGATTGTACGCTTGAACCGCAAGTGAAGTGAATCAGTGACAGCCGATAGGCAATGTGGCTTTCATAAAGGTTTGACTCTTTTGTTCAACGGTACGCTTAACATTTGCAATCATAGAAAAAGTAATATCAACAAGATAACCTTGCAAAAGATGTTGCTCTCATTTTGATAAATTAGAGGCCATGAATCTAAGTCTGAAACCTAACGCAAGGGCAAACAACATGTTTGGCTGTGATGATGATGAAGGCTTTTGTTGAAATGGTATCAGCCGAAACAATTGTACAACTTGGCAATAGCTGTACTGAAAAAAGTTGTTCAGTGCGATTTCCATCGAACTTAAGACGTTGTAATCACTACTGAGTAATAAAAAGGCGGATTTCATACATGATAGGGTTTGATAATAGTTTTCAAAATAGACGTCCGTCGCCAACGGACGAAGGTCGTCGTCGTCGTGCGTATGATTAAATCGTAAGATCATTTTCTTCTAACCAGGCGCACAGAGCCGGTGGGGGTGAAGCAAGATCTGCATTCGCTGCAGGCATCCGGAAAGAGTCACAAAGTCCACTTATGACATGTGCCGCAGTTTGAGCTTCTCCAGAACCGCATGGACATCAAGGATCCGGAGCCATCTTTCATCGGTGTAGTGATTCCCGGAAGCGTCCGACTTGCGTTCTGAGGTGGTTCGTTTTAAGCTCGCCGTTCGTCAGAGCAGCAGGGCGTTAAAATGTGTGATAATAACCGGGCTTTCTGTATTTCTAACACGTTAAATTCGCATGCACGCTAGATTTGTTTTAGATTGATTTTAAGTGAATAAGCGTGTGTTTAGTGCAAAGATTGTAGGTTCTTCTGAGAAATTAACAGAAATTTACCAGGGCTCAACTACCGAACTGAGCCTTCTGAAAGTGTTGTTAAGCCCACGCTTTTTTAACTGTAGCCTTTTCAGTGGTAGTTGTGTTCAAATAATGCTTGTAACCTTGTTTTTTAAGAAATGTTTTAGTGAAGCTCTTCGTATTAGCTTTTTCAGTGAAGAGATGTTTTAAGTGGAGCTTTTAATATTTATTTGTTTCAAGTTAAGCTCTTTATGCTAAGTTTTTAAGAGTAACTCTTAATGTTGATTATTTTTTAAGTGAAGCTCTAAATGTTAACTTTGAGCCTAGCACTTACAAGTAACTCTCAGTGTTAAATTCTGGCTGCGGGCACGTAGATAGCAAACTCGCTATTTTTTCCCTTTACTATCGAGCAAGACTTGGCTACGCTTGACGGGATAGCAAATTCGCTATTTTGTTCCTTTACTATCGAGCAAGACTTGGCTACGCTTGACGGGATAGCAAATTTGCTATTTTGTCCCTTTACTATCGAGCAAGACTTGGCTACGCTTAGCGGGATAGCAAATTTGCTATTTTATCTCTTTACTATCGAGCAAGCATATGCCTCGCGCCACAACGTCACTACCGAAACAGCCCATCGCGTTTTTAATTTTTCACAGCGCTTTTCTCCTGACTGACCAATAAGAACTTGCAGCACGATCACTGCAGTTAAATTTGCAATGCACTGATGATGATAACAGGAGTTATCGAAACGTTTGCAATATGTCGTTTGTATCGTTTTCACTGGCCGGTAATTCGTTTAAATCCGTTGATTCCAGAATAATTTGTTTTTGACAGAAAATTTCCCACTTCAACCATTCGATTATCTTCAATCGCTGCTGGAACATGGATTTCCATTCTTGCTCTCAGAACAATTCTGACCTTTGTCTGTGGCTTGAATTGTTCAAGGGCTTTTTGTCAGCCACAAAAAACGTCTTGGGTTCAAAAGTTAGGCTTTTTGACGCCTTGATGATATGCTGTGTTGCAACACCTTTCAAAGCAGGTTTTTTGCTTTCTTCAAACATTAATTTTTTTGGGGTACAAGTTCATGACGTTTTCCGTGAAGGTTTCCCAAGCACTGTATTGGCTTTTCGACAGATTCTGGAACAAATCGTAACAGCCAGTTACCCCATTTTCCCAGTTTTTTACCCCAAGCCCACTTTCTTCGGCTGTGGAGACGGGACGTATTGTGTTGGTTGAAGCGGTTGTTGGTTAATTTCTGGGTTTGCACTGCACTATCCAGCAGACTGTTTCCGGAGCCGACTGCGCCGGCTCTGCCAGCTCGCCTGGCGGCGCTTCCGCTCGACTCGTTGTATCTCCGTTCAAACTTCTGATAAATTCTTCTCGATTTGGTCTTTGAATGTCTTCAGAAAAGACGTCTATTGGAAGACGTTCTCTCAAAAGCGTTTGCAAAGCTTCTTTTCGAAGCTTTATAGTTTTCAATATTATTTCGTTTAGCAACTTGTTTCTTCAAGTATTTTACAGTTACCATATTTTTATGCTCTTTATCATATGGTAAAAGTTTATTTAACAAAGTTTAGCAATCCCGAGAGAGATTTGAAAGATTGCTGCACTCGTTATCTCAATAATTAATTACACTAATTTTCTTTTTTTTTCCGTTCAAAGTACAAACTCTTCCGCTGTAACACGTAAAATAAGTGTAACATTTGTTATACTTTCTTGCAGCCTCTGTTGAACTTGGAAAATATTTTGTTTCTTTTGTTTCAAGGTCAGTTATATAGAGTTGTATAGGGTTCTGATAGGTGTGGGTGTGACGTTTTTGGTTAGGCGAAGCGTTGTTTTTCCGATATTATGTGTTTTTTTTCCCGGGATTTGTCCACCTATATCCTCAAAGACGGAAAATAGCTTTTTGTCATTCAACTCTCTTTCTCGATCTACTTCTCCATGATCAGGGTTGCCAGGCCCAAGAGAACAAAAAATGCCAAACTACTCGCAAAAAATGCCAAATCGCTTCAAAAAAAGCCAAACAAGCTGAAACTGGCTGAATGCTGTTGGTTTTGATATTACCAGATGAGTAATTTGGCAAAAACACAGTGGTGCTCGTGAACAAGGTGCCAATTATGGCATATAAAGCAACAAACAACTATTTAACTTTAGAAAAACAAGCAGAATTAAACTAAAAACACTCTCACTCATTTTTCACCAGTGGATATACAAGGTTTTGTCCCTGAAGCCAGAGCTAGAACAAAATATGTTACCATTTACTTTTGCTTGAAAATGCTGAATAGAAAATAGTTACCTGCGAAATACAGGAAACAATAAATCACAGTTCATGAAACTAAACATGCGCCATCATGCTACAGTTTCAAATCATTTGATTCTTAAAACCAAACATTAGACATGTCATAATTCCACAAAATATCTAACTACAATAAGAAAATCTACCAAATCTGGCTGTTCTGGTATACATAATCAAAATCTGCTACATTCACATTAACTTAACTGTTTTTAACCGGGGAAATCTACTAAATTTGCTTTATCATGGTTTAAACTTATATGAAAATTTGTAAAATCTAGCAGCACTGTTATGTGCTTATATTAAAATATTGCTAATGACTGCACTGATATGCACTTATTACATACATACAAACATGAAGAATACCAATAATCTACTAACAACAACACACACTGTACAGTAGATCCTTTCTTAAAAGAAACTTAAATACTGTACAGCACAACAGCTAACCTTATTTGCAAAGACTTTCATGTTTACTTTCCGAAAACTGCACAGTCTACGCTGCTTAAGACGCTGTACTGTACAATGTGCCGCAGATTTCGAAGTCTTGTCCAAAAAAGTATTGTCTGTTACTCTGTGACGTCACTTAGACGGCAAAGCCGCTTGTATGTTCGAGAATGGGACGGTGGTAGAAAAGAGAGGACCTTTGTCTTGAGAAAAAATTATATAATTCCAAGCCGATAGCAGTAACTGAGCCAGAGGTTTAAAAAATGCCAAAAAATGTTTTTTCATGCCAACATCATCAAAAAGGCCAAAAAATATGTCAAACTATGACGTACATGTCAAACACCAATTTTTCATGCCAAACCACTTCAAAAAAGGCCACATTTCTGGAATTTGGCCTTAAAAATGCCAACCTGGCAACCCTGTCCATGATGAAGGCTACCATATGTTTATCGGGTACTGTACGAAGCACTTTCAGCCCCAGGCCTTGGTGCCATACCGTGTCATAGGCAGCTGTCAAATCAACGAGTGCAACAGCAGTTTTCTGCTTGAGTTGGAAGTCGTCCTCTGTGATCGAACGCAGTTGGAGTACTTGGTCGACCTTCCAACGCGAAAACCGAAGGTAAAGAATAACACTGTGCACGCGCAATTGAAAGAAGCCCAGCCCAACAACCAGAACAAGTTTGCAAGTAACGATGGAGGCTGGAAGCCTATACTGCTTAACCAGATTCGGATTTATCGCCTATTTGACAACAGGCTAAATATTTAAATGAGCCCGCACCTTAAGAGGGCCCAGCCCAGTGGCGACTAAGTTAACGTTTGAAGCCTTATATGCAGTCTAAGAAAATAACCTATTCTGAAACGTGAAATGAACAATGAAACATTCTTTAAATTACTGACATCAGATCATGATATTTTATTATTATAGCCTGCTATATGCAGTATAGCTATACTTTGTTTTATTTAAAGACGGGGATATTCCATGGAAATATAAGCAAAGATAAATGTTTGTATCTGTAGTGTAGGTATCCGTCATGACCCCGCAGTAACATATATTTTGTATTTTTTTTGTTTCATTCCCGACAATGAGTAAACAATCGAAGCTAACTGATGCGGCTTAGCGCAGACTGAAAGTCAACAGGAAAGAAAATGTAACGAAATATACCGGGTCCACACTCATAGATGTATAAGTAAGCAGGTATAAAAAATAGGAAGAGCAAATGATGACAAAGGGGCGAACAAACAGGAAAAAAACAAGACCCAGTTCAGTTTGTCAGTGTTTCATTGTGATGATCAAGATGTTTTTATAATCCTTATAACGTTCCTATACTAAGCACAAAATATGATCTTAGTTTATTATAATTTCTTTTGAGCAACTTTGGGGGCGGTAAGGGCGGCACTTTTATGGTCGGAGCCGGACGACACTTGGCCTCGCTGCGCCACTGGTTACAAATCAACAAATGAACATCGTTCACTTTGTCATCAACCACAGACACGATAACTTATCTGCGAACAGAAAACGAGCAACAACTTGAGCACCATGAGTGAAGGTTAATGCTAAAGCAGAGACTCGATTAGCGTTTTGGTGAACACTACAGGTGAGCTTGACCGTTCTTCGACGAGGCCAATAAGAGCGAAACGTTCACCACTCAACAAACGAAGAAACCGAAAGAATAATATTCATTTTCATGCCTGCTTTTTTTATCATTTTTATGCTTATCCTCTTGAGAGGAACGCGGGGAAGCAGACTTTTGGGATAAATGCACCTCACGATCAACAACCAGCTAAGGCAGTTCTACTGGTTCCACACCAAAACGGGACCAAGCAAGGTCGGAGATGTAATCGCACCACCCAGTCCTTGGGCGACCTCTTGACTGCTTTGCCGTAGGTGTAGCCAGCAGGACTTGCGAGAAGACTTGCCTCGCCTATCTTTCGTTGGGCATTATGGACACATGGCCGAAACAACATAGCTGGGATCTCTTACAACTGTTCACCACGTGTGTTGGACTCCGTCAAGTGTGTATACAGTCACCTATCCTATTCATTATCTATATGAATTGGATACACAGTCACATCCGAGTCGACGAAGTTGCCACTGTTGGCAGCTGCAGGACAACCGTTTGCTTTTTGCTGACGATTTTATGTTAGCATTTTCTCAACAGGGCCTCCAACGTGCCCTTGATCAATTTTCTATTGCGTGCGACCAAGCCAATCACTAAACAAACAAACTGAATCAACAACGCACAAACTAATAAACAAACCAACTGAAACGGAACGAATAACAAACAAAACCGAAGAGTCAATTAAACGGAGAGCACTGGGCAGTCAAATTCTTACCATGTAGCTCAACGAACTGATACCGTCTGATTGTTGGTAACGAGCAACTTCCCCGATCATGGCGACTCGCTGCGGATTCGGTGTATTGCCTTTTTCCCGATCGTGCTTTATCATTTTGTACCTTGACGCATCAGCGAAAACGTTAGGTTTTTCAACACGGATATGGTTAAACCAGTGGTTCTCAAATGGGGGTGCGCGTACCTCTTGGGATAAACAAGGGCGCTCCAAGCGGCACACAATTGTCAAAGTGGTTTCATAATGAAATTTTAACGTTACAGTACGATATTTATAGGTACATTTCTTATTATGGTGATCATGATTACAGTCAAGGATCTAAAATTCTGAACGCTAAGTCGTTCAGTCTGATTTTGCTGGAAGACACGAGCGCGCATGCTACGAATGGCGGCTGCGATTGGCATTATTACGCAATAGGCGCTGGGGTTTGGGTTGTTCTTTTTCCTTGGTTCGCAACCCATCAATGAAACACTTAAAACTCCCTCCAAAAAACGTAAATTTATTTTCAAAACTACAAGAAGGGGCCCCGTTTATTTTCCGCAGAATGATGCATTTCCGTGGGCAACAATATGAGTAGGTTAAATCTCGATAACGCTGAGGAATCGGGGTTCGGACCAAGAAGAGATAGGGACGCCTGCGTCATGTGCTTGTACATACAAAACCCTGCAGGTTATTTCCCGTAGTCGTTGTTGTGGAACTGAACTTACATCATTTCTGAAGAACAGGTAACGCTAGGTCAGACATATACAGTGAAGTAAAAACTTTACAAATATCAGCATCGGCAATGTTAACAGTCGCATGTTCTAAATACAAAAAAAGAATTGATCGTCTCTTGACTGAAGTTGAGGTAAATTGTGGACAGATGTCGGGAAAGCTTGAATAGCTGCAGTCCGGAAAGTTTTTGAAATAAAAAAAAACAAAAAACGAAGAGACTGAAACCCATTTCAACGCAGACACAATCTAGTGACCGACCTAATCGTATCTACATATCCACAATTTTTTTCTCGAGAACCCTTAACTCAAGGGCACCCTATTTGCCTGTTGCATATGAACTGACCGACGAATACTTTAGCGGTCGATTCCTTTGCGATAGAACAACTTTCATTTTCACTGTCTTGAGTTACAATTTACGTGACATCAAAAAAAAGTTACTCATGGACAATGGCCATTGTATGAAATTTCTAAGGTCATTAGGTTGAGTTCTGCGGTTGATAGAGTACTCATGGCTAGAAATAATAAACTAGTAGCTGCAGGGCGTCACATATGATTCGAACTCACAACCTCGGCATCTCTCAACAACCAATTTCAACACTTGGTTTCAGCACCATCCAACTCATATCGATGTAAACATTTCAAAAAGTGTAAGTTTTTCAATTGAAGAACAATGTGACATACAACACACCTGGATATTTCAGCAGGATAGCGAACAATGTTCATTCCTTTCGCTCGTACTCTGGAAAACATCTCGTCGTCTTCACCACCCCATCCCCAGAATCTGTTACTGTAGCCGTTAACTTTTTCGAACTGGTCGCGCGTGAACGCCGTCACACCACCTGCCCAGTGGAGCAAATTCTTATTTTACAACTTGCTTGTTAATTTAACGAAAATCTTGCTACAGGCGGTGGCCTGATTAATGCAAATTTTGTCGTGTCACGTCGAGCTTTCTAAAGTACAGTACAACAACGCAAGAAAACTGCAGCAAGCACAAAGAAAATGCAAACAAGAATACACTGTACAACTAGAATCTTTTACAGTATTTCAGGAATTCGTCAACAGCATTAAAAACGGCAACTGAAACAGGAGTCGACGCATCAGGAACACCAAGTAGGAATAATCGCAAGAAGTTGACGTGGCCCAAACCATTCAGCAGGCGCGCTTTTGGTCAGAATATAACGAACTTCATTAAAAACTGCTGTTCGAGCTGTGCAGTGAATGTTGCAATGAAACAATAGGTGTTATTCGGTCTCTGTTTCGCCGCAAACACAAACACGGTAATTTTTTTGGACTTTGGTGATACCTGACGGGCTATAGGCGAAGCGAAGCATACAGCGTATGGACGTCAGATGGGCATTGATTCCCAACAAGTGATGGGTAGTGGGTAGTTATATTGTTTGCTTGGTTTCCAATGCTTATTTAAGAGGCTCCAATAATCGGCTTGAGAGGTAATAAGTGGTTTTACTTTGCTTATGAAGCTCATGTTATAGCTTTGTTTAGCCAATTTGATTTTACGTTGAATCAGATTTATAAACTTATTACAGAGAAGTTTATGATTAATATTTTTGGTTTTACTTTTAAGCTCGTGATTAAGCCATGGCTTACTGCTTTTAGAAGGAATCATTTTCGTAGGAATAGAAATTTTGAGTGTTTGGTTGACAACGTCTGTTCTAATTGAATAAACAAAGGTTTTCGAATAAGGGGATACTGTAGGGCAGGGATCACCAGAGTGGTGCCCGCGGGTCTGTTCTAAAAATAACATTAGCATGGTCAATGCCTTCACATTAACGAATATCAATACCAAAATAATTAAAGGTAAATTGAGCAAAATTTTTATTTCAGAAGTGTGTATCAAACTAGTAGCCCTTCGCATTAGTCGGTAGCCAAGTAGCTCGCAGTTTCAAAAAGGTTTGTGACCCCTGGCAAAGGGTAATAATTACAGTACTGTATTTAGTAATTTACAACTTACTGCTGATTTTGCTGGTCTATTTATATTGGATAATCGACCTCATGAGGAAACATAATGAACGAGGCTGCATCAACAAAATCAACTTCAAAAGAAGAAACATTCAATCAACTCTGCCAAGCCATCACAAACATGAATGAAGAAGTGGTCAAGCTAACTAATATCACACAAAACCCTTGAAAACAAACTAGCTGGAATACAAAAAAAGATGGTTGAACATGAAAATAAGTTGAATCAGCTTGAAGCATAAAAAGTACAGCAACGCTATGAGATGGTTCAGAAAACAAATCTGATTGTTTTTCAACTTGACAGACAAGAACAGCACATAAGAGAAAATATTCTTATTAAGGCAGTAGGAGAAGATAAAGAAGACAACGATGATGGGGGAAAAGGTCTTGTTCAAAATAGCAGATGAGCTCGAAATCGATCTCCAAGATAATGACATGCAGAGAGTACATCGGCTAGGACAAAAAAGAAGAAACAAGGAGAATCCACGTCCAATCATTGCAAGATTTGTGTCATGCAAAAAAGAAACGAGTTTCCTGCTTTTCCTGCTAACAAAAGGGACCTCAAAAATATCAATGGCAGACGGCACGTCTTCGTTTTTGAATCTCACACCTCTACGGTAGAAGCTACTGAAGTACATGAAAAAATCCCTGTTATGATATATTTAGCTCTTGCTACACTCGAAATGGCTATATACAGGGTGTTTCACAATTGTTGAAACAAAGCGGCAGCTTCTAAAACCTTTATCGATGACCTTATTCATTTTTCTCTTTCCAGATTGTCATAGGGAAATAGTTAACCTTTCTATATATCAAACAAAAAATAGTCTAATGATGCCTTG
>Ga0210059_1006001_pt1 | contig 19512 bp, 7 predicted proteins | sample Ectturendosymbi2_FD_188042 | JGI IMG/M metagenome (GOLD analysis project Ga0210059, IMG submission 188042) | Ecteinascidia turbinata endosymbiont from Florida, USA - Sample 2 (SPAdes) (version 2) | ecosystem: Host-associated > Tunicates > Ascidians > Unclassified | place: Key West, Florida... | reverse complement strand
CCCCCCCGAAGGTTTTTAGCAAACTTGGTCCCTATGCACAAGCATATGTCATCATCATAGTTTTGAAAATGTTAACCATTCACTTGATTAAACACCTGCCGCAATTGTTTGTTTGGCAATGTTTTGCAACTTAAATATCCAGAAAACACTGATAAAACCGCCAGATGACTACACCCTGAAAAGGCTTCGTTATTCCCACCGCAGTGTCTGCCGTCTCTGTACGCCAATTCGACGATGGTAATACGTTTTAACTTTTGTCGCGAAGTAACGTCTAATTCCTTCTTGCAAGAAAAGTCAAACAATAATCGAAATTAATAAATTTTTATCGCGCCTTTGTTCAAGGACATCTTGAAACCTTGAAATAACGTCGTTAATCAACAGATCAACTGAATGGAACCAGCCCATGAGGGAGTGAAGTATCATTACGGTCACTTTTCTATGATGGATGCTTAGCCTGATTATACTAGCGGTCTTGTAGCTACAAAGTGTGGACACTCGAAACAGGGTTGCAATCAACTGACACTTTCGGGGAGGGACAGAATAATTGTAACTTGTAATATTTTCACGGGTGGTAAAATGATGGGAGCTTGCTGTTGTACGTAACAACTGAACATGTGTTTGAAAATTTCTGGAGGGCAATTGCCAGGTTGCTTCTCTGGTTGTGAGCCTGCCTCGCAATGTCTGCGCTGATTTTGACCGACATTACGGAACATTAAAATTTTTCAGTCATTCCGAAGCAATCTCAGAACTAACAACTTCTTTTTAACTACTTCACCCACTAATGCGAAGGTCCTATTTTGCAATTTCAAGAAATAGCAACAAAAACGCAGGCACATGAGACATAAGTTATTCACATAACTTATTTCAGAATGAAGAGCGTTTTCCAAGAGGGACATAAAGGCTGTTTAAAGTTTCATACTGGTTTGCATTGTGCTATCTTTTAAATGTACAGTATTTCCTGAAAGTCAGTGTCACATGCACAGTGGTGTGTTTTAAAGGGGAAGCGAGCGGGGAGGGGCGGCCCTCGACGTGTTTCGCGTGTAAATGTTTCTCATTTTTGGTAAAAAAAACTTATTATCCACTCATGCAATATACTCTGAAGCAAATCAAAGCAAAGCTTTTCTTTCAAATGGGCTCCAACAGCGACTGTAATGTGGTAGTGCTCTGCTTTCAAAGCGGCCTCCAACACTAATTGTAAAATTAGAGAAAGGGTGGCGATAAGAACTTGTTATCCCTTAACTTGTTGCTAGCTTTGTCTTCCCAGCTTAAGTTTGCAGTGTTTGTAAAGTTGTGCATCATAAATACCCTTTTGCCATGTCTGTTTTGTTAGTCATGCAGTCGTCTCCAGAACGTATCCTTGGGTGGCCCGCATATCCTCTTCCTAGGCTTGATCAAAAGGTCTTATCACGATTGAAGGAGCATGATGACGTCTTCAGAGCCCGTCTTTACAGCATTTCCTCGGAACCATCAACCTTAAGTCCACCACCGGACATGCACTTCATTTTCCTGAATGTTTCAGATTATCTTTCTATTCAGAACTTTGCACATGCAAGTTCTTTTTTTTGGAATTGCAAATGAAACCGGGTGGTGTCTAACCAAGTAAAGTGCAATGCCCCCGGGGGTTAACACATCTTCAGGAAACACTTGGTGCGACGCAACTGGCCAACTGCTTCTTCTGATCAGGGAGTTCTTTGCTTTGTAAAGGAAGAAAATGCCTTCTAACCGAGGTAGGTACACGAGTTTGTTTGTGGAGGACAACGTCGGATTTCGTAACCATGAATTGTCCACTGAAGGGAAATTTACGTATGACACAGGTTTGCGTTTTTGGTTACGGAAGTTTGTTGTCGAAGTTCTTCTTGAGTCGAGAGGGGCAGACGGCTTAAATAACCCACTGTAAGTTTGTCATTAAAGGAAGTGTGAATAAGTTTGGTTTGATTTTTCGCTTCCTTCAAACGTAATCTGCAAAACATCCAAACAAGTGTCCATTAGCAGATACGCAGAAGCTCTTCAAACGTGGGAATTAAAAGTTATTGATATCATTAATTGGTCTAAACATGTAATCAAGCACTTGACGCATTTCCTTGTGCTACCCACTTTTTTGTGCTCGTAAAGCAATCAACTGTAAATCGTAACGGCCTTCTTTTCTGGCCCACGTGAAAGCGTTCATTTCATTTCTTGCAACACCATTTGCAACTCGATTGTATTTTTACGGCTAATCAAAGGCGCGAAAAAGTCTTTTCGCGAAAACTATTTTTCAAAATAATATTTTTTTTGTTTCTTGCTTCATTGTTGGCTTCGCCAAAGTAATTAAGTATATCCCAAGTAACAGCAGGTTGTTTCTGAACTTTGCTTTTGCGGTGTGTTTGACATTTTGCATGTGCACTAGTGACGATACGATGACGTTTGTTATAAGAACATTTTGCACGATGTAGTGTGAGACAAATAGACGCTGATTACTTCTCATGACGTTTCTTAATTCCACACAGAGGCGCAACAGATTTACAGCTTGAAGTCGCATGTTCAGTAATTTTCTATGCGTTGGTGATTGAAAATGGTAACAAAAATTGTGTTTACGTAAGCAAGGCAGCATCGAGAGTTTAGCTGCTAGATAGTACAATTCACATGAAATAAGATTTTTCCTACTGCCCAACAACAATGACAACTGCCCTCAAGTCATCGTGACGGAGCAAAAGATTTTGTTGAAATCTTTTCCGAAGCCGAGCGTCCCTCCCAATAGAAAATATCGCATCATCAGACACAGTGATGTTTACGACCGAAACAAAGTAGATTTATTTGAAAAGTTGCGCACCCTGCCCCCCGGTGGTCGGGTGCTGACGTCATTGTTGAAGAAACTGTTTTTTTGCTGCGCTGCGAGCTGCGATGGGCGATCGAGTTGCAGAAAATACTGTAAACAGTGAAAGAGAAGCCGTCCGCCTGGTCTAGACTTGCAAAAACCCTTGCCCGTGTCTTGAGCGCGGTGCCCCGACTGGTCTATTTGTGTACAAAATTTCCTCCTTCCTCTTATCCATCATAGTTACCCTTAGGCGCCTGGCGTTTCACTGGCAAACGATGAAACTGAACACACGTTTGTCGAGCCATTGCTTAAAAGTGATATTCAGTCTGAAGCTGCTCAAAATAAGGACTGAATCATGCCTTTTCTCATCAAGATACGTTTTAGCCTTCGTGGTGTGATCCCAGTAATGCTTTTTCAACTCATAAGCAAGAACATTATTCTTTCTGCTTCGCGTTTGCAGACGCCGCAGACGTTTCTGTACTGCAACGTCAAACGAAACATATTCTTCTTTGTGATACGTGCAGGTTCGCAAAACAGCACTCACCTTTGAGACGAAAAAGTCGTTTCGTTTTTGTTAAATATCACGGAAATATTTCGAAATATGTTTGTTCGTCTTGAATAAGCCCTAGACCTGCACAAACACATTTCCTTTACCTCCAGCTTGGACCTCAATGAAGAAGGTCCCGCATCCCAAAAATAAATAATGTCCAAACACTTTGCACAATTTTGAAAATTCTCATTGGCTACTTTTCTGATTTTACACGAAAATTATAGAATTTTTTAGTTTTTGCAACATTTTCCGGAAAACCAGGGACTCAACGTTTGAGACTACCTTGGAACGCGTCACGTAGTAAAAGCCTCGATGACAACACACGTTTTGAAACAGTCTCTTGCGCAAGGCTAATTACAAACCTTAAAGAAACATCCGTGTTGATAACAATAAGGTTTTGCGATGTGACGCATGGTAAAGACAAAATCCACTTACTTTCGGGTCACGTTTGAAAAGTGGAAAATTAGATAAGAAGGTAAAACACAATGCGATCATTGATACTGCTTTGTATGAAAGTGCGTTCAAGGGTGTACCAGAACGCTTCCGGTGGCAACTTCACGTGATTTACCTAAATGTCTTTTGAAATAAGTTAGTCTACTTTACCAGGTCCGTATAGATTACAAACCTAAGTCATTTGGAAAAACTCTGCCTAAACTAAACAAGTTTGAAACGGGTTTTGATTGTCATAGACAGAGCCGGTAAGAAAAATTTCGGCCCCTGGAACACACCGCATTCTCTGACTGCCTGGTGATTATGCCTGGTCACTGGCCAGGTGCAAAGGGTAGTAAGACCTATTAGATAAGTTTAATGCTATATCCGATTACCAAGTATTTATGTTCGATAGTATAAACGCAATGCATTTCAACTGATAGACATTACACAAGTCGGTAGTTTCAAAGCGTAATGTCACACATTTGTGAAACCTTTTGAAAAATGAAATGGTGTGCACTACTTCTATAAAATATTTTAGATGAAGACGCGAATAAGACAACATGAAACTACGGAGTGCTTAGGCCTCAAACTATGTAGACTTTATACATCACCTGCGCTGTAGTAGGACTATGTACAGTGACAGCGTGCTCTTTACTTGATGTTCAGCCGCGCTAATCACACTTACAGGGGTTTGCAAAAATCCAGAATCTACGTTTCTGAGGCATGGTTTTAAAAGCTTATTCTGAGTCGTTCTGACCTCGAGTTATTTTACTTTCAGCTTTCGTTTCCTTAGTTGTCAATTTTTTATGGAATAGCCTCGTTTTCTGAATATTGCGTATTGCTCTTTTATTTGAAGCTTTCTCTGACAAATGCTAGGACTTTATCAAAGTGTTTCAAAACATCCACATTTAATTGACCTACAGAAGGTTTGAGCAAACACTCAGAGCCGTCTTAATACAGTATGCGGTGTGGGTCTTATCAGCACTTGCTTGATATCCCACGAGCATAAGAGCCTCATGCTAAGCTGCATGTTACGTGACTTACCATAAAGATATGCTCCTGTACTATATTTGTATTAGGGGCCTTGACGTACTAGATTGCCCGTGGACCCATGATGCAGTTAGGATGGCCCTACGAAATACTTGAGCAAAATCATGCGTTAACGCAGGTTATGGTAGATATACATAAGAATGCAGAAGTGGGTAGTTTACAGTCGATTGGGAGCCTGAATTGTTGGACAACGTGGGATCTTCTGCGAGTTAAATTCGGCACTGGCAGTTATCAATGATAAGAACATGGTCGACAGTGAGGCCTGGAAGCGCCCGACACAGACAAATTCATTTCTTTAACAAATAATGCCTAAGGCGGTGATACACAAATAATGCCTAAGGCGGTGAGCATCTTGAAAGTTCAATTCAAGTTATATCATTTTCAGCTTCTCTTTTGAGGTCCCCCAAATGATCCTGGTTATAAATAAACTGCATACCATTTAATTTTTGCATAGTTAATCACAACTAACAATTACCTTTAAGGCAGGTGAAACAACATTTTTGACAATGAAAGTTGGAGATTGTACTGTACAAGAAACATGGAGTTAATTCAAGAGCTACAAGTAATGCAGTTTTTTTGTCTTAGCCTTGAAAAAGAATGTCTTGCAGCTTTTCTCTAAAAGTGTTAGGTGGCTTGTAAATGGGGAACACAGAGTGCGATCTCCTGAATGAAACGGTCTTTCAAAATCTTATTTATGCCGGTGGCAAGACACGTGTGATCTGCTCATTCTATTGCCTGCACGGTTTAGGTTTTAACATAATGACCCAAAACACAGTCAAGCCGATCGTTGCATGTGCAACAATTAGAAGCTACTCTGTGGTGTTGTGCCGCCAGAGCGGCAGTGGAGTTAACCTGTTTACAGGGAAGATCGACTGCTCACGAAAAATATTGTCTGTATTGCGACTTGTTCGATAAGCTTGCAAAAACTTACTGTTTGCAGAACGTTGCCACTGGAAGCTGCGAAAACTGCCAAAACTTTGTAAATCAACACTTTGTTAACGTTTGCGCTCGTAATGTGTGCCGCTTCCACTGTGGCCCTAGTAATATAAAACTCCCGGCAATTCTGTTGCTTAAATGTTCTGACGTTTTCTTACTTCGATTCAAGACAGACTATTCCTACTAGAAACCTTAAGTTTTTTTAAATGTAATGGAAAATGAGAAGAAACCACCATTTGGATCAGCGTTGATAGCCAAGTTTGGTTGGGTGCACACGATGGTAACGGACTTCCATAACCCAGCGATGTTTCCGACATGTGCATTGATAACTCGCAAAATGATCGTGGATTCGTGAGGTTTAACTCTTTTCAGAGTATCGCTAGATTCCTCCATGAATTCCGAGCAGAGTACAGCGCGCTTGAGTTTGGCCCATATACCTGCATCAAACACAGGAGGAGTCCATAAACGTCAACCTCAACATGCATACTCTTCCTCCCAATACCATCCATTCATCTACACAGCGTTAAAATGTCCCGACCCCAGGACACAGATCGAGTCGGCTAAACGCCAGAGTAGAAACGTTTCCATCCATCTCCACAGTGTTAGAACCACAACGCTACTCGATGAGATATCAACAGCATTTGTTTGGCTTCGTCAACTAGTTCGTACTTTTTTCCAGTGCGTGAATCGATGTTCCAATTTCTAATCACCAGCTTGTTGCAAGATTGCCGTTCACGCTTAAGTTTCAAGTCTCCCAGATCAGAAGTACTCTGCTATGTCCACACTTGCCTCCCCAGATGTGCAGCGGGCGCAACGTGGGCCTCCATTTATGGGTAAGCAGCGGGGAAACCGTTGTGATTTTTTCTAACGGGCTTCTCTGTTTAAGTCCAGAGGCGGTCCCCAAACATGTGCGCGAAGACCGATAGGCGATGGATTTAATTGTTTTTGCGCATTTCATGGTAGAGGAACTGCCTCAAATAATACCGTTGGGCAAACCGGTCACTCCACGTACACATCAGAGGGGGTACTAGTGAACGGTGTTGCTGAGGGCTCATTTGTGTCGGAGAGGCCTTGCGGTTGCATTAAGTTTACTGCATAGTCAGACTTGTAGCAATAACTGCCCCTAAAGAGGAGAGTCTTTGTTTTGCGCTATCGAGTTTCTTTTTTAACGAAACAGTGTGGACTTTGTTTTTGTTTCTTCTGCCTCTTAAAACCATCATTAAAACTCATTTCTACGTCATTCACTGACACGAACTATTTGTAATTAGTATACTCAATTCCTCCAAACATCTGTACTTGAACTCAACCCCACAAGCTGTACCACATAGCTACAAGCCACGTCTGAGCACTGAGAGCGTTCCCCTCACAAGCGATAACCAAACCTCTTTATATAATGGGAATGCTTCACGTTGTTAGATGTGCAAATCACGTTTGTCCCAATTTTTCGCGACCTCCATTATTTCTCAAAACTGCATACTTTTGGGCTTTAAACTTCTTAAAATCAAGCTTTACTTTTAGAAGTCACTTTTCTTGGTATTTCAAACTACACCAAACCAGAAAAAAACTAAACTCGGATTTATAAGATGATTGCTTGCTTAAACCAAAGCATCTGGCTGTTGGTGCAGTTGGATCAAACTCAAACTCTTTCTACATGTATGATTCTACTTGTGGTCATTCAAAAACGCCACGTGCAAACAAAGGTTTTGTATAGACCAGACATTCCCGAAAGCTACCTGTTCTGCGTTTGCAATGATCTTTGACTAGTTATAAAATAGGAACAAGGAACCGTTTTCAGGATCTGCAAACAAAGTTTCCTCTAAAGCAATGGTCATCTGTTTGTGAGAAGTTTGTCAGAGCAATCATGGTGAGAATGAACGGTGATTTAAAATTTCAAATGGTGCAAAAGTGGATAAAAACGAAAGTGTCAGAGAAAACATTGAGGAAGTACCGGTAGTGCTTTGCTTTTCTCATTCAAATGTTTTTGCAGAACTTTTCAGTAGGTTCGGAAAGATTTACTTTGTCCGTTGGTTGTGTGAAAACTATGTTGTATATTAGGCATTGCTTTGTATGCCAAAACGTGCCGTATTGCAGAATTTACACAATATGACTGTTACCTTTTTTGTCAATTTACAAGTAACAAAACGAATATTCCTGTGAAACGCAATTCCAGCTGGCTTACTTATAACTGGTGACATGCAACATTGAAAGCAGGTATGAGACTAAATTGTTTACTTCAGGAGTAGGTACAAGTTCAGTTTTAACACCAAAAACACTAACAATATAACTCCTATGCGCTTCAAGTACAAACTGAAGCTAATCCAAAAGATTAGGAAACGCACATAGAATGAACAAGTGCTCGGCCACGACTGCAACCTCAGAAAATCCTAATTACTAGTTTTACACCCTTTTCTTATGGATTGGTTGTAGTTTGCGGATGTTTAGCTGACCGTTATGAGGGAGTTGCGCCTTTGCGCGTCATACCATTTGAGAACCCGTGCGTTATCAACACGGATCGACAAAGGTGAGAGCTAGCAGCAGTGTAGTCGTTCTGTCTGTTTGTACCGTTTACCAGTGTCCTCATGCCTGTTCTGGCTCCGATGCCTACGTCAGTGAAAAAGATACGTGTGAACGGCTCTGGACGAGGGCAACAGTTGTGGGGAGGGGAAAACCAAGGAAGAAGGCTGTCTGCGTGCAAATTCGCTTTTCTGACGATAGCGTTAGTTTGTTACCGCCCCAGGGAAAGATTCGACCATTTTAAAAGCTCCACAAGGGCAAACGCAAGCAAACAACTGTACCCAGGCAAAGAGGCAGTACGAACGAAAAGACTTGTGCTCCTTTCGAGCTGCATCTTGTCAAAGTTTTGGCTTTTGGAATAGTTGTTTGACGCGGATAAGATGCCATTCGATGCCAGGGCGCAACAAATGTAAGTAAACGCAGTAGTTGTAAGAACGATTAAGATTCAGTGAAGAAGGGAAACGTATGTCTTTTTCAAATTTGATAATTCCAGATTTTTCTTTGTTTTTGTTCTCGAATTTAGTGAGCATGTTCCAGTGTACCAGTGAACGCATGTGATGAATGTCTATTTCTCACCAGCAAGTACGTACTCTCCACAATGGGGGTAAGCAAGGAATCTGCCCCATTGTAGAGAGTAGGTACGTGAATATAGATACGTGCAAGTTTGAATCATCGCAAAAGGATGGAAGCAAAACGCAGTCGGCTAATTTCTCGAAAGCATTCAAAAAAACTTGTGCTTTTAACTGTTGTTACCAGCGTTTGCCTATCCGAATAACCTGAAACTATCTTTGTGTGCAACGTCACAGCAAATGGCAATGTTATAGTTTTATAAACTAATGCAAGCTGCGTAGGTAGCAGAGAATTTTGTTGCACGAGACATGTGGATGTGGACATTGCTGTACAGTGAGATATGCTTCCCCTTTGTTTTCGGACAGTTAGTCGCTGGCAACAGACCTTGTCATATGTTGCAATGCAATCAACTCTTTCTCACTTTCAGTAGTTTTCAGGTCCTATGATAAAATAACTTAACTTACAAAACATCGTCCTCTTCTTTCGATCATCAAATCCAATTTCTAATGAATCGGCGATAGATTTGAAACAGCAATTATTGTGGAAAAGAGGGTTGGTGGCTCCAAAAAAAGAAACGGTGAAGTTAAATAAAAATTTTGTTCCCACTGCCTTTCCTTCAAAGACGCAACAGACATAACGATTGGTGGAACTAACAGACACAGAAATCGATTATTTTCCTGGCGTAACAAACGCTTAGAGATAAACTGCAAAGATCGCCATCGTCCGAAATGTGTAAAATCTGCACTTCGTGCAATAGCATCAACATTCTAAGACGTTCGGACAAATCTAGAAGTTTTAATTGCTGTAAAGAAAGTCACACTTCTTGCCAAACCACATGCTGCTTGTAGTGACCCCCCCACTAAACCACATGCTGCTTGTAGTGACCCCCCCACCAAACCACATGCTGCTTGTAGTGACCCCCCACGAAAACAGTGAAAATGTCTCTGAGAACATGGCCGTCGGAAGGAGGGCAAGCTCACCCTGTATTTTGAAAATTTAAGCAAAAAGGTTGTTTTCTTAGTTTCTGGAAGGAAAAACCAAATGTCACCGCTTTTGACAAAACCCTACAAAATTTTTGCAATAATCTACTGGTGGCTCCTCCCTAGGAACAATCCTTCCGACGCCCATGCCTGAGAATACAGCCGTGCTTTCCGCTCATCGTTTAGTGTTTCTGCTGCAAAACGTTTTACTATGCAAATCGTTAAATATACAACACTGGTGCTTGCAACTATTTACATCAATATCAAGGCAGCCCCGTCGCCACGGGGGGGCTTTGGTGGGCTTAGCGCCCAAACAAATCTCTAAGCCCCCCCAAATTGAATTTGAAACACTATAAATAAGTGGAATTTTGGGTAATTTTATAATGTCAATCCCCCCCGCACAAACACAAAGCCCCCCCCACGCAGAACTGCAAAGATCCCTATTGAAACCTTTCTGGCGACGGTTCTGTATCAAGGTGATGAGCTTGGGAAGCGTTGTCGAGTTGATTAATGAAATTGTGGTAAGTGTTAAAATCGATCAACTCAGTACGAAAATGCAACAACCGTTTGCAAACTGGTATTTTGGTGAACATCATTGAAATTCTCGTGAATCAATAAACTTGCTTTTTTTGCAACACCAATCCCTTAGGTTGGGGGTGGCTTTCAATAATCTCTCTGCGGAATGAAATGATCGCCGCATTGAAGGAAAAATCGTCAAATGGGTCATGAGAGCATATCAAATGAAATCCTTGTAAATGCCAATCACTTTCAGGAGTAGCTGAAATTGCTTTTCTCACTTATCTCTGCCACACAAGCGATCGTTACCTGCACATGACGCCGTCTGAATGTCTGGCAGGACGGGGTTTGGATCGTTTTGGTCTGCGCTCAAGGCTGTGCGACAGAATCAGAGAACATTACTAGGGAACTTTCACGAGAAAGCAAAAAAATGTCACTGTCTTTGCATTTAACGCAGTGGTTCTCATACTTTTTTGGTTGCGGTCCCTTTGGAAAAGTTTGCTGGAATTGCGATGCATCAGCAACAAGAATTTAATAAAGACGTATATCACAATCAAAGTTTTGTTTATTGATGGAACAACTTGACGGAATATGCATAATTTACACTTTACAGTAATCTAATGTGTGGGTTTGCTTATTTTCACTAGTTAGTCGTAGCTTGGATTAATTTGTGAAACTGCCACCCGCATTTACCTCTCAAGGCTTATTCGCTATCAATATATGGTTCTAATCATGCCATGGCAGAAAATTGTGCTTTTCATGAATACGATGTAATGAAAGAGATGACTGTAGCTTCATTTGTCTGATGCAAATAAATTAAAATTTGTGCAATGCGTTTATTAGTAAACAATAACGACAGCTAAAAAGGCTATCTACAGTCAGCACGATTGCACTTAAACAGCAATTGTTCTTTTGCAAAGTTATAAAACTGCACAGAATTTTACGGTTATTAGTTCAATGCATAAAACTGCACTGAGTTTGCTTTTGTGCGACGCCCTTGGAAAATTGAAATGACACACCAGGGCGTCGCGATGCACGGTTTGAGAACCACGGATTTAACGTAAGTAGAATTTGCATTTGTGCTAATGTTCAAACTTCTATAAATCATCTGCAACAACAGCATCAAGTAGTGCAAGATTAATACGTTGTTTTTCCATCCAGGGAAAAATCCACGATTTTTGCATCCAAAGGCACTAGTAGCCAAATGTTTTTGATTAAAAATTACCATCGATGTAAATGTTTTAACGTTCCTTTTTCCAGATTACGTAGCATCAGTTTTTCGCTGTTAGATGCGCTGTTAAATGTTGTGGATAAAAAGATCCTCAATGCTCTGAAATCACCAAAATGCAAAATCGACTGAATTACATAACATCGCAGTGGACGTTGTTCGCGCATATTTGAAACGCACAGGCTCAAGCAAAGAGAATATTTTGCAGTAAATGGTTCGGAGACTGTTGAGAAAGTGGGAAAGTTTGATCACAATCGCGTTTATGATCTAACAAAAGTGGTCCAGGCTAACTTGTACAATGAACTGGGCGCAAGGTAATTTTGACAATGTTCATCAACGTAAGTTTTGTTTGATTGTGTTAGAATTCCCGCGAGGCAAGGGGGCACAAGTCCCCGGGCGCCGAATTACTGGGGGGGTGGGGAGCGCCGAAAAATCCCAAGAATATTGCAAGTACTTTCTTAAAACACAGCACATTTGCTTCTGAAAGACCTTAGGTTCGAAAATGGAACGCCAAACTTGTTTCTTGCCCCGCGTTCCATCAAACCACGGTACGCCCCTGTTTCCAACAAACATTTTCATTGAAAGATTTTGTTGCTTTGGAAAATAACACAATTATAAAAAACATTTTGGAAGTTTGTTTTTTAACAAACACTTTCCTTCTTGAAAACTTCTGTGAAAATCTAGGTGCAAAATTCATTTAATACCTCGTAGTTCCTTCTGAAAAATTGTTTGAATGGAATTGATACAAAACGTGAGTTTTTATGCGAGTTTTCTATGTAACTGATCGATGGGACAGTGCTGCATTTGAAAACTTTAAAACTTTGAAACTATGTTTTCTGAATAGAACGAACTCTTACAAACCATTTTATTTCAAGTCAAACGTGTAATATGCTTTTTAGTGAAACAACTAGTTGCAGAAGAGAGTCAAAAGCATTGTAAACAGAATGCTGAAGAAGTTAAACCGTTATTATGCAACCAATTTATCATTGAGTCTTTACCTAACTTCATGTTAACTCGTCGGTCACGATTTAGCGAAAAACTCACGATGTACAGGAGCAAACACTTGGCTTTTGCTGAAACATTAACTTTGTTACGTTTTTTGTTCCTGTTAACAGCAGCATCATGTCCTTTGAAACGAAAATGTTCAAAATGCGTTTGTCAGTTAATGTAATAACATGCAAAGTGACGCTTACCAGACTAAATTGACATAATAACAGTGTAAGTTGCTCTGCGAATGGCCCATCCCGAGGCAACGCTAGGAAGCGGCATTCGAGTGTGGTTTCAAAGAGACGTCACAGCCAAAGCGTAACGCCCGGGCTTATCCTAATCTGATAAATGAAGTGGTTGATCTTCTTTTACATTGTCGCACAAACATGTTGCGGTCACCATGACACCATGCCGGAAGTGTAGTTTCGTTTCGAGGTTGTTATCGTCAGCAAACATTGCTTAAAACATGAGACAGTTTGAAGATTTTGTAGCGACCACCTGATGAATTACTCCTGAAGCACTTAACTAAATTACGAAAAACTGCCCCAAACGATTATAATTAATTTGTCTTTGCCTCGTATTGATACGTATACTAAACTTTATCAGCTTTACCTACACATGAATTGCTTTGCAGCAACACAGCTGGTTTTGCGTTTGTAGCATTTGAAACACACAGATTGGAAATATGACCATAAAACTTCACTACACCTTGACTGTGAAGGCATGCTGGTGTAACGGCAGTGCAATAATGCGTGTTTGTTCAAAGACACTCTTCTCATGTTTGTTTGGGTGAGTCTTTTGTCTGTGTTGTCGCTTTTGCCCGCATTTTATTAAACAGTGTTAAAGATCAGTTATATCGGAGTGAAAAGGTGAGCGGAGTTCAAAAGATCCAATAATGCCAGCAAGGAAAAAAGACTCAATTAGCGAAGCGCGATTGCTTTTCGGAAAAGCGTTGACTGAGACTGGTGATGAAACAGAACGAACAACCGTTTTTAAAAATCGACTGGGATCGAAACCATTTGCTACTGTTTTCATTTTCAGTGCGTACATAGGATGGGTTGAAATCGTTTCGCCATTTATCAACAGTAGACGGGATAAACTGTTGGCCTTAATGTGTCTCCAAAGTTCAGTATAATTACCAGACGGGGTGATGATAATGTGCGTGCAACTCCCTCGAAATTAAGGGCATGCAACAGTAGCGCAGCTAAGAAGTTTGTTCGGGAAGAGCCAGCCAATGACTTCGTCAGTCACTGACGTCGTCGTGAGGTCGACTATTCCTTCCGCTTGTGTCCTAACAGTTGAAAATAGATTTAACCTACAAGTAAAAATCTTAGCACGTTTGTTTCGGGGTGGGGTGGAATGGCCTCTTCGGCCTCATTCTGGCTGCGCTACTGTCACGTAAAAGGACCACAAATCACCGTGGACGCTTAATTCAACCGGTGTATGCAAAAATAAATATCAAAGCATTAAAAAATCCACCACATGCACCGCATATTTTTTATAGGATTTTCTACAATCAGAGCACATTTCGCATCAATCGAAATAGTTGCATTATAATTGTTCGTACAACCACTCTCTCCTTTTTTGGTCCACCACCCACTCTGGTGCATCTGCCTGTGGAGGCAGGGCAACAGGCCGACAATGATTTAATCGAATTTGTTGTCATTAATTTTTGAAACTCACTTTTGTGCAAAAAGCAAAAAAGAAAGTAAGTAGCAGGCGCTTGGATACAAATCACTGCATCGTTTCACGACCGCTTGCGCTGGAATGCAGAGGTGTCACGAAGCTTAGTGGGAGGTTATACTGGTTGTCGCGTGACGAAAAGGACGTGAAAAAACAAAGCATGTCTCAGCACAACTTAAATCAGGGGTTCCCAACCTTTTTTGCTGCTCGCATCCCTTTGTCAGGTCAGAGCATTCTTAGTACCCCCAAAAAAATTTTGAGACATATATTGCTCTGTAAGAGATATATAAGCTGCTCTGTGACCCAAGGATCTTCGTACCCCTTGATGTTCAATCTCGTACCCCTTGGGGGTACGAGTACCCCCGGTTGGGAACCCCTGACTTAAAGGAAGGGAAACAAAATACGAACAATAAAGCAAATGAAAAAACGGATGAGGCTGAAATAAGTTTTTAAGAGCTCTATCAAACGTGACAACAGAGCTGCTGAAGTGTTGGGCTCTGGTGTTACTGCTATTTCAACCAAGTTTGTTCTATCATGATACGGTTTATTGTCTCTTTATACTGTGCATGACAGAAGATTTGATGAATTGTGGCGGTTTTCGAATTGTTTCGTTTTCAGATCTGTTTCTGCTTTTCCGAAACGATAAACATCACAATGGCGTTTAGGTATGGGTAAAGTGGTTGTCATAGTGGGTGGAGAGGAATGTGAAACTGTATGTGTATGGCGTAATGGAAATATGTCGTGTGTGGTGTTGTGGTATTTTATAATCTATATCTACTGTGTAGTTAGGCAACGGCTAAATTTCCTTGCATTTATTAAAAATGAATGCTCGTCATTTTCGCATTTGCTTTTACATAAATATCAGTAAAGGTCGAGTTTTGGGATGGGTTTCTTGGACCTGGTGGAATGTTATTAGCAAGTTCATTGATGAAGGTTTATGAGTAGTTTGGTAGTGCAGGGTAAAATACCTAGGCGTATATTATTTTTTCGTGGCATTTCTCAAGTTGTCCCCGCGAACGGGGAAAGCGACTTTGATTCTTTCATATATTTATCCAGTGTTTTCCTCTGAGTAATTCTTTCTGTACAATATGATGATATTCTACTATTCTAATTAATTGCTTGCAGGAGGTAGTTGGGTGTCTTAGGGTGTGTTGTTTAATTTGTGTAATTGGAGGCGGTTGCTCAGCTGAAGGCTTATATTGCATTCAAGATGTTTGAGGTGTGGTGGAAGTTTCTCATTTGTTATTCTGTGTCTAATGTACGTTGTTAAGGGTCTTATGTCAGTCGTTGTGACGTTAGGGAATATATGCGGTGGTATAGCCTCCATCTTATCGTGTTTTGGTGAGGATAACATGGGGAGTGTAGGGCGGATGGGTCCTGCTATACTTTGGCTGATGATGTTGTTGATCTGCTACTTTTTGGCTTGGTAGGGTGTACGTGTTGCCTATATTTGTTACGTATGGGGTGGGTATTGTTTCGTCATGATTGCGTTTAGGTCACATGTTGTGTAGTGGTGGTATAAGTTAAGATTTTTGTCTTAGTTATGCTTTCTTTGTTTGTTCCAAGCTTGAGTGATTGTTTTAGGGGGGGCTAATTGGTTTATTCAGGGGTTCTAGTTTTTTCGTCCTTCCATTATGTGTTGAATCCCTGCGCGAGATTAAGTTTTTCTATTCGTAAATATGCCAGTTGTTTTTTGAGGGTTTGCTTTAGCCCTAATGATTGGTGGACATTTTCAAGGCGTTTTGCTTTAGCCATAATGATTGGTTGAGGATTTGCTTTAGCCCTAATGATTGGTGGACATTTTCAAGGCGTTTGAAGGTTTTGCAGGAGAGAAAGTTTTATATATTATAGGGTGGTGTCGTCTGTGCATGGTTTTGCAGGAGAGAAAGTTTTGCAGGAGAGAAAGTTTTACATATTAAAGTTTTATATATTATAGGGTGGTGTCGTCTGTGCATACAACCAATTTTTGGGGCGTTAATCGGTTTAGGTGGACGTGATATTTTTCAGAAATTTTACATTGTTTATAGGAGTTTTAAAGCAATTAGGAAGAGCGTTAGGCTTAATTGATCTCCTTGTTTTACACCTCTTCTTAATGGGAGTGGATCTGTTTATTGGTTAATTTGGACAACTAACGTCGTGTTTTGTTGCACTTGCTTGAGATCATTTCGAAAGATATATGGAAAGTTAACATGATGCAATACCGGACTTAACATTGCATTCGATTGAGTCAGTCTTTTTTGAAGGCTAGGCTTATGAAAATAGCCTCGACTGGGAATTTCTATGTTTGATAAAGATTATAATGTATTTGACTTTATCTAGAAAATGGCATTTAAACCCTACGTGCTTGCTTTCGATGGGACACTCTGGGGATGCCACGTTCATGAACTGATGACTGGGGGAGGAATTATTAACCTTAACCCTTGCCCGGGCTTGGTTTGGGCTTTTTTCGCAACGATCGTTTCTTGTAGACGTTCTGTAACACACAGCGATTATTCGAACATCAAAACCAAACACTTCCCAAGAAAATTTAATTCAATAAGTTCAGATCGCTTACTTGGTTTCTTTTTAACATCGAAACATCAAGTCGTCTTCATAATGGATGAGACTATAACGAACAGCTAAAAGTGTTTGAAACCGAACATTGCCACGGGCAAATGCCGTATCTTGTGTACAGGGCCGGCCTTAGCAAGTGCGGGGCCCGATTTGAAACACTTTTGCGGGGCCCCACTCAGTGGATTGTGCAGAAACATTTTTAGGAGGTCATCAAGTCACAATGGTAGTAATCATGAGTGATGTTAAAGTGCGAAGCCGGAAGGTGTAAAGCCAATTTAGGGGTGTCTGGAGCATGCCACCCAGTTTCACCTCTCCAGCAGAGACTTTCCATGTCCGTCAGGTGGACATCTCCGTAACACCCAATAAATCCATGAGTTACTAGACTCAATAACTCCTCTCTGGCCAGGTAAATACTGCGGGTACTGCAGGCCAATTGGCCATGTTTTAAGCGAAATTAACAACATGCTTGATATGACCAGCCAGCAAAGATAAAGATGTCACGACGTAGCTGCAAAACATCAACAAACGAAAGAGCGTGACAAGCCGTCCCCTGGATTTTGAAATTTGATATTTTCCTATGAACTTTTTAATAGTGAACTTTTTAACTTTTTAACAAAATGTGTCTGTTAGTTTCAAGTTGGCAAAATGAAATTTAACCACTGTTGGCCCACTCCTGGAAAATGCGTTTGCCCACCATCTGGCAAAATCTACTATTGTCCCACCAGGGAAATAATCTTGCCGAACCCCATGCTCCTTTGTGTGTAGATCAGGGCTTCTCAAATTTTTTGCACATGCCCCACTATCCATCAAACGCAATATTTCACGACACCTCATCTACGCTGGTGTATTAATACAATTGTACAAATAAGACAATGTTTTCCAGTTTTCAGTTGACCAAAACGTTTTGGAGCTGGAGCATTACGTTTTTGGACGTTGGAGTCAGATCTGTAGCCAAAAAAATGTTAGATGTCTGGAGCTAGAGCTAGAGGCCGAACCTGAAATTTGAGTTCCGGATCCGCTATTGCAGTCTACGATACGGAAATCGCATTTGCTAAGATAAACGTATTTTTGTGCTTTAACATTAGCGATGTTCCTCAGAACTTTGTCTAAGTTTAATCTGGGAATTTCGGATTCAATGGACATAACTGCCAAACTTTTTAGGTGCTTTTGTTGGATTGATGATCTCAAATAAGTTTTAAATTACTTTTAGGTTAGAAAAACGCCTTTTTCCGGATGTCACGGTAAGGGGGATGGTCAGTTAAATCCTAAGGTAATAAACAAATTAAGATCTCTACGAAGTAAAACAAACAAAATATTTAGCATATCTAGTTATTTTGCGCTTTGAGAAGCGGCGTCCCAAACAAAAATACTGTTGCTCGCCTAAGTCAAACATTTTGGCCACCCAAAATTTTAGGCTGGCTATGCCACTGCTATCGAACCGTATGTTGTAGCAACTACTAAAACTTGACCTGCCAAGTACGAAACGCTTACAACTGAAACAGAAACAGCTTCAAAGCTCAAGCTTTCTCTGCTTTAACTAGCTGCTACTGAAAAACTAGACGACATGTTATCGCAACACAGACCACTGCTACGATTCCACAGAACGAATTCTGATGAAAGAGTGCTAAAACCGCGCAATTCACTTTGCTTTTTGTTGGCAACAGATCTCACCTATACGGCATGCTGGCCCCGCGCCAGCACCACATAAGCAGCTTCACTACAAAGTGTAGGTTTGTGTAGGTTAGTAGGCGTAGCGCGGGGCCCCCTTTGGTGCGGGGCCCGATTGGAAGCAATCGGTCCAATCGGCTAAGGGCCGGCCCTGCTTGTGTATTGGGTTTCACGGCCAAATAAGTGAACCGAGGTTTAAAATAAGAGTAGCGATTATTTGCAAGAAAACAGTAACTCGAAAATCAAAAGCAAGGATTGATAAAAATCATCAGTTTTATGAGTTCTCCCATTTGCAGCTTTGCCATGAAAAGATGGGCTGACGCGGATGTTATGGAAAGAAGCAACTGAATGCTGAAGTTTTGTGTTTAGATCCAGAGTATATCCGCACAGTTTAAGTGTTACGGAAAAATACAAGACTTAAAGTGAGCTTAATTTAAATAGAAAAGCGGGTCACAATCAAACTTCAATCGTATTTGAAACGCAAAAAATAATCCCCAAGCCCCAGTTGTTTGCAAAGACGCACGAAGTACGGTCATGAAAATGTCAAGGCTAGCGCCATTTTCAAAACTAAAAAAAATTCATAGCGAGACCTGTAAAAGCAAAAAGCTCGCAGTACATTGAAAGAACAAAAGTAGAATTAATTTTCTTCTTTAACGTTTTGTTTAGTTACTTTGTTAAGGTACAAAAAAGTTCAAAAACGTTTTCAATTTTACCAAATGCAAGGTGACACGTTCAACCGTTACGTATGCTACCTTCCCTTTCCTAGCAGAAATAGCAGTTGGATCATTCACAACAAAATATTCGTAAACAGGCAGATGTGCGAGCTCCATGTGTAATGAGGCATATGGTGCAGAGTTGAAATGTGCCACTTGGGTTGCTTTGCGATACACCAGGGGTGAACAACTTTTTCGCTCTTGCCAGTCGCATTACGTTTTAGTTTCATTTTACAAATTACGGTCGTCAGTGAGTTCAAGTTATTTCAAAGCAATTATTCCCAATTCATTGTACAACACTTTATGACATCGCGATCCACACTGCTGCACTTGGCGTC
>Ga0210059_1006000_pt1 | contig 19512 bp, 11 predicted proteins | sample Ectturendosymbi2_FD_188042 | JGI IMG/M metagenome (GOLD analysis project Ga0210059, IMG submission 188042) | Ecteinascidia turbinata endosymbiont from Florida, USA - Sample 2 (SPAdes) (version 2) | ecosystem: Host-associated > Tunicates > Ascidians > Unclassified | place: Key West, Florida... | reverse complement strand
CTAGCTTTACTCTGGTACAATCAGCCACAGGGTTGCAGCAGGCCGATCTTATTTCCGCACTCTGCGAAACGCGTGCGTGACTGCAGGCAAAACCACCATGACTGCAGGCAAAATATACCATGGTTGCTTTGAAATGATCTCCTGATCACACCGTACGTCAGCGAACATTATAAATACATGTTTCTGGTTGCTAGAGACTTGTACGAAATGCTCGTACTTTCTAGAAGAAAACATACGTCCCGGCGCTCAACGGTTGGCATTTGAAGTACGAGTATATCGTATGCCAGCCACGAATATACCGTGGGCCGGCGTTCTGCGCTTGGGCAAGTTTCTAGACAAGCGGCGATTGAAGTGTTGGACACCAGTAACAACCAAGTTCCATCCATAAAAAGTGGACCATGCGGGAGCGCAGACATAACGCCCCAGCATGAGAACTGAGCACATTTGATAAAGTTCCTCAGAGAAATATCATCGTTTTTATCAAACGAGATAACTATTTTCTAACAATGAGATTTAAATGCCGTTTCTATAATTCTTTAGCGCAAGGATTATCTGGCAAAAATGAACAACATGTCCGACCACCATGGCGCGGGGCATAATGCAGCTGCATCGGATTCATCGGCTTGAGGCCGGCCCTGGCTTTAGAACGTGAAAACAGCTCACATGAAAGCGAAATGGTTCCAACCACGAGTTCTATCTTGACGCACAGACAAGTAGGCTGTTGATTGCCAACAACTTTCGTCAAAATATTCTTACTACAAACCACATTAAAATGAACCATCTTCCATCGGTTTGGTGACTACTGACAAATCCGTTTTTGTGGTAGTTTAAGGACATTTTGTGATTGTGGTATAACCATAACAATGTTATGCAACTACTAGCACGAGTGTGCAGCGTGGATAGGGTGAGGACTATTCAATGCAGTATTCAGTTAACAGTAGCGAGATTTCGGCACCAGCTGCACCATAAGTAGCATAGTAGCGCCGCATATCGGTGTGCATGGGCGTGTGCCTGATAGCAAAATGTAATAGCAGGCGTAAAATTTATATTGCAGAAGATTCCTAACAAAGTCGTCCGTTTCATTATTCACACTGAATTGTCCTCTGATTGATCCTCAAAAGCTGACTTTTCAACCCTGCGTTGATTTATGACTGTCTTCTCATATGCGAAACACGCACTACCTCTAAACCAGGGGTTCCCAAACTTTTTGTTCATTGGTAACCTTCGGACACTTTATAGGTTCGCATGTTCCCCCAAAATTTTGTCACATTTTTAGCTCCTAATCTCAACTTGATCTGATGCACAATTTGCTATCTATAGCTGAGCAACCCATTGCAATCCCTCTAAATACTTTATAATCGGCAGTTTTAGTTTAACATGTAAGCTGTGTGATTATTAGGCCTACTAATTACAAACACACAAAATCATTCTTTGTCTTTGAATTCCGGATGACTCGCTCCAGATGTGAAGTGAGCAGACTTGGTTTCGTGTAATCATTTCAAAGTGTTTTTTGACAAAGTACATACACAGGCAAATCCAAACCATTGTTTACCGTAAATGTAAACCTGAACGTTAAATAGATTTCTGAACAATTTTTTTTGCAACTCATGTTGAGCTTTTTGCAGGTCAGAATGTCCGAAAGATTTTGAATTTAACTACAACATTGCTCCTGCTACGAAGTCCACATTCTGAGCTTTACTAGCAGTTGTCTTGGCAGTACATCAGCATTGTTACATCAGCATTACACAAGCGCAATAATGCCTACTATTGACATGAAAAGCTCATGTACAATCTTCTGAATAAGCAGCATTTAATGATAAATAAATTATCATTTTCATGGAAGGATCTCTCTGTGGACCACTTGCGAATCACTGTATTAGTGTTTTCAAACGTTGGTAAAACACTGGAAACTAGCGACAATATGTGTAAAATGTGGCACCTCCAAGTTTAATCAATTATTCTTACAACAGAAGAGTTAGGTAGGAATATTACGTTACACATAACGTACCCCTTGAATAATCAAAATGTACCCTTGGGGGTACTTGTACCCCAGTTTCGGAACCCCTGCTCTAAACCAAAAATGATTCAGACAAATAGACAATGAGCAATATAATTCTCACACAGATTCCTGCACAGGCTACGTTCAAATTATATATCATCACCACCTCAACGTAACTTAATTCTTCGTTTATCATGACGGCTGTCAAATTCATCAACAAAATCATCTAAATCTGTTTCTCAACTAGTACCTTTTAATTTAACGCAGATAAATGTTACCCAATCTTTCACTGGTAATCGAATTTCTGGGAAATGTTTTCGCTTATTTCATTTTTGAAAAATTTCTCTCGCATGAAGCGCTGGTGACGGGAAGAGTTACAGCTGCCAGCAACAATCAAACGCAGCTTTTTAAGTAGCTATAAATGACAAAAATTGTTCGAGCGATATAGGCAGCTTTGATTCTTTCCGAAGCAAATTATTTGCCAAAGTTATTTCATGTTTTGAATCATTTTCACTGAATGAATATGATTTGTTAATTGTTTCAAGTTTGTTTCGGATAGAAATGTTTGACCTCCGGGGCAAAGAGCTGAAATACGCGAAAGAATTGTTTCTGAATCATTGAGGAAAATCCGTACAGAGTTCTATGAGGTTGCAGGACCTGTGGGTAGAGATAAAACTGTAGTTACGAACCACTTACGTAAGATATTTCGAAGTCGTATACATAAGGCAGCCGAATGCAATACCACACCCAGGATAAATTGAGATAAATTAAGTGAAACCAATTCTTAATGCTTTTCAGGCCTGTAACCAGCGGAGAGCAGGGGACGAAGCTCCCCTAGAAAATTTTTCGCCTCCCTAGAAAAATATGTTGGACATAGCTTAAAACTACTGGACATAATTTAAAAATTTGGGTCCCTATCGGAAAACTCTTCGCCCCTCCTGGTGTCCAAGCTGGTTACGGGCCTGATGCTTTCACAAAAACTTTTGCTCCTGGGACAAGCAACAATCTGCTGACAGTAATATAACCCAGCTCCATCTCACACTGAAATGCACAAAAGATCAATCTTCCACTTCTGTGACTGTTTCTTAGTTTCGAAATGAGTTTTTCAACACTACGACCCTGTCTGACTAACTTTCACGCAGGATCTGAGCAACCCCTGGTGTGTGTCGTCATAAACAACACGTTACCCAACCGTCAAAAACAACAACACAGCTTATCATGCATTTGGGAAATATTGAATGCAGGCTAGAGGGTTACTAAATTATCTTTTAAAATATTGCTGGCCGAAAGTTATCTACTGCATATGTGTAGGGTTGTCGGATGGACGGTATTTTACTGCTAATTTATCAGAGGCGTGTAAAAGGCCGGTATTTTGAAAATCAGTATCTGGAGCCGGTATTGTGAAAATAAATAATTTAGCGTAACTTCAGAAAGAACTAACGCAGAATTCTCAAACTATAAGGACTCTAGTAGTGAATCTTGTCAGGACAAATCCTTCAGCGAAGTTTATTTGCTGCTGTTGACGCAATCTTTGGTGCGATTGTTACGTCACACACACACCGAAATGTAACGATTAGCCAAAATACGGGCAAATCATTAATTGTCGCTTAACAATACTGATTGTGTCTGTTTTCCCTGTGCTGCTTACGAATTACGACACAGCTTAGATCTGGCGCTGTTGACAAAATGACCGGTATTTTTACAAAACGCATTTGGCAACCCTGCATGTGTCAACCAAACGATCTTAAAATTAAGAAAAAAACTGGGGGGGGCAAGCAAAAATCTGGGGGGGCATGGCCCACCCAGGCACCCCATTAGAATCGCCACTGCCTATCAAGATTCACTACAAGGGTCAGTAGAATTTGAGAAGTTATGCGTTAGTGACTTTTTCAGTTACTGCAAATTATTTATTTTCAAAATACCGGCTTCAGGCATTGGTTTTGAAATACCGGCGTCTTACCGGCCTCTGGTAAATTAGCAGTAAAATACCGGCCAGGCCGGTGAATTACCGGTCATCTGGCAACCCTATGCACAAGTCACTGATCACCATATCACAATTCATCAGCAAAGCTAGTTCAGTATAATGGCGTCAGCAGTCCGCACTCTAATTCCAAGGTCACTGAGATACTGAAAAAAAATTAACCACTTTTATGTAACGATTAATGTGAAAGCCTTCCCGCCTTTTCAGCCGAGAATTAACTCAACCACAGTATAAATAAAGTACAAATCTCGCAGGCCCTCCCACAAACTAAGCTACGCCACCATCTCGTATCATGTTGCAGTTAAGTAGGAACAGCTTACTGCATGCAAAAACAATATATCATAGCCAGTGACGTAACAGACGGGAGGCAGAGGGGCGAAATGACCCCCTAGCAATCTAAATGTGAAAACAGGACCGCCACCTTAAGTGATCCTTCGGTTTTAGTATTCCTTTGGTTTTCAGTAGTTTGTTGTTTTTTGCGTTCTACGGATTATTTTCCGGTGATTGAGGGTTTTAGCATAGCTATCCAAATCCAGATTTACCATCGTTTCTCATGTTTTTTCCGAGCGTTGGCTAGTGGTAGTGGGCTCTGTACGGTGGCCAGTTGTCCCCTTTTAGCTAAGTTTTCCACCTTGACTCAAAGCTCTAGTTACGCCACTGATTATAGCTATGTAAAATAAGAATGCAAAAAGGAGGATATTTTCGAATGTCCTCAGAGAATATTTCATCTTCTCATGAAAAACGTGGACATGTACTTCAAAATGAGGGCGTAGGCTATGGCGGCCATACCTAGCAATGCTACTCATATGCGACTTGTGGAAATCTGAGTAAAGCAGACGCAAAATCTTCCAGTAACGAATAGAGACGTAAGCTAACGTGTTCTTCGTGGCTTGGCCTTGCATTCACTAGATTCAGATACCTGACCGACTTTCAGGAAACCAATAAGTGTGATAGTTGTTTCGTCAAAGTATCAAATGTTCGTCAAGTGAAATACTGCTGTTTGACCTACAATCAATAGCGTCTACAAACAAACTTTTCTCGCTAAAAAAGACTAAGTGGCACGCAAATGTTGCACATATGGCTAAACACATGAACATGGTGGGGGCCCTCTTTGGTGGGGAGCCCTGAGCCCGGGCTCCTTGGGCCCCCCAAAAAACGGTGCTGTCTTGAACAAAGAAGTATCATGACTGAATACTCATTCTGCAACTGCATTAAATACCGGAATCCAAAGACAAGACGAAACATACGAAGCAACTAGGAAGTTGTTGGTAAGGATGCCAATTGTGTTGCCAATGCAGAAATACAATATAGTTATCTGGCGTTGCCAATGCAAAAAAATACGACTGAAATTGATCTGTCAAATATTTCATTTTGCGTGTGAGCTTCAGTAAAATGTCATTATTTAGAATGGGTTTAATGCTTCAAATTACCTAATTTTTTAATTGTGTAGCACGAACTTTTTGTACAAACAAGGATAATCGTCGGAAGAGGGGGAGGAATTTGAAAATTTCAGCAAAAAATGCTGTTTCTTAGTTTCGAGTGGTAAAAAACAAATTTCACCACTTTTGGCCCACCCTAGAAAAAAATCCAATAGTGGCCCCCCCTGAAAAAATTCCTTCCGAAGTTCCAACGCCCATGCACACAAGCCTGTAAAATTAACCATTTTTGTAAAAAATTGTGTTGCGTTACACCATCTGGCAACACCGTTCAACAACACCAATACCGTAAGCAATCCGCAGCAAGGTGACCGACCGTGCACGGTGTATTCTGCTAACAATTACGAAATCCTACCAAATTCACTGTTTTCAAATAATATATTGGAAATAATATCGGCAAAATACTGTCAAAATTGTGCAACATTTTTTTCATTAAACGATTTACTTTAACTCTGAATCCAATACTGATTGTGTTACTTAAATTTACGACATGTAGAAAAAATCCGAAATTTAAAAGTGAGGGGGCCAGACCCCTCAGAAATAAAAGTGGGGGGCTCTAGGCCCATTTCAGCTATCTTACTATCAAATAAAAAACAGAAACAGGTTGGATGCCAAAGATAACATTATTAGTAGGTCGGTGTTCCTGACATACCACAACAATACGATCTGCGATTTGCTCCTCGGCGCCAAACTCGCAAGCTGCCGATAGGGCCAGACACCGTGTATATACGTTGAAGTTGAACCTATGAAGGTAGCTTAGCCTGACCCATGCTGGTCTTCGGAGGGACATTCCAGTAGGGACATACTGTTTATAGAAATGTCGTTCTTTTCGGCATCCAAACTTGTATATTCATTTGTCAGTAACAAGTCTCCGCAAGGGCGACGCTGCCAAATCCTCTCGCAAAGTGTTTTACTGGGAAATCGACTTCACGTAATTTACGCATCTTCAGTCTGCAAATTGCAAGCAAAAGTTTATGGGTGAAACGATAAAAAAATAACACAAGACTAAGATAAGCTCTCGAACTGTAGTTTCAAACACACGCTATGATGATAATGCTATAACCACCGAAGCCAAAAAGCAAAATTAACGTCAATTATGGCGGGCGGCTTGCTTCAAGCAACCACTACTATCAGCTGCTGATTCAGCAGCGTCTCCGTTGTGCTGTCTCATTGCTGAAATGTATTGGCAGTCGGAACCAGCTGAAATGTATTGGCAGTCGGAACCAGCTGAAATGTATTGGCAGTCGGTACCGGAGCCAGCGCAAAGCCACGAAGGTAGAGCATGGCAGGCAGATGTTTCGAAGGCTCAACAGCAACCTTAGAGTTTTCGATTACCATTACTTGAATCTTCGATTCTCTGTTGTATATTTATTGTTGCGGACATTGACTCGTGATTTATCCAAGCAAGAAGTACTGTAAAGCACATTTCCAGGAAATAACTTGAAGCCCAAAAATCTTTGCATCCTGGTCTGCAAGAACGTGTTGGTGAAACGTTACATAAACGCCCTTTGAAAGACAACTTTTTGCTTGAAAGAGGTTCAGTCCAGACATCAACACGTTTTGCCTTAGGCGTCAATCACACTATCGCTGATCAGCAGACCGTAGAAAATCCTGCGATATATAGTCTTGAATTTTTATATAGGCGAGGCATGAAGCGATTTATGCGGCAGTGTGCAGTTTGTTGCTGCGAAACTAGAAACTAAAACGTTCAAGAAATCAAGCAAAATATTGTGGCTAAACTATTGCTTCATAGCAGTAGAGTCCCTTTTTTGGAACATTAAAAGTGCTAGAAAGTCGAAGCATGATTACGTCTATGCATGTTAATAAATAAAAATAAATATGTAGTGTTTCCCCCATGACCTGAAAGATTGTTGATGGTGCGCAGCGATTATTACACGAGTCAAACTTTTTTAAATGTCTATTTGGTTTTAATTATTTATGCCCATATTTGTTGATCCAGGATAAGAAGAAATTTTGCAAAAAAAAACAATCATACAGTCGCCAGTTACTTTTTGCTTTATTTCGATTTAAAATTTTCTGGTCAGCCTAGAGAGGTTGAGGTTGTGTTTAAATGGTGACACTTAGTCCTGATTCTAACCAGAGGAACTCAGCTAGTGAACAAGAGCAGAGAGACCGAACGTAACTATACTTTCTTCAAAGCAGCCCCAGGTTTTCTTTGTTGCAAAAAGAGCCGGAAGAACATACCAGTCATAAAAGAGTGACATAGCAGAACGCTCACAGAACATCCGCGTCTGTAGAAAATGTCGCTGCAAAACGTTGTTCCCTACAGTTGAAATTCCTCAAAATCAGAATGACGTCATCATTGCTGCCACATGCTGAGACGTTAGAGAGTTTAAAGGCAATTCTTCTGTGCCTTGCACAGATTTTCCCAAGTCCACGAACGGCTCTATATTGGGGTTTCTTCCTTTTTTGAAGAGGCAGTCTTTTTTAAATTTTAAGCAAAAGATTGCAGATCAATCATTTATTCAAGGTAGATTTCAAGTGCAGCAGAGTAAGATAAGGAACGCGTATGAAACGTCGTAAGAAATAACAGTACCTGATAATTCCCGGCTTAAGTGACTGATTTTTGCCGCCTGTTTCCTGTGCAAGTCGCGCTTATTGACTTAACGCAATTGCTTGCTTTGTGACGTAATGCATTCATTTCAATCAATGAATGCTTGCTGACGATGAAAACAGTTGTTTTTCAAAACGTTCATTGTGGCTTCTTTCAAACAAGTGGCTTTTGCGCAGTTGCCTCTTGTGGTTTCCGATTGGTTTCTCAGTTTTTAAAATATTCGGAAACGTTTCGAAAAACATGTCGAGCCGTTTGCTTTGCAAACGAGCTAAGTCTGCAAAGAGATTGACACGGTCCTGACTTAACACAACGACAACATTGAAGAAAGGCTATCAATGTATTTTAGTGATAAGCTCAGGGTTGCTGCACTGAGACGAGCAAGTACAGTATTGTTTAAATATCGTGCAGGATAATATCGCTTCTCTAAGATAAGGTACTTCCTTTTCAAATATGCTGAAGCCTCTTTTTCAAATATAATGAATCAAAAACAACTTTCAACTAAAGTGTTTCCACACATCAGAGATAGTAAATTCGACACTGCAGATTTCTTCGAATCTAATTTTACTAATGTAGAAAAAAATCGTAGCTATTGCAAACACAATGGGAGTCGGAGGGATTTTCCAGGTGGGGGCAATAGGCCAATAGTGCCAAGGCACCCTTGTCACCCACTTCCGACGCCCATGGAAACAGCAGAACTTTCGGAACGTTGACGAGACACTGATCGCCTAGTGTTTACTCCAGATATCAAAATCACAGTCTAATGTTGCAAGTCCAAAGCAAAAATATTACTCTGAAATTGTTACAGTTAGGCTTTTGCCTGACAATTGTCGGATCCATAGGAAAGATGAAGGAGAAGACAAGTTTTTCAATGACAACAAGGATTCGCAGGCTTTATAATTTTTATAATTGATAAAAAATAATTTACATTGTGCTATTATTTTTCATTAAAAATGGATGTTATTGTCATATTATTGATGACAAAGTTTATATGATTGATAAAAAAAGTTAATAGCTGATTGACAAACGGTTTCAGGAAGAATAAGCTACTGCAAGTTTACCACAGCAATGATAACTTCAAATATATATGCTTATTATTCATTTTTGGCATCCTTAAAACAATCTGACTTCGGTTTCTAACCCTGCTTGGCTTTACCTGTATTGCTATTACTGAAGTGTGTTGCTCTTAATGATGTCTGTATTGCTGTTACTGAAGGGTGTATTGCTATTGCTGAAGTGTGTATTGATATTACTGAAGTGTGTATTGATATTACTGAAGTGTGTATTACTATTACTGAAGTGTGTATTGCTATTACGGAAGTGTGTGTTGTCGTTGCTGAAGTGTGTATTGCTATTACTGAAGTGTGTATTGCAGTGGCGTATGATGGTCATTATTGCTGCGTGTGGGCTGTTTGTGACGTAACACGATTACGTCAACTTCACGTTGGAAATCCAACGTTTTAGCAAAGTTTTTTGACACAATGCATATCCATATACATACACTCTCATTATTCATTATTGTATAACTTAATATGCCATTGTATTGACTTTAAACTATCAGCGCTCCAACTTAAAATGGAGGTGCAAAATACACTCAACGCTAGGACAAAGGAATTATAACTGCAAACATATCAGACTGCACGTTAAAACCAAGGAGTAAAACACATTCAGCACTGCAACAGCGCAGTTTACAATTGCAAAACCAGTCTGAACGAATGTCTCTTTGAATACTAGCAGTCGAGCCCAGAAGGTGTGCGCCTCGGATAGCGCACACCCAGATCGAAACAACAAGGGAGCAAAATAGACTCAGCCCTGGAAGGTCACAACTGGAAAAACAATCTGCGGTTCTGCGCGAATGTTTTATCGGTTACGAGTTTGCGAGCCCTGCAGGTGTGCGCTTGGAATGTCGCACACCTTGGTTTGTCAGATAGAAACAACAGGGGAGTAAAGTTCACTCAACCCTGTAACAGCGCAGATCACAACTGCAAAAGCAGTTTTCGCAAATGTCTCTTCGAATAAAAGAGCAGTCGAGCACATACACATGGCGCACACCTTCGCGCTGGAAAGCACAGAATTATCTTTATATCTTTTTTGTTATTTTACCTTGATCGCACGATCTGGAAAATGTCACGTCATGTTTAGTTTCACAGGGTGTGCGTGCGACGCACACCTAGCACACCCGAGGTATGCGCCCCTGGTGTATTGCTATTACTGAAAGATGTTCCCGCAGCAGTGAAGCTACAAAAACACTCTTTTTATTGGTTTGCTGATACCTTTCAGAAAATCTTTCAACACGGAACGCTTGAAACAAATTTTTCATGTGACATTCGCGGTTAATTCAGCGTTTTGTTTGTTTTTTTTGGTTGGAAAATATGCGAATGAAAGACCTGTTTTTTGTTCCGCTTTTCCTTAAAGGACACCCTGCTTCGTTTAACTTTTTGTCTGACTGTAAGTCGCATAAAAGATGTTTTCCCGCGGAAAAATGTGGCAATCTGTCTTCGCAATCTTCCTCATCTTCACCTGGGTAACAACAATCACGTGCTTGCCGAATGGTGCCCCCACCCAAGCCTGCACGAGCATGACACCGCATCATATCCAAAGTCCAGCATCCGGAAATGACCATCGCCACAGCACAAACCACAGCACTAAAGTCGAAATGGACCGTGGCCAAAGCACAAACCACAGCACGAACCAAAGCACTGACGTTGAAGTGGACCGTGGCCAAAGCACAAACACAAGCACAAAAGTCGAAATTAAGGCGCAGACAATTTCTCCAAGCTATTCCATAATGACTGATCCCTCAACGTACAAGAACGGTTCTACTGTCCGTGGTGAGTTGTCTTTATTCTTTGAAGTGGGATAATCTGCCGTCTTTGCGACTAAGCTTTCTCTGACCGGGACTTCAAAAAGTCTTCGAAACATCTACCACGGTTTTAGAAAGCAAGCACCGTCGGAGGGGAAGATAATCTTTTGACACGTTTGCGATTGTGATTTTTGAGTTTTGTTGTCATCCATAGCAGCTTGTTTACGATAAAACAGATTTTCACATTGTGGCAAAATGTCATATGTAATAAACTGCAGGCACAGCCGTTTGAAAAAAGGTTGCAGCATACATCTCAACTACCGGCTTTTATAGTCTGCAGCATTGCGTGGTATCCACCTTGTATCAGTTCAGTGGCTCTCGTGCTTTTTAAGCGTCTCTTCCTTATGTTGACGCTAGAATCAGTCATGCGGATAAAAGTGCCACGTGTTGGTGACACTTACTAACTATCCAGCTTCCTTCACATCACTTGTGCTAAAATAATTGCAGAATGTGTAGATTATTAAAACAAACTCGACTGACTAACCCAGGGGTCGGCAACCGTTTGTACTAATTGAGCTTGAGCCATTCTGCTTCATTTTCCAGCAGATATGACCGATGAGGAGCCACGAAGCGTTGATACCGTTTTATGTTTCATGTGACTTCACATGGACACAAGCAAATATGCACCCAACTTAAATCTAATAGTAATCATAATCAAATGCATATTTAAATTCCAATTTTTGTCGAATCCAGAGAGAGAGAGAGAGACACTTCAGAGCAGTTAAAGAGCCGCATACGCCTTCGGAGCCGCAGCTTGCCGACCCCTGGATTAACCACGCGTTTTTCAATATATTGGTGACCCTGGCTTCATTTGAAACTTTGCCACACAGGAGACGCAGTAGCCTCTGAAGGAAGGATATTTCGCCGAGATAAAAACCAAACTGCAAATAGTTCTGAGTGTAGTTTTTTTGCTTGCATTTCTTTGTCACAACTTTTGTCGCTCAACCTTACCACATGCGTATCCATGTTTGACAATGTTTGTAACTTCGCTTTGTCGCTCAACAGTGTCTGAAATGAATAAACTGCAATGGCAAAGGAAAGATTTTATTACTCAACTGCAATATAATAACTCAGTGATTTCAATCGTGCGGTTTACTGTCTTAAGCATTCAAACGTAATAATAGCAAGGTGACATTGCAATAACAATATTACATCACAGCACTTATAGTTAACTACATACCGACCCACCTTACTCACCCAACCAACACACTATAGTAACATTGTATTACCGATTAACTTACTGTAGTGGCGAACAAACCTACTGCAATTCATGAAAATTTCTCGCTGCACTGTTTGGGAAACCCTGACTTTAGTTGCAAGTTCTATTGGAACAATGAAAACACCATCAATGATATGATATTTTGAGTTTCGATTCCAGATTGCGTTATAAACAGGAGCAACGCAACTAGTCATAAGTGTGCTGGAGGGCTTTCATCAGGGAGTTTGAAAGCGTTTGTCCCAAAACGTCCGTCACTGACTCCATTTCTGAGAACGGCTATTCTGAGTTTTTTCCCAAGAAGTGGGTCCAAATCAATATTTTAAAGTGGATCTAAAAGCGTTTTGTAGATAGTGGGCGTGCTAGGTGAAATGTTTTGGAAAGTTGTTCAAAATTTTGTCTTATGGAAAGTGGGTCTGCATCATGCACCGAAGAGTCGCCATGTTTCTGTCAAAGCAAAGATCAAAAAAGGTCATCGATGTTTGGTAATTTTGCTAGAAAATGCCAGACAGCGGTCAGCATTTCACACAATTTTTTACTCCGCAGCTGCGGATACCTAATATTTTTCTGGCTACACACTTGTAGAAATATCATTCTAGGCACAATTCTGCATCTTTTAAAAATCCATACATTCTTGCTCTGATTGTTTACCTTTGCCTTCAAAAAGCCGTTTCCTCGTCCCGAAAGTTCAAAATAACTGCCTTCGTTCACCTGACCTTGACATGTTTGTGGAGCTTCGAAAGAATGTTCTTACCCAGTATGCATTCGCCTGCTGAGGCAATGCTGCTCAATTTTTAGGTCAACTGCAACGTTCTCATGGCGCAACTAGGCTCGTAGCCACGGGGGCATTCGGGGACAGTGCACCTCCAAATTGTTTTCAGCCCCTCCAAATTTTGTTGTAAACAGAATATTTTGTTTTACACATAATAAAAACAAAAATATTGCCTCCTGAAAACGTATTTTTCACCTCCAAACCTTGAAACCTGCTACGGACCTGGGCGCAACTGCACTTGTTTTCCTTACTAGTGTTTATATTTTGCTGCAGTGTGGGTCAAGGACAACAGGAACACATCGACTGCTGGTTACAGGGGCTTGCTCTTGCAGGCGAGGAGTGTTGGCGGAGATACGCCTGTCGGCATGTGGCTTGCGCCCCCGACCCATACAAAACGTGTTCAGTGCTCAGCCGCGAATGATACGATCACACATTCCGAAGCGGAAAACCTCAAGAACGAAAAGACCGTTTACCAGTGGAAGGCAACGGGAAATCACATGAAAATCAGATTTGTGTATGTTTGATACTTTTGCGTTCCTCAAGGCGCTATGCTAAGGCTAACACATTTTCATCACGACGGAGGAGGAGTGCAATCGCTCGTTGCATTGAACGTTCTGGCAAAAAGCGCGTTTCTTGGTATCCAAAGCGCTATTCACATCCCAAAAATTATAAAATACGCCCGTAAAAATCGCGTCCAGAAAGGTGCGCTAATCAGCGCGCTATCGTAGTACCTTGATTACAGCCAGAAAGGAGGAAGAATTTACCTGAAACCATGAAATAGTTTGTGTAGGAGAACCTTGTAGATTTTTTCCGGTTTCCCGGTTGACGATTTAATGTTTTTATTTTTAGTCTAAGTTACATACAACCTATTCAGTCTTCAGATTTACTCAAATAGCAAAGCGATATATTAGCAAAAGATATTGTCTACACGCTTGTATCAAGCACACATAAAATCTTTTGCTTACGTTTGTTTCTACTCATCTTAAGTCTGCCAATTCCCACTTTCATATTGTCGTCAGGGGCGTAGCGAGCGGGGGCAAGGGGGGAACAAATCCCCTGGTGCCGAATCATTTTGGGGTCGCCGAAAACTCCCAACAATGTCACAAGTACTTTCTTCTATACAGTACATTTGCTCCCGAAAGATCTCAGGTTTGAACACGGTGGGGCCAAACTTGCTTCTTGCCCCGGGCGCCATCTACCCTTGTTACGCCCCTGATTGTCTTTCCTTGTTATGTCTGCAAGTTGGAATATCAAACCTTATTGCAAAGAGTAAAACGTGTTTCGCGCCAGATGCAAACACCATGAACAGCTGCATTTGCGAAACAATGATGACAATGATGAAATAATAAACACAGCGAAATAAACGGTGGCTTGAGTGTCATGATTGAATTGCCATGTGTTTGTTTTTTTTCCTGAAGTGCAAAAATTAAAGTACTTTGCGTTAGGGGCTCGATAGGATGTCCAACAACACCCAGAAAAATTGTTTTAGACACTAAAATGTACTAGAAGCAACTACAGCATGCGCATCGTCAGTTTGAGATGATCTGAACCACATTTATTGATTGTCTTTTATCGCATTTTTTTCAGGGCCACCATTGCGACAGACCACAACACCTTCTGGGTCATGCTGAAGTCGGATGTGGTGCAGTACAACGCCGCCAACTTTGTCCTTCCGTCTTGCGTTTCGGTCGCCCTTTGCGCCTTGATTTACGCTCTGTTCTCGGTCTGATCGTCCATATGTAGACTCACATGCACAACACGACCGTTGGTTGCTCGCGCCACCTAAGCTTTTTTTGCGAAAGCGAAACAACACAAGCAGACATGGGCGTCGGAAACAGGTCAGGGGAACCAAGCGGCCTTTGGATTTTTAAATTTGACATTTTTCTATACAATTTTTAGCAAAAAAGGGTTGTTCTCTTAGTTTCAAGTTGGTGAAATGAAATTTCACCACTTTGGCCCTTCCCTGGAAAATCGTTTTAGCTACCCCTGGAAATATTCACTATTGCCCTTTTCCTGGAAAAAAAAATCCTTCCAACGCCTATGCAAGCAGACTTAAAGTGATCCTGAATTTACGGTAGGAATACGATTACTCCGTAGACTCCTTATTTACCGCCCACTGCATCCTGGTCTGAAGTATTATTTGCAAAACAAGAGTTTGGAATGTCAAAATTTGACAACATTGCGATAGACTACTAGTGGAGATCTGTAAATAGCTGTCTTTCGACAAATCTCTCTGATTTGTCCGCAAACATCCCGGCAAATGTAAACACTCATAATTTTTAGCCATGATTTTCACTTTCTCAGTTTTTAATCTAATTTTTTTGCATGCTATGAAAATCAACTCCTTGATTTTATGCATGAGGTTGTTTGGATTACTTGGAAATATTACGTTTTTGTTGTGATTGTGCATTGAGTATTGCATGCTATGATCTGCATAAAGACCAAATATAATTGAATTATATTATCTTCGTTTTTGTGTTATAACGTCTGTGATCTCCGCTGTAATGACTGTGGGAATGTGGGCGGTGGGGCGAGACAGAGAGAAACTTTTAGTTTTATTTTAGCTTTTGCTTGAATTTGCTATTGATCAGAGATATCTAGACAACCCTGATATTGCTGCCAAACATTTGTGTGAGAAATGCTAGTGTATTTTGTGTTTTACGCAACTAACTGCTGTGTGACATAGGGTAAGCGCGTTTAGCACTAAGTGCAACTGTGAAGAGTCAGATTTACAATCTAGAATGCAGATTAACCCGACTTGACGCACACTTCATCAGTTAATGAATCACTGAACCACATCGGCTTACCTGATTAAAGCCTGTCTCTGAGCATTTTGCTGCAGGCTACAGATGCCACTTACATTATGTGATTATACACTTCAGTACAGCTTCTCATCATGTGCAAGTCACAGATCAGATACCAAAGTCAAGTTCCTGTAGCTTTTCACGAAAGGCGTGTTCAGCGTGCACCAGAGATGAGCATTGGACTGGACTTGGATTGGACTGGATCCAGATTATGACGAATTTTGTTGATTTTGGATTGGACCCAGACTGTGAAATGCTTCAAAAATTTAGGATCAGGACCGTATTTGGACTGAGTTAATGGAAACGAATTACGTAGTTTTCGTCAATGAAAGCTGCATTTTGTTAATTTCTTAGACGTGATTTGGACTTAGATTTTAAATTTCTTAACCTTTTTGGACTAAGGTTGGATTTGGACTGAGTTTTGAAAATTCAGGACTGGATCTGGATCGGAAAATATGACAGTTCGCTCATCCCTGGCGTGCACGTCGTGCATCTTCTTCAGCATCTTTTAGGGCTCGCTTAACACAAAGTGAACACATTCTGAAACAAAACGTTTCCAGCAAATATTCTGAAACGATTAACAATAGAATTTCAAGAAAACAGTTTAGCTTACCGCACACACTATCGCATTTCAATTACTACAATCAAGATGTTCGCAGGCTTGCCAATGTGGCACATACATATAACCATCATACTAAACTGTCCTGTATTACAAAGACTGCACAACCGGGTTCCCAGCGACATTTTTGGTAAGGACAGGAAGAACTAAACTCAAATCGGGGAACGTCCCATGACTGAAATGCAAAATGTATAGGCTACTTTCAGTGAATAAAGAATTGTCTGTTTGCACCACGAAAGCTGTGGTATTTCCCAAATTCCAAAAAACTGATTACTGAGTTTTGAGTGCGAACACCGGATTTTGCAACTGAGAAATTCGTGAAAAGAGGTGCTTCAAAATTGCAAAACGCAGAAAGTTGTTAGTGCCTTTTACGAACAAGACAATTGTTAAAAATGACGTTCGATGAGGTTACAAGCAGATTACTGTTGTTTTGTAGCTTTATCGTTCCATCCTCGCACCAGTTGCAAGACGGACATACATTGGCATCCTCGTACAAGCAGAAGGCCAATTTGTCGACCATTATTGTCGGAATATCATACATTGCACGGTTGATCACGTAAACATTGTGCATATTGCAACTATATAACAGCTTGTTACACAGTTTTAAATCTTCTTAAAAATTTAATCGTGTTATGGGTGATTAAAGTTTGTTTTCCGGTTATGAAGAAATGGCTGCGGATGAGTTGGTGATTTTCGACATTCCTCAACCCGCAAATCCCTTAACTCCCCACAACAGAAATTAAATCCAATGCTTTGTTGCTTGTGACCGTTTTGAGCCATAGTTATTAGATAAAATGTCGCGCATATGTTGATTTGTGAAAACACAAATCTTTTCCAATAAAGTTGCTGAAGGTTCGCCTTCTACGCAAGTGATCTGCATTCATTGCTACACTTAGGGAAACGGTGGGGCGTTCAAAAATGCAACTGTTGCAATGCCAGTAGCGAGAATAACGTTAAACTGCGGCGTTGTCAAATTTGTCAAAATGTCGAAAAAGTGGTGCGTTGTGCCAATATACGGAGAATGTTTACAACTAGGTTTAGAGATCGAACATTTTAATATTAATCATTATTGTCTTGCCCACCCATGCTTCAGCAAAAGGTTGTGCGCATACAGTGACACAACAACCTAACTCCAACCTCTTACCTCACTTCTGCACGAGAATACTCAGACCCTGAGAGTTAACTGAAGCAGGTTGCGAAAATATAATTTTTGAATTACGTAAGAACGTCCCGCCAGCATAAATTAAAAAAATAAAACCACTTGTCTAATAATATTAGTATTGTTATTTTGAAGGGCGAGGGACTGCAAAGTCATTAAATCAAGCCCCTCAAAAACACAAACATATAACGCAAACCCATAAGCAAAAGACACGAAAAAGCAACAGTAACGTCAGCATCACCAACATCAGCAGAAACAACCGGTTATTTCAAATGAAACCCGACAACAGACAGTCAAGCAATTCAATACATCTTAAACACACAAAGCAGACCAAGGTGGAGTCAGCGGTAAATATCTGAAAACAGAACATAAATGAGACAAATTGAAGACCTTCATATCGTTAGGTGTTAGATCAGTTGAAACCAACTGCGCCAGTTAGCAAAACCAAAAAGCATATGAAACAAACTAGACACGTGTATACGTAGTACAGTATAACAGAGCGTCATCACATTTTCGCAATCTCCATCAGTACATCTGAATCCACTCATATAAATATCATGGCATCAGTGACGAACAGTATCAACACCAAACCCACGCAAACAAAATGGTGGAGCAACAGGATAATCACCCCAAAACCCATTGTTTAAAACTATGCAATAACAGTACGTAATACTGACAACAGAACCCTACGAAAGTGGACATAGGTCTCGGTAAATAAAGGAAAAGCTGCTTCGGCTTAAATACTTAATACTGAACAGAACAGGAGTGCAGAAGCAAAAATAAATGAAATATTTCCCAGATCATTAGGCATTGAAAAGAGGTAAATTACAAAATCACTTGGTTCAGTAAGCATTTCGTGGGCTGGAGAAAATACTGGGAATGATTTATTTCTGAAATATTTGGAAACTTTATCCAGAGTCTTAGCCCTGTGTATTGTGCAGACCTTCGCGTTACAGATTTTTCAATTGAAGTTGTAATTACATTGCTATTAGTAGCTACTTCAGTAGGATAATAATGCCTTCGCTAATACGAGCAGGAGGTATAACCTGGAAAGCAGGAGGTGAAACCTGGAAATACGAGCAGGAGGTGAAACCTGGAAAAAGAATAAGAGCAGGAGGTGATACCTGGAAAGCAATTGTGAACAATTTTGTGCATAAATTTGTCTGATATCTGAAAACGGGACATAAGTTCGTATTCGTGTTTTTGATTGAAATAATGAAATAAACATTCTTTTACAGTTTCAAAACAACCTGACCTGTCTTGGATCCACGCCCATACCTCACGAATGCGATACTGCATCACGCAAACTTGCAACACTTGAATTTGTTGCAAATTTCTATCCCCCATAGCTAACTAAACTGTCTATAAACCAGTCCGATAGAATAAAGTCTGCCCAGTTAATAGGTAATAGTTGTCGCGCTAAAACGAAAAGTTCATTTTTTGTTCTCGAAATAGCTGATGGTCAAAAGAATGCACTTTAGACAAAATGATGTCCACCAGACGAAAGGTGTATATTCACTTATCCAGGCATAGTTTATGGAAACACAAACATCATTATACGAAAGATTGTATTTGCTCATCATTATACGAAAGATTGTATTTGTATATTAGTTCCATAGTTTATGGAAACACAAACATCATTATACGAAAGATTGTATTTGTCATTCTGTTTGTTTGACATAACAGCCAGTGGCGGCTCGTGGTGAAATTGGCCGGGAGGGCTGCGAGAATTCATCTCTGGTTGAACATATGGGATTATCGCTGTTGAGTTCGTCTTGGCTCCTCAACATGAAACGTCTTGTGATCCTGAAACAACAACGAAAGAAGACTTTGATTAAATAAATTGAAGAAAGTAAACTAGCAGTTCGCCGACGAGTTCACGACGAGCCAAACAAAGCTGGAAATTAAACAACGGATAAACACATTAACTCTTTTAGAACATTGCCATGTGCATCTATTTGATGTACAGGGTGTCCATAAAGTCCTGCACACATTTCAAAATGTAATTGCGAAGTAACTAAAGTAGATAAAATCATACAGTTTTTTGCAAAGTGAAGTTTGTTTATTAAAGTTTAAAATTAAAAAATTTGG
>Ga0210059_1005999_pt1 | contig 19513 bp, 11 predicted proteins | sample Ectturendosymbi2_FD_188042 | JGI IMG/M metagenome (GOLD analysis project Ga0210059, IMG submission 188042) | Ecteinascidia turbinata endosymbiont from Florida, USA - Sample 2 (SPAdes) (version 2) | ecosystem: Host-associated > Tunicates > Ascidians > Unclassified | place: Key West, Florida... | reverse complement strand
CGGCACTGGCTGGAGGGGTGAATGGTCCCCTCCTACCAGCTACACTAAATGTAAAACTCGGGCACCCACTTGCCTTACACTTCAGTTTTAGTATTCATTTGGTTTTCAGTAGTTTTTTTTGCGTTTTTCGGAGTATTTATTGGTGATTTAGAGTTTTAGTATAGCTATCCACATCCGGACGCACCGTCATTTCTCAGGGTTCTTCTTAGTATTCCTAGCAACCCCCCTACAGTGGGCAGTGGACCTTTTTCAGCTACATTTTCCCTCCTGGCCTAAACATCTAGTTACGCCACTGACTGCTGACAGTCCACACTGAAAAAAAAGAAGCTCATAAAGAACAAGTATCGCATCTGTATCACGAATAAAACCTTGGCCATTACAATCTATTCACCGTCACTACCTTGGAACAAAAATTGAGGTGCCTGTAACCAGTGATGGAGTCTCGAGACTTGGTCTCGGTCTCGAGACTCGTCTCGAGACCCATTTTTGCGAGTCTCGGTCTCGAAGGTTTCGGGTCTCGTCTCGGTTTCGGTCTCGAAAGTTTCAGGTCTCGAGACTTTGAATACTGCAAAGAGATAGTGTATTAAAATTTCTATAACTCAAAGATTTTTTGTTTGTTGTATTTGTAGGTAAGAAACAACCAAAACACGTCGGAAAAATGCCAGAACTTTGAAAAACTTCAAGTCAGAAGCATGGGTGTCTGCAGAAACTTTTCCAGGGGGGGTCAAACTCGATATTTTTCTTATCCTTTCCATGTTGCTGACGATGCAATGCAAATGCACGTTCACAAAACGCTTTGCCCTTTCTACACCATAACGAAAATGCCCCCTGCTACGCAGGGAAGTAACGAGGGGGAGGCAAGGGGGGCACAATTCCCCGGGCGCTGAATCTCTATGGGGGCGCCAAACCACTGTTGGGAGCGCCATAAAGTTCCAAAAATATCACAAATACTTTCTTCAGTACAGTAAATTTGCTTCCGAAAAAAACTCAGGTTCGAACATGGGGACGCCAAACCTGCTTCTTGTACCAGGTGCCATCTAACCTCATTACACCCCTGGTGCTGTGGCAGCAGTCGCAAAAATCGCGCTTCGTTGGCGCATCAATTCTTTTTCATTCCTGCTTATTTTCACACTGCACAGTACAAAACTACGAAGCTTACCGCTATTAGCAGTCACAGTCTCGCAGCATTTTCTGCCAAAGATGTCTGTGTTCAACAGTCACATGCGGCAAAACGCCTACGACCGTAACTGAACATTTGAAGATTTGTTGCCATGTTATTGTTACACAACAAAGAGTAACGATCGAATAATCCGCTCACAAGCTTTGCAACCTGCATCTGCAGGCGAAGTAGCGAACATGAGTAAACTGCCAGCTCATCACTGCATGACACCAGAACAGCAAACCTACCTCTTGTGCAGTGTGTCATATAGGCAAATCCACTGCTATTGCAAGAATTAAACTAATTAATCGAAATTGAACTGCTTTCTTCAGATTTTCTAAACGTTTTTGGTTCTTAGACCAAGTTTCTAGGGGAGCAAACGCTCGTCTTCCCTCTTTGCGGACGCCCATGGCTACAGATTCATTTGTGCTTCTTTTCACGCAGCATAAAAATGTGTGGCTTGCCGCGATCACCAGCCAGTCGGTGTCTTGCTGCATTACCTGCCACGATGTCTGCGTTCAACAGCAGTGCTGCCACAGGTTTCTCTACAAAATCACTCGATTCACAAAACAATTCACTAGATCTGAAACAAATTCACAAGCAGTGGTGTGTACAAGGGGAGGCGAGCAAAGCACTTGCCTCGGGCCCCCCCTTTTTGGGGACCCCCCTTCTGGTGTTACGCGCGTAAATTTTCCTTATTTTTGGTGAAAAACTTCTAATATACACTCAGATCATGAGTGAGTATTCTTCTTTCAAAGGGCCCTTCTGAAGAATCTAATGTGCAGGTACTTCGCTTTCAAAGGGGCCTCCAACAGCAACTGCAATTTGAAGTTAATCTTCTTTCAAAGGGGCCCCCAACAGCGACTGAAATGTGTAAGTACTCTGCTTTCTAGCTTCATTGAAGGGGCCCATAATAAAAACTGTAATGTGTAAGCACCTTACTTTCACAAGGGCCCCAGCAGCAACTGTAATGTGCAAGTACAATACTATGCTTTCAAAGGGGCCCCAAACAACAATTGTAATGTAAAATTCCTTGCCTTCAAAGAGGCCCCAACACCAACTTTATTGTGCAAGTACCTTGCTTTCACAGGGGCCACCAAAAGCATGTGTAATGTAAAATCCCTTGCTTTCAAAGAGGCTCCCAACAGCAACTTTAATGTGCAAGTATCTTGCTTTCAAAGGGCCCACAACAGCAACTGCAACATAAAATTTTTTACTTTCAATGAGGTCCCCAAGAGCAATTACAGTGTGTAAGTACGTTACTTTCAAGGGGGCCCCCAACAGCACTAGTACGTGTAAGTACCTTGTTTTCAAAGGGGTCATCAACAGCAACTGTAATGTGCAACTGCTATGCTTTCAAAGGGACCCAAAAAGCAACTGTAATGTGTAAGTAGCCTACTATGCTTTCAAAGGGGCACCACCACCTCCAATGAGCAGATAAAGAAAAGCATCAAACCAACTTCTATACCTAAAAAAATTGTGGGTTAAATTTTTTTCCAAAACGTTCTGAAAAGACCTATCAAATAAGAGCAAATATTTATACCAAATGATAGCTTTTCATACCGAGTAATTATTTTTTATACCAAATGATGATTTTAGTTTGAGATTGAAGTATTTGGTATTTTGATAATTTTATGAAAATGCCACAGTTAAACAGAAAGTATCCAGGTGGAGCACCAAAAAGAAGGAAAAAGAAAGGAAGGATAAAGACTTATGAAAAATGCAAGGGTGTCCTGGATAGATTTGTTATTGTAGCAGGTCTTACTGGTGACTGGTGAGCGTACAGAAAAGAGAGCAGCTTCAAGCATCCAAGTTGTTAATAACAGCTATGTCTGTCTAGTGCAGTGCTTTTCAAACATTTTTATGTTACGGCACACTAATACATTCTGAATTTGGCTGCGGCACACATATTTTCAAACAAATAGCCTAAGTTAAGATGAAAAGTTAAAACCCAAAGCAATGCAATGCGGACCAAAAAGATTTGCAGCTTAAGGTTTTGTCAAAACATAAAACTTTCGCGGTGCACTTCAGCTCTTCAGCAGCACACCAGTGTGCCGCAGCACACAGTTTGGGAAACACTGACTAGTGCATAAGCAGATGTGTCATACACAAAGACTCAACTTTTGTAAAAATTAAGTTGATAAATACGTGCTTTAGAACATTCAAAGTTTTATCTAAGGATTTCTTTTTTATGTCTCTGAGTTTAAAACGTTACACAAATTTCTCAATTCTTGTGATGTTGTACCTTAGTGAACATTTCCATCAGAAAATAAGACTACATTTAATTGTTAGGCTAAAGCAGGGACCAGGCTACATTTTTTCATTCATAGGACACTTTCTTCTTAGTTTACAAGGTAATCTTGTATTATTGCTGTTGTGCTGCAAAGACTGTTAATAAGCATGGCTACATTCATGCTTCTTGTCAGGTAGCAGAAATGGCATTTTTTGAGTATTATGAGTATTCATTTTTTCTACAGATATTTCAGGTATTTTAGGTGGTTTGAATTAACCTCTGCTTGAAGTCACAGGTTATTTGAAGCCTGACTAGTAAATGGTGGTTCAAGGTAGGCTTGATAGGTAATGTTAAAGATTTTTGCCAGCTCTTAGCCAGTATAACTTGAACTGTTTTCTCTTAGCACAGATTTAATCAATTGCGTAGGCTACTTGCTGCAGTAGAAATGTATGCATAAGGTATATGATAAATTATTTCCTACTTTTGGACATTTATCAAACAACTAGTGTCAATGCAAGATGAGGGCAGCCTTAGCTCATCCAGCCTCAAAGCTTTCCAAAACAAATCTCTGGATGATTTTGTATGCTATGCTTTTGTAGTTAGAAGGATAAAATTCAAAACAAATTCAGTGTTTCAAATCTTCTTGGTTGTGAACAAATGACTGAAATAGCAGGAGAAAATGCAAAAGGGTGTTCATGATACACAACTTTGAAAATACTGAAAGTTGGGAATACAAGGCTGGCAACACATAAAAGTTAGGCAATAGCAAGTTGGCATCGCCCGAACTTTTTTATTTTCGCACCCCATTTCTCTGCATTCACCATCAACAAACTACAGATTACCCCTTTGAAGGTTTCACACCTTCCCCCTTTGAAAAAATGCTGGGTAGTTGGTATCCTGACTTTGTTCACATTCATGTCTTTGTGGAATCCATGAAACTATAAAAAACAACCAAGAAGATTTAAAACACTAAATTTGTTTTAAATTTCATCCTTTTATCTGCAAGAACATCGCATACAAAAGCATCCAATTAGAGACTTGTTGGAAAGCTTTGAGGCTGGATGAGTCAAGGTTGCCCTCATCTTGCATTGACACTACTTGTTTGAAAAATGTGCAAAAGTTGGAAATAATTCATCACGTACCTTATTGAAAACATTTCTACTGCAGCAGCAGCAAGTAGCCTACGCAATTGATTAAGTCTGTGCTAAAAAAACGGTTAAAGTTATATTGGCTAAGAGCTGGCAAAAGAGCCTAAACATCACCTACCAAGTCTACCTTAAATCAATCCTTTACCAGTCAAGCTTCAAATAACCTGTGACTTCAAGCATAGGCTAAATCAAACCACCTGAAATACCTGAAATATCTGTAGAAGAAATGAGTATTCATAATACTCAAAAATTGCCATTTCTGCTACGTGATAAAAGCATGAATGTAGCCTTGCTTATTAACAATCTTTGCAGCGCAACAGCAATAATACAAAATTACTTTGTAAACTAAGAAGCAGATGTCCTATAAATTAAAGATGTAGTGTGGTCCCTGCTACAACAACTGCATGTAGTCTTATTTTCTGATGGAAATGTTCACTAAGGTACGACATCACAAGAAATGAGAAATTCGTCTAACCTTTTCAACTCAGAGACATAAAAAAGACTACTTTTTCTTCATTTGTGACATTTTCATAAAATCATCAATGTAACAAATACTTCAATCTCTAAAAATCATCATTTGGTATAAAAAATTATCATTTGGCATAAAAAGTCATCATTTGGTATAAATAGGCCTATTTGCTCTTATCTCATAGCATTAACCCACAATTTTTTTATGTATAGAAGTTGGTTTGAAGTTCTTCTGTATTTGCTCATTGGAGGTGGTGGTGGGTCGCTTTGAAAGAACGGTACTTACACATTGCAGTTGCTGTTAGGGACACCTTTGACAGCATAGCACTTGCACATTACAATTGTTGTTTGGGTCCCCTTTGAAAACATATTGCTTGCACATTACGCTTGCTGTTGGTGGCCACTCTGAAAGCAAGGTACTTATAGTACACATTGAAGTTGCTATTGGGGACCCCTTTGAAAGCAAGGCACGTACACATTAAAATTGCTCTTGGTGGTCCCTATGAGATCAAGGTACTTGCACATTAAAGTTGCTGTTTGGGGCCCTTTGAAAGCAAGGTACTTAAACATTACAATTGCTGTTGGGGGCCTCTTTGAAAGCAAGGTACTTAAACATTACAATTGCTGTTGGGGGCCTCTTTGAAAGTAAGGTACTTACACATTACAATTGCTGTTGGGGTACATTGAAAGCATGGAATTTTACATTATAATTGCTATTTTGAAAGCAAGATGATCACACATTACAGTTGCTGCTGGGGGCCCCTTTGCGAGCACAGTACTTGCACATTACAGTTTCTTTAACCCATTAAGTCCCTCGTGCGCCACTGGCCCCTTCAATCAAGTTCAAAAGCGGAGTACTTACACATTTCAGTGGCTGTTGGGGTCCCTTTTGAAAGCAGATTACCTTCAAATTGCAGCTGCTGTTGGGGGCCCCTTTGAAAGCAAAATACCTGCATATTACAGTTTCTGTAGAAGGGGCCTTTGAATGCAGAGTTCTTACACATTATAGTTTCTTTTAGGGCCCCCTTCAGTGAAGTTTAAAAGCAGAGTACTTACAAATTTCAGTGGCTTTTGGGAGATCCTTTGAAAGCCAATTATCTTCAAATTGCAGTTGCTGTTAGGGCCCCTTTGAAAGCAGAGTGCTTATTAATGATCTGCTTTGTAGTGTACATTATATGAGTGAATAATAAGTTTTTCATCAAAAATAAGGAAACTTTATGCACGTAACACCTCAAGTGGGGGCCCCCAAAACGGGGGGGCCCAAGTCAAGTGCCTCGCTCGCCTCCCCTTAAACACACCACTGATGATACCTATGTGTGGCGGAACCTTTTTCAAAGTGGGGGGGCACAAGTGCACGTTGAAAAGAAGTTATAGCAAATTTTGTGGTTTGAATTGGCAACTGTGACGTCACAAGCATTGAAATATGACGTCACTGCGTATACACCATATGAAGGTGTAAATTACGCTATTTTAGACAAAACTACACCACTATAAAAACGTATCGGTGAACCACCTGAAATTCAAATAGGCTGTTACAGGGGGACCCAGGTCATCAGCTTCAGCCGGGCTAATCTTACGATTTATTCTGACTGACTGAATGAAACCGTTCAACGCCTACGTCACTGAAATTTCCATTTGCTTTCATTCTGGCTGGCATTATCGTTGCCCTGTGACGTTATGCTATGTAACGATAAATGAGAAATTCTCATGATAACTTCTCCATTGTCGAGTAACGTACGTCACAGAGCAATGATAACCTTAGTGGCGGTTCGGTGGAGCCTGGGTGGGCATGGCTCCTCCCAGATTTTTGGCTGGCCCCCTGCTTGCCCTCCCAGTTTTTTGCTTAATTTCACGTTCAAGTTCGTTTGATTGACATATACAGCAGATCACGTTCAGCCAGCAAAATTTTAAACGATTTGAAGACTTTCTGGTGACGGCTCTGACGATATTCACAAGCCTGTCTTGGGTTTGATAGGTTTACTCATAGTAAATCAATCTTCATTACAGTGGAAAATCACCCTGCAGGAGAGACATTTATGTTGACCCCCCGACTTTTTTCGTTGGCCCCACAGTGACCCCCACTTTTTTCATACTAGAATCGCCATTGTAACGCCAGTAAGCTAAGTCAGCCGCTTACTAGGCTCATTCATATTAGCCCGAGTTGTTGGACAATTCATCGTTCGTTTGAAATTACTCTCGAAATGGGAACTGTCCATTGGATTGAACTTCAATCCAATGTTCTATATAAATCCATTGCTTCAAAAACACATTCAGTCCGATATGAATCATATGTTTCAAAAATCTTAGCTGCATAGGACAGCTCGGACTCTAATGAATGAACCCGAGTAAAGCGCGAGCGAACGAAGTGGGGAGAACGCCTACTACAAACGATATTGTTTTATTCAGGTCACCTGCAAGATGAACGCGAAAAGCCAGACATGGAACGAAAATATATGAACAGTGACAAGGCCCAAAGAAAAGAGCCCGATTTAGCAAATTAGAGAAGTGGGACCGTAGGTGGTGGAACAAACCTACAAAGCAAGCAAGCTTGCGTTCTCCGATATAAATCGTAATCGAAAACTCGGGCTAAGCCCGAGGAGCCCAGGTGCCGGAGTAGCCACTGGGCTGTTAAAAACACCATGAACACAGCTTAAAAAGCAGGCAAAAATGACACAGCATTGATACCTGTCTTGAACACATTCAAAATCACCACTTTTCTTCATCTTGAACACAAAAGTATCATGACTGAATACTCATTCTACAACCGCATTAGATACGGGTATGCAAAGACAAGACAAAACCTACGTAGCAACAAAAGCAAGTCGTCCGTAAGGATGCCAACTGTACTGCCAATGCAGAAATTCAGTTTGCTATTTAGCGTTGCCAACACAAAAACACAATTGAAATTGATCTGTCAAATATTTCATTTTGCGAATAACATTCAGTACAATTTCACTATTTGGAATGGTGTTAAAACGCTTGAAATTACCCAAATTTTTTAATGGGGTGGCATGAACTTTTCCTACACACAAGCATAACCAAATTTCACCACTTTTGGTTCCCCCGTAGAAACACTTCTGGAAAAATCCACTAGTGGCCCCCCCTGGAAACATTCCTTCTGACGCTCATGCACACAAGCATGTAAAATGACACCATTTTTGTGAAAACGTGTGTTGTATTACAACATCTGGCAGCACTGTTCAACAGCACCAATGCGGTAAGCAATCCATAGCAAGGTGACAGACTGTGCACGGTGTATTCTGCCAAACCATTACGAAATCCTGCCAAATTACAAATAATGTTAGAAATATTATCGAGATAATACTGCCAAAAATTTGCAACGTTTTTTTTCATTAAACGATTTACTTTATGACTGGACCCAATACTAATTGTGTTACTTAAACTTATGATATTTAGGTAAAAAAATGGGGGGCCAGGCCCCGCCAGAAATAAAAGGGGGGGCTGGGCTCATGCGACCCCCGGTTACGCCACCTATGATGATACCCAGTTGCAAAATCTCATCAAGATCACCAAGGTTCGCAAAGAAAGCAATTACGAGCCTTAGTGACGTTTCAAGGGTCGCTTGTGTCTCCAGCAACCAGCGCCCGCACATGGTTTGACTCACGGTTGCGTCTGCGTCACAATGCTTTCAGATAGCCATGGTTGCGAACTTTCCCATTTCGTCCTCATTCTATAGTTGCGTCACAATGGTCGGGAATCCAGCATTTACAGTGCATGCAAGATGCAACTGCGCGTGCTTTCAGAGCAGCGATGAACCTTGATAGTATGTTGTTACGACAACAGATCTGATGTTTAGGAAATTATTTGATCTTTGATGGTTTGACAAACTTCATGGTGAAATGGATTTGATAATTATGATGATTAATTCTGAAGGTAATTATGATGATTTTTATTTGTGGGATGTTTAAATAAATCCTGACTACTTTTGCAAACTTCTAATTACAAATGGGCAAAAGCGTCGAGTATATTAGCTACAATTGTGTACTTTTCAGTTACTCTCAGGGACGCGCGGAGAGCGGGGCCATTGCTTCCCCTACTCTTTCAAATGGGAAGCAACGGGGGCGGAGCTAACTTTTCATCACAGGGAATTTCATGGTTAACAAGATCTAGTTGAAACAAATTTATTGCAGCTGTTCATGTACCCACAGCATTCAGAATAGTTTTGTACAGTACACTCTCTGTTATTATTTTTGAGGTCAACATTGTTGTTGAACAGAAACAAACATGTTGGTGAAGAATGTTTTGTTTTTTATAAGTTTGAATTTCCCTCAATACTGACCCCTGCCCTACCGCTGCTTCGGCTGCTACCTGTGTTTTATGTAATTTCACCTATAAACTGAGCATATCCACAGACATGATTATCGAAATTCAGAATACGAAATTGCTAGCAAAACTTCTATGGGAGAGTCACTGGCGTTAGATATTTGCTAGGTTAAAATATGTGACACATTCAAATCGTATCAGGTTTTTGACAAAATAATCGATAAATTTTCAGCAGCAAAAGCAAGAAAACTTTGTCCTTGGAATTAGATAATTCCAAGTAAAGCATCAGATTGCAGTGTTTCTTTTGTTTTATGCTGCCACGAACGGGTTAGGTTGGAGCGCCTGAATGAGTTTCTCCCCAGGCGCGGGAAATCCGAGGTACGCCACTGCTTGAAATCAGTCCCGTCGCCACGGGGGGATTTTGGGGGCTTAGCCCCCAAACAAAACTCCAAGCCCCCCCCAAATTGAAACATGAAACACTATATATCAATTGAGTTTTTGTCAATTTTTAGAGTGTCAAGCCCCCCCGCACAAACCAAAAGCCCCCCATTGAAAACTTTCTGGCGACGGTTCTGCTTGAAATGTCGTTTGTTTTTTTACGAAGTGCTTTCATGTCTGTTTCTGCAACATGATACTGTAGATAAAAATGCTGTTTGGAATCTACGTAGTCGTATTTGATTTCGTTCAAACCAGCACGAAAAATTCTTGTAACTTACCTTAGCAAGGAAATGTCGCTTTCCTGTTACATCGCACGTTCTTTTTCTTACAGGCGTCACAGCGTTTCTTTCACATTGCAGTTAATTTGAGGAAACGCTATTTTTGTAAGCGTGATCGCAGGGTCTTCACTTTGAGCTTCGTGCCTCGGATTGTGCTAACTAAACTCAACAACTACGTAATTCCCTTTTTTCTAATCTGACGACTTTAGTCTTACGAAAAAAATATCGTCTTTGAGAAACGTGAATGACATTGTTATTACTCCACCTTAATAATAGCATTCTCGGTTTTTATTACCATTTGCATTTTCTAAGATGCTTACAATGTTCACAAGCCCAGCAACAAAAATTTTGCACCTGTGAAAAAACAAACTTTTCGCTGAACAAAAAAATGCACAGCAACGTTGAATAAAAATCGCCAGTTTGTCTACTAAGCGATGCCAATCGTGAGCAACATGATCTGTGCCAATACAGACATCAACTGTTGCTTTTCAAGTAACGTAAGTATTTTGACAATTTCAAAACGCGCACCGGGATATCATCATATCCACATGACGTTTTTGAGTCTAGTCTGTTTATAAGTGTGAGTATTTCCTCAGGAGTAGTTGGTGATAAAAACATAGAATTCACTTGGCGTGGAATAAAATATTTTTTAATATTTGATCAGTAGTTTCAGATGGGCCAGTAGGAGTAAAATTCGCCTGTGCCAAAGTGACAAAACTATTATTCTTAATCCATCTGTAATTACTTTTGTAGATGAAAAAACTCGTCCATCAACATTTAGCCTTTGGGGAAAGCGGGATGGTTTGTTTTTGCCAGAAAGATCACTTATTAGTGTCCAAATTATTTTTGAGTTTCTGCTGTTTTGAGCAAATTGGTCTTCGTAGTATTTGCGCTTAGCCGATTCTCTGACATTGATTTCGGAATGTTTTTGTACGTTTTGAAATCTGTTAGCAGTTTTGATCTTTTATAAATATGCGAAATAAGTAGTCGTTATGTTGCATAGAACAAATGATCCCTTGTGCTATCCATGGCTTTAGTTTAAGTTTATATTCCCTTCTACCTGGTATATTTTCTAACAGGCATGTGTGTATCAGGAAGACCTCTCATGGACCTTACTATAAAATCAAATTTTTCATCAACATTCCATTCCGAGTATTGCATCGGTAACGAATCTAAAGTTTCGTGTAGATCTCGGTCAAAAGCAATGATATCAGCATTACGTGTATCTCTAAAGAATCTTTGTTTGATATTTCTTTTTACACGAGCTTTACTCACGATCAAGTAAATTGGGTAGCGATCGCTAATATCATGCAGCATAATATAGGCCCTATATTATGCTGTATGATATTAGCGAACACTACCCAATTGACCGTGAGTAAAACTATAAGTACTTTATTCCGGATGATAAATCATTTGTATATATATGGTCAATACATGACCCTGTTTCGTTTACTACTCTGGTTAGTTTGTTTAGAACAGGGTAGCAGCCAAGGCTGCATAGAGTATCTACATACTGTTGTATTCTGCTAGTATTTGGTACATTAAGTAGATTTATGTTAATATCAAGGCCGGATTTACCTATAAGTTATATAGGCTTAAGCCTAGGGCTTCAAGATCCAAGGGGGGCCCCAACAAACTATGGTACGCATAGTCAAATGGCTGGTAGTGGTATGATCGGTTGGATTAAACTTCGTCAAAAATTTATGTCTGAATTATTATTCACGAAATTTAGTTCTATTCAACTTTCGTGGTGATAACGCCAGAGTCTCCCAACGAGTTTCCATGAATCTCGATATGACGGTTGGTCAAGCCGCATGCCAACTATTGTGTCGATATACTCAAAGCACGCTGGCTGCGTCCTGCTTTTACTGAATCGTACCGATTGTTGCGTGTGACTCTACCAAAAGAACCTGTGGCCAGACATGGGGTAATCGTAATTGTCAATCGTAATCGATTACAATCGATTACAGTTTTTTGAGTAATCGTAATCGATTGAACTGACCAAAAATGAAATGTAATCGTGATCGATGACATTGTTAATTTAATCGTAATCGACGATTACTTTCGCGATTACATTTGGAAACCTTCACCCAACATCACTGTGCGCTGAATCACGGTTGTGGTGGCTGAGTTTCCTCCTTTATCACCGTTGATCATGGTTATGTTTCAGGGGAGGCTATTTGCCCATCTCTGTGAGTTAAATCCAGATAGTCCAACGGCAAGCACAGCGTTTGTAGCGAATTCTCGCTTTGTTCCAGCGAGCCTTCATGTTGGCCGCCAGAAGTAACGTAGCGAATTTAGTGAGACGTAGCAAAAAAAGAAGAGCTTTACTTAAAAACGGGTTGACACTGCGGTAACAGAAAGGCGGGACATTACGAGGAAAGGTGTTGGATCTATTTATATATATTCAGAGTGAACTTTATGAATGTAAGTGCTGGAGTAGGCTATTTATAATTAGTACCGTAATTTACATACAGTAAACAAACTTTTTTTCGGAAGAATAAAGTACTTTAATCCAAGTCCAAAGTATTTTTCCACAACCCTGATAATTGGCATGTCAACCGCAATCAATCAGATACTGGTAAAAAAAATCAATGAAACCTGTGAGGCTTAGTTGACCATTGACTTTTGGTCTAATAGACAGATACGCAGCTATATTGGCGTCACTGTTCATTTCATTTCAAATTAAAAGCTGCACAATGCTATGCTGGCTTGCAGACGATCGTAACGCGCAGTTAGAAGAAATAGCCAGCAATTTTGAAATTACCAACAAACGAATTTTCAACGTTGCTGGACGAATGTTCAAGCCTGCTAGACAGGCTTGTCCATGGGAATGTCATTCCTATTGGAATCCCATGGGAAACGTCCCATGGGATGGGACAAGCATAAATTGCTATGGGATGGGAATGGGACAGATAAATATGTCCCATGGACAACCCTAGGCTTGTAAACGCTAACCGAATTGGTGTTGTTGAACAGTGTTGCCTGATGGTGTAATGCAACACAATTTTTTGCAATGTAATTTTGCATGCTTGTGTGTATGGGCGTTGGAAGGATTTTTTCCAGGGGGGACACTAGTGGATTTTTCCAAAAGTTTTTCTAGTGGGGCCGAAAGTGGTGAAATTTGTTTTTTACCACTCGAAACTAAGAAAAGAGCCTTTTTGCTGAAATGTTCAAATTCCGGCCCTCCTTCCGACAGCCATGCTTGTGTGTAGGAAAAAGTTCGTACCACACCATTACAAATTGGTGTAATTTGAAGCGTTTTAACACCATTCCAAATGGTGAAATTTTGCTGAATGTTATATACAAAATGAAATATTTGACAGATCAATTTCAATTGTGTTTTCGTTTTCACATTGGCAACACTAAACAGCTATATTTGTTTCTGCATTGGCATCCTTACAGCAGAAAACTGGCTAGTTGCTGCACATGCTTTGTCTTGTCTTTGCATTCCGGTATCTAATGCAGTTGTAGAATGAGTATTTAGTTATGTTACGTCTGTGTTCAAGATGTGGGAAGGTTGTGATTTTGAATGTGTTTAACACAGGTATCAATGCTGTTTCATTTTTGCCTGTTTTTTAGCTGTGTTCTTGATGTTATTAACAGCCCAGTGGCGACTCCGACAAACGGGCTCCTTGGGCTTAGCCAGGGCCGTCGCCCAGGGACGCAGGAACGGGATTGTATTACGGGGTCATTGCCCCCCCTGCCCTTTGAAAGGGGGGCAACGGGGGCATAGGTGCCCGTACATAACAGTATCATAAGTAATTTAATGATATAATCAAGATCAGCTTCAAACAAGTTTATTGCAGCTATTGGCGCACACATAAAAATCAGAATGGTTTTCTATAATTACTGTCACAGGTCAACATTGGGTGTGCTTTTGCACGAATCAAGCAAACAGTTTTGAATTCGTGGTAAGTCAAAACCACGCGCGTCCGCAGGTGGTCAAAACGGGCATTTTCCCTGGAAATCGGGACTAAGAACCAAATTTTCTAGAAAACTTACTGTATGTCAGCAGCTCAATTCCCATTAATTGCTTTATTTATTGCAATGACAGTTTATTAGCGGGTATGGCAACTCTCACTGCACAACGCAGGACCTCTGAGAGATATTTTACCAGGGGGTACGAACAGGGGCGTAACGACGTTAGATGGCGCCCGGGGCAAGAAGCAAGTTTGGCGCCCCATGTTCGAATCTGAAGTCGTTCGGAAGCAAATGTACTGTATTGAAAAAAGTAGGCCTACACGTGACATTTTTGGGACTTATTGGCATCCCCGCAGTCATTTCCCCACCCCCGCCGTGATTTATTCGGCGCCCGGGGAATTCTGCCCTCCTTGCCCTTTCGTTACGCCCCTGGGTAACAAGACCGACATCGGGCCCCATAACTTGGGTTCACGTCGAAATTTGTATAGCTTGTTTGTATAGTAATCAGAATATAGAAACAGCTACCATGCTAAGACTTTCAAATATAGCTATCAGTGCTGCAGTTGAAGAAAGCGACCATCAATTTTGGACTTGATTACAGAAAAACTTAGCGTGAGTACTTTCATCCTCTCGGGCCCGGGTACGATGTACCTCTTGTACCCCCTCTCGTAGGCCCTGTGCAGGGCCGGATTGCAATACATTTTCTATAGTTCCTTTTATTATTTTTGAGGTCAACATTGTTGTTGAACAGTAGCAAGCGTACTTGGTACCGATTTTTTTGTTTTTCATAAGTTTCCATTGCCCTCAACTTTTTACTGCCCCTCCTGCCCTATCGACGTTCTGGCGTCCCTGCCGTCGCCAGAGGCCAGTGGTGTCCGGCCCCCCATGTGAAATCCGTGCCCCTCCATTTCACGTTTGGCCCCCTGGTTGCTGCATACATCCAATACAGTATGTTAAAAATGTAGCCCCCCCTTCTGTTGTTTGGCCCCCCCTGCTGCTAAATCCTGGCGACGGACCTAAGCTTAGCCCGAGTCTTTGATTACGATTTACGTCGGAGAATGCGATCATGCTTTGTATATTGTTGCCACCACCCCATGGTCCCACTTCACAAATTTGTTAACCCGGGCTATTTTCTTTGGATCTTGTCACTGTTCATATATTTTCGTTCCATGTTTGACCTTTCGCGTTCATTTCGTAGTTGGCGTTCTCTTGACTTCGTTCGCTCGCGCTTTACTTGGGCTCATCCATCACAGCCCGAGCTGCCCTACGCAATTAAGTATTTTTGAAAACATAATTCATATCGGACTGAACGTTTTTTGAGGCAGTGGATTTGTATAGAACATTGGATTTGAAGTCCAATCCAAGGAACAGATCCCATTCCGAGAATATTTTCAAACGAACGATAAATTGTCCAGCAACTCGGCCTAATATGAATGAGCCTAACAAGCAGAGGACTGACTGGTGTTAGCATTTCTCTGTGAGCAGTGTGGCCACTCTGTTCTTATGGAAAAGCACTAGATTTCATGATAAAAAAACACTAGATTCATAAAAAAACACTAGATCACAAATAAGTCAGCTGTGAAAGCAAAAGGCTAACTTACATTCAATGACATTGGCTAGAAAATGCATTGCAAAGCAAACAAAGACATTTTAAAAACAGCAACAAAGAAAACGGGAGACACCGCAGCAGCAACGCTTGTATTTGTAGCTTACTGAAGGTCACTGAAATTTTTAACATATGACCACAGTGACTTCGTAGCGGTTTAACTCAAAACAGATTATATGCTCTTATGTAATTTAAGGTGTAATTAGTAGGCAGAATTTTTATCAAATTGCAATTCCACGAAATCAAAGTCTCAATTATAGTTGCAATTGCTCAAAATTGTGTAGTTAAATACATTTAGCTCACTCATAAAAAAAACACTAGGAGTGGCACCACTGTCTGTGAGGTACGTTACTCAACAGTGGAGAAGTTATCATGTGAACTTCTCATTTATTGCTACGTAACAAACGCCACATAGCAACGATAGTGCCAGCCAGAATGAAAGCAAATGGAAATTTCAGTGACGCAAGCGTCGAACGGTTTTATTCAGTCAGAATGAAGGTGATTTATCGTATGATGAGCCCCTGTGACGCTGTTGACCTGGGACGCCCCTGCAACAGGCTATTTGAATTTCAGGTGGTTCACCGATACGTTTTCATAGTGATGTAATTTTGCTTAAAATAGTGTAATTTAGACCTTCATATGGCGCATAGGTAATGACGTCATATTTCAATGCTTGTGACGTCACATTTGCCAATTCAAACCACAAAAATTTTCTATAGTTTTTTTGACGTGCACTTGTGCCCCCCCACTTTGAAAAAAGTTCCGCCACCCACAGGCACATAGCCAGAAATTTTGATAGGGCGGACAAACAACAACCAAGTCTCAACATTTGATTATTTAATGCCCTTTGTTTTCAAAGCATCATCCATAAAAGGTGCAATTTTCTGGTGCTTTCGTCTGAATAATTATGTTCAGAATTAAGCTGGCAAATATAACTCCCATTTTCATTGAATTAACAAGTTTTTCAAGTTTGTTTGTAGTACAGTTCCAAGCTTCCATTTTGGATGAAAGCCACCATTTGCTAGTAGAACTTTCATGCAAGACCGATTATGAAAATCTCGATGGTTTAAGAGCAAGATCTGCAATATGCTTTTTGCAGCCGATATTGCAGTTGAGCAAGAAGTCATTGAGACCGTCATTATGACTGCGTTTTTTAGATTTACGCGTTTCTGATGTACGCTAACACACGTTCAATTGATGCGGAGTAACAACTTGGTTTTAGACACTGACTCCCGAAGTTGGTCTACATTCTACAAAACGTGTGCGCATAAAAGACGTGAATCGTATCCAATTTTCGAGCGACTGTGTGACGCAGGCGCGCAACCAGGAGGGGGCATTTGGGCCATTTGCCCCCCCCCGGAATTTTCAAAACATTGCATAGCAATTTTGACATTTGCAGAAACTTTCAAATAATAAAGTTGAAATTTTGTATTCTAATCATTTTTAAGAAAAGTTTTACTTAAATTTTTCTTTGTCTTACTAGTTAGTTATCTCCTTACAAGATATATCTGAAGACAGGCCATCCGATCGAAAATTTCATAAATGATTGGTATTTAACCACAAATATACTGAAATTGGAGATCGTTTAAAATGTTGGTAACCTATTTCTAAGGCATTTTTCATCCTTTTTTTGGTGTAACACTCTGAAAATTTTCAGAAATGCAGTGTGTGTACGCCTTGATTTTGTTTCTTACCATCTTCTGAGGAAGAGTTTACATACACTCGAAACGTCAACGATAAATACTGCATTGCTATCACACCAGTGGAGCAAAGTTTGCACCCATCAGGCTAAGCCTGCTGGTGACAGAAACAGCATAGCCTACTCATATGTTCATATTGTGTTAGCTTTACGTTTGCTTGGGGTCACTGTAGGCTACTATTTAAGCATTATTGCTTTTATGTTCAGTGCTTAACCGTTGCTGGGGTTTCACAGCCAAGCTCTAACGTTGCAAGGGAAAATCGAAATTCAGAAGAGCCTCAAAGTTATTAGGTGTTGTTTAGGTAGTCCTAGCAAAAGTGGCGAGGCCCACCCACATCTGGTGGCGAGCCTGGCCCAACCATTCGTAATAATAAAGTTAAAGTTGCGTTCCTGCTCAGGCCCCACGAGAGGGGGGTGCAGCTGATGCACCGCTCCGGGGCCCACAGGAGTCTAGGAGGCCCATGAACCTCAATGTTCAAAATGGAAATGCAATTATGCACAAAGTCTTTGTTATAACTTTATTCCTACAATCTTGTGCAAATTAAGCTTTATTCCTACAATCTTGTGCAAATTAAGCTGAAGTTGTGGTTTTAGTCGATTTGCAATGTATCGCCATTTCTTTTGTGTGGTTGGGATTATCTCAATTGCTGCTGTTTCATTGTTAGCCCAACGCACTATGTGATGCGTAACATGATGGAATGATCGGAAAATATTTTTATGACGTTACATAGGACTTTAATCAACTCAGTGGTGTTACAGAATGAAGCCAGTTCTTTCTTTTGTATGTTGTTGAGAGCAGGGGTGCATATTAGGGAAGGCGAACAAGGCTGTCGTCTCGGGCCCCTCTTTGAGACTTTCGCACTAATTGTTTTTGTGCATTGTTTTGTTTAAAAGCTGATGAACCACTCTGGAGCCGCAAGCTCTGGAGTAAGTCATATGTTTTTCAAAATAAAGCAAAATGTGCGAAAGGGGGCTCTTTAACAACTTTAATGTGTAGACAAAGAACAATGTAAAATCAAATAACTTCAAATAATTTACAATGTGAAATGCACTTGCACGCAGAAGCAAATTTCCAAACAAAATAAAAAATTTAAATTGCTTTCAGCAAATAAAATTTTTGTGTAGCATGCGTAAAATATAGGGGCCATTTTTTGATGTAACGTGAACAAACAGGGGCAAGGGGCACTTTTTCAAGATCATATATTGTGCATATGACGTAACACAAATTGTACAAGGTTTTGAGGCAGCTTTCTGCGATTTTGACTCGGGTCCTAAACTCTAATACCAACCCCTGGTTGAGAATGTGCATGTTGGAATTTCAGTGATTTTTAATGGCAAATGTCACACCTAGGAAGTAGAGCTGCATTGTTACGCTTTCGTAACACTGAAATTATACCAAAACAGCCATTGCAAATGCTATGCTAAGAAGACGAGTTTTGATTTACAGAAGGATGTGGTGCATGCTGGATTTACAGAAGCTGAAGTACAGTGTGGCGCCGCACACTGGAGGCTGGTAGAAAAGCTAAGAATGTGCAAAACATAGCCTAAATATTGGACTGTAGAAGCTGGAAAAAGTGCTGTTTTCAGATGAAAGCCATTTTTTATTCCATGGAAATACAGCAGATTCATTAGGATCAGGAATCGTGAGCAATTAAGTCCTGCCCATTGAAATGAGCTAGTAAAGGAACCCAAAAATATATTCTGGCGAAGTTTTAGCTTTTCAGTAGTAGCTTCACTTATGCCAATTGAAGGTATGATGAATTTATACAAATACATTGATGTAATTGAAAGAAAAGCCATTTCAGATATGAGAAATGCATTTCCTGATGGTGGAGGAAATTCCAATAGGATATTGTCCCGTGTCTTTATCTGAAAAAGTGAAGACGATTTTCAGGAAGCAAAATTAAATGTGATGGATTGGCCTGGAAACTCGCCAGACCTTAACCCCATTGAGAATTTGTTATCAATAAGTAAATCCAGGTTACAAAAATTCGATCGCACCACCATGACCAAGCTAATAGAGGCCATCATTCAAGTATGGCATCCAGGGTTGCATTTTTCTAAAAGCTTGTTTTCCTTGAACTTGTGACTGGTTATATATCGACTGGCTGTGCTTTATCGGCATCTATATACAGGGTGTCCCAAAATAAATGAAACCCATTAATTTGATTACCATTTATTACTAAAACAAAATACGCTGAAAATGTTAACATTTTCTCTGAGCTGACATAATAACAATTGAGTACTGAAAGTTTGGCGCCTTTAGCTAGATTTTA
>Ga0210059_1005998_pt1 | contig 19514 bp, 11 predicted proteins | sample Ectturendosymbi2_FD_188042 | JGI IMG/M metagenome (GOLD analysis project Ga0210059, IMG submission 188042) | Ecteinascidia turbinata endosymbiont from Florida, USA - Sample 2 (SPAdes) (version 2) | ecosystem: Host-associated > Tunicates > Ascidians > Unclassified | place: Key West, Florida... | reverse complement strand
ACCATGTACTATGATTTGCGGAGCAGAACAGTTAATTTACCTGTCCATCGCTCGAGGTGGTGCTGTTGCTGTGAACCCCATCAGAACAAAAAGAAGCAAGTCTAGAAAAACGTTGTGCCTAAAACAAAACAAAATCCGCGTTTAAATGATGCCGAAATCTTCAACGTGTGAAAACAACACATATTCAGAAACGGATTGGACCGAGAGACATCGAAGGCGATTGTCGCTGTGACATTTCGAAATTTATCAAACTCACGAGAATCATGTCATCATTTTTTGCCCTTTTTAAGGCAAAAATGCTATTTGATCATTGAAATCAGCCTGCAAGGCCTGGCTGCAAAACAAAGACGAATTTCTTTGCATTTGTGGCGTGAACGTCCGCAGCCCACTTGGTGAAAATGTCCAAAATGTGATCTTGCGAGAATGTCGGCGGTAAGTTAAATTCAAATTACTGTCAAGTGCCAAGTCAACAAAGTACCCTGGCAAACAATTCAGTGTCTTAGCGGAAAATTCTGCTTTAGCCAGATCCATCAAAGGCCAAAATGATATCTTGGTCAGCCATGAAGGCAACATTCTTGGAAGCAGGACAAGCGAGTATTTCAAAGATCTTTTAAAACCAGTCATTATCGCACACACAGGAGGTGCATTTAGGGAGGGAAATACTTTCACTGAAAACTAGGTCTTCCTAACTGTCAAAACAATGAGGCTGGGAATGCTGCAGGCTGCGATGGAATCTGACCTCAAATGCTTAAAGCCTTGAAACGAGAAAGAGTTTATAGACAGGACGTAATGTTCTAATTACCGATCCATCTTTCTCCTTAGCTTCAATGGAAAAATGTATGCTAAGTGCCTTGGCTAAGGATGCGTCGAAATAGTTGAAACAAAGCTGAATGATACCCACTGCAGTTTTCCTCCTGGACGTGGCACTACAGACCAAACATTTACTCTACAGCAGTGGCGTACGCAGAAAATTTTCAGCGGTGGGGTTTCGTTCAGTGGCATATGGTGGTCATATGTATTTGCTGTGCGTTATTTGTGACGTCACAAGATGACGTCATATTCATGTTTCCAAACCAACGTTTTGCGAAGTTTGTTGACATCAGTGTTTTTTTAAGCCGTTTTAGGGTGTCAAAATCACACCCTAAAATTTTGTAATGACATCCTAAATTCTGAATGCCAAGATATGCTTTTGCCTTGTATTCAAGTAAAACGATTTGAGATAGCATGTTTTCCTGCAAGTGGCTATTGCAACAGACGTCTGCAATGTTATAGGCCCACACAATTTTCTGGCGCAGAAGCTAGCAGCGAAAATTGTAAGTATGGTATCTGTGCATTATCAGGCGCACCGCTTCGCTTTGGCCTCTTACTATACTGTCGCAGATTTGTACACTATGGTGTACGAAACTGCGAAAGCACTTTAATGCAATTATGGAAAAGTGTTGTAGTGTTTCAACGTTGCGATCGGCCTGCCTGGCGATGCATCATGCATGGAAAACAAGGTGGTGGTCGAGTGAGGCAACAGTGAGAGCTAGGAGTGAGCTTTTGGCCATTTGGGCCGCACTGAAGTAGCTGTCTGAAAATAAAAATGATGCAGTGTGCGTTATTTTACTGCAACTTATAAAAACAAAAAAAATTCAACACGCTGGTTTCCTTTTGTCAACAATGATACCTCGTCTGACAGAACTGAGAAAAGTTTTTCAGACGGTATGTTTTGAATTTTCGCAGGTGGAACTTCCGTAGAACTGTGCATCAATAACCTCTCTGATGCCACTTTTAAATCCAGACTTAAAGTTAATTGCGAAAAGTTTGGTAGTGAATTGGGAAACTTGGAACGCTGGAGAGTTTGGCTGATTCGTGTGTGTCAAGTGGCATGGCGTTTTGGAAGGGTGTCGAAAGATTAGCAAATTGATCGTCCCCATACACAAATAGGGAGATAGGAGTGAATGAACCAACTACCGCGGCATCTCTTTGCTAAGCCTCCCAGGAAGTGTGTATGCCAAGACGGGAAAATAATTGAACCAAAGCTGGATGATATCCAGTGCGTTTTTTGTCGCGGCCGTAGCACTACAGAACAAATTTCCACTCTCCAGCAAAATTTCGAGAAATCCTGGGAACATGCCAAGGACTTATACACATGTTTTGCCGACCTCGGGACAGTATATGGCCGGGTTCCTCGTGAAAAGCTTTGGGGGGGTTGTGGGAGTACGGTGTTGATGGGTGCCTCTTGCTGGCAGTCAGGTAACTGTATTCTTGCTCAGAAGATTGCGTCCGTGTCGACCGAGTTAAATCACAACCGTTCAGCATTGGTGTTAGACTCCGACAACGATGTATGCTGCCACCACTCCTTTTCATAGTTTATATCAGGGTTCTCCAAACTACAGCCCGCGGGCCAAACCCAACCTGCGAAGCCATTTCACCCGGCCGCAAAATACATTGTGCCAATAATGAAAAAATATATTTACGAAAAATGTGTTGATTTGGTAGAATGTATCATATCCCAAAAAAGTCACTTTACGCAAGATGTCTGGCCCTCGGACTGTTGTGCAATAGCTTATGTGGTCTCTCCCAAAAAATTTTGAAGAGCCCTGGTCTATATGAATTGGATAGACCGTCACAGACGCGTCGACAAAGGTGTCACTGTTGGGAACTGCAGGATGAACCGTTTGCTTTTTTCGGATGAATTGGTACTGCATGCGTGGATCTTCAACAGGGTCTTCAGCTCGCATTTGATCGGTTTTCTGATGCGTGCGACCAAGCAGGAACAAAAATCAGCACTGAAAAGATTGAGGTATTGTGTCTCTTAAGACATCCAAGGCAGTGTTTTCTGCAAGTGAGCTGCAGCTGGTGGAGCCGTTCAAGTACCTTGGGGTGGCATTCACGAGTGACGGAAGTCGGAACAAAGGGATTGATACACGGATTGGTAAAGCAAACGCAGTTCTGCGTGAGCTTTATTGCTCCGTGGTGACGAAACGTGCGCTTTCAAAGAACGCAAGGCTTTCAGTTTTTAAATGGGTTTTCGTTCCGATCCTCACCTGTGGTCATGAATCTTAGGTGACGACTGAAAGAATACTGTCAAAAGAACAAACGACAGAGATGGGATATTTGCGAAGAGTTCTCGGTGTCACACTTCGTGAAAAAAAGCACAGGCCTGAAATCCGTAAAGCCCAGGATGTCAAGCTACTTCTCCGAATCGAGAGATCCCACCTATATTAGTTCGGCCATGTGTCCAACATGCCCCAGCAAAGAATGGCGAACTATGTCCTTCAGGCTACAGTCTACACCCACGGGAAAGCGGTCCAAACTTTGTCCAAGGAAGAGGTGGCGTGACTACATCTCCGACTTTGCTTGGTCCCGTCTTGGTGTGAAGACAGCAGAACTATCTGAGGTTGTTGTTGATCGTGTGATGGTATTTCGGGTCGTCCTAGGCCTGCTGCCCCCTCGACTCTCCCCAAAGGAAAAACGGGCACGAAAATGAGGGAATGAATGAGTGTGTAGAGACCTTCATTGAACCTTTCTATTTATGAAATTGTCTTTTGTTTGTTTGCCAAAAGTGAATGTCGTATTCAAATAATTAAGAAGGATTTTTAAGGTGTTTTAGGAACTCGATTCGGGTCTCTAGACTTGAAAATCGAGTCCCTAGAATCAGATAAAATGATTAAGGGAACTATCTATGAAATTTAGTCGGAAATTTTTCGGGTCCCTACATGTCCATACCGGGTATCTAACATTTTCCTTCAAAAAAACTGAATTTAAGCGTTTTTGGATGGAAACTTGCGTTTTTGTGAAAATCAGTTACAAGTATCCGACATAGAAGTAAAATGGTGTTGACACCCTAAAGCTCCACCACAACACCCTTTCAAAAATCTTTAAAAAAACACTGGTTGACATAACATCCATATTCGTCTACATGCACTACCCTTAATTTATGTGTCACTGAACTGAATATAAACTATCAGCGCTTCAGGTTAGGATATCGGAGAAAAATAACCTCAACGCTACGACACAGCAGTTCATAACGACAAAAGTATCAGGCTGTGTGTTAATACAGAGGAGTAAAACACACTCGTCACTGCGTAAGAGCAATTTACAACTGCAAAATCAGGCTGCATTAATGTCTTGTCAAATACGAGCAGTGGAGCACAGAAAGTGTGAGACTGGATTGGCTGACGCATACCCCGGTGTGCAAGATCGAATCTTGCCAAACTACATAAGAATTGAGAACCCGCATAAAATACGCAAGTAAACTTTCAATTTTTTATTATGTATAGAAGTCCAGCACATTTTTAGTTTTCCTTTTTCCCTGCTGAGACATTTTAAAATGCCTGAATGCTTCTATGTTAACAACTTCTGTTTTTGAGCTCGTGCAACAGTTCTATCATGCTACTGAAATTGGCAATGTAGCTAATGGGTTCAGCGCATGCGCTGATCAGCCATAGCAGACACAAAAAAAACAAAACCCAATTGTTTCGGATAAAGTAAACTATCGCGGAACACAATCTTAAACATGCGAAGTGGACGAAAGGTCTGCAAAAAGTGGTGTGATGGTTTCTGGATGCAGACGATAACCCAGATTCCCAGAAAAACCTAATTATTACTTTTTGGCCCATTTGAAATGTTCCTTGAAGTTTGCATGCAAATTAGTTCCGTGGTATTTGCATTAAGTCGACAAATTAACAAGCAAAAAGTGTGCGAAAACAATTAATTTCGTTTGCGCAGGTGATAAAGTTTTTGTAAAATATCAAGCTCAAGGGGGGTTTAACCCCAACCCCAACTTGTGTACGCCCTTGCTCTGGAGCATGGGTGTCAAACACGCGGCCCGCGAGGGCATTTTGTGCGGCCCACGATGCTTTTTGGGAATTTTCAAATAATTAACATTCATCTTATTTCGTTTAATACGAGTGAACAAGTTCTGTTTAAACGAACGTAGAGACGGCTAAAAATGACGCGTACACGACTTTTCGGTCTGAGCCGTTTCGCTCTGGCCGATTCGGTCGGTCTGGGCCGATTCGGTCTGAGCCATTTCGATCTGGCAGAATGCATTGGACCGAAAAGTCCTTGTTCCGAAAAATGACTTGTCTTATAACTCACGATACCGTTCGCAAGAAATAAGATGTAAAAGCTGCTTCCAGTGAGGTACAAGTACCGCCATTGTTGCGTCAGCGTCATAGTACAGTCCTCGGGTAGTCACAACGCGGCCCTTGGATTACCTTATAAGTTCTCATTTTACCCTCGGATAAATTTGAGTTTGAGAACCCTGCTCTACAGTAATTTTTCGGGAAATCTTGGGAGTATGCCAAAGATGTCTACGCATGTTCTGCCAACCTCGAGAAAGAATTCAAGCGGTTCCCACGAAGAAAGTTTTTGGTAGTGTTGTTGTAGTACGGTGTTGAGGGTCGCGTGTTACTGACAATCAAGTCACTGTATTCCTGCTCAGAAGTTTGTGTTCGCGGAGGCAGCATTAAATCACGGGAACAGGACCTTTCCGTCTGGCCGATTCGGTCTGACCGTTTCGGTCCGAGTCGTTTCGGTCTGGACAATTTCAGTCACGAGACATTTCGGTCTGGCCGTTTCGGTTTGGGGGCATTTCGGTCACGACATTTCTGCACACAAACAACTTATTACATTCGTTTATTTAAATGATTATAGGCAGGCGAAATGTTACTCTAGCTGGTGCTATACCAACTCCCTTTGAGGAGTCATGATTGCGATTAAATCTGAATTGTAGTTATGACTTTGAAGAATTTGTATTTAATTGCAAAATGTCGATAATGATCTAATTTGCTTGCTATGATGATAATGAAAATCATATGTTGATGCTGATTAACTGTTGGATCTTGGATCATGTTTGTAGTTTTTTTAAATAAAACTTTTCGTTGATTTAAGTATAATTGCATTAAAATGTTAACATGTAAGATTTCTGCAAGATTTCATAGTCTGACCGAAATGTCCCCAGACCGAAATGGCTCAGACCGAAATGTCCCGTGGCCGAAAGGGCCCAGACCGAAACGGCTCAGACCAAATCGGCCTGATCGAGTCGGCCAGACCGAAAAGTCGCGTACCCTTAAATCACAACCATTCACCGTGGGTGTTGGACTCGCACCAGGGTGTGTGCTGTTACCACTCCTCTAAATGGTCTATATCATGGGTTCCCAACCTGGGGTACATTTACCCCTAGGAGTACATTTGTCTATCTGATGAGGTACATTTAAGGTTTGCAAAAAAAGGGAAAAATATATTTATATATTATTTATTTCCAACTACTCTATTTGTACATATGTCAGTGAATATTATTTTCAAAAATCATTATATGCTTATTGCTGAATATATTAACTTCGAGATATCAAAACGGAGTCTACCTTTCAAGTTCTAAAAATCTTAAAGTTCAATGTTGTTTAAAAATTTTACTCAGCCTTTTTTTCATAAGAAATTTTAGGGGTACCGGTACATGCTGATCTGTCGAAATACGTATTTCGACCCCTTCAGATCTGTTAAAATATTTATGGTTTTGTATATTTTTTGCATGGTTGAGTTCTTTGTGGGCGGGTTGCGGGTACCTGCATTTGCGGGGCGGGTGCGGTAACCCGCAGAAAAAAAGCGTGCGGGTACGGGGTGGGCGCTCGTTGAACTTGGTGCGGGGCAGGCGCGGGATAAAAATTCTTTGTACGGGCAACTAAATGTTGACTCAATACATGTGGAAGTGACATGAGCAAACAAATTAATGATACAAACAGCTTGTGGCACAAAGGTGCAGAGAAGCTATGCCAACCGAAAAGCCTTACTGGGCCAACAATTACTGCGCTATTTTCGTGAAGACCGCACATTCAAGGACTTACTTAGCAAACCAAAATTTAGGCTATACCATAGGCAAAATTAGTACCAATGGAAGAACAAGGGTACTTAGCAATCACTTGAATGTAGAAAACACATGGGTAAAGATCAGAAATATGGAAATAGTTTTGCATCGTGGTTGCATTGGACACGTGGAAATCTACCAGTGCGTAGTACATGCACATAATAAACAGGCACTAAAGACCATTGCATCGAAAATGTCGAATTTCAGAGTGCAAAAATAAAGCCAGGCTGTCGCTGTATTGTTCATACACAACAATGAAAATCTTACTGGGCCGCATGCTGACCACCGGTTTGACATAGCTGGTGCAGAGCAGAGGCGGATCCTGCTAGTGAGGTTAAGGGGGCGATTTCAGCAATATTTGGAAGTCAAGTCTCATAAAAGCTTCGCTATGTAAAAGAAATGAAGTCAACCTCACAGCACTGCTGTGTCAAAACAGTGGGCGGCAAAATAGCCTTATATTGCGAATTTTGTTTCTCAAATTGTACAAAATTATGATGAATAAAGTTGCTTTCGTAGGTTTTAAGGAAGCTGATCGCCCCAATCGACCCTCTGGATCCGCCCCAGGTGCAGAGACATTCTCCAGTGGTGCCGAGACCACAGATTGGAGTTTCCAGGTCTCAATGGTCTTGCAGGAAATACGTTCTGCGTAATGGGAACCAGCGCTGCTAATAAACGAGTGTTTAGTATCGGTTACCATGGCGTGAATAGCAGAAAAGCAAAGTAAAGAGTTCCTCATTGAACGACAAACTCTTTTTCAACAGTGCTCTGAGAAAGTAGCGCTGAACTTTGAATAGGTTTACATTTTTACCTCGTCGTGCGATTGATTAAACTGCAAGACCATTTTCTTCTAACCAGGTGCACAGAGCCGGTAGGGGTGAAGCAAGATCTGCATTCGCTCCAGGCATCAGAACCGCATGGACATCAAGGATCCGGTGCCATCTTCCATTGGTTTAGTGATTCCCGGAAGCGTCCCACTCGCGTTCTGAGGTGGTTCAGTTTACACCACGCAGAACAGCTGAGACCAAGGTCGGGGTTTTCCACTTTGGGTGGTGGAAGGGAATGAGGTGGGACCCCTGACTTCTTCCACTCCTCGAGCCACTGGTGTTGAGTCCACTGTGCGATAGACACATGCCCCGCAAAAGACTCCATCCGTTCAATCGCCGATAGTGCAAACGACCTTCGCGATTTGAAACGGTCTTGTTTTCGTACTAGGTTATTATTGAAATAATTTTTGCGTACTAAGTTATTATTGAAATGTTCCGTCAGCGCGTACTTCAAGACGAGTCGGAGGGTAGCGGAATTTCGTCGGACTGAGTTGGGGCAATGCCTGCAAGGATTGGCAAGTATTGCGTCGTTGTTGGTTTTAGGCATCCAGTAGTTGTTCGTAAAGCAGAATTTATAGCCACATCCACCTCCTTCGTGTTCCTGCTTCTTGACCATGCCGGGGTGCAGTATTCAGCAGTGGGGCATACAAGAGCTAGGCTGCTGGTCCTGAGCGTGCTCAAGGAGGCATGCCACCCTGTGCCGGCCAGCCAGTTTAACAGCGCGCAGCGTGACAAAACTTTCTGCCGCACAGATGTAAGATGTGGCTTGAAGGTAAGCGACCGGTCAAGCTTCACTCCAAGATATGTTTGGTTTGGTTCAAATTCGATGGTTTTGCCATCCACTGAAATGTTTAGTCGTCGTCCCACGTCACGTGTGTTAAGATGGTACAAGGCATACACAGTTTTTGCTTTGCTACGTTGAAGCCGATTTTTTATGGTAGTAGCTGTAGTGTTGACAGGTCCCTGTTCATGGCGTTCTGGGCGTCTGCCCAGTCCGGCCCAGTAAAGGCAAGAGCTAAGTCATAAGCGTAAGCCAGTTTGGTGGACAATGTCGTCGGGATATCGCTGATATAGATGTTGAAAAGACAAGGAGCAAGAATGACCCCTGGGGAACTCCATTCTTTAAGCATCGTGCGCGACTTTCTTGTCCGTCGCTTGTTCGAAGGTCAAATCTGTGGTTGCTTGGAGTCTCCATGATGAAAGCTACCAGATGTTTATCGGGTATTGTACGAAGCAGTTGCAGCCGTAGATCTTGGTGCCATACCGTGTCATAGGCCGCTGTCAAATCCACGAGTGCAACAGCAGTTTTCTGTTTAAGTTGGAATCCGTCCTCTATGATCGAACACAGTTGGAGTACTTGGTCGATGATTGACCTTCCACCGCGAAAACCAGTCTGAAAGTCCGGTAGGCATTTTTCAACGTAAGGCGTGATGCGACTCAGAATCACTCGTTCCAGGCTTTTAAATGGGACACATAGCAGGGAAATCCGCCTGTAGCTCTTGGGCACTTTAGCGTCCTTGCCAGGTTTCAGGATTGCTATGATGTTGACTTTTCTCCATATTTTTCGGAGGTTGAGGCGCATGCAGGTGGACGAGAAAGCTGCTAGCCACTTCAAACCGGAGGGTCCCAGCTAGGTTCTTGATAAATTCTGGGTGAATGTTGTCTGGTCCAGGTGCTTTACCACACTTCATGTTATGTATGGCTTGCGCCATCTCTGTGTTGCTCATTTCTTCGCATAGGTTGACATCACTATGCGTGTTAACTGTGAATTGGTGCACCGCTTTGCGCACAGAGATGGAATATTGACGATCAGGCTTTTTTATACCTAACATTTTCGACCAGTCGGCTGGCGATAGCATTTGCAGTGACTGGAACAGGTCGAAACTGTTTGAACTTCCTTGTGAGGCGGTTTAAAAGAGACCAGGCCTTCCGGCTTGAATGGGCAAAGTCGATCTGTTCGACTGAGTCTTCCCAGCTGTGCTGCGTTTTTTATTGATGTACGTACACAGGGAATTTGCAATTGTGGGTTCATCAGATATTGCAGCTTTCTGATGCTTTTCCAGTAGGTTTTGGCATTGGTGATCCCAGCAAGGCGTATAATGACTTCTGCGTCCTCGAGGGACAGCACGTTTAGCTGTATTGAGCAGCATTCGGCAGAATGCGTTGTAGCCTACACTGCGCTTACATTTTTACCTTATAGTTTTTTTCAAGACCCTCCGTTGCCTTTGAAATGAACCATTGAATAAATGGCACTAGGGATGAAACACATTGCGTGAGTTTTTAGTGGTTTTCAAACACACAGTGACTGGTGCAGGCTTGGGACGGACACAGTGCGGGACGGGTTGGGAGAGCGTGAAGGGCGAGTGCGTGCTAGAAGTTTGGGGATGCGGGGCGGGAGCGCGCAAGATTTCTCAATTTCTTGCTGGAGCGGACCAAAAATTTCAACCCGCGCAGGACTTAGTGCATGGTCAGAGAAAAGTTGGGAACCCCCGTCTATATGAATCGGGTTCCTTTTCAAGGCAGACCTGTTCAGAACAGGCCACTCCAAACAGACAACGTTCATATAATAGGTCTGTTATGAACGAGACTTTTATGAACGTGGTCTCCTATGAACGTAGTCTGTTTCGAACTGGTCTGTTGTGAACGGGTCTGTTATGAACAGGTATGTCACGAACGTGGTCTGTTACGAGTGGTCTGTTGTAAACAGGTCTTTTTTGAACGAACGCCATCAATTAGATAGGCAGTATCAGACGAATCGATGAAAACAAGGGCGTGCGCAAGGGGGGTTGGGGTTGAATACCTCTTTGAGTTTATTACCTGCGCAAAAGAGATTATTTATGTTTTCGTATATTTTTTGCTTGTTTGTCAACTTAACGCAAGTACCACCGAATGAATTTCCATGAAAATTTCAAGGAACGTTGTAAATGAGTCAAAAGAAATGATTAGGTTTTGGTGGGAATCTGGATTATCATCTCTATGCAGGAACCAACATCACTTTTGCATACCTTTGGTCAACTACAGATTTTTATGATTGTGTTATGTGATAGTTCACTTTATCCGTAATAATTGCCTTTATTATGTCTGCTATGGCTGATCAGCGCAATCGCTGACTATATTGGCTGCATTACTACATACAGTAGCACAGTCGTGCCAAACCTAGGGTTTTCCCCCAGATCTGTTTTTTATTGCCTTTGTGGGTTTGTGAGTTTTTTTCCTAAGATATTCTTTTTTTATTTATCTGCGTAGTGGTGTTTTAATATAGGTTATGATTAATTTATCTTTTTATTTCTAGTCTCATCTTTCTTTGTCTTGTGTTTATCTAGGTACCTTAGTCTTCAGCGTAACTGACTAGCAACTGATATGATATTAGCTCTAAATATTAGCTCGATGCAATGAGTTCAAGTGACAATGATAAGATTGGTACACACAGATATTAAAGTTAGAGTGGTTGAAAGATCCAGATCTCAAAGATTGACTACAGCAGGGCTGTTAGCCTGTGGGAATGAAGTTTTAATTCGTATAAATACTGTCAAATCACCTGTAGCAACGGAAACAAGTCCAAGTCACTGAGATATAAAGGTTCAGACAGGCACAAATGTTCATTATCATAATTGTACAGTTTAGCCTACTCACTAGGAAGTTTTGTGACTTATTGATGTTCTGATAGTAAAACGATTTACCCGATTCTGTGTATCTTCCTACCTGAGGTTTTCTGTCCAAATCTGGATTTTTTGGATGAGCCTATATGGGTTTTTTAAAAAGATTTCATTGGCAGCCCTGTTGAAGCATGGTAGAACTGGTTAAACGAACTCACAGTCAGCAGCTGTTAAAACACAGGATTTAGGGCATTTAATTATGTCTCAGCAGGGAAAACGTAAATTTAAATGTTGCTAGACTTCTCTTCTACAAAATTTCGATATGATTCTGCGAAAAATGCCATTGTATGTTCTGACGTGGAGGCAGCTAGTTCTGTTAGTTCTGAAAATGGGTGTAGTAGTAGCAGTGACAAACAGACGCTACGAGACAGTTTTACAGAAGAATTTCAGGCGTCCAACCAGCCACTATCAAGCTCTGCGCTAAAATGCCAACAAATGTAATTTCACTTTGTGTAGGAAAAACTTACTCAAACGCAAAAAAGCATCGAATATAGAAGAATGTTTGGGCACCCGACCCGTCCCTTCATTTGCCATTTAGAGTCTAAAAAACGTACTTACGCAGACTAAAAACGTACTTACGTAGTACGACCAGTGATGCCAGGCTTGCATTGTTAAGCATTTATAGAAATAACACTCCTTCCCTGGAACATATTGTTAAAAGATTAAGTGAGACATCGCACAGGCGTTTATATATGAGTTTATAAATGGTTGACAACGTTAGCATTGATTATATTGTATTGTTGTTTGAACTATTTCGTGTAGTGTTGGAATTTTCTGGAGAATTAGACACTATCTAAACGAAACAGCACTCAAATCCTTGTATTTTAGCAACGTCTACAGTCATTTGCAATATGCAATTTTGAGATTGGAGTGGAGTTGGGAAGACAAGCCTTCGACGGTTGAATGTATTGCACAACAAAATATTCAAAACTGTGACTTATGGCTCCTTTCGATCCAAGTTAGCCCCACTGTAAAATAATCTTAACCTCCTTAAAGTGGATGACATATATAATCTGGAGATACGTAAGATGATGCATAAAATTCACTCCGGCAATCCACCTGACGATTTTAAGCGACTCTTCACTCCCTTCAATCAAATTCATTCCTATGCAACCCGCAGTACTACACGAGGAGCGTTCTTCTGGCAAGCAGCATCAAGTAAATATGGAAAAAGATCTTTAAAACATCTTGGTCCTAAAATCTGGGACCATGTTGATCCCACTTTGTATGAGCTTTTCTCTTTTACATTCAAAAAGCGTTACAGAGATATCCTAATCGCCGCACATTAAGTTTGAGTAAATGGTGTTGATGCTTCGCACTGCACATTTGCCCTCAGTCCTTCTCTCTTTACAGCAAACTTAATTTTTTCCTCTTGTACATATTCCCGTGACTTTCACATTTCAACTTTTTTCTCTTTGTGTGTGTGATTGTGTGACTTGTTTTTTGTGTTGCTGCTGGGGTTCTTTTATTTTGCAGGAGCAGTGCATTAGACTCAGCGGATCACTTCTGGTGAAAGGCGAAGTTCGAACATGGGACATTCTGAATACCCGACCCCAGGAGCTCCCAGCCCCTCCATTCCAACAATATGATGGCTGCATTGGATGACTCATCCTCATTCTATAACCGCTATAACAATAGTAGAGCTTGCCAGATTCGAAAAGGGTTATGACAAACCGGGCAGAGTTTCATTTTAGCTGGGTTTATACTTTCTTTGCCACGCCCAGATCCCTGTGGATTTGAACACCTGATCCACCGAGAGAGACCAGTTGCGACCCATCAACCCCTGCGCAACTGTTTTGATCATCTGGCACCTTTCTCCCACCTATACGACTTGGACGGAAACCTGGCTTGCTATAGACCTTATTCACCAGTCAAGGGGGAACGACGCAATAACCTTCCGTTTTTCCGGTGCCCTAGCGTTTTTGCAATTGCTATAGTTTCTCTTTCGTGTTTGAAATTCCCAATTTTCGCCAAATAAACCCAACTCAACCCATGAGAATTTTCTGGCTACATCATTGGACAAAAATCTCACTGTTGAAAGCTGCAAGATCATCGACCGTTCGTTTTTGCGGACGGTTTCATACTGCTTGCATCTTCTGAGCAGGGTCTTCAACATGCACTTGATCAGTTTTCAGCTGCTTGCGACTAAGTGGGAATGAAATTTATCACTAAAAAGACCGAGGTACTATGTCTATCGAGAAACACAACCCAGTATGTGCTGCAGCAGTTGGAGAAGCTCAAGTTTGCTTGTGGTGGTATTCACATGTGACGGAGGCGGAAAAAGGAGATTGAATCATGGATTGGTACACAAATGCAGTTCTATGTGAGCTTCATCGCTTCTGGGTCACAAAACGGAAGTTTCCAAACAACACAATGTTGTTTGTATTTAAATCGGTCTTTGTTTCTTTCCTTATCTATGGTCATGAATTTTGGGTAATGACTGAAAGAATGGTACTGGTGGTTGAGCTTGGCAGGCTATAGGTTCGCTTCCCGGTGACGTCATACACAAACATTGAAAAACAGCGGTTGCGGTCTGTCCAGACTTGCGTTCATGGGGAGTGCAAGTAAACGGTTCACGCGCCGTGTTACCATTGACTTCCCACCAATGCAGCATTCACTGCAAAAATAGCAGTGATGGTCCCCGACGCAAACAAGCTGAGCTGGACGCTGAATACCAAACATAAAAACGTCTTTGATATACGGTGAAAAGAGAACAGTTGGGAAAGGCTGAGTTCCCATTATACCTTTACACTGAAAACATAGTTTACTACAAAGAAAAGCACACGCTGTCTCTGACGCGCAGAGCAAGATATTTTTTGTTCGAAACAGGTATTTACTTTATAGCGAAGGTTGGCCAGAGTTGGCCACACCGCGGCTTTTCAGTCGTGCCTGCATGCCTCTTGCGACGAACATTCTAATATACGGGTTCGTTGGGCTGCGGTTTGTGTTTCATAAAAGTTTATTTCTTCCATTGTTGACTCCTCGTCCTCCCAGATATATCCGGCTCTCTAACATTATCGGACTGTCGTGTGTGGCTGTTTTTTCAGTGCGTGTGGCCAAGACACTCCTGTCATATGGTAATTCTGATAAGTTTAACAGCGATTCGGGTCAAGTTAAGCATTACGGTAGGCTGGACGCTTCCGATCAGCAGCCAACACCAGTTGGCAGTTGTGAAGAGACACCTGTAAATACCACAAGATCACTAAGAACTCTAAGATCGCTAAGATCATTAAGATCGCTAAGATTACTAAGATCGCTAGCATAAAAGAGGAACATTAAATTGTACTGGATCCAATATAAAACACTTTTTCAGATTGCATCCGCACTATTAAATTTTTCAAAAGAATATAACTAAGATCAGAACCGCGTTTGACTAAATTCATGAAAATAATCTGCGGCGTTTTTGTTGTTGAAAAGCTGGGAATTGCTTGCATTGTTGGACTGAAATTAGACTTGCAATTCACTTTACATTTTCTTCACTATTAAATTGGATCCAGTAGAATTTACATGCTCATGTCTGATCTTAGTGATCTCATTGATGCTGGCGATCTTAGCAATCTTAACGATCTTAGTGATCTTGGCGATCTTAGTGGTCTTGTAGTATTTTCAGGTGTTCGTTGTGAAGTTCTTCAAACCAGGGGCGTAACGAGGGGGACAAGGGAGCGCAATTCCCCGGGCGCCGAGTCACTATGGGGGCTCCAAATCACTCTAGGGGGCGCCGAATGACTGCGGGGGCGCCAAAAAGTCCCACCAATGTCACAGGAACTTTCTTCAATGCAGTACATTTGCTTCCGGAAGACATCAGTTTCGAACATGTGGGCGTCAAATGTGCTTCTTGCCCCAAGCGCAATCTAACCTCGTCACGCCCCTGCTTCAAACGGCAAACTGCTTCCACATCCTGCTCTATGTTATCATCTGTAGCATAGCTGAGCTTCCGAAGGTTGTTACGTACAGTAGCTCATCGCGTAGGTCATGTAAGTTTTTCATAAAATTTTAAAATGAGAGGATCTCGCCTTACCTGTGCATCGCTTGAATTGCTGATGGAACCTTGCGTTCCGTCAGATGACACAGAGCCGAATCCCGCAAAGCGCAAAGCCTGAAAAAGAAAAGATACTTTTCACGGAAAGACTTTGACAATCTATACCCGGAAATAAAGAAGCTTGTGCTTACCGGATCGATTTAAGGAAATAAATTGTGTGCACTGAACAATAGTACCTAAGGGTGGCGATTCAGCTAAATTTAAGGTAAAAACATATACAAATATGCGAAGGAGTCAAATCGCTAACCTTGCATAAACGCAACAACAAAGGGACTAATGCAATGTACCAAGGGAGATTTTGATACTAAATGACTACAATGTAACAACTGTGCGTCGTACAACAAGGTTCTATTGCTGCTGCTGCGCCAAACAAGCTGCGAGGCGTACAGAAGACACAACATGCATTAACATCGGTCACTTACAGAAGATGAATCAGTAGTGCTGTTTCTAATTCCGTCAAGTAGAGAAGCTTCGAGTATAAAACGATTGATCTGAAACGAAATGCAATCTGAACTATGCTTTTTTGTACCACTCACCCATTCTTGTCACAGTCTAGGTTCTATATGATCAAGGCAGACTGCAACAATTCCAGTGCATGGTTTCTTGCTTTACAGAATATTGTAACAAAACCAGAGAAAATTTGTTTCTAGACATATTGGATGCTAATTTGTAATACTTACAGGCATATTTAGTGTTTCCAGCATACTAATCCGTTTCGCTTCAAAAGAACGTGACGAATTAGGCCTTGAAAACTGTGACGCCTGCAGGAAGAACAAGAGCATTGTTTCTATGGTTTCCATTTTAGTTAAATAAAAATTTGCAAAAAAACAGGTAACAAACTTGTTTCGAATCAGTTCCTGTTACCTCAGTACAGGGACGCAACCAGCTCTTCATTTCGGGGGGGGGCAATTCTCATGAGCTTTCATTCGATGACGTCATTGTGCTCGTTCAACCGTAATGCAACTTTTGCGCAAGCGTTCACAGATAAAGTTCTTTTCGCAACATTTCCGAAAATGAGAACTTATCACTTTTGATCAAGATGCAGACCGAACGATTAGGACAGAGTAAAAGTAGTAGCCTAATTAGTCCCGTCGCCACGGAGGGGCTTTGGTGGGCTTCGACCCCCATACAAAGCTCCAAGCCCCCCCAAATTGAAATATGAAACACTATAAATAAATAGAGTTTTTGCTTTCAAGCCCCCCTGCACAAACGTTCAAGTCCCCCTGCGCAAACGTAAAGCCCCCCTATTGAAGACTTTGCGGCGACGGTTCTGAGCCTATAATACAAACCCTGGTTGTGTACTGAACTGGTGCAGTCATGGCTTTAGTGTGGCAGATGTATAGGCCACTAGTAAACCTGCCTAACCTTTCGTCTTGTTTTAGCAAATTCATCAAATCCTTTATTTACATCAGTGGTATTCAACGTGGGCGAAATCGCCCCCGGGGGCGATTTTATGTGTTATTGGGGCGATTTTGTGATTTACCAGATTTGGGGGCAATTTCAGTTTCCAAGGGGGTGATCTGTGCAGGTTAAAATATACTAAAACTCTGAATTGATTCCAAAAATAATAACTAGATTTGCCACTTTGGCACCAAATCATCTGATGCACTTCTGACTCCATGGTTCGTAACAAAGGTTATAAAGCACAAGATATACCGTATATACTCGCTTATTAGCCGCACTTTTTTACCTGGAATATGGCCTGTATTTTGCCTGCGGCTTATACGCGCAACATGCGCAGAGGGACAAAGTTTTCGCATGAGCTATCACCGAATTTCAGTCATCAAGTCGAACCGCAAATGCCCTTTGGCAATGGGCGAAAGTAGGGCGCTATCGGCGAAAGCAGGGCACTATCACGTACTTATAGACGAACTTCCTTCTTCTGACGAAGAAGGTTTCTTAGGTTTTGAACAAAAAAATTGACTTTCATTACATTTGCCTGTAAAAATCAATATTTTGTGGTTGATTGATCGCGCAGGGTCAATTCACCGGTGAAAAGTCAATTCACCTGCGGCTTATTCGTGAATTACCCTTGATTCTCGGTATATGCCTAAAATTACTGCTGCGGCTTATCTGCGAATGCGGCTAATAAGCGAGTATATACGGTAAGACTCGTGATCTAAAAATCAAACTAACATTACCCTGTGTAACGCTTAACTGCATTAACTATCCAACAGGCCTGCCAGATGAAAATTGCAATAAAAAGCCAAACACTACTTGAAAAAGTCCAAGCCGATTATTCCAAGGTCAGAAAAGAACCAAACTTTGTTGGTGGTATTCGTTTTCCTTTGGTACAAAAATACACCTAAATTATAAATATATGACTAGAACTTCAAAATTTGGACTAAGTCTTGCTTGTGCTTGTACTTGTGGAGTCGCAGACCTCTCTGCAAGTGTTGGGCCTGCCTAGTGCTTACTACCAGTGATGGCATTCGACCGGTTCACAAGAACCTGTTCTTAGAATTTCTTTAATCCCTAGAACCGGTTCTTGGCTTAAGTCAGGGGTTCTCAATTTTCCCCATGAACACGTTTGACTTCTGACTTATTTTGGTAAACCTCTCACAGTCCTGTTACTAACTTTTAATAGTGAAAAACAAGACGAAAATTTGGGAAAATAACTAAAATCAATAATTTCCATTGTTAGACCGTACCAGTTGGCAACACAAAGATCAACCTTGCACTTATATTGGGACAACCAGCATGGTTTGCCTCTGGAGACTGTGATAATGAGAGAACCTGTTGTTAGTGAGTCCTGTAGTGAGAGAACCTGTTCTTGAAAAATTTGAATCTTACCACTGCTTCCAACACAGTTCACGCATTTCCAGTGATAGCGTAGAAAACTTATTTTCAATCTCTCATCCCTCAGATCTTATCAACATGAGAACGCGGGCGTCGGTCTCATATAGCATTTATCACAAACATTTTCAAAAGGGTTTCCGAAAAAATGGACCAGTAAATATTTTTAGGCAAAAGGCCAAACGATTATTTTACGACCAACCAACTTCAGACGAGGCCAGAAAATGGCTGGGGCGATTGAACAAAAAAGGTTGAAGACCACTGATCAAGATTTTTGAAACTTCAGTTGAATGTATTTGCTGTGAGATAATTTCTGAAAACGATACCGCGAGTGGTGAAGTTGTCAGATACAAGAGACTGGTATGAATGTTAGCATATATTTAACCACTGATACTATTGTTTCAATCGTACATACGAGACTTCGTCTGCCAACTGAAACACCCTTGAAAGAAATGCAGCAGGAATGCAACATTAACTTTATCACGAATGGTTGGGCCAGGCTTGCCACATGTGGGTGGGCTCGCCGCTTTTGCCAGGACTATAGTATACCGTAACAACACCTAATAGCTTTGAGGCTCTTGTCAAATTCGAACATTAGAGCTTGGCTGTGAAACTCCAGCAACGGTTGAGCACTGAACATAAAATGCAAAAATTCTTAAACAGTAGGCCTAACCTACAGTAACCCCAGGCAAATGCAATGTTAACACAGTGCGAACATAGCATGCTGTTTCTGTCACCAGGCATGGTCCACTGGCTTAATTTTCGATCAGATGACCTGTCTCAAGATGAATCTTGTAAGGAGATAGTTTACCAATAGGACAAAGAAAAATTCAAATAAGACATTTCTGAAAAATTATTTGAATACAAAATTTCATCTTTATTCTTTGAAAGTTTCTGCAAATGCCAAAATTGCTATGCGATGTTTTGAAAATTTCGGGGTGGGCAAATTCCCCCACCCTGGTTGCGCGCTTGCCTCTGTAAAACAAATGCTCTGCACGATTACAGGAGTACAACAGTAAAATAAAGGGGAAAGATCCCTAATGTAAGCAGCCTGGAAACATAATGCAATTACCAGATACTGAATCACAAAAGAAGTGGCAAAATGGGATTGAGAATATTTGTGCCAGCAAGCAGCTACGCGGACAGTACAAACAGGAAGTACTTTAAAGCACATCAACAGAGAACGCCTACAGATGCTAGATAGATGAAAAAAATCAATGGACCCAAGATTGAAACATAAGCACTCATAACAGCAGCACAAAATCAAGCACTGCACACCAGATGCCACAAAACCAAACCACTCCATACGATTAAAAAGCCAAAATGCAGTTTGTGTAAAGATTAGG
>Ga0210059_1005997_pt1 | contig 19514 bp, 8 predicted proteins | sample Ectturendosymbi2_FD_188042 | JGI IMG/M metagenome (GOLD analysis project Ga0210059, IMG submission 188042) | Ecteinascidia turbinata endosymbiont from Florida, USA - Sample 2 (SPAdes) (version 2) | ecosystem: Host-associated > Tunicates > Ascidians > Unclassified | place: Key West, Florida... | reverse complement strand
ATACCTGTTGGTCCTGCTTTCACTGTTAGCGAATTTGACAGGGTTGACGGTCTTGGTTTTGCTTTTGACGTCTTTTGCGTCACACTGTTATTTCTTGCGTCACAGAGTCTTTTGCTTTTGAATTGCTGGCACTGCCAAGAGTTGCTTTATTATTTTTTTGACTGAAGATGGATTAAGATTAATCCGAAACGTCTCAGAATAAAAATGTATAGTTTTTTGAAAGCTTTTTTAGTGTTAATGAAACTGTTTTCAATACGTTCAACACCGCGTGGGAACCCTGCTCCGCTTATGCGCGCAAGAAGTTTCTAAGGCTCCGCTTCCGTTATAAAACACGCGGAGTCCGGAGCCTCCGTTTTTTGTGTCCACCTCTGCTGGGTCGTTTGTTCTGCTTGCAACGGGGACTGATATCCCGCTGTCATCGGCTTTGAAAACATCTGCAGAAGTTTCACAATACAGGACGATATATATTCAAGCGCTGAACTTTGACGAATTGGCTGTCAAGAGTTGGCACAGGTCACTAAAAAGGCCGTTAACAGCAGGTTTGTGGGACCGCTAATGGCCCCAAACTATTTTAAAATTACAACTTAGGGTTGTGCTGTAGTGAATGTCACACGACATTACAGTAATGAACATTTTAAAATGATGGCACTCGTAATGAGCAGTGCCAGCTAGTGGAATGTGTGTTTCCTGTGGAGCTTGCGATTTTGTGTCACGTCCATAAAGGAACAATTGTCCTTTTCGCTTGCGTTGGCTTTCTCGTGATGAAAGAATATTTACGTATTGGATTGGTTCCTGGAGCATTGCCAGGTTAGTTTGTCTTAAGCTGAATCAACGATACTAAAGATTCTATGCAACTGTTAACGCAGTCCATGCATGGTAGGCACACATCCATTTTAGAGAGCTCCTTACGTGATTTGTTAAAACATAGTTATTGAACCTGCTTATTATATGAAGGTATATCAACCACCCAAAAAAGCAACCACCAATAACGAAATACAAAAACACAGGTGAAAAGTTTTATGCAGTAAGAAAACTTCAGTCAGGCGGGTATCAGGTACAAATTTTTGCTGGAACGCGTTTCGTATGGCAGCTGCTTGCTAAAGTTATTGATAGTACAAGGAAGATCTGTTAAAGATTTCTTTCCTGTCAGGCATGCAGAACTCTTTTTACTTACGAACACGGAAGTACTGGAACATCCACCTTTGCTCCTCAAAAATATCTTTTTCAAAGTCACGAACAAACATGTATTAATTCTGTTCGAAAAAGCTCATGCAGCTTGAAGATCAGCAAAAAATTAAGAAAGCATGTATAGCTGTAAGTGTGGAGGACTTAACACCCTAAAGTATTTTGGGGATTCGGGAATACTGTAGTTTTCCAAGATGTTGATAGAAACTGGGGCAAGGTATGGAAATGTAGCCATTAAACAGTTGCTACCTGCAAGAACAACGATTTCAAAGCACGTGAAAGAAACCTCGGAAACAGTCGTAAAATGTCATAATTGAAATTAATATATTTTTAGCAGACCTTTTGCGTTGTATTTGCTGCTGATCTGTGGACAGATTATAAAAAAGCTACTGCAGTTTGACATGTCATGATATTTCAGAAGATTTTAAAATGGTAAATTACTCTTCGGGACGTCATGAGTTCAAATCAGTTGAAACAATAGAAAACATTATAAAGTTTTGTTTTTTATTGGAGTTTGGTTTTCCTTATTCTGATAAAATCATTTTTAGTACTGCTTCAGGAGCTAACATGAAAAGTTGACTCAGAGACTTCAAACGGTTCCTTTGCACCGCTCGCATTTTGAATACTATTCACTCAAACACTTTCAAATGCTTGAAAAATGCACTTTTTTGGAAGAACTTGTTTTCGATGGCGCACACAGTGGCAGTGTAGTTCAAAGTGAAGAGGTGCTCAGTAAGCACGCATGTACCTTAAACGATTTAATTGCTTCAAAACAATGAACTGTTTTTTTTATTGTTTTGGATAATCACCTGGTATGACTTCATTATGACAAGATGTTGAAACCAGATGGAACTCTAGGGTCCTGTTGTTACAGAAGTATGTCTGCTAAAAATTTATATTTCCCAACAAAAAGGTGAACTTGCCCGGATTGAGAAAATACAGTTTTAATTTGGATGAAAAACCCTGCGTATTTTTGGAGCCTTTTATAAAGGTGAGTGATATATTGGAGTGAGATTCATTCAAAATTTTTCATGGAGTACTTCTGCTTACGAATAAGTTGGAGCAACACCTGTAAGATATATCGATGAAACAATGAAATGATTGTCCAACTTAAGAATGCAGCACTATTATATTTGAATGTAAAGCTGCCATTTACCGTGCTTCACAAAGCGGCTACTTTCCTATGCCCAAGTTTAAAACATTGAATTTGTTTAAATAGTGCAGTAAAAGAGGAAACATACAAGTTTGTTAGACTCCTATTGCATGAACTAACTAAGGTATCAGGAGTTCATCAAACAAACCAAGTGTCGATCACACACATACTGTTGTTAAAAAGGACCATCACCGTGAGTGATTTTTTGCGGTTTGAAAATGATTGCCTTGTCGATGAAGTACTAAATTTTTGAATGCAAGATTTCATGCAGACTGTGTGGCAGAAACTAATAGCAACATTGTTGGTAGAAAAGATCTGCTAACCAGGTTTGCACAACTTGAAGGGCCACAACGCACAAATATTTTTCCCGGACCGCATCCAGCATCACCACTTGCAGATTTCACGATATTGAAATTGACGAATTGCAATGAAAATGGAAGTTGCAATGGTGAACAACTAATCACTGCGACCACAACTGCAAACTCATCATAATCTGGATTAATGCTGGAACTTGGATATTTATAGAATATTTTCTAAATGATCGTCCTTCAAAGCAACGAACCTTTGTATTACTTCTGCTCAACTAAACCACCCAACGAGTATCGCTGCACCTCAGCTATGTCGGCGGCACTGAATCACAACCGTTCGCAGTGGGTGTTGGATTCCGGCCAGGATGTGTGTTTTCACAACTCCTCTTCGTAGTCTGTTGCAGAATTGGAGAAACAGTCACAGCCGAGACGAGGGTGTCACTGCTGGGAGTTGCAGGATCAACGGTCGGCGTTTTGCGGACGACCACCTGCTCGCATCATCTGAACAGGGTCTTCAGCATGAACTTGGATCGGTTTTCAGCTGTGTGCGATTAAGTCGGTGAAGACATTCAAGTACCTCGCGGTGATATTTTACGAGTGACATAAGGAAGAGAAAGGATATTCATACATGGATTGGTAAAGCAAATACTTTCAGCATTGGATTACGTGAGTTTTATCGTTCGGTGGTGACAAAACGGGAGCTTTCAAGCACCGCAAAGTTGTCAGTTTTTAAATTTCGGTCTTTGTTCCGATCCTCACCTATGGCTATGGATCTTGGGTAATGACTGAAATACTACTATCGCAAGTGCAAGGGGGATTTTTGCGAAGAATCCACGGCGTGACACTTCGCGACAAAGCGCACAGCTGGGAAATTCGTAAAGCCTTGAATATCGAGCTATTTCTCCGAATAGAGATCTCAGCTTCGATGGTTCGGCCATGTGACCAGAACGCCCCATGAAAGAATGGCGAGGTAGGTCTTGCTGGCTAAACCACCGGGAAAGCGACACAGATATGGACCAAGGACCTGGTGGTGTGATTTCATCTCCAACCTTCCTTGGTCCAGTCTTGGTGTGGAGTCAGCGGAACAATCAGAGGTTGCTGAAAATTGTGACGTATTTCGTGACCTCCTGGAACTTCTCCCCGCGACCCTCCAAAGAGGAAATGCGGGTATGAAAATGGATGAAATAACCAACTAACGTTAGTGTAATGCACTCAATGTATTCTGCATACGCCTCCTAGAGAAACGACTTAAGTATGCGATGTTTAATATGCGCACTCCGAATTTAGTTCACAATCGAAACGACGGAAATTACATGGCCAAATTCCAAAAGCTATTTTCGCAGTCTGCCTCACTCAGCATTCCTCACAATAAAGGCACATGTCTGGTGGAAGCAACTGAGGACAGCGCCGACACCACCAGAACGTTAGGGTCTGTGAATGGGTCAATAACATCTCATACACTCACCGGACTTCGGAAAGAGGTATGTAGGGAACGCTACGATTTAGATTTCGGTACAAGCCAGGCAGGCAAAAAATTCGTTGATTGGGTTCATGAGGAGTCAATATTTGCTCCAGAACAAGTGAATGCGCGCAAGCACCTTCGCAGAGATGAATATTGCTGGGGACACGAACATGCTCCATGGCATTATAAAACAGTTTTAGATAAAGCTAGTGATATTTTGTAACAGGAACGGCAAACAATCCATCTCTGTCGATATCTCATTCGAGGTTTACTTGCCTCTTTAAAATTTTGAAATGGCAACCTTACTCAAAATACATCTATGTGAAAACTGTTGATAGCCTAATACTATGTCAAGGATTTGTTGCGTGGTAACGACGTTGGCTGTGAGCTACTGTTGTCGTTTTTGCATAAAGTAGGTGGCCTTTGAGCAGCGACACTGACTTTTCTGAGAAGTACCACGTAGTTCTGAGCGGTGGCCCTGCTGTGGGTATGGTTGATATGTCGGCTGAGGGATGCGGATTGCGACAGTTGTAAATTGGATTCATTTTGATTGAACTCAAGAGTGTATTTTTTTGATTTGTTCAATGAACCGTGTTGTTAACTTGGTGCAACTTCTCTGGTTATATTTGCATTTTTTGTTTTCCACGATGGTATTTCATTTGCATTTTGTAGTTTTTCGTGAACTTGTGGGGGCAGTGACTTAACGACAGCCATGGCTGTCGCTTCCTGCCCCTGCATTCCTGAACACGTATTCCGTACGTGGTCCGGATGCAGAAATAAGCTGAACTTACTTATGAACAACGTAAACAGGATAATTTTGCGTTTTTTCTACTTGAAGCCAGAGCAACGTTTTCCATGAAACTGTTGTTTCTAGATTGAATTTGGAACGAAAGAGCGACCATTCAATGTTTCAACACTTAAAAGCACTAGTGTTTCTGTATGCTTTCGAGGAATCAGTCGACTGCCATCTGGATTCTATTTGAATAAGGACTGAGGATGCATAATTTTACATGAAATCGATTTCCTATTAAAAATTTGCTGATCGATTCCTTGCTTACACCCATCGTGGAAAGTACATACTTCAATGTTTCAAGTGATGCTTTGCGCACAACGTGCATAGCCAGAGAGACACGGAGTGCAAACCAACCTTTGCGACTTTCCTCCAGTTCTGGCAGTCGAAGTAGTAATAGGTGCCTTGCTCGTAAGTGTTGGTCTTCATGCGAGGCTCGATGCCCGGAGCGCGGGTTATCCAGATCCGCTCATCTTTGTGATACCTCCAATCACGGTTGTATCTGCGACGAGAAGGAAGGGTTTGATTCTGGTCGGCGGCGGAGAGAGGAGCAAAACAAAACTTAAGACAATCAACGGAGAACCGGACGCGGAAAAATGGGGCGGGGGCCACGACTCGTGCGGAGTCACGAAAGCGTCTCTGCCTGGGCGCAACAAAGATCCGTCACAGGGTAGTCTCGCGCTGCTTTTGGGACATGACAGGCCGGTGCGATGATGTTCGCTAACGATAATGCTGCGTAGCTGTTGTGCGGCGAAGTGAACAATCATGCAAAACGACACCGGTCGCAGGAGCAACGACAGGGTTTAATCGGTTATCAGCAAACGGCCCAGTGTTTTTTTGAAAAGGGGGCGATGATCTGTTTCGTTAAAACTTTTTTCTATTTGCTTAAACTACTAAGCGCAGTCATTGTGAAACACAACCAGGCAAGAGAAGCGTAGACACCGGCAACGAAGCAGACTTGGTAAAACAATACTATCCCGCGGCCATCGCATCGTGGCATTTCAAACTAAGTCTGACGATGTAAGGATCGTTGCAAATTTATTTACTTTGAAATCGAGTTTCGAAAACACCACCGAAAAGTCAAAGAACTTCCACCAACAAAAGTTCACGCCAACAAACAACAAAATTAAGAGGTCATTACTTGTGCCACTCAGGCCCGTAGTCAGGTGTTTTATTATATACTTTAATAAATAAATTTCTTAGCACAAGAAAATTTGAGGGGACACAAAAAAATTAGGGGGCACTGCCCCAGAATGCCCCCCGTGTGTACGGGTCTGGTGCCACACCTCACAGACGAGAAGCGGCAACCCGACAGTAATTTTCCAACTCCGCAGCGGGCGTGACCGTATTAAAAGAACGCCTAACTCACAGAAACGGAATGCACTCACAGTTCGGCGGCAGCGGCAAGCTGCAGGACGTCGCCGGGGTTCGTGTAATAAACGTAGAAGAGAAGGTCCTCGCCGTACCGGTTCAGCTTGATCGGGGCCAACTTGTCTCGTATGTGCGCGTTCGTTAGGTACTCACTGGGCACGAAGAAGTCGATGTCTTGCAAGCGACAGGGTTGTCGCGAAAAGGGCGATTGGAATTTGTGGTACAGGTTGCTGTCGGTGAAAAGAGAACAAAGGCTTCAAAGATCGCGTCGCCGTCATCGGCAAAAAATGATAGCCCGGATGATGAGAGAATCTTTCAAAGCTTTTCGCACAGCTTCAAAACAAGGCTCTTTGTGAAGCGACCAAAAGGCGGCCTTTTGAAATCGTTTTCGCACAACAATATCACCGGAAACGTGATCTTCAACGCACGGACAAGTTGCAAAAGACACGCGACGAACGAACAAGCGGGATGCGAAATGGCGAAGAACTATCCTTCAGATTTTGAATCACGCGCAGTACAGCTGCTGCTGAAATCACGCGATGCGCACGTGCATCGTATTAAGAAATGTCACAGAGCAAATGAAACGGCGCAAGCAATTGTTTACGCGCACAGCATCATACTCGATTTCTATGCACTGTGGAGAACCAACCAGCCGGAAGCAAGCCAGGATGATGCGGGGGCGCAACCCGGCAGTTTAACTGGCAAGGAGGTTTTGGGCAGCGAGTGCAGCGGCGGCTCGCGTCATCTTTAAAACATTTACGTAAGGCAGAACTGATCGGGTCGCGGGACTAGCGACAGCGATGTGTAAACGCACGAAGATAAAGGGCAACAGATGCAGGTGATTGGTTGCTGCTGGGGCCAGGATATCAAACAGGATATTATCAATAAATGACTGCAACTGCCTGAATAGCCAAGGGCCGTCTAACGATCAGTCAGAGTGTTGTCAGAGCGTTTATGTTTAACATCTTTAGAAAGCGCATGTTCAGTGCTCTTCTGCCTTTGTTCACGTAACACCAAAAGCGATAAAAATAACTGCCGAGCGCGGTGTACTTGAGGTTAACATACATAAAGGAAGAAGCATACAGGAATTTTCCGGCGGCAGCGTAACCACATCACAAAACGACGTGCCATTACGCTCGTCTGCTACCAACGGTTGGGGGGTAACAGGAATTGAAGGAGTGGTTGGGGGAAAAAACGAGCGTCAAGCGCGTTCAACGTTTGGCAATGCATAAATTAGGAGCCCTGACGCGAGCTTGCGAACCGTCAGCAACGTGGGGCTAACCCTTACTGGTTGACAGGACGGGAAAAATATGTAGGTAGTTGTCACAGGGTGTTTCCGCCGACTGCTTGTGTTTTAACATTTCAGAGCGTTAACAGACTTAGGCAGTGCTCGCCAGCGATTTGAATGCTGGCACCCACTTAAGTCGCGCAGGTGTTAACAATTTCGGGCACAGATGCCTCTCGGTGCGAAGCAGAGACTCACTCAGGAGAGTTGAGGTTGAGCCCGAGGGTCGTCAGGTCGTTTCCCAGGGCCAGGTGTACCAGGGTGGGGTCGGTTTCGGCCGCTTTGATGAAAGCGAACAAGCCGACGATGCCGTACTGGTCGGTCAGCATCGAGCCGGGGATGTTTTTGATCGTGTTGTCAGGCAGAGCCTGCGGAAAGGAAAAAACGCAAGTTCGTCGGTGAGCATCGGCAAAAGAGGAAATCATAACAACACTTTCAGAGACGATCGTACAAAAATTTTTCAGGCTGACCAGACGACAACAGCGGTGACGTCAGGTGATGCAAGAGCTCAATGACAGATTTACGAAGATATACACAGTTTAAGGCAGTGGGTCTTAACCTTTTTTACATGTCTTACTTTTTCATTACAAGATTTCCAGATTTAACCTCAATACATTCAGTGGTGGTCATTTATTAAAAATACGAAATTACCAAACTCTTACAGTTCAGAATAATTTATAAAAAATTACATTTGTTACAATTTATAGTTCAGTACAATTCATTTATCCCCAGAGTTAAATTAACCCTAGGTTGAGAACTGGTTTTGTCGCATTCACTGGCTTAAGGAGTGAAAAAACAGACAACGATTTAACAGGTATACGTGAAGCGACACACGAGCAGCGAGCCTGACTTTCGCCTTGTAGTAAAACGTCAATTCATCTGGAACGTACACATCAGCGCTCAAAACATCCGGTGAATGCGACAAAGGCGTGCGGACGTCAAAATAGACTTACGCGTGGTAAGAAAGTAATCGGTTTTGCAATTAGGCTAACAGAACAATTAATCCAGTCGGACCAGCGCCGAACGCGAACGATAAATTTTTTGTACGGGCAATTAACCGGAGGGCTTGCGGGTCAAACGAAAAACTTGCGCATGCGCAATGCACGTGACTGAGTTTAATGTCTGTTAATCAGCAGGGAGGTAATTAACAGCCTTGTCCAATGAACACAGGAGATCGATTTTGCTGCAACAACATTTATAGCGCAAAGAAAACACGATCCACAATAACATTTACACGCTGTCGCTATTAGCTTAATCGAACACAAACTGTCACATTTTGCTGAACTCCTGGCTCTGAAGACTTATTGCAGCGGTCATTGGGCTACACGCGTGTAAATGCAACCCCAGCTTTTCGAAACCCAACTTACAGATATAGCTGAATCGGACCATCGTGCTACACCTCATCAAACATTCTTACCAGCATTTAAAAACAGCGGACACAGCATTGCGTCAGCCCATACGAGAACGAGTTGAACAAGCCGTGAGTGACGTACCGGAGGAAGAACATCATGCACTAGTTATGAACAAGAAATTTCGACGACCGCCTGTCAACGCTGCCGCGAAAGTTTTGTCCCTCACAGCACACATCACACTCGGGCAAACCAACTACGGTATTCGGAGCACCTGCGAGTTACCGACAGCAAACTGTTCACAAGTGTTTTTACAACAGGCGGAAAAAAAGGTTCAGAACAAACGCAGGCACACAACGCAGCTGATATCAGAGTTGCGTGCACCAGATGTAGATACGAGCAGCAGAATTTGCGGATCCGTTTCACACAAGCAACCTGTATAACGGAGCAAGTAGCGACATAAGTGGCATGTTTACGGAAACGGCTGCAAGACTCAGCGTGTGGCAACTACCACTTCGGGAAAAAGGATCTTGCGACGGTTCGAACAGTTCGCATTAGCTTGTGACGAAGTGAGGCAAATTGGCATTCATTTGCAAATAGCGGCGAATCAAAGTTGCTGGGTATAAGAAGTACATGGTTCAACATGTTCGTTTCGTCATCAGAACGCCAATTCCTTTCTCACAAAATCAAACTAACGACAAGTCAAGTCGTGGTTGCGTTGCAAGTACACAACAATAAAACACCTTTCAATGTACCAATCTTAAACAAACAGCACACGTTGGGCGTAAGACGGCCAAAGCAGTCACTTAATCAAGCCCAGCCCATATTTACTGATTGCCAAATTCAATAGTACAGGTGAGGAACAAAACACGAGTTCAAAATGAAATAAAAACAAAACAAAGAAATCAAAAGTGTGCTCAGTTTAAGGCCAACGCTCAAAAACATCTTACAAATCACATATCTATATATGTCTCACATAAGAGTCAATACCCAGCAGGCAGTCACGATTTTACCCAATAGGAAAACATGTGTAATGATATCATAATCTTTTCTAAATTAAGTTTTAGAATTTTAAGTAATTTAAATATACTGTCTGCACTTGATGTTCTATTGCTAAAACTCATGTATTTCAAAACACGGTTTTGTAACACTTGCACTGGTTGAGTAGCAGTTTCATCTGCTCGTCCCCAATCAATTATGCAGTAGTGTAAACGTGAATGAAAGAGCCTTAGATCAAACGCAATATTTTCATATCAGCAAAATGCCTAATTTTACACACTACGCCACAGGCTTGAGAAAGTTCCCCCAGAGGCTACTGATTAGGGATTTCCAAGAAAGTTTATGATCAATTATAACACCAAGATACTTAATACTGCCAGTTTGCTGTATTCTCGCACCATTCATACAAATTTTAAACTTACAGTATGGAGAACGTGTTGCAGTTAATATCATATAAGCTGTTTTACTATAGTTTAATGATATAATCTGTTGAACTTCATCTAAGTATCGACTTTATCAAGCTCATTTTGAACATTCATTTGTAACGTTTTAATACCTTTGAGATAAATGCAAACTAACGTCATCATGTAGTTTGACGATTATACAACTATTTAAGTGCTTGTTTTTCACACGAGAACATGGTTGATGCATCATAGTTCGAATTACAAAAAATCACCCTGGACTTGGGAATCGATACAACCAACAAGCAAAATTTAAAGGTTGCTGCAAATCAGACTGATCTTACACCGTCAAAGTCAGTTACAAAATCTAGCCAAGGCATTATATATATATATATATAAACTCCAAATGTGACATTCACGTGAAAACAATTGGCGATTTTACATCAACACCTGTCCTTTGCGTATAACGAGCCTAAAAACAAAGTTTCGCAAATTTCTGAGGTAAACCTGGGGGGTTACTCGCCAACAAGCACGAATGACGCGAAATCATCATCAGCGCGTTGCGACCAGGCATACCGACCCATGACTACGTCAACAATGTGCATCAACACATGGTAATCGACCGCAGCTAATTCCCTAAAACTCTACGGTGCTTAACGCGCGGATCTGTTTTCGGCGAGCTGTAACGATTTTGCACGGAGTCCGAACAAACACACGCAGCAAATTGTAATGACGCTTATCGCTGCCTGCGCCAGGAAACTCCAATCAAGGCCCAGTGGGTCGACTGTCAAAAGGTGGAGCCTGAAGATCACGTGACCCGCCAAATGACGATCTCTGCTGTTGCGTCAGGCAATGAAGACAAAACATGGAGCGCGGTTCGTGAAAACGTCAGTAGGTCATCTACCGCTCTACGCGCAAAACGACACCGCCCAGTTTCAGGCTCCATCTTGGGCCAGGGTTGTTGTAAAAAAAACGACCCAAAAAAAACCACTCGTTTTTTTTTTTAAAAGCCCACTTAAAAAAACAATAAAACCCACTGTTTACTTTCCTTTGAAAAATCTACTGAGAAGTAAAAAATAAAATAGGCCACTTGTACAGTTACCTGTAATTTTTATTCAATCAAACAGAACGAACAGCAACGAAATTGAAAGGACATGAAAAAAAGAGAAGAATAAATCGAACAGTATGAGTAAATTCTAATGGTTATCTTCTTTAGCTCTGACCATTCGGTATATTTTAACCATTTTTTTCTGCCTTCTCTACATATAAACTTTCTGATTTTGGACCATACCAAATAATATATCGAAAAAATACACTCAATAGATGCTGAACTGGCAGGGCATGCACACAAACTTGACGTGAAACTGCAGAGTTTGTGTGGGAATGTTTTTTCTCTAATTGCTGTGCGCATGCTTGCCAAGCCTTACCATTCAGGAGTGAACTGACCAACAACACATTGCGAAATCAAAGATGGGGTACATTTCTTTACCCTCAATTTTGAATGCCATAATAGGTATAACAAGTTATTATTGTGTCATTCTGAAAATAGTGATGTTGCATGAAGGAATAAAAACAATTCAGAATGGGTTTTTTGTTTTCTTTTAAAAAAAGAACAAAATCTTGTTTTTTTTCAAAAAACCAAAAATAACCGTTTTTTTAAAAAACCCAAAAAACATGTGGGCTGGGTTTTTGAAAAAAAAACGGGTTTTTCTCAACCCTGCCTTGGGCACTTGGGAAAATGCCTTCTTTAAAATGAAATCAACACGACAGACAAAAGAGCCGACGACAAGCGCAAACCATTACTTTCATAATTCAACTCTCAGGATACTCATTCTATTCCACTATGGGCGACATGCAACAAATTTCATATCTTCAGCACAACCAGCGTTTCTTGAAGAGGCATTCGCGATTCGGTTTTACAAAACATCAATCTCTTAATGCTCGTTACCAATGAGGAACTCTGTAGGAAACGAAATTGACAAAAACACGCGACAGACAAAAAAACAAAACGTTTTTTTTCATGAAGTTTTCATGATCGTCGAAAAAAGCTGCTATGCATTTGCATAACCTCCTGATGGGGTGTTAACAGTGCGCGCAGGTCATTGAAATATGATATATAAAATTTTGAAAAAAAGAGCAACAACAGCCAATTGGAGCCGAGTAAACAACGAGTTCACACAAAACAGAACTTTTCGAAAGCAGCAGATAAAATACGAACCAACAGAATCTGAAAGAGGGCAGAGCTGTTGAGCAACGAATACAAGAGCTCTGAAACAATTTATGAAAAAAACGTTCATGACACATAAAAACAAATCGGACAAGCAAATGAACACACTATCCCTCTCAATTGGTTCGACCACCACCGAGCAAACACAACGGGGCACGTTATTCATTTCATAACCGGAACGGCATTCTCACTTGAACATTTTGCTCCCATTCGTTTCCTTTCTACGTCATACAACTCACACATTATGGCGCATAAATTAAAACTTCACAAGTTTGCGACTTTGGTTTAACTCGTTTTTTGCCCGTCCACGATTCTTGGCAGCCACACGATCGGCGAATGCAACGCCGACCTTCTTCCAATCGCGCCAGCGACCTCGCAACCCGACAGTCGCCAGCAAGGTGCCGGAAAAAAACATCGGCGCAGTCGAACACCTGACGAACGCAGCAGATGCACAGGGAGGAATTAGTGATCAAAGATATCGGCAGATCTGTGCAGTTGTTGACCAGCAGCGACGGACAGTAACAGCTTTTGCAGCCAACGCTGAAACTTCGCGAGTCGACTACGATCGTTACGCCGTTATTGGAGATTAGCAAACCAAAACAGGCGCTTATTTGCATACTCACGCAAGGGTGGACGTCGAAGCGCTACGCACCTGTATTCCCTTTTGTTGACCCAAAGAGTTCGACGATTGCTTGGCATTCGTCTTGTCGTTTGCGCCTGTAGCATTAAAAAACGCATGAGTAACAAAACCTGCAGCTCGCGCGTTTTCTTCCGCTCCCCGAAAAAGAGGAGAATGAATTACTTTCCTGAGAGGTTAAAAAAATGTTTGCAGTGCGTTACTCAGCCATGCAATCCCCCATTTACTATCAAGAGCTAAGAGCACTATGCTGGTCCTTCACTTTAGGCCATGATCGGCTGTCGGCAAATCATGTACTGTTATTATGCCTTCGATGCATATTGAAAGACAGACGCAGTGCGCAGTTAACTGCGACGTAACAACATTTGCTTCGGAAGTAAGTCATTCTAAGAGATAATACAATCCTTGGTTGGGATACCGCGAGTATGGCAGAACACATAATAGGGTCTTCACCATTAAGGAAATGTCGCCTGAGGTGGTTTACCCGAACGGACCGGACCTACTAATCAACTTGCAACAGCCTGGCCGTGAAAATATAAAAAAAATGTCGCATGTATTTCAAGACAGTCTTTGCAAATCAAACTAACAAGTATTCTCTCACTGAGCAGTTTATGCATATACTGTACGTGTACAAGTCGAATTTATGTTACAACGCCCTGAAAAAAACATACAAATAACGAGCCAATGAAGAATTTCCTCCTCAAGGGACAGGAGGTATTCTCGTTTCAGATACAAGACGTATTCTGTTCTTACGCCTTTAAGTAGCGTTTATCGTCTAACATTGGGAAATTATCACTACAAACATTAACAGACAAGCGCATATTTACAAGTGTTGCAACATAAAACAGCTGAGGGGAAAACAAACCACAATTCGAAAGTACTTCACCCACCTGGTCCACCACCAATCTGCAGACTGCCGAGTGGATTCTGCAAAATTTATGTTTGTACAAATAAAACCGACAGCTCCTGTCGTTTGTTTGCAAAAGATGTTCATGAACGCGGTGGCGCGTTGAGAAAGTTTCAACAACAGGCAGAAAGCGACGAAAAGAGTCAAAACCAGAAGGCGGCAAGTGCGCCCAGGAGATCAAACTGGTCGTTATACGAACAATCTCAAATGATTTCTTCAGCAAGCGGTCTTGCCAGCCTCAGCAGCAAAGCAAACATAGAGACACACTTTTCAATAGCGATGATGCATGAGGTTCCGCTGCGAAAGCACTATGTGATTTAAAAGTCGCTGTTATGTCATGCGGCACAATTCACGTCAGGAGCAACGATTACGAGTTTTAAAAATCGTTCGTTTCGACTTGCAAATGCATCTACGGCCGCGAAAGTGTTCCGAAAAGGATTATACACACAACGGGGCAGCAAACTATGCACCGTGTAAGAATTCTGGCAGTTGAAACAATCACGAAGACATGGCTTCAGGCGTTAGGTGTCGGGTAGGAGCTTTAAATATATTAGAACTGCATAATGAGATGGTACAGACGACAGGTGTTCCACTTTCACAATGATATTTAAAAAGTCTGCCTGGCATGAACAAACAAATCAGTCATCGGACGATCACGCCACACAGGCTGGCGTCAGTTTGGAGTTGATGCGCGAGCGAATGATCGCAGCGCCAGGTGGTTTCAAAAACGACACTTCCGGCAGGACAATTATTTTCACGCCAAAGCTATTGCACACGACACAACGAAGCGGTTGATCGGAGAACTTACAAACTTTGACTGCGATTCGTCTCCTCTGCCGTCTTGCTCTGGAACTGCAAATAGATCAGTAGTGACAGAGCGGCACATAACATTGAAGGGGGGTACATTCGCCTGCCCACGTTAGTAGTTACCAAAACACGGTTCGCGAAAGCCGTCCACGTGGCAGGTGGCGCCTTCAAGTTTACAGTTGAAATTTACTCAAAATAAAATATTTAGAATACAATTCCTTTGGCTTACAATAGTTTGGAAAAGTAACGTCACCACTGTATGCTTAGCTGCTAGACAGTACGGCACTGCAGAGTGGCCGACGACCAAAAAGGGCAGGGGACTGCAGGATACATGGTCATTTACACGCCACTAGTATATCTTACTGAAAACCTTTAAGCAGAAGCAACGGGTAAGCGCTCGCGGCTTGCAGCAGAAATAATTGAAACACTCACACACGGCTTTCATAACGTTCATGGCAGCAGCGCCGGGAAGAGCTGGGAAGTCTTCGTTGTGTATTTGAAATTCCGAATGTTCGTTCTGCTTGTTCAGCATCCCTACTGTACACACAAACGACGTTTAGCAACGTTGCGCCGACATCGCGTGCAATTTCGACACTTACATTTATGGAGGAAACCCATTAGTTTAAGTGGACACATAGGAAACTTTTAGTTCTCGAGCAGAACTATATATGAAACGTGAACACTGAAACAGCAGCCAAACCGACTGCAAAAAATCAACCAGGTCATGTTTTAATGTTCTGGTAATGAGCCACGTACGACGAACAAAACAGAGCGCAAGCACCATGACAACAAGCAAGTTCATGTGTAAACAACGTCAAGCATGCACACGTCATTGCCAGCAGCGAAAACCGGAAGCGTACTAAACCGCCATACCATAAGGAGCTTTCGTGGTACTAGCTGTCGCCGGTTGTGAACCTATGGGCCTTGTTCTTTGCGCCAAAGCGGGAAACTCTGATTGATCTAAATTGAAGGCATCTGCAAATACGCAGCTCGGTGAGGTAAATTATTGTTACCGGAAGTAAATTGGCAACACCCCAAACGATCCTAAATTGCTGCACTGTGTAGTGTGTACACAACATGGTAACTAGGTATTCAACTTGTGCATGAAGCACGTTCTTTGTGTATGTGTATTACGTCTTTTTTAATTTAAATAAAAGCATGCAGTAGGTCGGTCCGAAGCAGGCCCGTAGCCACGGGTGGCATTCGGTGGCAGCGCCCCCTCAAATTTTGTTGTGCCCAGAAAAGTTTTTATTACATTTATTATACATATATGAAAACAAAAACCTTGTCCCCCCAAACCTTCAAACCTGGCTACAGGCCTGGTCCAGTGTGAAAGCAAAGTAAGTTTTTCACATAGATTTCGTCAATGCTGTTTTACATCTTCTAGCACATGACACAGTCATTTAGCTTTGTAAGCTTTGCAAGCCACACTATTCACGCGACTACAGATTCAATACAAAACAAAATGCTTAAAGCGGAAACTTTGCATCAACACCACGCGCTGACTCACTTAGGCCGGGCATTCCCATGTGGGATGACGGCGTGGAAGACGTGGAAACAGGCTGCTGTCGAAGGTGTGCAAGGCTCTCACTTCCTATTGCACTGATGGGCATCGACTACGTAAGATTGAAACAAATGCATCACCAACACTCCAGAGATTGCAAGTATTTACAGATTACACTAGCTATCGTTGCAACAATGTAAAAACTACGGCAAATTTTTAAATGGATTTGCGCCATTACATTTTCAGTAGTTACACGATAAATTAACCGTGGTAAACCTGCAACATCAGTCGAAACCAAAATTCTTATTTAACATTTCCAGCCTTCATACTGACCAGCAACCGGCACTAAGTTGGCAGATGAAAAATGCGAACAAATTAACCGGCTCAATTTCCTTTCACTCCGGGTCGTTACCTTAACACCTCATACGCACAAACACTACACAGTGGTGGTGCCCTTTGCCATGGTTCACGCTGACCGTGCCGTGCCGGCTGCAAAATGGAGTCGACGAAAAGCTGAGGCAACACTTTACGCTCTCGACTGTAACGATCTACACTAAACGCCTGCCACTGAAGTTATATTAAGAAACCGTTTATTGAAGAAGACTGCAAAAACAGATGTGCTGCTCTTGACAACTGGCGTGACACTTGGTGGCTAACTATTTCAGGTCACTCAACTCGTTCGTAATATCTTACCCCTGGAGACAGTTTAACATTCGCATTGTTTAACTTAAACTCGGCTGTGCAAGCGTCAAAGTTCGCTAAGTACTGCTCCTTCCAAAGGTTTTCCTTCAGCCTCAGCATCTCGTTCAACGTCGGGGGCGGTTCGAACACTTTGAAAGGCGGCTGCAATCGTCAACAAGCATGTCAGTAAGACAACTGTTGACACAGCATGTTTAGGAGCGCATCTAACAAAATGTGTACGCTCGAGCTAAACAAGAGAGCAGATGAGACTCTACGAACTCTCCATTGCTTTCAAAACACGCCAACTTCGTTGTTAAAGATTTGTAAACTGGGCTAAACTAGGAAGTCAAATTTGTGTGAGAATCAGCAACACAAAAACCGACATTTTAACAAATCAACATGGTTTCATCCACATCAATGGTTTTTGCGTTGTTGCTAAGCACTCTTGATTTCTTAAAAACGATGATTTTAAAAAAATTACGCGCACAGTTGATGAACGCTCACAAATTGCTGTCTTTCATCAAAAATCAAACGAAGGTTATCGGTAAAAGCCTGGTATTGTGGTAAGCAAATTGCTGCGCATGTACAACAGTGGTGCTAGCGAAAAACCGGGAATGTCAAGGCAACAGAACAATCCTAGCTGTCATATAACACGAAAAGAAATGAGGAACATCAGACTTACCTGGGATCCGATGAAGGATTGATTTCTGCAAAAAACAAGTCACGCTGACGACACGCATCATTTTGAACATTCTTAAATAGTTTCGAGTGCGTACAAAACAGGTAAAAATAAAACAAGCAAGCGAAACCAAATGCTCTTAAAAATGATGAGGCTTTCACAGATCACAATGGCGACTATTCGTCACAACGGTTATTGACACTGCTGAGCTAGGCCCGGACAGTAGTGGATGTGGATGACAGTGTTGTCAACTGGTATACAAATTTTGGTATTGGTATATAATTTTTTTTATTTAGTTGAGTCTGCGGTTGCTGTTAAATCATTTGTTATATAGCAAAGCGTAAAATAAAGCACTGTGCTTCCGATGTATGTTCGTTGTGTGTTGTGTATTCCTTCTGTGGCAAATTGGAAATTTGATATTCGTGCCTAGATGGTTTCTATGAACCTTTTGATAGTTTATGTAAATCTAAGGTTATGTTTATATTACCATGTGACTGTGACATAGGTTGAAAAACAACTGAAGTTCATTGTTTTACTGTATATTGCGTACAACACTACGTTGCTTCGCCCATCGCTACCATACGACCTTGCCATCCATTGTTATTATTCCAGGCTGTATTACTTGCAGTGTAATACTGTCTTTACAAAAAAATTACAGCTCAAAATTTGAATTGTCTACAAGGTAGAGTTGCATTTTTATTGCTTTGGAAGTTTTTCATTGTTTATGAACAACCATGACCAGTGACACACAATATATTTTAGGTTTTTTTTGTTACGTGGATTTGGTTTATTTTTACAGAAGATTTGGTATATCTGTTGTAATAAGAGGTAGTAACCCTGGACTGAAGTGACGGACTAACTCACACTTTCTCAATTGGGGGCCCGGGGCGTTTGCTGCGGAACCACGAGCGGAGGTCTTCGCCGGCTTACCCGTCTAGCACGGCAAATAAATAGAACGCAAATACGTTGAAATGAAATTCACATTTTCATTGAAGCACTGTCTATCGAATGGTATCCGTTCACAGCTGAGGATCAGACATTAATATCTTAAAGTATAGGTAAATTTCGCCGACGTACCGTAAGCATCACTAGCTCTCTAACCTTTTTGATTGAAGGTTAGGGGGCACATGTATTGCGAGGTCTAGGCAGGTGGCCAAGGACCATGAAAGAATGAGAACCACTGAACTAAAGCAATAGAATGCACGTTTTTTTACAGCAACCGCAGTTTGAATTAAAGCGGCATAATGACACCAGATCAGCAAACAAAAATAGTTAGAATTACTGGTGCACCAATACACAATTTTATTCAGTCACTAAACAAATTTTTACAGTGCGTATCTTCGGAAAGCTCCCGTTGATAATAGATACTGCAAGGTACAACTAACAATTCATGATAATTTTCACTAGGCATGAATTACTTCCAGTATGGCTGGCCAACGGCAAGCGCAAAGGTGCAAAACTTTACATTAGGCCCGGATTGCACAGCAGGACGCCTATTAACTCCGCACGCCTATAACGCCATTGAACATGTTTTTGTTTTCTACAGCTGCTGCAGACGGGTACGCGACTTTTCGGTCTGAGCCGTTTCGGTCTGGGGTCATTTCGGTCAGACTATGAAATCTTGCAGAAATCTTAAATGCTCACATTTTAATGTAAACATACTTAAATCAACGAGAAGTTTTATTTAAAAAAACTACAAACATGATCCAAGATCCAACAGTTCATCACCATCAACATATGATTTTTCATTATCATCAGCAAGCAAATTA
>Ga0210059_1005996_pt1 | contig 19514 bp, 12 predicted proteins | sample Ectturendosymbi2_FD_188042 | JGI IMG/M metagenome (GOLD analysis project Ga0210059, IMG submission 188042) | Ecteinascidia turbinata endosymbiont from Florida, USA - Sample 2 (SPAdes) (version 2) | ecosystem: Host-associated > Tunicates > Ascidians > Unclassified | place: Key West, Florida... | reverse complement strand
CCGTCAAAGTTGGTCAAAAAACGAAAACACCCCAACTTTGCGAGCCCACCCCAGGCGAACCCCTCACCCCAATCAAAAATTATTTTTTTTAATAGAACCAAGACGACTTTCCGCATCCGTAGAGGGTTTGAAAACCTATCTAGCTGTAGTGGCTGGCGAGTTGTAACAAAAAAAACTTGGGCCACTATAGTGGCTCTGGTGGTCGTTAAAGGGTCAAGCCTGCATAGATGTATTCTACTGTAACAAGGCACGTAATTTTATATTGCATGAAAAGAAGCCTGCATAAGTGTAGTTTGACACTCAGGCACATTGGTCACACTCCCACTAATAATGGATCTTTTAAACTTGTTGAAGCATTGCTATAGACTTACTCGTGCTTCTTTTCACAAAGTATAAATGTACGTGGCTTACCGCTATCAGCATGTCACTGTCGCGCTGTATTACCTGCCAGGATAGCTGCGTTCAACAGTCTCATGCAACAAAACGCCTGCCACCGCAATATAAAGTGAACCTTTGCAGATCTGTTGCCATGTTATTGTTACACAATAAAGACCAACAGTAGAACAATCCGCTCGCGACTTTCGCAACCCACCTCTTCAGGCAAAGGAGGGGACATGAGTGAACTGCAAACTCATCACGGCATGATACTACAACTGTGAACCTGACTCTTGTGCAGTGTGAGTTTCATACCGGCAAAAAAACTGTCATTGCAAGAATCAAATCGATTAATCGGAATTAAGATGCCGACTTCAGGTTTTTCCAGAAACATGTGGTTCTTAATCCCAATTTCCAGGCGGGGTGCAAATCCCGTTTTGCCTCCCCTGACCTGCGGACGCCCATGCGATCATTGACTATTTTATATCAGGTTCCATAAACAAGGCCAGCTCATCTAATGAAACGAAGAAGCGTTTTTGACCAATTGTTACCATAAGTTAAATTTTAGCATCTTTAGCGAGTAATGTGCAGTATAGAAGTATTTTGGCGATGATTTTTAATGAAATGAAGTGTCATGTCAAACCCTCTTTAGGTCTGGTGGGGGAATGCATCCCCTGCATCCCCCCTGTGTTCGCGCCTGGATATGACTCCCAAGGCCAATATGAACTTTTGTTTGGTCCTCACTATTTGCGGAAGAAAATTTTTTGACAAAACTGCGGCCTCAGCAAAATGTTTTGTAAAAACAACCACATGCTCGCCTGTTTCAGCTCTCAACCTCTGCCCTATTCTCTCCGTATTAAAACTGAGTGACTTGAAGTGGTTTCGTAGCAGCAATTTTCCAATGACTGCAAAGCTTTCAAAACGTTAACGATATTAAAACATAATTGCTGAGGCCACTCACCGTTCTGCAAGTAAGATTCTTGAGCGGCATTCAGCCCTTGCTGAAAAGCGGACTGCGTTAGGGCGCTGCAATAAAAAACAAGGTGGATAAAGTTCATGATATGAAACGAATTTTGCAGCGCTAACAAAACGTTTTTAACGCTTCGTGTATCTCACAGCACAAAATTGATGAACTATACAGTGTGTACTAGCTACAACGCACCAAACTGATTCATTGTCTTTTTATCCGAATCAATCGTCTTGCAATGTAAAAAGTTTCGAATTTATTTGATCGCTTAAAATTACTTTAAGCAACCTACTCATGTCTCGTGATTTTTTTTCCACAAGTCAACCTATTTCCTAATGCTTCAAAGTTCGGTGGTAGATTAAAAACAGCCGATTTGCTTTGCTCGTTTTGCCTTTCAGCTACGAATAAATGGCCTGCAGCTTACGAACTTGTTTTTCTAGTTTATCTACACGATATGCACTACTTGTTGCTCCTGGCTTCTGCCCAGTGGTTTGTGAAGCTTGCTGTTTGATGCATCATTACTAGTACAGTAGTCCCCGTTTATTAAGCCCAAAATTGTCCGGTCCGGAATTAGGCAAGACACCTGGTGCTCTGTAGAATTTACTTTCAAAATGGCGAAGAGACTGCAGACGAAATGAATATTGTTATACCGTAATATACAAAGAAAATTGTTGTTACGTGTAACTGTTGTGTAGTGTTAATAGATTAAAACAACTTTTAGCAATAGTACACTCGACCATACACATTTATGCACATAAGAGTGGCGAAAATTTGTCACCCGGTAAATAAGCCCACCCGCTTAATAAGCGCAAAAGCGTCCGGTCCCGAGGTGGGCTTAATAAGCGGGGACTACTGTTTTTGCTTGTCCTGCCATCTGCACTGTCGGCAGAGCTGATGCGATTGAATGGACAGTGTCTCACTGTACATTTGTACCGAGGCGCACTTTCGGGAGTCTCATTAAAAAAGGGTGAACGTGACGAAATGAATCGTCCATAAAAATAGAGCTTAACTTTTGCACTGCCGTTGTCAATCCATTAGTGCTCGCACTTTGCCTCGGTAAATATACAACAGCGCTCTGCCTTGTGTTCTTTATTCGGTATTACCCAGCAATCTTTCCGTTGCTGTGCAGACAGCTACAGATCAGAGTATAAAATACAGATTAACACCGGTATATGATTCACACATTTTTCTGACACATTATGAATAAAGGAAGCTGCCTAATTTTGAAGCCATGCATATACTTCTGCAAAAACCAAGGTTACCGGTTTGTTCATGTCGCACAAAAACCACTGAAGCGGCTTTGAGGCAATTTCGGCTGAAACGCGCCAACTGATCGCGCTAGAGAGACAATGAATACCATGATAAAATGCGTTTATTCTGTAGTTTTTGATAAATAAAAAACAGTTTTTTGCATTTCAATTTTTGCCTGAAAGTGTGACTTCTTGAAAGTTTCAAATACAAAGTCACCTGCCTTTTTGTTTATCAGAAAGTACTCAAATCAACGCATCTGATGTCTTCATTGACTCTCTGGCGCGATCGGTCGGTGAGCTATAGCAGACACTCTGCCTCAAACGCAAAAAGATTCGGCTCTCGCAGTCCTTAACGGGTAAGTGGTAAGCCAAAGATTATTTCACAGATACTTTCAAATTCTGCCGATTGGGAACAATATTGAAAGCTCTAGGTTTGCTATAAGCTTTAAAAGGAATCAGCCTACTGGGTTCTGATTTCTTTTTGCGATGTTTCAAACTTGCAAATATCTGCATTTAAGTAACTAGTCTCGACAGATATGACACACGGGAATCACTCCAGCATTTTTTTTATAGGAAATCGATTTCCCGTGACCTTGGGCATTCTCAGTCTTAAAATTTTATTTACTATACATCCCCAGTCGCAATCTTATTCTAGTTGAAAAAGGTTTTGGGACTGATGATACGCAGTGTTACGGGAAATTGATTTCCAATGAAAATTTCTCGCTCTTGGCCTGCCGCTTTGGCGTGGTTGGAGAGCTTGCGTACCTCTGTCACACTATCAGGCATGCTGGCGGGAGTTTCACTCCCAACAGGATCACCCATGCCGAGGGGTCAAGGGCTAGAGGTCATACAAAGTGCACATCACGCATAGTCTTCCCGGCAGCAAGGGAAGGCTGCATTGATAGCGTATCACCAGTACTGTGGTGATCGGTACACTGCAACTGAATACTTAGAAAGGTCTCTTTACCTCTCTGCCTATCTTATTATTCGTTAGAGCCTGCTTGGCTACTGCGGGGCAATCTCCGACCACCCGGCCGTCACGCTACGCCACGTGTTCCGCCGGACTCACTGGTCACGAGACCCAGAGGGAAGCGTTTGTCCTGGGCAAGCATCCGCTTCCAATTGTTACATGCCCCGGCGCTCAGCGCACTCGCAATTTAAAATGACTCTACAACAAAATGAAACTGGCAGAGCGGGGACCCCACGCGGAGGCCGTCGCTGCACGGCTTGGCATGGGTTCTACGAGGCAGCCGCACTCAGGTCGTCATCCTGCTATTGCTCTCCTAAATATCGATTGTTGGAATGTTCGTTCGTTGAGTGTACATAATGACTGTGACTCCCACTCCAACGAAGTCAGCGTTCATTGAATTGGAACTTGCCCATTTGAGCATTGAAATATGCGCTCTCAGTGTAACCTGGCTCACTAGAACCGGATCCATCCGCGAGTATCACTGCACCTTCTTTTGCTCTTGCTACTCTGATGGATCAAGACCTAGACATTGTTCGGGCTTTGCCGTTAGAAATTCCCTGCTCCCCTGCATGGACAACCGCAGGCTGCAATCTCACCCCGTCTCAAGACTGTACGGTTTAGGCCAGGGTTTCTCAACCTGTGGGTCGTGGGCCGGCCATAGCCTACTGGTGGGCCACAGAGGAACATATGATGGATCACAGACTGGTATTACTGAACTAGAGTGTATTTTTCAAGTTGAGCCTATTAATCGAAATGTCTTGAGCTACAAACGTCAAAACACGCTAACTTTCGTCATTATCTGTTAGAAATTATAACAACATGGATATTTCCACCTAGCCTATCATGTTGTGCAGAATTCACAAATTGTGTAATGTGAATCTAAATTTGCAGTTATTGAAGGCACTATGAGGCCGAATGACGGCTCCTGTTGCCATGAAAACGAAATCCAGAAGCAGAGTTTATGCGGAATTTATCTGTTCATTATCATGTGTGGTGCTTCGAAAATCTAATCTTTCTAACAACAAACAGGCTCAGCCTTTGGATTGATTGTAGCGCACGTTGTGTTATCAGAAGTTGTTTTTATTTGCTTTATATCTGCTCTGTGCATGTGCAACAGTTTGGTGCAACCCTGTCCTTTCACTCCGAACCGAATACCTCGAAGTAATGTTGGACAGGTCGCTCACCTTTCGCCGACACTTCGAGTCACTTCGCAAAAAACTGACATCACTCGTCGCACTCCTGAGCCGGCTTGCTGGCTCTGGCTGGTATGCTGGAGCAACAACGTTGCAAACAGCCACCTTAGCCCTGGTCCACTCAACAGCGAAGCACTGCACTCCTGCCAGGTGCCATAGTGTTCACACCCACCTCACTGGCCTGCCATCAACGACCCCTTGCGAATCGTGACAGCACGCCTGCGTTCTACACCAGCGGACAAACTTCCTATCCTCGCAGGCATCCAACATGCTGAGCTTCGTCGCAATGTAGCCACACTGTCTCTAGCACGCCGTGCCATAGAGCCTGGACCAGAGCCGTCGCCAGAAAGTCGTCAATAGGGGGGCTTTACCTTCGAGAAGGGGGGCTTGACATTCAAATTTGACAAAAATTCCACTAACTTATAGTGTTTCATATTTCAATTTGGGGGGTTTGGAGCTTTGTTTGGGAGGGCTTAGCCCCCAAAAGCCCCCCGTGGCGACGGGACTGGCCTGGACATCTGCTTTACTCAGCGCTCACCTGTCCATCGAGTGGGAATGTACGACGTCTCAAATCGAAACACCCAATTATACCGGCCGCACAACTCATCAGTTCATCTGACGACAACAGAAGTGCGGCGCTCTGGGCGGATCACCGATGGAACAATTACGGAGTAGTTGGAGAACACTACGAAACTCCGCATTTTCATCCCCAAACACCAGCAGCCACCCTTCTGGAATGGCCCTCCCCAGAACAGCTTGTGTCCGGCTTAATCGCTTCCGCACCGGTGTCCGTTTCCGCTCCTGCTCACACAAAAGGGGTACGCCCCCTTCTGCAACTTGTTTGAGTGTGGTGCAGACGAACAAGCCGTCGAGCATGTTGTCCTCGAATGTCCGATGCATCGACCTCCCCGTGTAGCATATGGCCTGACGGTTCTGGACTAGACAATCGAATGGCTGCTGAACACTTGCCCCGAGATCAAGTGCGGCCAAGCAGTGGATTGTAACAACTCGCTCAAACGATGAAGTCGCATTGGAAAAGTGACACACTCGGTGGACCACGAACCCTTCGTTTGCTCATTAATTGGGCCACATGCTTGAAAAGGCTGAGAACCCCTGGCTTAGACTTTCCACTGACTACTTCACTGTTCTGTCCGCATATGCGCCGACCCTTGCCTCTTCTGAGGAGATGTATTCTACGATCAGTTGTCCAGATCTATCAGATTGATCCGGCTGGGCGACCGCATTGCACTTGCTGGCAGGGGCGCAACCAGCTCTTCATTTGGGGAGCAATTTTCATGAAATTTCATTCGATAACGTCATCGTGCTTATTCAACCGTGGTACAACTTTATCGCAAACGGTCACATATAATAATAATGTATTTTTGCCCGCAGACACCAAGTCCGTAGCACAAATAGTCTACACACATTCTGCACAACGTTGGTTAATAAAAACACACAAAACAGAACGTTTTACAACAGCGTTGGAGGCTGAATCACCGGTTGGAGGCTGAAAACCAGCGTTGGAGGCTGAATCACATCAAAAAAGTAATCGCCAAACTTTATTCCTTTACTCTGAGAAGCAAAATAACTGACAAAAAATAATACGTTAGAAATTTCGCAGAGGTTAGAAATTTCGCTTCACACCGGGCTACAGAAATTTATTTAACAGAACGTTTTGTAACGGCGTTGGAGGCCGAGCCTCAGGTTTACAGACGCATTCTTAACACTGTTTGTTCACTTGGTACAACACTACTGCAGAGTGGGACGCTAATTCCTAAAGTGGTCAAGCCCAGGTAAAGTACGAATGCATTGTGACATGCACACCCTCAAACGAACAAACACTGCAATGTCCGAGCACTCAGTCACAAAGTAAAATGCGGTTGTAGTGTTCAAAGAATAAGGAAAAATATAAACAATCTGACCGCGTCTAAGCAGGCAACCATTAGCCTACGTTATTAAACCTTCTGCATCTTTCGAGAAACAAATGCCTATTTTTTCTTAATAATGTCTCAAATGTAGGAATGGTACATTGAACATTCTGAGTCATGACTGCTAACACTCGCTCTCCAGGGCAGGTTGTATAGAGTTCTGCATCCAAAATTATAGGCCACACGCAATTTTTGCATGCAATGACTTTCTGAAATTCCACCATAATTGTGATGCATACATGGACGTACAAAAGGAACGAAAAAGTAAGCCTTTATTTTTAACTGCATTTGAACATCGGGAGAAGAGGCTGGCAGCTTGTTTGCTGCACAATATTTTTATCGCAGTTGTCTCTGAATGTCTTCGTCATCTGAGAGAGCTCAGTATCTAGTAGAGCTCCCAGATATTTGCATTGGTTAATAGATTTTAGATTTTTACCACCCATGTGTCAGTAATGGGGTGACTGTGCTTTTTGCACTCTTAGCCTTAAACGTCATACAAAGAGAGTTTGCTGTAGTTGAAAATATTTCCATGTGATTCTGCATAAGCCTGACACACAGATAAAAGTTCTCTTCGCAACATTTCCGAGAATGAGAACTTTTCAATTTCAATCAAGATGCACACCGAACGATCAGGACAGAGTAAAAATTAGTATTCTCATACAAACACCTGGTTCCGTATTCAACGAGTGTAGTCATGGCTTTAGTGTGACAGATGTATAGGCTACTACAGTAGTAAACCTGCCTAATTTTCGTCTTGTTTTAGCAAATTCTTTCTAGCCCTATTTTTCTAACATGTGCTTGAATTTCTATCACGAATGAAGATCCCAAACTTGAAAGATAGCCTATGTCAAGGGTGAGGGGATCTTTGAATGCTACCATTTCGGGCGAAACGGATCAGGTGTCTTGTGCCTTTGGCGCATAACGGATCAGGTGTGTTTGAGACAAAACGGCTTTTTCTGGCATCCTAGAGTTGTGTGAAAGATTTTAGAAGCACGTTTATGGCTATGAGCTTTCAGGACTTGCACTGGTTGCAAAAGTTAGGGTCTTGTAAACGTCATTTGGAGCCAAAGTGATCTAGTAGGTAGGTACGTTCAACACTTGACTAGCACTCATATGACACTTTACTAAACCTTTCCCCAAGCCGTGGTACTGGGATCAACCCAGAAAGACACTAAAACGTGAAACAGTCTTCAACCTAAATTTAGTTAAAAACTATCAGGTTTCGAAGGGAAAATGCAGCTAAACAATGCTTTTTTAAGAAATGTACTACGTTAATAATGGTGATCAGCTTTGCCCCTAACAAAATAATAATCAGAAGGTCGTAGAAGAACAAGCGGTTTGACGAGGCACTAACTGCTATGTCAAGATTTGTCTTATCAATTCGAAAGTTTCAGCAGTTTGCACGGTTCAACAGTACCCTAATGTTATAAAGTTTCATGAGGGCAAATTGAGGCCTGTCTAAGACAAAATAGTGCACGAACAAATAGATGAAAATGCCTTGAAAATACGAACATTTTAAACTATCTCCCAAGTTGACACTTCCAGCATATTTGTGGTTGAATACCAATCATTTATGAAATTTTCGATCAGATAATCTGTCTCAAGATAAATCTTATAAGGAAATAATTAATGAGCAAGACAAAGAAAAATTCCAATAAGATTTCTTAAAAATAATTAGAATATAAAATTTCATCTTTATTCTTTGAAAATTTCTACAAATGTCAAAATTGCTATGGAATGTTTTGAAAATTTCGGGGGGGCAAATGCTTCAAATGCCCCCCCTCCTGGTTCCGCGCCTGCTTGCTGGTGACTTCAAGGCCCGTGTTGGTTCGGACTATACCTCCTGGTTTGGTACGCTTGGTGCGCATGGAGTGCGGAACCGGAATGAAAATGGTCAGCGCTTGCTTGAGCTCTGCTCTGCCATCCATCTCTGTCTTGTAGACATATTTCGCTGGCTCCACAAGTTCCGAAGTCACATGGATGCACCCTCGCTCTAGAGCAGACGATGGCATAAACTTGATGATGTGATCGTGAGGAGACAGTTAAACGAGGCCAGTCACTGCCGCAGCATGCATTCTGCGAACTACAGCACATATCATGTACTAGTCTACTGTTAGCTTGCCTTGCAGGCTTGACAATTTTATCTGTCTCACAGCAGACCATCTTCTCCATTGACCGCTCTGCAATCAAAGATCCTGTCAAAGTAAAACGTTTTCAAACTTTGTCCTGCAGCCACCTCGACTCATCCTCTTCTGCTCCCAAGAATTAGAAAGATGCTTAGTGCTGTCATTGCTTTCGGCCGCCCAACAAGAAAGCAGCCAGACAGGTTTCGCGACAGTGCTGGCATACTCTTACCTACCTGCACTTGAAGCAAAGCGAGAAGCTAGAGCCAGCGTTCGCACTCATGACACCCGCCATGCAAGATTACGCCTAACCACCCGCAAAAGGTGACGTGCAACGACTCATCCGCGCAGCTCTATACCGGTACTGGACTCGTCTCAGCCAAAGCATTCAGTGTTGTGCAGACACTGGTGACTTCCGTGTCATGTGCCAGTATATCAAAGAAGCAATTGATCCAACATCCAAAAAGTCTTCCACTGTTTTACCCGAATATGGTAGACCAATCAACGACCTTGGAAAGCAGCTTCATCGCTGGACAGACCACTCAGCTCCCTGTATGACAAAGATGTGCCTGTGAACCAAGAGGCAATTCGTGTCCTGCCGCTGATCCCAACGCTTCACGAGCTGGACGCCGACATTCCTCCAGGCCCGGTGAAACATTTAATCAAATTGCTAAAAAAATAACAAAGCTTCGGGGAACTGATGACATGCCTGCCGAAGTCCTGAAACGTGGCGGTGAAGCCCTAGCTGCCGTGTTGCACGCAGTCTCCGAAATATGCTGGCGCACCCACCGTCTTCCGCCTGACCTCAAGGACGCCAACATTATCACTTTGTACAAGAACGAAGTCAGCAGGACTGTAACAGTTACAGTAGAGGAATTTCGCTGCTCAGTGTTGCTGGGGAAATTTTAGCCCGCGTGCTTTTTCCGAGGCTGCATGTTATCGCAGACAAGGTCCGCCGGACAATGTTTTCCGTGCATCGCGCTCAAACATTGATGCTGTGTTCCCACTAAGACAACTTCAGGAAAAATGGACCGAGTAGCAGCGTCATCTACACGTGGCGTGCATAGACCTGACCAAAGCTTCGACCTTGTTAGCAGGTCTGGGTTATTCGCGAACCTCAGGCGCTTTGGCTGTCCTAACACACTGCTCAGCATTATCCTGAAGCTCCACGATGGCATACATGCTACTGTTCAGGTTGACGGCTCGAGATCTCGCTGTTTTCCAATCAAATGTGGTGTCAAGCAGGAGTGCGTCCTTCCTCCCACCCTTTGCAATTTTCTTCACTTCAGTGCTCATACGTGCACTTCCGAAACCGCCTGAGTATTATTACATAGTCGCAGCTCCGGGATATTGTTTAATCTTTCCCTTCTTCGCGCAAAGTCGAAAGTGAGACAACTGTTCATCCGAGAACTGCTCTATGCGGATGATGCTGCTTTTGTGGCAACCTCTACTTCCACCCTTCAAAACCTCTGCACCTCCTTCGCTAGTGCTTGCGCTGAATTTATTACTTCTACCAGCCTGAGCAAAAATGTGATGCTATCTCAGGGACCTAGCTCTGCCCCTCAAATCACCATAAATGGAGCTGTGCTGCAGTCAGTGGAAATATTCCGTTATCTGGGGTCGACAGTCGACAACAGAAACTCCCCGAAGTCGGAGCTTGACGCTCGCATAGACAAGGCTGCGACAACGTTTGTTCAACTTCGTTCATGTGTTTAGTCTGATGGCAACCCTATGGGGCGCCGTTTGTAAAAATATTATATCTGACAGATTTAGCACAAAAACTGCTATCTCTGGCAGAGATAGCTATCTCTGCATGCAGAGATGTAGGTGCAAAAAGAGGCGCAGCTCACCACCTCTGAGCGCCTTCAGGTGCAAAAAGAGAATGCTCTCACAGAAAGAGCGCGCTGAAAGCGAGCCCTTCGACACGCTTCAGCGCTATCTCTGCGTGCAGAGATAGCTATCTCTGCCAGAGATAGCAGTTTTTGTGCTAAATCTGTCAGATATAATATTTTTACAAACGGCGCCCCATACAACCCCTCCATCCGAGTTGAAATCCAAGTGTACATGGCCTGTGTGGTCGGTGTGCTTCTCTATGGCTGTGAAACATTGACAACGTACCGGCACCAAGAACGCCGTCTTGACGCTTTTCACCTGCGGTGTCTTCGCTCTACCATGGGGTTGTCCTAGGGATTGTGTGCCCAATACCTCAGTCCTGCGGCGACGGGTTCCTACGACCTCATAACCATCATCAAACGTCTGTGATGGGCTGGTCATGTGTGCCGGATGGAAGACAACCGCCTGCCAAAGGAAGTGCTGTATAGCGAACTACCCAATGCTCCCCGACCGACTGGGCGTCCAAAAACTGCGTTTCCGGGACGTGTTAAAAGGTGACTAAAACGCATTTTGCATACAGATACTTCATGAGAAAAATTCGCCTGCAACAAGAGTGAAAGTCAGCCATTGAAACAGGAAAATAAACATCCAGAAATTTATTCGGGGAGGATTGTGAGCGCCGCCGTGCCCATCGTCGCTCACGACGGGATAGGCCATGATGATGATAAAAATTTGCTCGATTGATTCGCTTGTCACCTCTGTGGATACAAGCTACTTAACTACCGACTACCAATGAGTTGATGTATGGTGTAGTGTGCACAAAAAGTTTAATGCTGCACTACACAGAACAAATATCTCTGTTGACACTGAAGTTTAAAATCGACTTACCTTACAGTTTCAGGTGAGATGGATGGTGGCTTCACAAAACAAACAATCCCCCTCATTTTGGCGGTCAAGTCCTCTGAAAGTAGTTTTCGATATATCTGGCGAAAAACAACAATCAGTCTCACTTATATCACTGACGCAAAGGACAAGTGCAGCTTGACTAAACCGAATTTAATTACAGAAATTACTCTAAAACAGAAGCTTTGAGCGTGTGCATACTGACAACCTGTTAGCAACAGGCAAAATCAATCACTTGATTGAAACCATGCTGGAAAACAATTGTTTTATAATCAGCAAGTTTAATGACAATGAAAATAATGTTTTCGAAACGTCCAACATAATTTTATTCAAGTCATTAGTTTTCGGAGTGTTTTTTCACTACCACTTTACAATTTACACTCTAAATCGACACCTATTCGAATTTGGCGAACTTGTGTTAAATTGTTTGAACGAGTTGTGCGAAATATCCAACATCTACTTAAATACAGTTTATTAACGCGTGAAAATTAACACTAGCAGCACATAGAAAGGTCTTCGTATCTTGGATACATTAACTGCAAGCTTTGCCCCCATCACTGGAGACTACTATTTGTTACACTTCTAAAGCGAAATGATTTCATTCATCTGGAGTTTTTAACAGGCAATTTCTCTCGAGCGGCTCCCCTCGATTTCGAAACATATCATGGTTCTCAGCCACCTCTGATATTTTGAGGGGTTGCACAGCAAAGCGCAAATACTCCTGATTAGAGATGCAAGTATGTGACTTGGTCCTCTTTCAGCCTCCTTAACATATTCCCGTGGAAGAAGCCAGCAGAATTAGCCTCGCCAATATTGCATAGTTATGTTTCCTACGATCGTTTGGATGTAAATTTCCTTCATCTTTTTCAGGACTTTTTCCAGATTTAACTTCTCCCAATAACACACCCATAGTTATCTCGATGAAAGTAGAAGTATCAAACTTATCAAAAGTATAGAAAATAGAATATTATCGGAATGCCTGTCAAAAGACCAACCCTGGAAAATTATTTATTTTTTCTGTACTAACAGACCAAAAAATTTTTTTTCCCGGACTTTTCCATGCTGGAAAATCACTGAACTTTTTTCCATACTCCGTTGGGACCCTGCATAGGGAAAACTATCCACTTGGGTGAATCAAGGCAGTTTGGAGCTCCCTATTCGAAGAAAAAAATTCGACATTACATTCTGCATCTTACGAATCGTAAAGCTACGCATCTTGGCGTATTGCGCCATATCGTGAACTCTGCAAAATTTCCACCTTTGCTGCTTGCATTTCTGCGAACACTTTTTCGCTCAGCACAGAAGATCAAATTTGAGGACAGGAACAAACACCGACCTAAAAAATAAGAGCACTGCAGTGTATATATAATCTTCCGTTTCGTGAACACGGAACGTTGAAACCAAAATTCACCGTGTTTTGTCTATTGGCCCGCATAATCAATCTCCTGTGGTAGTCACTCGTGAGTGTTACCTCAAGCTCAAGGAACTTTGAACATCAAGCTTTTGCAGTGTTTTGCTGCTTTCTGCGCGAATTTTCAAACGAGTTTCTTGGAACGCAGGTGTAAATCGACCAGTCCATGTTGAAGATCCTTCTGAAAGGATCAGGTTATCTGTGTAGAGCTACCGGTTGATCCTGCACCTTTCGACAGTAACTCTTGTCGGCCCGGCTGTCATAAAGACTGCAAAGAGGAGTGGTATGAAATGATCTTTGCAGGGACGATGGTGCACACCTCTACAGGAGTAAAATAAACATGGCGAACGGCTTTGACTGCATTCTGTTGACACGGACAAAAATTATTGGGGAGGGTTAGAACAACTTGATTACAATCGGCCATTAATGGTGCAGTCCTGCACTAAACTTTTAAAGGTCAACAGTATAAGTGTACACATCTTTTGCACATTGTCAAGACTCTTCGAAAGTTTTGCTGAGCGAGAACTTGGTCTGTGGTGCTACAGCCAGGATGAAAACCGCTAAGTATCCTCTGGGATTGGTTCAGCCACCTCGTGAAATCTTTCACGAGACTTGGTATATTTTTACAAAGTAATGACTTCAGCTTGGCAATCGTGCGGTGTCCGTCCAGATCGCCGAATCGAACAACTTACTTGACACACACGAGTTAACCATATTTCTTTTCCTTCTCTGTTCAAAGCTCTGAATATCAGGCTCAGTTTCATTATGCATAATCGCTTTTTGTACTCCCTTGGAAGTGTCACGAGTGGTCAGCGGACACGCAGCTACTTGCGTGGTAAGTGCTGCTGTGAAAGAGCGTCAATGGCAGCACCACGCGTCAACGTTTTCCTTGCACCCACCCACTAACGTCGCGTACGAGGCTTCAAATTTTGGGTATGAACCCGGCCGTGCAGCTTTATGTGGCGCGTAGCGAACCCACTGTACTACATCAACGTATTTAAAATTTCAAACAGGATTTCATCACAAGCTGCAGCCTTCCCATGTTTTGACTCGTATGGAGTAAATTTCGTCTTTTAATATAATCTTTTCCTACCCGTGATACACTTCCTGTGTGTCTGACGGTGTGACGGGGGTTCGGTGTGACGGGGTTCGGTGTGACGGGGTTCAAAGTTTCTTTGAAATACTCGGCTCCCTATGCCAAGCATCTCTTTATTTCTAAGGAGTGCTGCTTTGTTCTTTAATGGATCTTGCTTGCAGTATTACATCTGTTTTCTATGAAAGCAAGGGATGGCCTGATTGATTTCTAGTTTCATATCACTCAGCTAACAAGCGTCTGCCGTTGCCTTGCCAGATTTGGAGTCCGGGGTTTGTTCAAAACTCTTTAATAATTCCCTTGTGGACATCTTCAACGCTTGAACTACGAACTTTCGTGCCTACAGGAATGGAGACGGCAAAGGTTCGAACTTGTTCTGAAGCCATGAATCTCTGAATACTACCGCCAAAATCTTATACGTGAACTCCAATCGTAACGCATCACAACCTATACACAGAAAAATAACTTCGACAACGTTAATCAACTTAAGTATTATGAGATTCATAAGAAATTGGCACTACTGTACAATTTAATCAGAACAGCTGAACATTGGCATAAGGCTAATAAATAACATTAAAACACGCAGAGCTTTTGAACCAGAACGGAAACTGGACGTCTTGCAAAGTGACAAATCAAACAACAATGCAAAAATTTATAATTTAACAAAAGCACATCGGACGTCTCGAATCAAAACTGTTAAATCGTCAGCAAAAAGTTTAATGCGCTATGCTCGTGAGCATAGCATACATCAGGGTTCCCACACATTTTTAAACATCATTTTCCATACTTTTTCAATACCTTTTCAATACTAAATTTAAAAAATTCAATACCATTACCTTTCTTAATTTTTCAAAATTCTTAATCATGAAACTCAATTTTACACATTGCATAATACTGCATAAGTGCTTTGCCTTCAGTCAAATTCTGCTCAGATACTTCTGAATTCTTTTTCATTTAGAATTTCCATACTTTTTCAGTACCTAATGTACATTTTGGTAAAATTCAATACTTTTTCATAGTCTTGAAAACCAATTTTGAAATTCAATCTTTCAATACCGCGTGGGAACCCTGATACATGCACAGAAAACCATACAAAAATGGGGAAGGGTAATAACTGACAAAGAACCGCGTCTACTACTTACACAGTAACTGGGTGCAACGATAAGGCACACAGGAAAACAGATGATCCATAAAGGAACGTCCTCGCAAATCAGAGAGCGCCGTGAAAAGTTGGTCAAACAAAACCGACTGTCCAAGGCGACATACTCGCCGTATGTCCGGCCAAGCTCATTGCGAAACCAAGCACTCAAAACGTCGCAGAAATCCAACTGCAACACAGAAATTAGAGGTCCGTGGCCATCGTAATTCCGCTACGGCAGGACTTCTCAAACTCTTTTGTTCTGCGACCACATTTTAAAAAAAGTTTTTTACGCGACCCTTAGTGGATAGCCTAGATCAGGGTGGTCCAAGACTGCGAGATTGAAGGTCCACATTACGTTTTAAGGAAAAATTTGCGGGGCGCAAAGAGAAGAACTACATTACAATTAAAGGACTCGTTTGCTGTTCTAATAGACCTAATTTTTGTTGCACGCCTAACGGATTTTTTTATTCTAGGATAATTGTTAAGTTTACTCTTTGTTTGCGATTCAAAATAGAGATTTTCTGCTAGAAAAAAGACACACAACACACCAAAAAATGACATTTTTTGTTTTGGTTATAAAGTCAATGCCCGCTTTAATTTCCGTAGTCAGCAGACGCAACCAGGCAAGCAGGTTTCATCAGCCATTCCATTTCGTGTGCCGCTTTTCAATCGCTTCATAATTGAGACAGCACTTCCGCAAATTATACGAACATGGAGCACATCCTCAGTGCAAAGTCTGTTAAGCGGGGACAGTTTCCCAGTTGCCTCCCCCCCCCTGGTTGCGATCACATCTTCAGTGCAAAATCTTTCCAGCGAGGGCAATTGCCCGGTTGTCCACCATGGTTGTGGGCCTGGTTACCCTTTAACTCTTTTAAAATTTTATCAACACTAAAAAAGCCTTCTCTATGACCAACTTTTCACGGCGCTCAAGGTTTTCAACCTTGATGAAACTGTTAAGTCTATCCCAGTTTTATGCTCCATCTTTTAAAATTGCTTCCCTAGAATTTTCGTGGTATTTTCCATATGTTTTCTCGTTTTTGGTGCTGTAATGCCTCTTTAAATAAAAACTCTTTCGGAACGGATATCACTTGCAATTGCAACCTCACAAGACACTGTGGTTTGCCATCGTTGTTGGTGAAGAAATACCTTTCCTCCCAGTCCTGTTTTCCCCCATTTCTATTTTGACACAGATTTTTTGTTAAACTGCTACACTTTGACTAACTATTACTTCATTACTTCCACAATGTACATCTTCTGCAACTCGAAAATGAATTACAGAGTCTATGCTGGCAAAAAAGGTAAAAAATAAACGCATGCTTTGTGGTCACAGAGAAACCGCAGCGTTAGGTTAGCTATTGTAAGTTGTAACGTCATAGGTTGTAGAAAGATATTGTTACCCCCTAATAGTTACCTATTGTCCTGCACTTCAATGATGTGTGACTTGCAAGGGCTGTGTGGCTAATACAGTGTATTTACGACTTTGTGTAATATACGGCATGCAGAAAGCGTTCGGGGGCCGCACTAAAACTGTCCACGGGCCGAGTGTTTGGACCACGCTGGCCTAGATGTTAATGATACGTGTAAACGTCCAATTGCAAATCTCAAGAGGTATTTTTGTGTATGGCGAAATCATACAAATGCACACAACTCACGAAAGTAAATACACAGTAATAAAACTGCCACGTAATGGAAACACTAAGGCGAAAAAAAAACATAACACAATTTAGTTTATAGAAGTTAGGAAGCACAACTAATGTGATAGGCAATTGATGAGTTTTACACAGATTATCCATTCATAGATTGATACAAGTCAACGCAAGATGAAGGACATTCTCAATATTTTTCAAAATGGATTGGTTTTTGGACTCGGTGATTATCAATTTTGAGAATAACGCTTCGCACAACATGTTGTGCAAGTCTGAGAGTTTATGAATGGCTAGATCAGAAGTGATTGAGCATTCCTTTCTTGTTCTTATCCAAAAATGGCATAAACTCTGATTTGAAAGTTCCAATTGCAAACTTTTGTCGTTTGGTAATTCCGCAAACTCATCCTGGGCGTGGCAGGGGCGTGGCCTCCTGAAATTTTAAAAGTGTATGTTCTGGGGATCCAACTTTTCCTAAATCGAAGTTCGAAATGCTTCTAAAACTGTATATGAAGATTTTAACTTTAGTCTAAAGCTACTCAGTGTGCTCTGAAAGCAGTTCACCTAGCCCTTAGACCAGCTATGTCGAACCCGCGAACTGCCTGCGGCCCAGTTTAGGTTTTTTCTGCAGTAGAACCAACCTACATGCTGATAACCTGTCTTTATTTTGATAATCTTGAATTTGACATTTGTGATGCAGGTGGTCCTCAGTGCCACTTTATCACGTCTGTTACCATTGCAGTTAGGATTCTAACACTTTCAGTATGTTAGCTTAAGCTAAATTTACTTTGCTAACATCAAAGTAAGTCATTCCAAGTGCGGCCCTCAATCATTGCGCGGCCCTGGTCAAGATAGTGATATCATTTTTGGCTCAGTAAGCCGTTTGGGTTGAACATAGCTGTCCTAGACCATTGGTTTTCAACCTTTTTTTGCACCGCGACCCATTATAGCAATCCACTGTAAGCCAATGACCCCCATCCAAAACTCGAATAAAGCAAATGTTATACAGCTGTGTACATAAAATATCTATTAGCGGTCCCTGCATAAATGGTTCATGACCCCTTTGGAGGTGCGACCACAGGTAAAGCCACTGTCATATGTCCTAGCACTAGTGTTCTAAACACAAGCATGTCTCCGTCGGAATAACTGCATCAAGGTCAATAGTGCTCAGAACGTTAAAACCATCACGATGCAACAACGCATAACTTAATGTGCATCATTTGATAGCTCAGGCAAACATCCTGGTAGACAACCGACAGCATGAAACACGGTATTGCCCTTAAATATGTAGTAGAAATAAATTCACTGCAGGGCTACTACTAGTTTTCTTCCACAGTTTACAAAAACTTGTATATCTGATTTGTCAAGCTATTTGTTTCGCGACCCAAAATTACATTTCATGGGTCGCAACCCACAGTTTGAGAAGCCCTGCGCTACGGTACTTTCTGTGCACGTACAGTGAGCAGCCTAAAGATTTTGATTGCTCAGGAAAAGCGACATACGATGGGCACATTGGTATCACGCGTCTTTGACTTTTCCACGTGTTTTCCTGCAAGCTGACTTACGGCAATAAATGGAAATAAGCTCATGTTCTGGCATGTGCACTTACGCTTACAGTAATTGCGTGGGTTAAAGCTGCGATACAATTCCACGACCTTTTCATCACCTGAACGGTTTCAAGTCATCGAGAACAAATTGAGGCTAGTATATTTTCTAAGAACTTTATAACAGCTTTCCCTATTGGTTAATTGTAGCTTGTTGCCAATCAAGAGACTTTCCTGACGTGACCGAACAGAATTCAAGACAGGTTTCGCGAAAATATTCCAAAATTTTCTACTCAAAACTCACGAGTGTTAATTCTTGGTCTTTGAAAAGTTTCGCACTAGAAGCAAAGATATTTGCTAGGATGGTGGGTGAAGGAACGGCAGCTATTTTTCTCCACAAAATGTAAATGACGAATCTATTATTGACAACGATGAAATGCGCCTGAAGCTGCACGCCTGAAACACATGGCTTTTTTAACGACGCTTAGGGAGAAAGAATCGTAAAGAAACGTGATCTTTTTCAAATAAAGGTGATAGTATAACATGGTTATGATATACTACATACCAACAGCAAGCTTTTCACCTATTGCTAAATGAATTTCAATTGGTCAATAAGCTTTCGTTTTATACAGGGTGTCCATAAAGTCCTGCACACATTTCAAAATGTAATTGCGAAGTAACTAAAGTAGATAAAATCATACAGTTTTTTGCAAAGTGAAGCTTGTTTATTAAAGTTTAAAATTAAAAAATTTGGAGTAGTTAAAGTAATAGCCATCTTTCAAGAATTTGCTTTTTCATGCTATTGATAGACTTCAACATGTGCTCCATTTGTTGCTCTCAATATGTCAAGGCGATACTCAATTTCGCGCCAAGTGTTCTTCCGGTTTCCATAAATTTTTTAAACCATCTCTTGATGCTGTTAGTGTGAGGAGGGTCTTCTCCAAACTCACTTCTAAATTTACGTTGTACTGCAGTTGGTGATTTCAATTCATGGTACCAAAGAACACATTGCGCTTTTTGTTGAATGGTCAACATGTTTCATACTTTGTTGCAAACTTACGCCTTTATTAAAAATGACTTATTCTTGCTTATCTGAACAATAAAATAACCTGTAAAAAATAACAAACAAACTTTATGGTA
>Ga0210059_1005995_pt1 | contig 19515 bp, 12 predicted proteins | sample Ectturendosymbi2_FD_188042 | JGI IMG/M metagenome (GOLD analysis project Ga0210059, IMG submission 188042) | Ecteinascidia turbinata endosymbiont from Florida, USA - Sample 2 (SPAdes) (version 2) | ecosystem: Host-associated > Tunicates > Ascidians > Unclassified | place: Key West, Florida... | reverse complement strand
CGTTTTAGTGGAAAATATTTTTCTCGAATTTTCGAATTGGTAAAATGAAATTTCACCACTGCTGCCCCCTCCTGAAAAAATCCACTTTTAACCCCCCCCTGGAAAAAAACTTTCCGACGCCTATGTTCGCGTGATCTCGCTCTGAATGATGGAAACACGCACAGCGCGTCGTTGTGGAAGCTCGTGAAGCTTTTGCCTGGTCGAGAAAAACGAGATGTCTCCTTGCCCCCTGTAGAGGGCATGTTTTGGTTCAAAAGGAAATTATTTTACAATATCGACGCCGGATCCTCAGGCTTTTCCTGCGATAAAGGAAAATCCCCGCTCCAGTTAAACCTTTTTGATGTTCACTTAATGCGACCAATTGCGAACGATTACCGGCTTTAGTGATCTTGATAACGTTTGATGTTCGGGCAACGTCGCAACAACATAATGGAATAATGAAAAGGAACATTTTGAACTGTGATTAAAAATGTGGTGATTTTGAATTTGAAGTAATCACAAACTCATAGGCGTACGCGGTCATAAGAATCCTGGGCGGCTAAAAGGTTTTGCCTGAAAAATATGTTCAAGCTCAAAAAGTAGATTTTCAAAATATTTTCCAATTTGAGACATGCAATTTTTACCTCTTTAATACCGCAAAAGATTTAATAGACAGCAAAATTTTTTTCAAAGATTAAAATTTCGATACAAATTTTTTTCCACGTTTGAATTATTTTTGCCCGAAAGCAAAATAGTTGCGAGAGGCTGCAACCCCCAGTACCCAGTGGCGTAACTGACGGGGACAAAGGGGCGATCCGCCCCCCTGGCAAGCTAAATGTAAAAACTGGTCCCGCTTTAGCTGAAGCTTTGATATTTATTATTCTTTTGGTTTTCAGTTAGTTGCTTTTTTGCAGGTGTTTTCGTTCTTTTTAGCCAGTTTAGACATCCACGACATCCGGGTTCACTATCATTTCATAAGTTTTTTTCTGAGTGTTGGCTAGCGGGTCCCCTTCGACTAGGTTTTGCCCCCCTGGCCCAAACCGCTAGCCACTGTCAGTACCCCCGCCTCCAACGCCAGTGCGCAAACTGCGAATTCAAAACCCAGCCTCTTAACATTCCATGACGTCGTTGTGACGCGGCACTGCGCACAGCACGCCAAATGTTGCTGACGTCAAGTAAACATCTATAACTTTTGTATGATAGTATATAAATTAGTGGTTTTCAACCTTTTTTCGGCTTTTCAACCCAACCCTCAGAGGGGCCGTGAACCATTTTTGAGGGTCGCGAATAGATATTTTATATACACAGCTGCATTACATTTGCTTTATTCGAGTTTTAGATGGTGGGTCGTTTGATCATATAGGGTTGCTGCAATGGGTCGCGGTACAAAACAGGTTGAAAACCACTGACATAGCTGAGCTAAGATCTCCTCCTGAACAACTGCGGTACTTTTAAACCTTTGTGAGAAATATTTGGTGTCGCTATGATGCGTTTTTCGACTGTGACGTCGAATGTGTCGCTAATGCAATGAATGACGTCTTTATCCTTTAGTTCTGTCCAAGTCGACTTTGCTAGGTAAACCGCTTTGCTTGCTTGCAGCCGAATAAATTGTGCTTAACTGTGGAAGAAGCGAAGTCCTTCGCAGCCGAATACGTCCTTTCTCAGCTGTCGCTGCAACCGGACGGATCGCCGGCCGTTGTTCCCATACCAACAGTAATCGCGCCCGCCGCTCCAGCAGCTTATCAGGTTTGTTGTTGTTTTTCAAACTGCATGGCGCCCTTCTAACTGGTTGGATGTAACTGCAGAATTTTTAAGAGCAAAAATGCGAGACTACAGAAAGGGTGCCTCAACAGAGGTCAAGCCGCAATTTACATTCTTACTTATCAAACAATGCAGCTTTTTCTGTAGGCAGTGTCCCGAGCTTCCAATAAATAAGCGCGAAATTCGATGTGCATACCCGCCAACATTGGTACTTTGAATTTCGTCATCTTAGATAAGAAATCAAATCCCAAAATATAAAACGTTGAAGATAAGTGAAACCTCATCCGCTAAGGATGAAACCAGTAACCAAACTCACTCTCCCTTGTGAAATAAATTCATGTAGCGACGGGTGTTTTGGGTTACAGCTTCGGGCATCTATGTTAGAAATCCAAGCACTTCTGCAAACAAACCCTGGAACTTCTACCTACACAGAACCGTCGTTCAAAATCTGGGCCCTTGTGGGTAGCACCGTGACAAATCAACCAGTTTGGTGACTTCCTGTAAAAACTAGCAATGCCAAGTCGTGTGATGGGCTCTGGATGCATGATAGAGGTATCCTGTTTCGTATAATAACACTTCATGTAAACATAGTCAAAGTCTTTAAAAAACTGAGATACTGTATTACAGTGTCGCATCAGGATTGAAAATTGTCAATCATGACGGACAAATGATTGAAATTAAAACTTTAATTTCTCCCTAAACAGCAATAAGCACTGATACGTACACAGTACATTACATGAATATAACGATCCGACAACAATTTTTTTATACTTTGTTATATGTTCTGTGGGGTTCGATGAAGCGTTTATATTGAAGGACTGCATCAACTTTTATGCAATTGCCTTAGCGCCGATCGCGCTCTTTCAGATGTTTTCGCTGGAACCGTAGCTTTTGCAAAGTAACAAAACAACGTTGTACAATGTAGAAAAAAACAACTGTGCTCCCAGTACAGAGAGATCGTGGGTCGAACAACACTTAACTTTTACAGCAGCTTGTTTGCAAGCGCGTTGTGCGTATGAATTTTACGCTAGCGCAGTAAACTTTATCACATGCTTTCCGCAACCGTGTTCAAGCGTTAATGCATCGCTTTTTATCAGGCTTGCCCTGGCTTGTATTGTGCATGTCTGTCACAGCAACAACCGGGTCTTTGCACGGTTCCTCCTGTGTTTGTCGCGTTTGTCATCGCATGATTGCTGCTGTGTTTGCTCGCAAAGTTGCGGCACAGACTGTGACAGGCGCGACAATCCCAAAGTAAATGCACCTCGGTGCATTAAAAGCGTTAACCCTGCTTGACAATAATTAATTGCTGATGCTTAAACTCGGTTCGGGATGCTTCCTAAAATGGAAGCATCAGCGGACTTTAAACGACTGATAAGCACTCGCACGTCTCTCGCAAAAATAATCGTAAAAAATGCCATTCCTGTTAAGAGCAATCATGTTGGTACGTGTCATGAACCGACAGACTAGTCGGAAAGAACAATGGAAAGAAGCTTCGCTCGCGATAATTCGCACTACAGTCGTTCCACCTAGTAAAGTGCTTGGTTGTGTCTTCTGCCATCCTGCACGTATAACTTCGAGTATTAAGTTTAGGGATTGATGCTCGAGATTGTATGTGAATAAGTGGCCGATAGGCTAGAGCGCGCTCCACTGAAGCTGGTGGGCAGGTTTGAATCCCACTCGAGTCACACTGAAGACTTGAAACACGGAATTAAGGCCCTGTCCAGGTTCGTGCTCGACATTCATGGATGGGTGCAAGAGAACTTTTCACGAGCACTGACTCGCCACAGTGCAGTACAGCATTCACTGCGAAACTAGCCGCATGGCCTACGGCACAGAATAAGTGACGATGGGCACCGGCAGACCACTCGTGACACTCCGAAGTGAGCACAAAGCGAGTATCATGGAACTCTCTTAATTTCAGATATTGTTCTTTTAAACCCCTCGCTATGTTGCAATTAGTAGAAAAGAAACCGTTTGCGATGCAAAGTCTAATAACCTTTTTTCATCATATTTCAGTCAGTGGCGTAGCTCGCCCAAAGTGTTTTTGGGGCCAAAGTGTTTGATTTTAGGGCGAATAGCAGTATTTTGTTTAGGATACCCCCTCTCAATGCACAAAATGACTAGATATGCGAAAAATTGGGGAGGCATGCCCCCTTTTGGCTACGCTTATGATTTCAGTGGTGCCTTAGTGGCAATTGTACAGGTGCCGGAGCTTTGCTGGGCATTTTCGCTTATTTTTGTAGGCAACGACCCATAATTCAGTGGTAGAGGTGGAGGAGCGGAGCTCTGGCAGCACTACACTGCTGGTGCCGCATGTGGGGCTTTCTGGCACAAACGGCGAAAATGAGACGAATTGTAGAGGGTTGCTTGCAGAGCAAAAACTGACATATCACGCAAACTGCCTCCGTCTTCTGTGTCAGAGAACACTTTGAACTACATTGTTGTTCTTTTTGTTTTCAGAACATCTTCGCTCAGCCCCCGATGCAAGTTCGCTCCAGCCCCACGTCAGCCACCCCGGTCCAGCACCCAACATACGTGCCAGTCACTACTCCATCGCCAACAATTCCCATGTCCTTCATCGACCCGATGGGGCAGCCTATAGCCGTCATGTACCAGTAAAAGAATTCCGATTCTTGCAATAGCTGTGGTCTTTTTTGTTCCAGCCTTCATCGAAGCCTTATCGACATTTGAAGTGAGGAAGACAAGGCTAAAAAATGAAATCTGTCTTCAAGAAAAGACAAAACGTTAAATGCTTGCAGTAGACGACTGCACCAGGCATGAACAATGAATGCGGTATTATTTAACTACTAAGTCCGTCCATTTGTTCAGAATACCGAGAAGCCAGAGTAGTGGAAACTAAAATCGCCTTCAACACAAAATTCAATCTCAATTACGTCTGCTGGACAGGTCGTTAACATTACAATAAGGGTGAAGCTAATGTACCCCCGATACGTGAGGGAAAGCTATCTGCTTTTTTTTCGTTTGTTATTCAAGGATAACCTGCGTTTGTTTCGTGCCTTACAACTCACAAGATATGCCATCATCCGCTTCTCCATGCACTTCATCATTATTACGCCATAGTTGAAGCTCTTACATTCCATTGTATAAGTTCCACTGTACTGACGCATGTCGTCTTCGCACGAGGTAGAAGGCTACGCAAAGGACGTCACTGCGCCAGTATTGCCACGCATCAGGTAAAGGGGCCTTTGATGTGACACGAAGAATTAGTGGTGGTGCTAGGATGCCTTACGCAAAATCTTCAACGCATTCTCATATATAGTGGGCATTCAAGTTTTTGCCAACTCGCAACAGATCTTGACAAAAGGTCCACTGTATTAGAAACTGGGCCAAGTTTCATAGCGGTTATGTTTTGAGGAAACACTATTCTGAGAAGTTGTGTGATGTTCGCAAACATATCACAGATCGCAACAGAAACTTAGCCCTCAAGCGCCAGTAGTTGTTGCAACGCTGCTGTGAAAAATAAAACCAGGACGTTCTATTGCGGGACGAGTGGATTTTACGAACTGCATTTACAGAGAGGTGAAACGCAGCATTTTCTGCGCGTTATCGTGAGCAAATTGTCAAAAGAGCAAAATATTTTTTTCAACAATCAAAAATGAAATTCAGTTACGTTCTTGCTGTTTAAAAGAAAAGTGTGAAAAACGACGTAAGCTCAGTTTCCATCATTTTAAAATCAAACACATTGAAATTTTAAACAATAGCATAACGCTTCCTTTAGTACAGTAACAAATCGTGTCGATTTATTTTTTTGCCAACAAATACCTTCTGATTTTGCTCAATGCGCGCTCCTCTAAGGCGGGAACCAAACATGATGTTTTCCTACTTTCGGACCGCAAGCATGCTCCAGACCTACGTCTTCCAGTAAAATTGATGCAGAGATCTGCTCCGTACCGTGCGTATTTGCAGATGTACTCCTCGTGTTGGAAACTTCGTGTAACGTTGAGCTATCGTGGTCGTCGCAGCACGCTCCAGTTTTTGCAGTCACCTGTGATTTGTCGCAATCAGTTTGAAGTAATCCCAACCAATTGTGTGTGGTATGTGTGCGTTTGCTTGAGTGCGTCTGCATGTCAAAGTTTATTACGCCTTGTTGGTGGTGTAGAACGTTTTTTTCTATTTTATTGTTTACATCCGGTGTTTTTTTCTGTCGCATGGGTTTCGCGTCGCAAAAGTTTGATATTCATTCATGTTGTGACCTGCGATTGCGGGCCGACTCGATGCTAAGGGTTCAAACAACTTCGTCAGTAGTGCTTATTCCGGCCAACAAACTTGGCGCGTATTACAGTTGATCCTTGCACTTTTCGCAAATGTGCGCGGTGATCAGTGCAAGCAGATACAGTAGAGTCATGTTATGTAAGCGCCCTGCAGAGTAGCGCTTTCATTGAGAGCGCAAGGAGAAGCGCATACCCGGCCAAAGCATAACATCCTCGATAGTGAAATCACTATCGGAAGCTTCCTTTGGCTTAATGGGTTGAGGCGAAGTAAAATAAAAGTTAGACTTCAGAAAACGGAAGCGTTGTGTGTGGAGCAGTGAAACAACATCGGAGCATCGATCGTTGTCGACGTTGCCAAGCTTTAAGATTTCTTGCATCAAGAGACGTCAATTGTGTTTCTACGACTGTATTTGGTGTCAGCCTTTACTTCCCTTGAGTCCGATTATTTTAAAGCACTTGTGTTTCCTTTACACGATTCGGAGATCAGTAACGAGCTCAAAACTCAACTGGTTGTTCAACAGAAATTATCACGGAAGTATTTAGTGAATCGTATTAAGTTTAACAGTTGAAAAACAAACCGAAACGTATGGTGCAATCCAGTACGCCCTGTCGAACCTTACATGCATAAGAATACGTGGCAGAATATTCCTGATGAATTACGTCTCCGTAGTGGTTCCGTTTTACCCAGTAGACTATTGCACCAACTCAGTTTTAAATCCTGTTTATAGACTTCTGATTTTGAGTTTCAACTCCTTAGGCCCCACTTGCCTGAGCTTCAGCAAAAATTTCATAATCTTCGTGTTTGAATCTGCAGTCCGAATTACTGTGGAATGGACATCGCTTAACCTTTGTGAAAACAACACGTAGCAGTTGATATAAGCAAACTTGCCCAGCTTGTACCAAAAACCGATTAAGTTGTGTTATATTAATAGCCAGTAGTCGACACGCAAACTAAAACATCATCCTAATGTATTGTACAATCGTTGTTGAATTCATTGTTTCGCTGCTAAGACGAGCATACGTGCAGGTCTCGCGTTCGCAATTAAGAATAGACCCTGGTGCATTGTTCTTGTGCACCATTGTGGTTTATTTCACTGTTCCATCATGCACAAGGGCGTACATCGTCTCAAAAGTGTTATGACGTGGGTGTACTATGCATTCTCGCTTGGGTTAAAAATGAGTGTAATTTTGTCCACCTAAATCTCAGCAGTGTCTTGAAGCTTCCAAAGTATTTTAATTTTTTTATATGTTAGTAACACGCTAAGATCTCTTGCGTCGAAGTTCTCATACCATTTATCATAAGAGCAGTGTTGTGTTTACCAGAAGTAACCGGGGGTTGGAAAAATGTGGCGCGGAACTGCCGTTATTTATAACCAGTAAATTGCTTCAAATAAACTTCGCGACGAAATTGTAATAAATAAACGTCCTTTGGATTTGCTGGAAACCCCGCAGCGACCTGTGATGCAAGCTGACATCATTTTGTTTTTTCACTCGTATGAAACCAGTTGTTTCGTGTCATCACATCCAAAGCTGATGTAATTTGTTTGTTTTCGTCCACATTCTGGTCGATGGACTTTGCGCAATCCCACGCCTTTCCAGTGAAACTTCGCTTGGCACAAATGTGCAATTTTTGGCGTCACGTGTTAAGTCCTAATGAAGTGAGTTCGTTGGTGGCATTCGAAGCAGGAAGACGTGATCTTGTGTACCAAACAACTGCATGCGGCTGGGCATGGTATAGGCCTGAGAGGCGCCTGTTTTGAAGCTAGGCGTGGCAACGTGTTACTGTTGGACGTGAGTGCAAAACGTTGTGATGTGTAACGGCGTATGTAGATCTGTTCCAATAAATATGTAGCGAATTTACAGCTTGCTGACTCTTGTTTCAAGCAGTTGCATTTTCGATGATTCTTTAGCGCCACCGTGAGGTAATAGTCGAAGATGATGACGCGGTGTAAACGAGAATTTCCTCTGTAAGTGCCGCGTTTGCGTCCGGAATTGTGTGATGTCATTCGATATAGGTGACTCAACCGATCAAGGAATTACGCCAATTTTGAGGTGCTTATATCCTACGCTTTCTACTGCTGCTCTAAATGGCCCGAGGGCGACAGCATAGGCCAGAATGGCAGAAGCACTCTGTTGTGATAATGCTTTGCAAAAAATGTATTTTGAAAAGATTAGCCGCGTAGATTCTCATTATGCAACGAACGCGGGAATAAGGTTTACGTAACAAGTTTACAAATAAGATCGTTGGGTAAACTTGCCCCCTAACGTGAACTTGCTACCGTCCAGGATACTGGCCATAGAACAGACATGCGGCCCGCGAGGGTATTTCATGCGGCGCGCGCCTTATTTGTAACTTTTCAAATAATAGCAACTTTGTATCTTCTTTATTCACCGCTTCTTATCAAGTCCCCGGCTGGCGAGTAAGTAACGTCCTATAATCGACAGCAGGGACGACTGGAAATGATATGCTTATGTCGCACGATACCACTCGCAGGAAACATGCTGTTGTAAGCCGTTTCTGGTGAGCTTCAGCAGCTGCCATTGTTGCGTCATTGTCTTTGTTCTCATATGGTGAGCCGAGGGTCACCTCAGAAGTCGTCGTTTGACCCAAGGGCGTAACGAGGTTAGATGGCGCCTCCATTTTCGAACCTGAGCTCTTTCGGAAGAAAATTTACTGTATTGAAGAAAGTAATTGTACCATTTTTGGTACTGTTCGGTGCGCCCATAGTGATTAGGCGCCCGGGGATTTGCCTCCTTCGTTACGCCCCTGGTTTGACCCTCGGAACAAAACTGAGTTTGAGACGCCTGCTGTAGATGCTCACGTTTACAAGGCTGCGCCTGATCAGTTACTAACACTTGCTATGGCAATGTCAGCGGTTAAAGCGTTCGTTGGTGGGATCCACACAAACACACCTAACACCCATGTGCAGTCAGACCTCGTCCGTCCGAACCGCTATCCGACACAACTGCTTGGAACGGATTTCTCCTCCCCAATGCATTTCACTCCTCTGATCCGTAACCCTCGCTGTCCGACTCCAACACGGAAATTTAGGAACGGATATGTCAAACGCGTTGTACAGAAAGTGTGTGTTTGTACTGTGGACTTCGCGTCTGCGGACAAAAATACATCATCAAAGCAATAGAAAAAAAGCCGCTAAACCGGGCTGCGGCAACAGTTATCTAGTTTTTTATTAGAACACAATGCAAGTGTGAAAGTCAATGGATTTTTGGATTTTAAGAACTTTCAGGGCGCAGTTAGGTCTCTTGTACAGATCTTTTTCGCGTTTAATCTCATTCTGAATGCATGTTAGTCTATCCTCGGACCTGCTAATCAACAAGAAAATCTTTTGAGCGTTTCATTTAGTCATGTTCCACATGCATACTGTATTTACTTAAGCTGACAGTTCGTCTAAGTCAGTAGTCGGGAACCTTTTTGGCCAAGGGAGCCATGAAACCTACATATTTTTAATTGCATTTCCGTGAGAGCCATATAGCATTTTGCAACACTTAATGCAACTAACTTACTAACGTGTGCATTTTTGAGTAAAACCAACAATCTTAAACAATGGTTAATGTCTGAAACTTCTCCTTAACATGCTTCTTACTGTTAAATGCGACTTCTGGTGGTGCATTGTGTTGCTGATGGCTATGTAGTCTGGTAGATGGAAAATTACAGAAAATGTTTCATTCGTAACAATCGTGTTAAGAAAATATCAAGCGAGCCAGATGCTGTCATCAAAAGAGCCACATATGGCTCGGCTCGCGAGCCATAGGTTCCCGACCCCTGGTCTGAGTCTACAGTTTTGTTCTGTTCCCCTTTGAGCGTCCGCTTAGGCGAGTTATACTGTACTGCACATCGTCACCTTTGTTTGCATTGTTGACATTTACCCTGAAAAGAATTTCGCTCTTCATACTTTCGATTCCGATTACCGTATATACTCGTTTTACCGCCCGATCTTGATTAAGGGCCTGTTTGAATAGCCTCCCGTGTGAACAGAAGATAAAAATAAATAAGGGCCCGTGCTTGAATACCCGCCCGATGTAAAAGCTGATTTTTCAGTGGTAGAGAACAATAGGAAATAAAAAGCGCGTGAATATATGAATATGAATAATTTGCGTTTGACGTGAATAAATTGACATGGAAAAAGGATTAATGTCGTGAAATATTTGTCTTCAAAGATAATTTTTGTGCATAATTTTACTTTGAAAATAACAAGCGCCCGTGCTTGAATAAGGACCCGGTAGTGAGTTTGGTTGAAAAAAATAAGGGCCCGGGCTACAAAACGAGTAAATACGGTATATCCGGTTATCTCCCTGAACTGACATTATTTGACGAACAAAGCAGTCCGGATAAACGAGGTTTGACTACTATTTAGATGAAGTCCCTATGCTCCTATTTTTCATTGTTACAGCACACTTTCCCAACTACTTTTCTACCACGGGTGATAACTTACAAATCCGAACTTATTTCCTGTGATTTCCGCTGTATTTGATTCAGATAAACGGACGACCTTTTCAGGGCCAAGTCAGATTTGCTACCTCTGACCTGATACGGCAAAAAAATGGCCGCGGCACGTTAATTCGGGGCCAGGCATCTGTTACGGTCGGGACGGAACGAGGTTAACTCGCATTTTTGCTTGACTTCAAAATAGTTTGATGTCGAAACAACTCGTTTTTCGAACCTTGGAAACTAAAAAAGAAAAATTCACACAACCAAGTAGGTCGACAGCACCGAGGAATTACGGAGGCAAAGCAAAAAATGTAAACGCCGAGTTATTGCAATTTTATAAAAAGAGCTCGAGCATTCGCACACGAAGATAAAGAACAAAAACAAGCAGTGAAGCGTCGCAGAGCGAAACAATGGTCTCAGCGCGATCGCGAAGGGTCAGTGGTGTTGTCGCACGGCGAAGCCTTTCAACGCGGTAGACAACAGTGATTGGAGCTCAACGTGTTTTTTCTCCCGTCATCACTGGCAGTGCCAACGTCACTTTGCTTCAGCGGGCTTCGACTGCGACAGCGAAGTGGCAGAGAATCCGCCTCTCAGTTGAAAGGTTGCGGGTTCGATCCACGGCTGCTGAGTGAATCCAGACCAGTAGCCACGGGGAGACATTTGAGGGCAGTGCCCCCAATTTTTGTTTGAGCCCCACCAAATTTTATTGTGTCTAGAAAAATTTGTTTCAAATATACAATAATAAAAAAATCCTGCCCTCCTAAAATTTCATTACCCCCCAAACCTTATAACTTGGCTACGGGTCTGAGTGAATCGCCGTATAGCGTTCCTCTTGAGCAAGAGCGTTCACTTCAACGGCCACAGCAAGAAGAAAAAAAGCAGGCTGCGGCCTACCGCTAATCAATCACGCAAAAAACATCAAAGGCCACGCCCACCCACGCAATGCTGCCCACAGTCCAAGTTCAAGTGCTCGACTGGCAACCGCAGGTGCACAGTCACCGCTGTTTATCAACAAACGTCGGCGGAAGTTTTGACAGGACCGGTCAAGCGTGACTGCTTGCATTCCGTCTCACGTCGCGTTCTGCTCTTGGTTGTGCTTGAAGTTGGCGACCGAGTTCTGCAACGCACAAAGGTCGATTGTTTCGTCACATCGCGGTATTGTTTCCATGGCTAGGCGTTCTCTCCCCTCTGCACTAATGCTCTTTGCTTGAAGGAAGCAGCGCAGACTACGATTTCTATTTTCAACTAGCAGTGACGTGCGCTGGATTGCGTCACATGACGAAATAAATGAACCCTTACGTCACATGACGAACCAACGAACGTTACCGGCAATGTCTAAATCAGCTATGTCCAACCCAAATGGCTTACTGAGCCAAAAAGTATGTCACTGTCTTGGCCAGGGCCGCACATTGAATGGCTTACTTTGATCTAAGCAAACTAAATCTAGCTTAAGCTAATGTACTGAAAGCATTCGAATCCTAACTGCGATGGTAACAGACGTGACAACGCGGCACTGAGGACCACCTGCATTAAAATGTCAAATTTAAAATTGTCAAAATAAAGACAGGTTGTCAGTATATGGGATACTTTTACTACAGCGAAAACCTAAACTGGGTGGCATAAAACCTTCGACTGGGCCGCATGCGGCCCGCGGATTCAACATAGCTGGTCTAAATTGTCGTCTGCACTGATTCACGCTGATTTAAGGATATGCAGTTATCAATTATTTTACATCACCAAGTTGTTTGTCATTTGAAAACGCTAAGTCCACAACCTATGGGTTAGTAGTTACAGAAGTGGGTGACCTAAAGCATGGTACAAATTCAGGGTTGCGGAGTCGGAGGTTTTTGGATGGAGTAGGATTCCTAACAACACTAGGAGTCGGAGTCGGATTTTTTTGTCCGGTTCCGACCCCAGAAGTTCAACTGGATTATTTTTTCACATCACACTCTTTAGTTGGGAATTTCTGTTGAAATGGTACAATTTTTTGTGAAACTTTTGTTGAAACAGAGATTCTTGCTGTGTACCACGATTTCGATTGAGTTTTAGTTACTACAAAATTGTTGACAGCCAAACTTCATTCACTTTATGTTAAGGAGTCGGAAATTTTGGAAAGGCCGGAATTGGAGTCGGACATTTTACCTCCGACTCCGCAACGCTGGTTAAATTTATCAATGATTTTACATTACCAAGATTTTTATCTCCAAAACTCTAGGCCAGGGGTGGCCAAACGTTTTGACCCGAGGTCCGAATTCGCGACTGCCTGGCCTCTGGAGGGCCAGATACAGTGCGATTTACGTGTTCTATGCAAAAATAGGTTGTTAAATGTATTGTAGTACAATAATAACAACAAAATCACAACATTTTTTATACTTTATAGCGCTGCTTGCAGCTAAGTGCTGCTGCAGCAGACAAGTCAATAAGAGACAGGCAGCCGCCAAAGCTGATGCACTGCTGTCCGCAGTCGGAAACGTGGTGCTTGAAAAAATGTGCAAGCTACTTGGTGGGCCGGATGCGGGCCAATTGCTTGGCGGCCCGGTCGCGGGCCTGTCAACAACACAATGAGTTAGCTATAGAAGTTGGTGGATAATGCAGATGCACATTTAATTTCATGTAATGCTAAATAAGACGAGCGTCATGCGCTTTACCGTCGTCCTAAATTCTACCTTTATCTTACTGCGAGGAAGAGTGACTCCTCTTGACTTACTATCTCAGTACATGCTTATGATAGAGCTTCGTTTTGACGCCTTGTTGTGCTCTAACTTGGGAAACGCAAAGTCGGGTCATATCAATGTTTATACGGGCCGCAGGTTCCCCAGCCCTGTTATAGACAAACACATGCGTCAAAATGCTAAATCCGCTCGACGAACGTGGCAAATCTTAGATGAACATTTGCTGCTGCTGATTGTTAGCACCATTTTTGAGAGAGGGAGTCGGAAAACGTTTTTATTTGCTGTTGCAACAGTTTCATGATCAGCAATGCAGTAACGGAATATATAAAAAAGCATTTGTTAGAGGGCAAACAAATACACTTAATCAGCAAACACGAAGTGGTTCACAGAACCATAATTAAGATAACATCTTACTCTAAATCGGTTTGACTAAACCGATAAAGACGTGATAAAACTGAAGTGTCATTACGCACCCCCTACAACAGGCCATGGCAGCTACAACGTGCGGACCACATGCGGTCCAGTATGCTCTTTAACCCGACTCGCTGAAATTGCCCTAATTATATAAATAATGCGGATTCATTTATAAAATTCATCTACATTTTTTGAACAAACAAACCACTTGTTTGTTTCCCGGTTCGGTCCGCTTTTAAATTCTAGGATCCAATGCCGCCCCTGAGTCAAGACGTTTGCCCACCTCTTTCCTACAGTGTTATCCTGCATCATATTTGGGAACGCTGCTTGACAAGATCCAAGTCAAAATGTGGAAACAGGAAAGTCAGTAAGCAGTTTCCAATTTCAATCATGAAACGATTATCAAAACACCAGCCTTAGCAAAAGTTATTTTTGCGTTCTATAAGCGAGGTTAGTTTTTGAACGCAATTCCGGAAGAAACAAGATCTTGTGTGAGCAAGGCAACACATAATAGAAAGTATTTGCATCAGACATGTAACACAGTTTCGTGAACTTTGACCGACCTCAAACGTTGTTAATACATGCTGGCAGACGTTTTCGAGATCTTCCAGTCCTTTTCTTAAAACGTCACCCACTGGCTGTCCTGAAAAAATCAACGAAACTTTGCATAACAATCACGTATCAACTTTCAAGGTCTCGCGAAAGCACCAAATTTTGCTGTGAAAACAACTGTGTGTTGCCCAGTAAAAGGTGAGTTTTTGCTGTAATTAATTACAGTTACATCCCGCGAGACACCGCCAGAACCGATGGGATGCTTCGTGGAGATTCAATGTTCCCGCCCGAAGCGCCGGTACATCATCCGCCACTAATAATTGCAGTTAACTAAACATATACGAAAAAAGGAAAGGCTCGCCGTACAAGCTGATCGCCTTTGTAGCGAAAGTTACGGTTTCCATGGAAATATTCGATATGCAAGGAACTAGTTTCCAAGCGTAATCGCATCACCTCTTGTTTGAATTCTGAAGTTGATCTTGTTCTCTGCAGGGTGAGGTATCGAATAACCACAAAACTCAACATCGGGACTGCAAGAACAAAACGCTTGCCGTTTAGCTTTGGAGTAACTGTAGAAACCGCACCACGTGAACATGTTGTCTAAGCTCACTATTATCCTACAGGCGCTAGTTTATTTTTTAAACGGTCTTGTAGTGATTAAGCCACGGAGCTAAAATATCAGCAGAAACACAAGCACTGTTTCAAAAGTGTTAAATGGAGAAATACTGCCAATCTGGTTTTTTTTTTTTTCATTGAGACATTTCGGTCATTTTTTGCTGAGACATTTTGGTCAGTTGTCTCACTGTCGTATCAACACTCGCCAACAGTGTTCATTAGCCTATATTTTCGGACATTCTGACCTAAATGACTTAATTTTTTCAGCCATTTCAAAAACATTTAGGTCTACAACCAAAAAAGCAGCTGCCAGACATGGGCATCAGAAAGAAAGTTTCCAAAGGGTGCCAATAGGATTTTTTCCAGGGGGTCAATTTTGCCAACTTTGAAAACAAGAAAAAAATATTTTCTTACTAAAAAGTTAACACGTTCCATTCCGGGTTCATGAATTGGTTTGCCAAATTCCCAAACGTTCCCTACTGGTATGCTTTTGGGCAATTGTCCTCAGAAGTTTCGTACCTTCACAGGACACATTTGAAAAGTTGCCAAAGCGCAAAAATTCGCACCACCGTCGTCTGAGGCGCGTTAGAGTGCAAGAGTCGGTCTAGCGCTTGTCGCAGATCAAACGTCGGCTTGCCGATTTGCCTATACCCTTTCCTCATGCAATCCGTAGTGCTTCAAATATTCATAAAAGTTTTAAATATATCATTCTTTCCAATTACGCTGCATTCATTGCGATTCATGATACATGCAAAAACCAAACCTAACAATGGTCTCAGGGGAGTTGCGTTTTCGTGAGCTTCTTTTGATTTGTGGCCTACCAACCACATCAATTTTGCCAGATTTCATGTGCAAATAATCAACAAGTTGAAAATCTAAAGTAATTGGTGCATTGTTCTTTGCCTGGAAAGTTTCCAACTCATCGACACCTTGGTTTATGCTGTATTCACTGCGTTTTTTGTTCCTTCCATAATTCAAACCTACCTTTCATAATTCAAACCTACCAATGTTCTCGATGGAGGTGCCTTTTCGCGAGATATTTTTTCTTTCGAATTTGTAGCCTATCAATCGCTTCAACGTTGCCAAATTTCGTGCGCAAACAAGCAAACAATTTGAAAAATTACAAACAGTGATATAATCTTTATTGTTTGGAAACATATAAACCCATCAGTGCCTTGGCTGATGCGGTAATTACTGCAAAAGTTTGTTCCTTGCGACAACCAAACCTACCAATGTTTCAAATGAAGCTGTCTTTTTGTGTGATGCTTTTTCTTTCCTATTTGTATCCTACCAACCGCTTCAACATAGCCAAATTTCATGTGCAAATCAACACAAAGTTGAAAAAACAAAGACACTGGTTCAATGTTCATAGCTTGAAAAGTTTTAAAACCCTTTTAGGGCCATTCCGTGTCAATTCTCAGGAAGTCGTCAAGTCATCCTCGCCAATTTTCCTGAAATTATACTCAAAGTGTCATTACCCCATATGATGAACATCTGCAAAATTTGAATGAAATCTGTCAAGAAATGGCATGATTATAAAGCTTTTCAGTTGGGGGGGAGTAGCTGGAGAGACGCAAATTATTCATATTTGGCCATGTTTGAAGCCTTATTACTGCCAAACTACATTAGTGAACAACCCCAATATTTCAAAGATGCTAGTAACTTTGCCAAATATTGAAAAAATAACATTATCTGTATGGTGACTTTCAAAGGTCAAAGGTCATGGCCCTCCAAATTTGACTGTTTTTAGCTCCTGCTACAAATTTTCGAAAATTTTCAAACCTTGCCACAGCTTTATTTCTTGATAGTTTTCGCTCATATTTGGAATTGTTGCTGATAAAATTATCGTTGAGCTACGAAAATTGTATTGCAAAATATCAAAAGGTTTGTGAGATATCTTGGGTCAAACTTGGTACGAAATGAAAAAACTAGAAAAGTGGGGCATCTTTGTCACCTTGGATTCTCAGTCATTGGTAAACCTGTTGACCTCACAAACCCTTTGATAATGTGCAATACAATTTTCTTAGGTCAAAGATAATTTTATCAGCAACAATTCTTCCAAATATGAGCGAAAACTATCAAGAAATAAAACCGTGGCGAGGTTTGAAAATTTTCGAAAATTTGCAGCAAGAGATAGAAACAGTCAAATTTGGGGGCCATGACCTTTGAAGGTCGCAATGTAGACACAATACAGATCATGTCATTTTTTCAACATTTGGGAAAGTTACTAGCATCCCTGAAATATTGGGGTTGTTCACTAATGTAGTTTGGCAGTAATAAGGCTTTAAACATGGCCAAAAATGAAAAATTTGTTCCCCCCTGTCTACGCCCCTCCAACTAAAAAGCTTTATAATCATGCCATTTCTTGACAGATTTCATTCAAATTTTGCACATGTTCATCATTTGGGGTCATGACAATTTGAGTAAAATTTCAGGAAAACTGGAGAGGGTGCCTTGACCACGTCCTGAGAATTGACACGGAATGGCCCTTTAGGGACCACAAAAGCCGATTTATAGTCTTGCTCGGCGTTTCTTCAGCGATAATTCACGAACCACTGAAGGTATGTCGACAGGTAAAACATTGCAAGGAAGGTTTTCGTGAGATCTTTCAGATAGGCAAGTTATGTTTGCACTTGAAATTTCTGAGGAAATCCGCTTTTTTGCTTTGTTTCTTGCAATTTTGGGAAAGTTCTTGATGATTTTCAAAAAAATTTCTTGCCACCGTTTTAGCTTTTTTGCAAGGACTATACCTGGCCTCGAGTGCTTTCAAGGATTATACCAAGTCACTCACCATCGTTTTAGGGTTGGGGAAAAACAATGTTCCGGCAAAAAAACAAATTGGGGCAAAATAGGCAATTTGAAAAAAGTGCTTTTTTAGGTTTTACGCCAAAATCGCTGCTGATACTGGATTTCGGAATGCAGCATTGGAACAACGCAAAAATACAACCAATGACAAAAATTCAAAACTTTTCAAAATGCTTTATTACAGTTTTCGTCACTTTTCTTCAATTTTCAGACACTTGTCAGAATTTTTTTGGATCATTGGCATAACTTTTTTTAATGTCATTACTTCTGCTTCAAATTTGGTAGGATGTTGTAGGACGCAGATGTGAAAATGTACTGCAACTTTCAGTTTTTTTGTGTTTGGTACCAGAGATATATTTTACGTGTGAAAAATGACCAAAACTCCCCTAAAAAATCAACAAATTTATTTTTGTATTTTCCAAAAAATTTGCACAATTCTTGTATAACTATTTTTACAAACTTTGGGTCCTGGCCAACATTTTCTGTGACGAATAGATTTTTCTAACGTGTTTGTAGAATTTTCTACAGGTTTTTGATCATACCCACTGCTTCTGTTTTGATTACTTTGCTTTTTCAGTTTTTCTCCAGTTTGAGTTCGCCAATGACGCCACACAGCTATCGCCAATACCTCAAAATATGCGCGGTGAAAAAAGTTTTCTTACAATACCTTCCTGGTGGACATAACTTCAGCGGTTTGCAAGTTATCGCAAAAATCGTGCAGTAATGTCAATATATCGGCTTCTGCGGCCCCTGGAGGGTTTCTTGCGAGAGCAAAAATACAAATCATCTCAGTGGAGCCGCCTTTTCACAAGATTTTTTTCCGTTGCCAAATTCCTTGCGCACACAAGGAACAAGTTGAAGCAAGTAAAAACATTCGCGCAATGTTCATTGCTTGAAAAGTTACCCTGGAATGCTAACGCTGTTGGAATGTCACACGAACACTGACCCCGTGCGAATTTCACTCTTTTCAAAAAAATAATCTTGGCTATTTTTGGCCAAGGTTATTAACGGTGAAAGTTTTTGTTTTTTAGCCTTTTCGGCCAAGGATACCAACGGTGAAAGTTTTTTTTTCTTGGTCGTTTTTGGCCAAGGTTACCAAAGGTGAAAGTTTGTTTTCTAGGTCATTTTTGGCCAAGGATAACAACGGTGAAAGTTTCTTATTTTGAGCATTTTTGGCCAAAGATACCAATGGTGAAAGCTTTGTTTTTTCTTTGTCATTTTTGGCCAAGCATGCAAACTGTTAAAGTTTTTGTTGTTCTTAGTCATTTTTGGCCAAGGTTACTAACGGTGAAAGTCTTTGATTTTTCAGCTTTTTCGACCAAGGATACCAATGGTGAAACTTTTTTTTTTCTTGGTCATTTTTTGGCCAAGTATGCAAACGGTTAAAGTTTTTGTTTTTCTTAGTCATTTTTGGCCAAGGTTACTAACGGTGAAAGTTTTTGTTTTTTAGCCTTTTCGGCCAAGGATACCAATGGTGAAAGTTTTTTTTTCTTGGTCATTTTTGGCCAAGGTTACCAAAAGTGAAAGTTTGTTTTCTAGGTCATTTTTGGCCAAGGATAACAACGGTGAAAATTTCTTATTTTGAGCATTTTTGGCCAAAGATACCAATGGTGAAAGCTTTGTTTTTTCTTTGTCATTTTTAGCCAAGCATGCAAACGGTTAAAGTTTTTGTTTTTCTTAGTCATTTTTGGCCAAGGTTGTTAACGGTGAAAGTCTTTGATTTTTTAGCTTTTTCGACCAAGGATACCAATGGTAAAAGCTTTGTTTTTTCTTGGTCAATTTTGGCCAAGGTTAACAACAGTGAAAGTTTTGTTTTTTCTTGGTCATTTTTGGCCAAGGATACCAATGGTGAAAGTTTTGGTTGGTCTTGGTCATTTTTGGCCAAGGATACCAATGGTGAAACTTTTGCTTGGTCATTTTTGGCCAAGGTTACCAACGGTGAAAGTTTTTGTTTTTCATGGACATTTTTGGCCAAGGTTACTTTTATTGGCCACTTCGGCTATGAATACCAATGATGAAAGTTATGTTTGTGATT
>Ga0210059_1005994_pt1 | contig 19516 bp, 20 predicted proteins | sample Ectturendosymbi2_FD_188042 | JGI IMG/M metagenome (GOLD analysis project Ga0210059, IMG submission 188042) | Ecteinascidia turbinata endosymbiont from Florida, USA - Sample 2 (SPAdes) (version 2) | ecosystem: Host-associated > Tunicates > Ascidians > Unclassified | place: Key West, Florida... | reverse complement strand
AGGATTATGATATCATGGCGGCCCCTGTTGATGCAAAGGGTACCCATTACAACGATGTTATGAGAAGTGGTTCTCCAAGGTTATTTTTTGCTGGTGAACACACCATGAGAAACTACCCAGCTACAGTGCATGGTGCTTTATTGAGTGGTTTTCGAGAAGCAGCAAGAATTGCTGAGCTCTTTCTTGGTTCTGCTACGTAATTTTAACTGAATAAGTACTTTGGTTCAGTTTTTTTCTGGTATTTCCTTCACTGCCATAAAACCTTGATGTTCATGGTGTTGTGTGCATTTTGTGCACATATGAGAAAGTCTTCTGGAAGCTTCAGTAGATCAACTCTACTGGTATTTCAGCGTTCACTAAAAAAAATCAAACATAGAACTACCAGTATGCAGCTGCGTATGTTTCAAGCCTTGTTGACATTTACACTAAGTTATCATTTTGATAGCTGTGTTGAAACAGTTCTGATATTGTTTTATGCTGAAGACGATTCTCTTGGATCTTTATTGTACTAGCTCAAATTGTAACAGTAAGAACCGCAGAATGCGGTGTTATCAGACAGCAACTGCGTTCTAACGTTGCTGTATTCTCAGTGTCAAAAATTTGTCAACCCTGCTTCAGTTCTGCGAGTCGTGAAATTAGTATTGTGAAGCAATACGTCGAACGATCGTTACCCACGATCCACCAAGAGATTGTTTTTTAGTTTGCCAACTATTCTGTTAAACAACGAATTTTGCCTTTATGCCTGCAACTCTTCACTATCAATAGAAGGAACTGAAAGTCTCCCTAAATGAGTGCGTCGGTATTTTCTTGATATTGTCATAAGATCGTTTTCTGTTGCTAACGTTGCTTTGTCATTCCAGTTCTGAGTTTGGCCTACTGCGTAAGCAATGATAAAAATTGGTCAATAGGTGTCTAACCGGACTGCACAGTTCACTTAAATAAAGTAACTTATTGGCTGGAATTTAGTGAAAAGTGAGGCCTTGTGTTACCGTGGCGGCAGCAAATAGATATCTCGTGTGCTGTGTAATCAACCTTCTGCATTGCATCGTGCTTATGTCTTTTTGTAGGGTGTGTACGTATCATCTATGCTTGTTATTTTCGATCACCTGGTGCGACATCCCGGCAATCGCGTGCTGGCAGCAATTCTAATGCGATAAGATGAGTGACTTTTCAAGTTCGGACAGTGAGGAATTGGATGAAGAGGCTGAGGTTATGGTTTCAAGACCTAAGTCAATTAAGGGAAATACTGACTTCGTGGATCTATCGTTCCACCCTTCTTCTTACCTTGTGGCCACTGCTAACATGAATGGATACATGCATATGTACGTGGTCAATTTTGCGAATTGACAGCTGAGTAGCTTCATTTTTGTATCGCCTGTCTCTAACAGAAATTTGCTGTCTATTCCGCGTTAAATACTTTTTCACCCTATGCGGCTTGTTTCATCTCTAGCTACAAATGTCATCCTGACGAAGACGCTGAAGAGAAATCAAAGTTAAGAATCAGCAAAAAACCTTGCAGATGCATTTCCTTCACGACGGACGGCGATGGTGACAGCCTTGAGCCTGATCGTTTTTGTGCATAACTCAAGGGTTTTAAAAGTTTTATTGTGTAGATGTGTTGCTGCTGGGCAAAGACCGGGGGTTCTGCATTGTTTGTGCTACAACGGGAAAAGAAAAGCAGAGGATCGCTAACGCACACAGGTGTGTCGTTTATCTTATAATGATCGCCTTTAGCAATATTTTAAACGTTGACCAATTGCTTTTGCACGTCAGGTCATCTCCGTACGCATTGACAGTGGTTGACAAAAACTTGGTGGCAAGTGGCGATGACGATGGGGTGCTTCAGGTAAGTCAAGGCCTTGGGGTTATTCGTGCTTAGGTTTTGTCGATTGTTGCGCAATGTTTAACTGCTTCGTGCAGATTTGGGATTTGCGAAAAGGGTACCGTCCAGTCATGCAAGATAAACGGTGCGAGGACTACATCAGCGACATCGCCGTCGACGAACAGAATCGTTTAATTTTTGCCGTGAGCGGCGATGGGACGATGTGTTCATACAATGCCCGGCAGAGGAAATTTATCGTTCAGTCGGAAAACGAGGAGTGCGATCTCATGTGTGCTAAAGTGATGAAGGTGCTCCGGTAAAGGTTTGACATTGCTGCACAAAAAGAACGAAAAAAATTGCTCTTACCAACGTGTTTTGGCCAACAGGGAAACAAAAAAGTTGTTGCCGGCACTGCCACGGGCCCACTGTTGTTCTTCAACTGGCAAGAGTTCGCTGCCCCGTCGGACAGATTTCCTGGACATCCTGGTTCGGTGGATTGTCTTGCGCGCGTGACTGATGACATATTATGCACAGCTTCGAACGATGGAATGATCAGGTGGGTGCAGTGCCGGATTAACAATGGCAGCAAATGTAGCGATTGCTACGGGCCCCGCGAGCCTTTGTGTTAAATGTGTTATATGCAAGGGTGGATATTAGAATTATGTGCCCGAGGCAAACTCACAACACGGGGGCCCTCACGGCACCTCTGAAAAAAGGGGACCGAGGCGACGGCCTCGTTCGCCTCCCCTAAACTCCACACCTTATTATTTGTATAGAATTGTACGCTTTGTACGTAAAATGTACGCATTCGCTTTATACGAAGCTGTGCAATCGCTTGTGCATGGTCTGGCAGTGGCGTAGCAGCATAGCTTGCCCCCCATGGATTTCGGCGATTTTGCCGCCCCCCATCCTCGGAATTCAGTGTAGCTTAAATACGCTGGTCAGCACAACTGTTAAAAATATTTTTATGAATGTTGCTCGCAGTGCAAAAATCCAAATGCGTGTTATGTATGCTGATGAAATAAGAACGTCATTGCACAAAGTACATTTCAACCGCTTTAGTAACCTTTTGCAAATCACGACATGCAATAGAAGCACGAAAGAAAGTATCACATTTCGTAAAATAGGAGTGAAAAGAATATGGCTATTGTCTTTCAGCCACCTCGACCGCAACACGAAACATGTAACGAGGTTTTAAAAAATGTATGCAGGTCATTTTTTAATCACTGGCATTTCAAAAATCAACTAGTCGAGCCTTCAGTGACGCAAATCCGAATTATGTCATCAAAATTCAGTTTCCCCACAAAAGCATTTTCAATCGAAAGAATAGATAAAGCGGACAATCTATCCTCAGGGCCTACGAGAGGGGGTACAAAAGGTACATCGTACCCAGGCCCGGTAGGTACTGGTACCCGTGAGGATAAAAGTGCGCAAGCTAAGTTTTTCTGTAATCAAGCCCAAACGTAAACCAGTTGCCAGTATAACAATTAATCTATTTCTAAATCTTAGTATGGTAGCTGTAAACCTATACAAGTTTCGACGAGGACCCCAGAAGCTAGGGGCCCCGACGTCGGTCTTCGTACCGCCTGGAAAAATTTCTATCGGAGGTCATGTCTATCCTCCCCCATTCTAGACCTTAAATACGATTTTATTAACCTAAGCTTTGAAAGGCTTCTCTCACCACTCGCAACAGAAACTGCGACAATTAGATAAAGCTTAAAGGCACAAGCATAAATACGAAGTAGAGTCACGTAATCGATGTTCTGTCAGCCACTGCAACACATCCAATGCTGTGGCATTGTGTTGAAACGTGGAACCACTGCTTTGTATAAGTCGCCTTAACCTTTCAATCTCTACTGGCAGTTCAGAAAAATAGACTTCATTCGCATACATGGCCTTAAATTTAGTCTTATCAACCATGGGCGTCGGAAGGATTATTTTCAGGGGGGGGCAAAGTGAATTAGTCCAGGCGTAGCCAAAAAAAATTTTCCAGAGGGGGGGCGAATATGGCAAAATTTGATTTAATCCACTCGAAACTAAGAAAACGACCTTCTCTTGCTAAAAATTTGATAGGAAAATCTCAAATTTAAAATTCCCCGGGAGTGCCTTGCCACTCCTTCCGACGCTCTTGATACCAACCACATTGTTACCGCTTTGCAGCAACGCATGGAGATTCAAAAAGCTAAACATTTCGTTTATTCCACTGGATTCCCTTTCTGCTTCATTAAGAAATCGGTCCACAGCTTGTCACATGCATCGTTTAACTTCTTCAAGAACAGATAAACCTACGTCTTGAGTTTGTTCGCTTGGAATTCGTTTCTTCCTTCTGACACGTCGCTCCCCAATTGGGATCTCTAGCTTTTCACAAATCTTGAGAGCGTTATCAATTGACTGCACAAGTACATCACGTTCGTCACTCAAGAAGGCTACAAATGCTTTCACCTTCTGGGCACAGTTCACCTGTAACAAACCTTTTTGCAGCAAATATTTTTGGGCATCATGAGACTCTCTCAGAACTTCCAAAAGTTTTAAAAAGACAGGAATGAAACGCGTTGAATCGCATCTAACACGTCATGAGCTTGACCTCGTGTACCAGAAATTTTGTTTTGATCACAAAGTTCTAATGCACTCACTATTCCATCAATGTCTAAATGTAGCGCTTTCACAGATTAGTAATGTACACAGGGGCGTAACGAGGTTAGATGGCGCCCGGGGCAAGAAGCAAGTCTGGCACCCCCACGTTCGAACCTGACGTCGTTCGGAGGCAAACGTACTGTAATGAAGAAAGTACTTGTGACATTGTTGGGACTTCTCAGCGCCCCGCAGTCATTTAGCGCCCCCAGCAGCGATTCGGCGCCCGGGGAAATGTGCCCCCTTGGCCCCCCCTCGTTACGCCCCGAATGTGCACTCCATCGTGTGCCGATCACTCTCGTAATCACAGCAGGTACATATCCTGAAGTAAGACGTTCCATCTGTGAGTAGAGACCCAAAAAAGTTTCTACGGTTTCTACAATCGCGTAGAAATCTGGCTAAAGTGCAGTAATTGTGTGTTTTCGGTCAATGCGTTCAATAGAATTACGAAGAAAAATAATTTGAATTTAGGTAAGACAGATAAAGAAAACGCGAAAAACTTTGTACTCAGAATATTTTTGAAAGTGCAGAATATTTTCTACACTGTACCGTTTTAGACCAAGTTTTGCCTCCCCCTCTGATTCTGCCCCCCCCCTGGGTAAATCCAGAATGTCCAAATGGCTGCTACGCCACTGGTCTGTGGTGGTACGAGTGCTTAAAAATTTTGTTTAAATATTTCCTTTCGCAATAGCGTCCTTTCTATCAAACGATGAGTTGTTGGAAAATGTGTTAAAAATTGAAATAGGCTAAACTGCGATCGACAAATTTTCGGAAAATATGCGGACGAAATTGGTAAGCCAGGCGTTAAGCGCAAAGCTTTTTAGTTTGCTTCAGCATGTGCTTATGTACAAAAACATAGGGTAATTTAACACATAAGAATATAATAGAAATAACATTGAAGTACCCTTTCATTTAGCGAAACGGCATCCTGAAACAGTAATGTTGGTGCTTGTGGATATGAAGCTATGTCAGACTACCAACGTTTGCTCCGCATTGATATATCTAATCTGGTTTTGAAATACAGTGTACGTTGCTGCCGGACAGAAACGTGGCGACTCAAGTCGTGTTTTTGTATAAATCAAAACGCACCGAATAATTTAGGAAGATATTGACGTGGTGCAACTCGACACACTTTTTTTCAAAAAGACTGGGATTGACCGGGATCAGTGATGGCAATAACTCGTCGTGTTATTTTTGAAGTAGAGGACTTTTTTTCCCTTGCTCCTCACTTCCTTTTGCTGAAAAAATTTTTCCGGGAAGTTTTGGAAAAACTCAGCATATGAGCCGGAGAAACAGCTACCTTCCCGTTTCAGCCAACAAACTATCCATGCTTAAAATTGAAAGGGTTGAAATATCTCGACAGCGAAAATGATAGAATTGACTCGACATCGTCACTGACTGGACTCGAAGGTGTGATGACTCAAAGAGGTTCATGACTAGTGCTCATCGCTGCTATGGAGTGGGCCAAGTTATTAAAACGAAAACTTTGGTGGCTTTTTAACAATCTGCAATCTGACAAGCATTGTTTCGTTTCTTTCATGGTGGAGCATATGCAAAAAAACTGCAAAGCCCCACAAGTATTTTTGTAAGAACAACTGTCATAGGGAATGCAAGAAACACGTTTCAATGAGTCTATATTTTGACTCCTTAGCCTAAGCAAAAAATTTGGAGAAAAAGTTTAGTTTTCGACTCGTTTAACAAGCACTCTGATTGTGCAATGGCTGCAGTCAGTTAGTCCATTTTTATCTCTGCCGGTCAAGTGTCCTGCAATTAACCGGATTAGCTAATAATCACTGGTGCAATTGACTTCAGTTGAAGCTTGGCCATCACTACGAAGTCGTAATGAACATCGAAAAGCATGCAAAGATATATCACAGTTTGGGCAGATTGTGTTTTGCGAAATCTAAGCAAACGGTTTTGGTATTTATTTAGAATGATTTAACACTTCGATTAATTATAGGTCGGGTTCTGCAGAAAGTTGTTAAATATTTACAGGTGCAGCGCAGGCTAAAACAACTATAAAGTGCCACGGGACTAACATTGATACTGTTACGTATGCAATAAACAAATGTAGCAAAAATGTCAATTGCTGGATCCAGGTAACACTGGTGTTTGCGTAGGGGTTGGTTTCATGTGAAGTCTACAGCAGGGGTCTCAAACACGCGAGCCGCATGTGACCCGCGAGAGCGTTTTGTGTAGCCCGCGATGCTTTTCAGGAATTTTCACTTAATTGACATTTTTGTTATTTAATATTGTTCAGGGTCGCATTATGACGTTGACTCAACAATCGGCGGTGCCTGAACCTTACTAAAAACAGCTTTTACATCTAATATCCTGCGAAAGTTATCATGAGTTACAGCTGGGGCGGATCCAGTAAGGTTAGGGGGGGCGATTTCAGCAATATTTGTTAGTCAAATCCCATTAAAATGTTCACTACTGTGAGAGAGATGAAGTACGCTTCACATCACTGCTGTGACAAAACAATGAACGGCAAAATGGCCTTATATCGCGAATGTTGTTTTCAGAATTGTACAAAATCATGGTGAAAAACGTTACCTCCGTAGGTTTTAGGGGGGGAAATCGCCTCCCCTGGATCCGCCCCTGAGTTACAGTACACGCAAATCATTGCTAGCTGCCTCTACGTTCGTCTCTAAGGACCTTGTTCACTCGCTAGCCGAGCACTCTTAAAACTCTGCGCCCGAGTATTCAATGCGGCCCTTGGGTTACTTTATAAGTCCTCATTTCGCCCTCAGAGCAGTTTGAGACTCCTGGTCTAGTCATTTATAAAACCCGTGAAATGGTACGAAATGAACAAACCTCTTCATGGTTTATGCTGTAGTATATGATACATTGACAGATTACGTTGTAAAACTATTGCGTTGGTATTTGTCAGTCTTCTTTCAACGGTAGGTTTAAGTGAAAAAAATATTAAATCTTTGAGCTCTGACTCAATCCCAACCGAACGTGACGATTCCTACAGTCCAGAAAGCATCTGCCGTCAGTTCCTCAACGTTCAAATAGACTGAAATTTGGAGAGCGAATAACAGCGTAGCTTGAAAATATTGCTGTTTCGTCACCAAGTTACGCAGTACTAAGCCCGGCGCATGAGGTTGAACTGCAGCCGGTGAGGAGGCTAGTTTGGGAGTCATGAAGTTTTTGGGAAACTGGAAATATCCTACAAACATAATTATTCCGAAGTCCCTCTGACCCGTTGTCGTGATAACTGACAGGGCTCCAGCTATGGGTCATCTAGGCTCTGAAAAGGCAGGCTGAGCTCTTCGAGCATGCACGCAATCAGTCTATATATGGGGAACCGATAGGCAGGTGGAGAATATTTCCCCATTCTGGCAGCTCCTGCAGCTGAACCTGGACCCAGATTATTGGCCACGCATTTGGGGTTGGGAGGTGCGTTCTCCTGGTGACTGGCATCTTAGTAGCCCTTGACCCAGCTCGCTGTAGAATTTTTTCAAAGCGACCATCCTCGTAGAGGTTCTGCCACACACATAAAGTGGACGTAAAGTTAGTTGTGAGAGTTGTTTTTGAGCACGGATCTTCAAAACCCACCGGAAGTCGTGTCTTCTGTCTCTGCCCAAAGTGATTGTACTTTTGTTTCCTTTAGAGCTGTTCACCTTTTGCCAAATCGTTTTTTGGGTGTCATTGGCGATCATGACGGTTTGCCTGTGGAGAAAATTCGTGCTTCTTTCGACGGCAAGTTTATTGGCAGCATCTCCCACGATAGCATTGTCAAGTAAGTGCGCTTTCAGTTTTCCCAACAGGTTTGTTCATACAGATATATAATTTATCGCCGTACGCTCTACATTCGATATAAAGGTTTTGGAATGTCGATCACCTGAAGGCCACGCGAGTCAATGCGCAAGGGAAAGCGGACCGTCTGAAAAAGAACGAAAAACTTGCTAAAAGTGGGGCTGGCTACGGTCGGAAAGGATTTTACTCTGATCTGGAAAAGGATTTGAAACCTCCTGTTTGCGAAATGAACAGCTCCAGCGATGAAGGTTCTCGAAACGAAGATGATGAACTCAGCGAGAACGAAACGCCCAGTTTATGTGTTGCGGTGAACAGATAGCGCATGCTGTGTCGTGTTACAAAACCCTAGACGCATTTTGTCACTTTACGCAACATCTGAAGACCAACGTCACAGAAGCAGACCGTGATTTAGGCGATTGCAGCATACGCGGAGAGGCCTACGGATCAACAACGCGGGATAGCCTGTGCGCTTGGTGCAGAATGGTTTGCAGTTCACTCGCGAAGCTGAATACACATGGTGTTTGTGTACCTTCGTGGTTTGATGATGATACAAATGGTTTTGGTTGTTTTCTATGTAATCACGTCAGCCGGCGAAGTGTGGCCTTTATGGAATCGTGGCATTTCGGTAGTGTAATTCGCAAACATTCGAAATTTTTTACGAGTTTTATTAAAATTATGCGAGATTTCGATCATGGGATAGGATTGAATTATGAGGTACGTAGGTAGGTTTATTGAAGGATTTTTGTGACTCACACCAGCAAGCAACAGTAACGCAATGACAAGAGTAAAAAAACACCAAGGAGCAGAAAAATGCATTGCATGTTAAACAATTGACGACTTTGGGAATTATGCAAAGCACATATTTCAGACATAGGGTTGGCGAAAACGATATGGTCAACTGTTGTTCGCATAAAGCAATGTATAAATAAAACAAATATTGCTCCCCTAAAAATGTAATTTTCCCCACCAAACCTTAAAACCTAGCACTGACCTGGTGGGGTTAGCACCAGAAAGGGTGATACAGAAGAGGTACTAAATACAACTCAGAAAAAATGAAACAAACATAAGAATGAAAAATCAACTGGTATATTTGCAAGAGAGCGAGACATTTCTGTATTGTTTTCCAAAGATAAGAAGTTTTGATTTTTAGGAATTCATACCATACTTTGGGACCAATATTCATTTAGGAAAGCTGACCCAGATGCCATTCTGGATAGATGGTATTTTTGCATAGAAGAAAGCGGTAAACAACTCATAAATATGAAGGCCCAACTGGCAAACGTTCACAACCAAAACAAGCTACACCGACGTTTCGGTCAGTCAACGGCCGGCATTCATTAGCGCGCAGAACAGGCACTCACCAGCAGGGATGTAGTGCTAACAAAAAAGTTGTGGGAACGCATCCAAGGAAATAGCCATTTTAAAACAGCTTCCAACTCATTTCAAAGCAAAACGTGAAAAAGGTGTGGTAACGCCGTTCCCACGCGTTCCCGCCCCACTACACCCCTGCTCAGCAGTTCATATCATTATTGAAAAGGACAGCGCAGACAACGTTCTGATGTTGGAAAGATTGGGGTGCGAGATTTGCAATGAATGTTTTGCGTGATGACTGGAAATACGTAAACTATGTCAGTGGTGTAGGAGCTGGGGTTGCCGGGAGTGCAAAACCCACCCCCAAAAGTTCTGATTTGTTGAAAATCCCTGAAAATTCGAGCACAGATGTTTCGACACTTCAAATGAGACCGAATGATGAAATTCATCTGATTTATGGGTTTTTTTCTCCAAAAAATGGCATCCCATGTGGTAAACTGAAGACCAATTTCTGTGTTGGAGGCCACAGCAACAACAATTTTGCTTTGTGTCGGAGAGCTTTCAGTGGATTGGAAACATGAAGACCTTCATGTTGAGTTGGGACAAGTTTGAGATAATTGGGGCAAAATTCCTTCGCAGTCTAAATATTTGCCTGCTCCTACACCCATACAGTGGTGTATCTAAGGGGGGACATCTGCCCCTGGGCGCAGCCTTTTGGGAGAGGTCGGAGCGTTGCATAATGATCACGAAATGTCAAATGTCAGTGGGATACTAATAATTGCGATTTACAAAACGTCGATTGCCAGGGCTACTTACTACCCTGTTGCGAAATCTCATCAAGATCACCAAAGTTCGCAAAGCGAGCAGTAGTGACGTCTTAAGGTGGAGTTTCTGTCTCCAGCAATCAACAAGTTTGTTTTTCAAGTGAGATGAGCTGGTGAATTGCTGAGTTGTTGAAAAACTCGCCCGGGCTTACTAAAATGTTTCAGTAGACCTCGGTAATGATGGGACAAATTTTTGCCAGTTTGCCCTATGGTTCCAACAGTGTTAGTGTTCACTGTTCACTCTTGGACCTGAGCGGGGTTTGCTACGTACAAGTGGTTTCTTCTAGAAACGTTTATCAATCATTTGATTTGCAGGTCAAAAATCATGAATGTTTCATAAAGCTTATGGCGTAAGAATTAAAAGCTCAAGGCTTGTTAAATTGGTCCAGCCTTTCGAGGAATCAGCCGACAGGGTTCTGTTCATAGGCGTAGCCAGGGGAGACAGGGTCTCCTTCCAAGCTTCTGGCATATCTTTTCATTTTGTGCTTCGAGAGGTGTTGTATCAAACCAAATACTGTTCCTCGCTTAATGTCAAAAGATTTGGCACCTCCAAAAATTTGGAATGGCTATGTCACTGGCTCTGCTTTTTTCACTTTGCAATGATTCAAACTTGAACGTATCCGTATTTGAGTAACTAGTGTCCACAAAAGCGGGATTTTTTATACGAAATCGATTTCATGTAAGTGTAACACTACACACACTCAGCCCTGAAAACTGCAAGCAATACCTCCGGGTAAAAATTTGAAAGACTGAAACAAGAGCAGAGAATTCAAACAAATTCAAGAATAATATTTAAATCAGTAGATCCAAGCATAAGCTGCAGCCATTACAACACTGGAAAATACGTCGTTTTTGAATAATTGTTTTCGCTGAAACTGGAAAACTGTCTGACGCCACGCAACAAACCCACCTTGACTTTCGCCGCTATGATTCAAAATAGAGCTTTGGTAAAATGTGTAAGAAAAAGCAGGATTACTTTCGTTGGGTTGGCAACCCGAAAATATGTTTACTGTTTGGCTTCAAATCTTCATCAGTCAAACGACATCTATCAGGCTTGAACACTCGTCCAGCAACGCTGAAAAGTCGTTTGCTAGTATAGGCCTACTGTATTTTCAAAATTGCTCTCTGTTTCTTCAAACTGCGCGTTAACGATGTTGTCAACTCAGTAATGGCCTTTGGATCGTCTGCAAGCGCAGCATAGCTTTGTGTAGCTTTTCATTTGAAATCAAATGAACAGTGATGACAATAAAGCTGCGAATCTGTCTATTGGACCAAAAGTCAATGGTCAACAAAACCTCACTGGTTTCGTTGAGTTTTTTTTACCAATATCTGTGGATGATCTTTGTTGACATGCTAGTTATCAGCTTTGCGGAAAAGTGCTTTCGACTTGGGTTAAATTACTTTATTTCTCTGAAAAAAGTACATATACATAGCCTGCACTTATATTCACATGTTCACTCAAAATATATATAAATGAATTAACACCTCTCCTCGCAATATAACGCTATCTCTTCTGTTGCCGAATTGCCAACCCGTTTTTAAGTAAAGCTATTATTTTTGTTGCTACGTCTCGCTAGACCAGCTGTGTCCAACCCGGAGTCGAGGGTTTTGCGCGGCGCAGTTTAGTTTTTGCTGTAGTAAAATATCCTGCATTCTGACAACCTTTCCTTGCTTTGATAATTTTGAATTTGACATTTTTGATACAGGTGATCCTCAGTGCCACTTCAACACGTCTATTACCATTGCAATGAGGATTCGAACACTTTCAGTATATTGGTTTAATAAACTAAATTTAGTTTTCTAAAATCAAAGTAAGCCATTCAATGTGCGGCCCTCAAAAATATGTCATTCAATGTGCGGCCCTGGTCAAGATAGTTACTTACTTTTTGGCTCAGTAAGCCATTTGGGTTGGACATGGCTGCACTAGACTCACTACGTTACTTCGGTCGGCCAACAGGAAGGCTAGCTGGAACAAAGTGAGAACTCTCTAAAAACGCTTTGCTTGCCGCTGGACTATCTGGATTTATCGCACAGACTGGCAAATGGTCTCCCCTGAAACATATAACAATGACAACCAATGATAAAGAAGGAAACCCAGCCTCCAAAATCGCGTTTAATCTCACAGTGACGTAGCGTGAAGAATTTCAAGTTTATTCGCAAAAGTAATCGTCGATTACGATTACATGTCATTTTTGGTCAGTTCAATCGATTACGGTTACTCAAAAAAGTGTAATCGATTACGATTACGGTTACTCCACACGTCTGTTCTGCTCCCATCAAATTCATGCAGATTTTTGCAGATGGTCATGGAACATTTTGCCTGTTTTTTGGATTTTCTTTTACTAGTTGCTAAACTTCGAATGTACTGTATTACCAATATCAGTTTATATGTTAAATCGTGACCGAAATTTGAAAATGAGGATAGCTTCACGCGAAACGATTTAGAATATAATCGTTTCTATACTCTTCGATAGTTAATGATTTCCAAAATCCAAAGGTCCTGACGTCAATTTCGTGACGTCACAGTAATATGAAGTTTTCAGACGGGTATAGAAACAACTATATGCGGCCCGAGTCAGCTTTCGACGCCCCTTTATTCCCAATTCAATCTTCGCATCTATGCTGCCACGAACGGGCTGGGTGGGGCTGCCCAAACTGACTCTGTCCCCGGGCGCGGGAAACCCTACATACGCCACTGCACGTATGCAAAGTTTGCAATCTCACAAACCATAAAAAGTCAGAGAAACATCATGAATGATTCCAGTACAAGGCCAAGCAAGTCTTAATCTCAATTTCGAAAATTTTTTCAGTGATATTCTTGTAACTTCTTGTGACAAATGAATAGCCTACCACAAAGTTTGACTTTTTTCTGGCTTTTTTAGCACTGTTTGGCTTTTTATTTGATTTTCATTCTGGCAACCCTGTTCTTTTCATGCAAATTCTTTATTAAAACAAAATGTTTTTTCTGCTGAAACCAGTTTTGTGAAACAATGTTGTATAGTGCAAGAAGCTCTCTCTGAATGGTTTTGTTACAAAACGTCTTAGTAAAGTTTTTATGTAAAAAACATTTATGCTTTGTGGAAACACCTTTTCATTTTTTGTAGAAATTGCAAGTTTTAAAAGACAATTTATTTTATATTTCTTTTCCAAATGTCAAAACAAAAATTTCGTGACAGAATTTACTCATTGTACTGAACTGGGATACAGAGCGAATAAGAATAATAGTAATAACAGTGGCGGATCCAGACCAGGCGTTTAGAGGAGGCAGACCAATTGGGGGACGCCAAAAAGATCTTCACTTGCTTGAATAACAAAGGTTGTCTGCGATAATCGTTGTGTGTCACACATAAGGAGCTAGTTTTTGTAGGCCAAAAAGTGGCTATTTTTGTTGATCGAACTATGTGATTTTTCAGGGAATAAACACAGTTTGACAGTGCTTTATATCATTAATTCAGAAAATGTTTGAAATGGGTCCCAATCAGTGGGCCTCATTTTTCACAAGCTTCACAGATCTCGTATATCTACAAAATGAAGGTATAAAACCATGCTGCGCGCAAGCGTTTGCCACTGTTTTGGCTATCCGTAGCGAAATCATTGAAGAACAGTGTCTGAAACGCATTCCCGACCTGGTTAGAAGCAGAACGGATCTTAAACTTGGACGTGACAACTCATGCCCCACGATAGGACTCAAATAAAAAGCTAAATGACGATCACGTTTCGAAGCGAAGCTTGTGCATTTGCATGTACACGAAAGACTTATTTATTGCTGAAGCGACAATTCAAACACAACACGTGAATGAAAGGCATTTGCCAGAACACTACTCCCATTTTAGGTAGCTTTGCTGGCTGTCGTAAAAAACGATGAAATAATCGCATGGTAGATTTACATTGGGCCTCAAAGCATATTTCCCTAAAATACATTTAACGCCACTTACAAAGATAGATGTTCAATCAAGTCTTTAAATGCCGTTTCACATTTTTCGACATTGGATTGCTGATGTGAAGAAAAATCCCACTAGACCAGGTTATTAAAAAAAGTTGTGACACTTTTCAACAGAAGTGGAAGCAAGCGGGCTGAGACCCCAAATTCACAATCAATACCTCCAAAGTTAAGCTCTAGTCTCCCAATGAAATCATTTTTCAATTCATTGCATATAATACTATTACGAAGGCCCCGAAGAAGCTCAAAGCCATCCCCAATGCTGCTGATCTGGCGATGGATCTGCTTCTCTCCAGCCAGGCCAGAAAGCACAGAGGAGAATCAGCCTATCACCAATTTAAAACCACGAACCTTCGCCAATACCAAAGTCATCAGTAAAAAAGTTAAAGATTTCACCAGAAGATTGCTTTTTTTGCTCAGATTTATATCATACAAGCGGAATGATCTCACAACCAATAAGCTAAGCATTTTTCTGTCGGTTGCAGAGGTCGCTAACCATGCCAAATTTGTCTCTTCATGGTCAGCATGAGTGGTCTACGGGTTTGCAATTGAAACAAATGGTTCAAAAATATACAGCCATCAGTACCTGTTGCCTGACACGTAGCCATATAGGGGCAAAGAACGCCGTCATTCCCCCAATTTTGGACGGCAAATATTCAAGTGTTGAGAAAAAAATTGTTGTGACCACGTGAAACCAATTATTCAATGCACTAAGCTGAAAATAGCTAGTATTTTGTCAAAGTTCCTGCGTGAGAGCTATAGGCATACAAAGTGGGCGGGGAGATTTGGACAAGATTTAAAAAATTCAGGAAAAACTTCCCGATATGTTTGGGCGAGTTTCTTAAGCAGAACCATTGCCATGCAAAACTCTCCTATTCGTTTTTCTCAAAGTGGAGCAAAATTCGGACGAATTGAAAATTTTCCCCCCTAAAGCCCAAGGTTCTCATATGCCTCTGGTTAGAGCTGTGTACCATGATTTGAGGCATGTCGCTGAGTGCAGTAATCAGGGGTGTAACGACGGGGGTCAAGGGGCACAATTCCCGGGCGCCGAAAAGTCCTAACAATGTCATAAGTACTTCAGTGTAGTGCATTTGCTTCCGAAAGACCGCAAGTTCGAACATGGGGGCGCGAAGCTTGTTTCTTGCCCCGGGCGCCATCTAACCTCGTTACGCCACTAGAAAATTGACTTATGGAAAATTGACTTAATAACCAAAACCAAGAAACAATAAATTGTTTTTTTATTTTGTTGGTGTGTTGTGTACCTTTTTCCCAGCAGAAAATTTCTATTTTCAGTCCCAAACAATGAAACAGAAAGCTTCAAAATCAAAATTACCCTAGAATCCAACATTGCGTTAGGCGTACGGCAAACATTAGGTCTGCTGGAACAGCAAACCAGTCTCTTAATAGCAGTGGAGCTCCTCTTTGCGGTCCACAAATGTTTCCTCAAGCCGTAATGTGGCCTTTCATGCTCGCAGTCATGGACCACCCTGTGTTAGATGATACCAGGGGTGTAATGCTAAAAAAGAGGTGTGGGAACGCCGTTCCCACACTAAATAAAAAGGAAGACTGCACCAAATAGTTCGAATAAAATGAGCATTCGCTTACAAGAATTTCCACACTAGATCTTCCTTTTTCACTGTAGACTTTTGACTAGCAGTGCGAATCTGCGTGTCGCATCTGTGAAATTGCAGTCATGTCTTGATGTAATCGTTTCGATCCCACATCCTCAAGGAACGTTACTAGCGCAAAAAGGTGTGGTAACGCCGATCCCACCCGATTGTACCCCTGGATGAAACACTAGCAATTCGCCAACGCTTGTGCTGCCTTTTACGAGTATGTATAGAAACTGTTGTTTCAATTTTGTTTTGGTGATTTAATAAAGGTATTTTGCTTTTGGTATCGACCAACAACCATGTAGCGTAGCTGTGAGATAATTCTACGATCTGTAGTGGTACTGCAGTGCATTTTGCTTGTCTGCGATGTTGAGAAGTGCTGTTGATAATATTTCGTGACAAATAATAGCCGACTGAGACACCAGAATTTGTTGGAAGTGGTATGAAGTAATGCTACTATATAACATAAGAGTGCTTTCAAAAACAATATCTCGGGATATTGAGCATGTAGCAAACATCCTTAAACAATGTCAAAATTTTGCAGAGAAGTGCCACACTACATCGCATCGTACTTTAACAGATTAACAAAATCTCGGTAACGGGAGAAAACGGGCAAAGAAAAACAGACGCGGCTGGACCTGGTCAAGAAAAGTGTTGATGTGTTAAAATTGAAATAGCATATATGACATAAATGTTATAGTAAATATGGGAGCCTGTACTTTAGTGAGAGCAAATTATTTCTCAAAATTTCAGCCCCCCTCCCTTAAAAAATTCCTGCGTGCGCCGTAGAAGTTGAAACGTGTTCATCTTGAAATCAGACTCCGCCACACGCACTGCAGCAGAAAGTAACATCATGCACACAGATCCACCAGGCTGAAAATCTCCCTATTAGACGCAATCCGTTCCGTTTTGCATTAGGCGTAATAACTACTGTTATAATTTTCTGATTTGGTGAACTACGAAGTTTGATGTAAACAGGGCCGGCCCTAGCAGATGCGGGGCCCCTCTGAGCATTGATTTTATGTCATCGTGTTCATTCAAACGTGTTACGATTGCGGTAGAGCGCAAATATGCAGTACAGCACTAACACGAGAATTGAGCACGTTTGCTAACGTTCGAGAGGATATTTGCTAGTTCTGACGAGAGCGTTCTTTGTGAACAATGAAATTTATATGGCGTTTCTACTGAATTCTCAAGCGCAAGGTGTACCTGGCAAAATGAATAATCTAGCCAAACACCATGGCGCAGGGCCCAATGCAGCTGCATCGGCTTCAGGCCGGCCCTGGATGTAGAAGTGTGTTTTGAGACCGTTGGCAAAATTAGAGAAAACGTTTCGGTGCCCTAATTATCATGGAAAGAGGCTATACCGGCGGACACCCTGTTCCACTTTAGTAGACCCCCGATTCCAAACCTCTGATATAGGCGATGAACTTCACAAAATACATGCCAACGGGCTCAAAATGTAAATTGTTATACCCAGGGTTGTCCATGGGACATATTTATCTGTCCCATTCCCATCCCATAGCAATTTATGCCTGTCCCATCCCATGGGATTCCCATTACACTATTATAATATTAATATGGAATACAATTCAATTAAAATTATTTAATTTATGAAAGTTTAGGCTTAGTATCTACTAAACAGGACTACTTGTACAGAGACATGCAAAACGACAAAATTTACTGACTTTAAAATTCAGAAGTATAGTCTAAGTATGACAATTCAGTAACATTCTGACACTCTCATTCTATTTCTGTGTCTCATGGGAGATACAAATGTGTGCTGTCCCATCCCATCCCATGGACAAGCCTGGTTATACCACCCTCCTCAATTCTGGCTGTTTTTTTCGGTCATAGACCGGAACGTTTTTGAAATGACCGAAAAAAATAAAGTCATTTCGGTCAGAATGTTTGAAAATCTAGACTAAAAAACACGGCTGTGGCGAGTTTTGATACAACTATGAGATAAATGACCGAAATGTTTCAGCGAAAAAAAGAGTCTGGCAATCACGCACAGATGTGATGCAACTAATCCCGCTGTGAGAGCTTTTGAAATTTAGCGTGGGCTAATTGTTCGCGCAGCAAAGGCATTGCAGACTAGCCGGGCGGCTTGCGCACGCTGAAGCGAAACAGAGCGGTCTTTATTAATACACAAAAACACATAAGGCGATGTAAACAGTCGCAGAAAATACCACCACGGTAAAAAAAACAAGGAACAGCATTGCAGTCCACGATTACAGACTGTAAGCAATGGGAGCGATTTAGTAGAAGTACTCTGAAGTACCATATGCCCACATAAAACAACGGTCTCATGCGGCATCTCGAACCGTAATGCTTGGCAAGGACTACTGAAAGATGGCAACGCGGATAGCAGCAAGTTAAGTTCACACGGCCAACCACAATGTTTACAATTGAAAAGATGATTTTGGCAGCTCATGCTTACGAGCAAGAAACCTAAGCAAATCAAACGGTTTATGTAAAAAGCAAAAATACAACCATGTGCAAGCGCATTGTGTCCTGGTACTGTACCATAGTGTGTCAAAAAATTCTACTGCGTTCCTTCGAGAAGCGAAGATGTGGCTGTTCATTGCCAGACAGCGAAAACATGACATATTGAAAAACAAAAACACCCTCAAAAACTTAGGTAGTTTGTTACTTGGGGCATATTGGAGCGCCAAGCTGCAGAGCAAATGAAACCTCGTTGGTTTTTACTCACAAATCAACATCGCAGTAGCAAATGTTTGTACGCATGCACCTTACAGCGTTTACAGTGCGATTCTCTTCCAACGCCGCCTTTTTGCGCGACACGCACGAGGCGTTGTTTGTGAAGTTAAGTTCAGCGATTGTTTCTACAGACTTAAGTTTACAAAAAAACGAAGCACAGTGAATTTTTTAGGTTTGCACGCAAAAAAACATTACAACAAAACATTTCAATATCAGCTAAGCTGTTTCGTGCGTTGGAGAAACTAGTTACAGTGGACACCGCTTAGTAAATCCAACTCCGTACCGAGCGTTTTTGGATGTAATAAGCGGCAGATTTATTAAGCGGGATCTACTGTAGTAGCACTGAAAGCACAAAGCTGATTGAAGAAACAAAAAGGGCTTTATCCGCTACAAAATTTAATCGCACAGGCAATGGCGCCACCAAAGTAGTTCTAGCCAACCGCAAGATCACACAATAAACGGCAAAACAACCGAGGCGATACTTAAGACTGTCAAATGTTGGAACTGTAAAGCAGCTTTTACTAACTAAAATGCTGCGTACAGACGGCGTTACAACTTCATATGCAGGACGCCATCATTCAGCTTCTCTGTGCTATCATCCTCGTCCCCATCATCGTCGTCTTCATACTGCATAAAGGACATTTCGGCCAATCGGTCCTCTTCCGAAGTGGGTGCAGGTGAAAAGGGAGCTGATCTCATGATTGTACCAGGAAATTGCGCGGGGACGCCTTGGTGTCGAAAAGGTTGATCGTTGTGTCGTTTTACGACGAAGTATAAGACAAGACCTGAAGAGGAAAATTTCGTGGTAACCTTCTCTTGTTTAAACATAAATGGCCGCTGGAACCTTTACCGGAGGTGTTTCGTGAAATCCATTTAGTTTAACACC